>Ga0209577_10006191_pt1 | contig 11088 bp, 9 predicted proteins | sample GraSoiAngelo_109_FD_185874 | JGI IMG/M metagenome (GOLD analysis project Ga0209577, IMG submission 185874) | Grasslands soil microbial communities from the Angelo Coastal Reserve, California, USA - 14_0903_12_20cm (SPAdes) (version 2) | ecosystem: Environmental > Terrestrial > Soil > Grasslands ... | reverse complement strand
AATCAGGCTTGTAATGCGCGCCCCGAGATTCATTGCGCATGCCCGCGCCCTGCGCAATTACTCGCGCCAGTTGCAGCATGTTGTAAAGCTGGCGGGTGAAGACGATGGTCGTGTTGGCCCACTGCGTCCGGTCGCTCAAGTTCACGTGCTGAAAACGTTCCAGCAGTTCCACCAGCTTGGCGTCGGTTTCCTCAAGATGCTTGTTGTAGCGGATGACCGTGCAGTTCTTGGTCATCAACTCGCCGAGTTCCTGCCAGATCTTGAATGGATTTTCCGAGCCGTCTGACTTCATCAGTCGCCCATTGATTTCTTCCTGACGCTTGCGCTCAGCGTCAAAATGGCCGTTGCTCTGGGCCGACTGCTGCACGCCGCGCGCATATGCCACGGCCGTGGGACCGGCAACGAAACCGCCGAAGATGCACGACACCAGCGAGTTCGCGCCCAGGCGATTGGCTCCGTGATACTGGTATTCGCACTCGCCGGCGGCAAATACGCCGGGGATGTTCGTTGCTTGTTTGAAGTCAACCCAGAGACCGCCCATGGTGTAGTGCATGCCGGGAAAAATCTTCATGGGAACTTCGCGGGGATCGTCGCCCACAAACTTCTCGTAGATCTCCAGAATGCCTTCCAGTTTGCGGTCAAGAATTTTGCGGTCAATGTGCGTCAGGTCCAGGTAGACCATCGGCTTGCCATCGATCCCGAGATGGTGCTCGTAGACAACTTTGTGAATGGCGCGGGTGGCGACATCGCGAGGTACGAGATTGCCGTATTTCGGATACCACTCTTCCAGAAAATACAACCGTTCACTTTCCGGAATGGACTTAGGGTCGCGGTTGTCTCCCGGTTTCTTCGGCACCCATACACGCCCGCCTTCACCGCGCGCTGATTCTGACATCAGGCGCAGCTTGTCTTCGCCGGGAATCGATGTGGGGTGCACCTGGATGAATTCGCCGTTCGCGTAGTAGCAGCCTTGCTGGTAGAGCGCGGATTGAGCGGATCCGGTGCAGACGACGGAATTGGTGGACTTGCCGAAAATTGCGCCGATGCCTCCAGTAGCGATGATGATGGCGTCGGCAGGGAAGATGCTTACTTCCATGGAGCGCAGGTCCATGGCGCAAATGCCGCGGCAAATCCGCTTTCCGTCGAGCACAGCGGACAGGAACTCCCAGTGCTCGAATTTTTTGACCTTGCCTTCAGACTCGTAGCGGCGCACTTGCTCGTCCAACGCGTAGAGGAGTTGCTGACCGGTAGTGGCCCCCGCGAACGCGGTGCGGTTATAGAGTGTTCCGCCGAATCGGCGAAAATCGAGCAAACCCTCAGGAGTGCGGTTAAAGGGCACGCCCATGCGGTCGAGAAGGTCAATGATGGCGGGAGCCGCGTCGCACATCGCTTTCACGGGCGGCTGGTTGGCGAGAAAGTCTCCGCCGTAAATGGTGTCGTCGAAATGCTGCCAGGTGGAGTCGCCCTCGCCTTTCAGATTCTTGGCCGCGTTAATGCCGCCCTGCGCGCAAACCGAATGGGAACGCTTCACCGGGACGATGGAGAACAGGTCTACTTCGCCACCCATCTCGGCAATTTTTATGACAGCGGCAAGACCCGCAAGGCCTCCGCCTACGACAATGATTTTGGGGGCTGCCGCCATTGCTATCGCACCAGCTTTCCGGGATTGTGTCTTTGAGTTGAGTCCACCAGAGTCGTGCCTGCCCTGGGCGCCTCTGGAAAGCGCGCCCGGAACGCGTATAAGCTGGCGAGACCCACGACTGCGAGCAGAACGAAAAATGCCATGCAGAGCCGCAGGAATCGGCGCTGCGCTTTTTCACCCGAAATGATCCCCCACTTCGCGGCGAACAGCCAGCTCCCGTAAGCAAAGTGCCACGAGGCGGCGAGCAGGCCGACGATGTAGAAAGCCAGCAACCAGGGCGAGTGAACTTCTGCGGCAACTTTACCGAATGACGCTGCCGGATTCTCGTGAAGATCAGTGCCGGCAAAGCGCATGGTCCAGGTATGCCAGACGATGTAAACGAAGGCGAGGGCGCCGGTCCAGCGCTGCAGGGTGTACATCCAATTGCCCGTCCAGGGATACTGGGCTGTATTGCTGTCGCCTTCAAACCAGATATAGAAACCGTAAAGGCCGTGATAGGCGATGGGCAGCCAGATGCCGAACAACTCCAAAAAGAAGACTAATGGGAGGTTGCCAAGAAAGCTCACTTGTCGGGCGTAGGCGTCGGGGCCGCTAAGAGCGGTCGAGTTTGAAATCAGAATGTGTTCGAACAGAAAAGCGCCGACCGGAATAATTCCTGTCAATGAATGCAGGCGCCGAAGCCAGAAAGAATAACCTTGTCCGGCGCGCAGGGGAGCAACTCCACCTTTGATGATCGGAGCCGCAGGGCTGGCAGTCGATGCCACGAATGCTCCTTATGAGTTCGGGTCTGATGGAATAACTTTTTATTATCTTGTCGCGCGAGAAGCGAAGTCAAGGAGGCAGGTCACGTTTTGGGACTCTCACTGCTCAACAGCGCTTTCCGACTGCGCGCCGTACCAGTCCAAAAACTTGCGGAAAGCCGCGCCGCGGTGGCTATGGCGGGCCTTCTCATCTACAGGGATCTCCGCGAAAGTTTTTTGGATTGGCGGAAAGAAAAACAGCGGATCGTAGCCGAAGCCGTGATTGCCGCGCGGCGAGTCAATAATTCTCCCATCAGCCTGGCCGCGACATATCGCCAGCGTTTTGCCATCGCGAGCGGCGGCGATGACGCAAACGAAGTGTGCCGTCCGGCGTTCGGGCGGTACGTTCTTCAATTCGCGCAGCAGCCGAGCATTGTTTGCCTCGTCATCCATGTTGTTCTCTGCCAGCCGCGGATCTTCGGCAGCATAACGAGCGGAGTGCACCCCGGGCGCACCGTTAAGAGCGTCTACCTCCAGGCCGGAATCGTCGGCAATGATGATCTGGCCGGGGGCATAGCGGCTGTAATGCTCGGCTTTCTTGCGCGCATTCGCCTCGAACGTCAGACCATCTTCAATGACCCCGGGCAGGGAAGAGAAGCCCGGGATCGCAGCCAGTGAAACTCCATGCGAAGAAGCGGCGCCCGCGAAGTCGCGAAGCTTGCCTGGATTTGATGTTGCCACGAGAACGGATTGTGTACGGCCTCCATCCCGCCGAGGACGAGGCGCGCCAGAGCGGCGCATTCGCTTTCGTGCCAGCACAACTAGGGCGACAACCAGCAATACCGCTACCAATGACACAAAGCCGCCCACGGTGCGGTCCCAGGTACGAACGAATTTCACGCTCACGCGGTTCTCGCCAGATTTCAGAGGAATCATCATTTGCCCAGTCACTTCCTGAGTTTCAGTAGCAGTTGTTGCGCCGTTGATTTCGACATTCCACGCCGGATAGTTGAAAAGACGCAAAGTCGCAGATGTCGGCGTCAAAACATCTGCCCGGAATAGCTTCATTTCCGGGCCCCATTTAAGTAGCTCGATACGACCGCTGCCGGGTTCGACCAAGACCTTGGCCGCGTCCTTCTTTACCTCATAGGGATCAGCACCTGCGGGAACGTACTCGTCGGTACCCTCGTAGCCTTGTCCTGTCAAGAAGGCATCACGCATTTCCTGGATGCCAGCCGCGGTGTCCCACCAGGGGGCTTGAATGCGATGCCATACAAAGGCGATGACCATCAGCATGACGACCCACACCAACGCTCGACTCAGCCACCGGCGGGTACCCATCGTGACGAGTAGCGCAAATGCGACGCTCAGGCATAACAGCCATCGCCAGGGAAGCTGCACGAAACGCAGCTTGGGCAAGTGCTGCCAGAACACTGAGGTGATTGGAAACATGAGTAGGGTCGCGGCCACCGCCCAGATTACCAGCAACCACCATGCCTCCCGCTGCTGAGTGCGCCAGCGTCGCGAAAACCAAGCGGCGCCGGCAACCACGATCATCTCTCCCACCGCGACGATCGACACCAGCAGATTAAAACGGTTGTGGTCCACATCACCGATGGTGGTGAACAGGAAATTATCCTGTGGACGTACACCCGGAGACAGCACTTCCCCAATGTTCACCCACTTTTCTTCATAAGCCGCAGGCACCAGGTAGAAGGCTGCCAGGGCCGCGCCGAGTACGACCGCAACGCCGACGGAAAGCAAGATGCGGGGCGACTTCCAAGCCAGGGCGACCACAACCGCTAGCAGGGCCAGCGAGTAATTCACCATCACCGCGGACGGCGCATTGGTAAGCCAAACCGCAGACACGATGAGCGCGAGCGGGACAGTCACCTTTGATCCGTCTTCGCGGGCGCGTAAAAAGGTCAAGAGAAGCAACGGCGGCAGAGCTCCGGCCAAGAGCTCGGCAAATGCGCTCCTCCAATAAACAATCACGATGTAGTAGGGATTCGCCGCGTATAACGCCGCGGCAAACACAGCATCTCGCCCGGGCAGCCAGCGGCGTGCCAGCACAAACATCGACAGACCAGAAGCGCCAAGCGCGATCCACATGTAGGCGCCGGGCGCCAATTTCCAGGGCAACAGCGCCCCCAGAGCCGCCCCCAGAGTCCATGACGCGGGTGGATAAAACAGGAAACGCGCTTCGCCGTATCCCCAGTGCGCCAAGGCTGCCCAACGGGGATACAAGATTCCCTGCTTCCATTGACTGAGGACTTCCATCCAGGAAAAAACGTGGAATTCAAAATCGTGTCCAGAAGGGTTACCGCGGAAAAGAAAGGGGACGAGCACGGCCAAAGCTGTGACCATGATGATGAGCGCGCCCCAGGGGAATAATGCCCACACGGAATCCAGCTGCGCCTTGTGGTCCTCAGTGCTCGGCTGATCGGCTTCCGGTTGAGAGTGTCTGCCTGGTTCCGATCTGTGCTGCCTACGTCCATTCAGTTCTCGCATAGTCCCAGCCATGAAGATACCGCAAACCTTCGACGATTACTGCCGTCAGATATACTGAGACGTAATTCGCGCTTCTGCGCACATCGGGACCAATGTGAAGTGTCAACGGCTACGGGCCGCAGCATACTCAGTAATTTTCTTGGCGGCCGCCTACCTTCCGCTTTTTTGCGTGGCGCAAACGAGCTCCCAGTCTGCCCCCGCAACTTTTTCTTCGAGCTCGACGCCTACTCCTGAAGAGTCCTTTGTACCGGTTCAGCAATGGAAGAACGCGCTCGCTTCCCGGAATGCAGCGGCCTTGCGGGCGCTGTACAGCAGCAATCCTCCGGCGCGGATTTTCACTCCTGCCGGTGAGGTCGATGCCGACGGAGAGGTAGCCTTCTGGACAGGGCTGAAGTCACGCGGCGTGGGCGTGCACATCGCTCAATCCGCATCGCCCGGCCCGGGTATGCAACAACTTCTCTTAAATATCAAGGTTCGACCGCACGGCTCTGCCGACAAGGAGCTCACCTACACGGAAGCGCAAGTCTGGCAGCAGCAAAACGAGCAGTGGCGCCTCGTGGCAGCCAAACGGGCTGAACCGACGCGCCTTGAGCAACCTGCCTCTACGAGCAAGAATATTTACCCGGCCGGAGCCGATGCCCATGCCGAGATCAAAGAGGCTTTGGACAAGGCCAAAAGCGATCACAAGCGTGTGATCGTCGTCTTTGGCGCGAATTGGTGCTATGACTGTCACGTGCTCGACCTGGCCTTCCACCGCAACGATATTGCACGTGTGCTGAATGCAAGTTACGAAGTCGTTCATGTGGACATCGGAGAGGGAGAAAAGAACCAGGATCTGATGCAGGCATACGAAGTTCCCATGAAGAAGGGAATCCCCGCTTTAGCGGTCCTGGATGCGGACGGCAAGCTGCTCTACAGCCAGAAGAATGGAGAATTCGAGAAAGCCCGCGCCCTCGGACCCGAGGATTTACTCGCATTCCTGAATAAGTGGAAGCCGCAGGCGCGTTAGGGGTTCAGGAAGAAGAAACTTCCTGTGAACTGCGCTGCTTGCGAAGTTCTGTGAAGAATGTGTCCGCATCGAGGGCAGGTCCGCCCCGCAGTAGTTCCAGGAGGGGATCGTCCAATTCCACGTCGCTGTTGGCGAATTGCGTTTCGTCCGCTACCAGGGAACGCGGAGAGATCAGCAAAGCCGGGAGTGTTCCCGGACGGCTGGTGAGAAACTGAATAAATTCCCCAACCTTTTCGCGCTGTTCGCTGGTGCGCGAGGGGAATTCAATGCCCATGCCGTAAGAAGGATGCATAACTCGCACTAATCCTTCCGCGTGAATTTCCATGTCTTCTGCCTGCAAGCAGAGATCGACTGCGGCGCCGGCAGGGAATGGCGATTCGGTTTCCACATAACATCCACCCAAGCTCAAATCGGTCAGCTTGCAATGGGAGACCGGATCCGCCTCATCGGGCAAAGCGTCAGTCGAATGGGCAATCAGCCAGTTCTGCAGCGACGTTTGAACATCTTCGGGAATATCCAGGAAGCGAACTCCCGTTTGTCCGTTGGGGCTCGCCCAGGCAACTTCACCATGAGCATTCACCTCGGCGCTGCCGTCGGGCAGAGTAAAACAGAATCCAATATGAGAAGCGGAAGACAATGGCTGGGCGGAAAGCACGTCCATGCCGGTAGCGCTGAGATCCAGCATGATGCCTTCGATTTCATGTCCCTCGGCAGCGGTCAGCACCACTGGAGTCTGCACAGGCACTCGAAAGGAACGCCGGCGCTCGCGCTTAAGCAGCGCGCTGGCGGCCCTCAAAGTTGCCGTCGCTTGTTCGGGAGAAATCGGTTTGCTTAATACGAAATTTGCTCCGGCCCCGAAACTGTGGCGAATTTTGGCCGGATCGTCAACCAGCGCCACCGTCACGCAGCGCATTTTCGTGCCGGGCTGACCCACGTTCGCCAGCACCATGGTGGCTGATTCCAAGTCTTCGAAATCGACGATCACTGCGTCGAATCTTTCTTCGCTGACACGAGTGACGGCAACCTCGGGATCGCTGGAACGCTCCACGGCCACGCTGAACTCAGCCAGTACCCGGCTGAGAACTTCGGCCGCATCGTCATCCTTGGAAACCAGCAATGCCTGCAGGGTCATACAGCGTCAATCTCCGAAAGCGTTTAGCAATTACGGCCAGCGCGGAGCAACTCCCTTGTTCGGTTTGGCAGGAGCGGCTTGTGTGCCGCCTTGTGCGCCCGCCTTGGCTGCCATCGCGTTGGGACGCCCTTCCTCCTCCACTTCCGAGAGAACCAGGTTGTCATCCTCTTCGTTATCCGTAAGTAGAGGAGCTACTTCACGCAGCTTCTCGGCAGCCTGCTGCAGCATTTCAATCTGCTTGGTCAGCTGGGCGTACTTGGCCTGCTTGCGCCGCAGGACCTCGTGAATATCTTTCATAGATCCCCCTCCTCGCGAATCTAAGTACCCCGGCGGCACAGGTCAACAGTAATCCCCCCTGCACAATTACGGGGGTAACTGCCGAAAAACACCACTCTTTGCTGTTATGAGGCACGCCATTGATTGCAAATTGCTTACCGGTAGTGCTAACTGGGGGTAGCCGCAATTACAAGCGCAGACCGGCTCGTACAACAAAGCCTGCCGAATCTAAGCTGAGTGAGGGTGATCGTGCAGCACGTGGATTGTGATGACGGTTGAGCCTGTAGGCTGTTGCGAGATTTAAACGCTACACAAACAAAAGGCCCCGCCGCTCGACGGGGCCTTAGATCTTGGAATGGTTACTGAGCGCGATTACAGGGTTAGTTTGCGACGTACCAGCCCAGCAATACCCACGAGACCGGTTCCCAATAAACCGAGGGTTCCCGGTTCCGGAACCACGACGACGACGTTGGTATCGCCGCTGTTAATGTCGCCGCTGCCACTAAAGACCCCCTTACCCGTCGTCACTGCGGCTTGAATGGTGAAGCCCTGACCATTGGTGAGGGTAGCTTTCAGACTGTACTGATCCGTACCGTTCGCCAGGGGGCCCTCAAAAGTCCAAGTCGCCGAGGTAAAGCTGCCGCTGAATAGCACACCGTTTGGAAGGCCAGCAGTGCCATTACCCGTAATGGTAATGGTGCCGGGCCCGAAGGTGCCGCCACCGCCCAGACTGCCACCGGCCATCAGCGCTCCGGTTTGTATGACCACGGTCCCCAGGTTTGCCCCGTTACACGGGCACCCGCTCATTCCGGTCACTGCGATCAGCGTGGACGAGATACTCAGGCCGGCGGTCTCGTCTCCCGAAATAGTACCGCCCTGGTTAGCAAAGTCGATGCTGTTAGCAAAAGCTGCCACTGGCAAAGCAAGAGCCAATAGAGCTAGCAGAACTACTCGCCTCATAACTTACCCTCCTGAACCTGACCTAAGATTTAAACCTGCTCGCGCCGAGTCTCGGGGACATCAGACCTAGCAGCGTAAACAGACAAGTACCCGCGTGCTTTCAGTGCATCTCTGCTGCCAAAACCAAACTTCGGCAACTCTGCTTTCCTTACAGCTACTTACAGATGTTGCCCACCGCTTGCGGAAATCTCCGACTGCAAATAGATGCACACTAGAAACAAGCTTTTTGCGTTGGCTTGGCCTGACCAACGCCGTTTGTGGCCGGAATGACGCCTTTTCTACTTCGCCGTCGTCGGCCGCAGGTTTTCAAAGAGCAGACCGTGTGCGGCCATCCGCCGCAACCATCCAGAACCCGATCACTTGCTTTTTGTTGCGCTGCGGCTTAGAGGCAGCTGAGTAGAAGCTGGTTGGCTGGGCACCTGCCAATGTGAGAACTTACATGTCTGCACGAGGTTACGAGTAGCCAATTTGTGCTATTGGGTGGCACGGAAGTGGCATTTACAGTCCCTGAGGAGCGAATTACCTTTGCAAGCGAGCAGTTCTGGGGGAGGGCTGTTCGGGCGTCCCAGACTCGACAAGAGTCAGGGGCGCTTCTTAATTTTTGGACGTATTTTTTTCGTGCCAAGGGCTCGGCATTGTCCCGCCGCATCGCGTTGTGTCCCGTACCTGTTTCCCCCGCCTCCGCTCAAACTTTCAACGCGCTTCGACACGCCGATGACAATAGTCTCGAATGCCGGCAATGAGTGGTCCCTCACGGGCGGAGCGCAATGCAGGAATTGTGCTCGTGACCGCCACCGACGACGTCGACTTGGTCTGAAGCAGGTACCAAGAGAGTATCGTCAAATCCTCAGGCTTCTCAGCTTATTATGAAGCAGGCCAGTGGGAGGTCGACTACCGATGGCAGCCAATCAAGTAGTTCTGTACTTCGAAAACCAGGAAGACGCCTTGCGCTTTACTCTGGCCGCGGGAACAGTCCTGGCCGATGACAAGCCCACCCACAATGTCGAAGACTTGCTGAAAGTTGCCCGCGAGATGGGCAGGGCAAGCCGCATCACAGCAAGTGGCACGCTGAGCGGATAGCAACCGTCCTTTAGTCTGCAATTCTGCGGGAATTCCGCGGAGTCAAGTAATCGATTTCCTACTGCAGCTCACCACGCATAAACGGACCCTGAATTAATGCACTCCCATCAGTCGGCTGCCAGTCTGCAACGAATCAATGTATTCCTTTAGGCGGGCGCGATCCTCCGGCGCCATGTGCGTAAACTTCAGGCCGTTCCCCACGGAGGGATGACTGCTGACGATCACCCCGGCCGCTCGAATCTTGGTTTCACCCACCCAGAGCACGATTTCTACTTGGGCAGAAACATCCTGGGTGAAGCTCATTTCCACATAGCACCCGCCCAGGCAAATATCAGCCGTTTGAGCACGAATAGGCGTCTCCGTTACCGGTCGTCGCACTTCGACCGGCAGGTTCACCTTAACTCGTGGAAACTGCCTTGGTGTCCATGCCATAGTTCAGCTCCTCGGAACCGGAATTACCCGATTATCCTGAGGGTGAGTACAACTTTCTAGTGGCAGTTCGTGTGCCAAAATGGAATCGCAAGCAGCTGCACTACTTTCAACAACTTATGGTTAACCAACGATCCCTTCCTTGGCACGGGTTGCGCTCCGGAGTGACAAAAAATGTTGGCCGTCTTGTTGACGGGTGTTTGCTCCTCTGATCTCGAGATAACCCCGCCTCCTCTGCCTGGCGGAGTATCCCTCACTGCACTCCGAGACGATCCAATGGCCAAGGCGCCGGACCTACCGGATGCATTTACTGCTCGATACCATGAAGACTGTATAGACAATCAGCAGCAACACAGGCTTATATGACGGACGCGGCACTTTGCGCGTTCTGAAAGCTTCCATCCTCCCCCAGATGGAAATTGTCAGGGCTGGCAAGATCCGCGCTACGCCTTCTCTGATACCGTCGCCAGCTGGAGTCTTCCAGCTCAAGCTGGTAATTGTTGAGGTGAATATGTCTCCGCTACGTATTTTGGTTGCTGATGATCACGAAGTTGTGCGCCGTGGTTTGTGTTCTCTGCTGAAGTCGCACGCGGGCTGGGAAGTCTGCGCTGAAGCGTCGGACGGCCGCGAAGCGGTCGAAAAAGTGAAACAGATTAAACCCGATGTAGTCATTCTGGATATCGGTATGCCGAACCTGAATGGATTGGCGGCCACGCGTCAGATCGTTCACAATGACGAGCGGCAAAGAGTCATCATTCTCACCGTCACCGACTCCGAACAGGTGATCCGGGAAGTGCTGGCGGCGGGCGCTCGTGGCTTTGTATTGAAATCCGATGCGGCTCGCGACCTGATCACGGCAGTAGAGGCAATCGAAAAGAATCGCACGTTCTTCACCTCGCGCGTCGGACAGATTGTCCTGACCGGGTACTTGAAGAACGGACAACCGCAAGCCGAACCGACCCTGCCCACGTTGACGCCACGCGAACGTGAAGTCGTGCAACTGCTGGCCGAAGGCAAGAGTACGAAGGAAGTTGCCTCCGTCCTGAACCTGAGCACCAAGACGGCGGAGACTCATCGCTCCAACATCATGCGCAAGCTCGGCATCCACAGCGTAAGCGAGTTGGTGCTCTATGCGGTGCGTAACAACATTGTGCAGGTGCAGGTACTGGATCCAGTGGAAAAAGGCGCCGCAACGCCTGCTGCCTAAAGTTCAGTAGAGTTCTCACATGAGTAGGGGTAGTTCGCTTAGGCTGGGCAAGAAAAACAATGGACGGTTCGCAATCCGTAATAGGCCAGGCCCCTCTTGATC
>Ga0209577_10006190_pt1 | contig 11090 bp, 10 predicted proteins | sample GraSoiAngelo_109_FD_185874 | JGI IMG/M metagenome (GOLD analysis project Ga0209577, IMG submission 185874) | Grasslands soil microbial communities from the Angelo Coastal Reserve, California, USA - 14_0903_12_20cm (SPAdes) (version 2) | ecosystem: Environmental > Terrestrial > Soil > Grasslands... | reverse complement strand
TGAAGGTGATTCCCAGAGTAACGAGAGCGATAACTGCCGGTGTGATGATTGCAAACTTCTGCCAGCGATGTACCATCCTTTGTGGGAGCAATAACTACTTCGTGGCTTTAGCGCCCGGCCGGACTGAAGCATCGGCCGTTTGAGTTGAAGCTTCCGACAGTTCGCTGCGTCCCAGATCCGCAAAGGCCACAATAATCAGCAGTGCCGTGACGCCAAGCGTGGCGAGAACGTACAGCAGTGCCGTCTGCTCGAAATAGATCAACAAGAAGACTAAGAGCGCCAAACCAAAAATCCAGAGATAGGTGAAGCCACGGCGCCGTTTGATCTTAGTTGCCTTTAGTCTTTGACTCATGATTCTCTCGCGATATTACAAATGAAAGGCTGGCTTCACCGCCAGCCTCCCATGCTCGTCTTCTCTGGAGCTTATTAACGGACAGGTATTTTCCCTACAATACTAAGAGGTAACCCCGTAAGTAAATCACCCAGCTTCTTCCCAGACAGCATACTCAATTCACCAACATCGACAATGTCGTAAGGCTCGAGGACTACGTCTTTCTGCTGGCCCTTCCTGATGGCTTCGTAATTGACTTTTATGTCCTCTCCCCCCATCTTGCCGTCCTTTCTGCGAAGGATATGAACCTCGGAGGTCTTGGCTAACCTTTGCACACCCCCGGCCTGAGCGATAACCATGGTAAGCGTAGTCTGATCCTTCATGATGAAAGCTTGTGGCTGGTTTACGAGGCCCGTAACGAATACCGTATCGCCCTCGACGACCTCTACCAGATCGCCGGCCCGAATAAAAGGATCGCCTTCGCCCGCGCCACTTCTAAGACTTGTTATTTTATAGGTTTCGAGCTGGCCAATGTCTGAACCTGGCGCTGACTTTTGTGCAACGACCTCGCCGGGCTCAGGACACAACTCGGGCATGGTGTGAATAATGTGAATCGTTCCGCCAGCTTTGTCGGTGAAGCCACCGGCAGCGGTCACCATCTCATGCAACTGTATTCTTCGAAGCATCGCCACTCGCGTTGGCGCATGCACTGCGCCCCAGATGGTTGCCGGCGGACGACTCTTGCGCTCGACGGTACGCACACTGACTCGCGGCTTCACCAGGTATCTCGCATAAGCTTCAGTTACGCTCTTCTGAATATCCTTCTCGGTGCGGCACTTTGCGGGAATCGGATCCTCGATGAACGGGAGCGAAGAAATGCTGCCGTCTTCGTCAATCTCGACGGTAGAGTTCAGATCCGGCTGGCCCCAAATCCTGACATCCAAAATATCCCCGGGACCCAATCGATAACCTCTGATTCCCTGCTCATCTATTGATGAAGAGCCGGGCTGGTAGACGGGAGCCGTCGGCTGTGACTGCTGTTGTGACTGAGATTGTGCCAGCACAGAGATGACCGTGTAGCAACCGAACAACGCAACAAGAGGAATCAGAATCTTCTTCATAGCCACACCTCGGAAGAAAAAATTTGAGCGGTGTAATAATCGCACAAAAGCTTGTTGATGCCAACTACTCGCAGCAGCGTCTACTGAGTCAGTTTGGGTTTGACTTTTCAACTTCGAGTCGTTGACTTGCCAATCGACGTTATGGTTCTTTTCTCTTTCTACGGGTCTTCTTGGCGCTAACGCTGGCTTCCACAACCGGATGCCCAGCTTTCTGCGTTTCCAAACGCGCCCTCAACAAATCTATCTCGCGCGTAATTTGCTCCGCGGCAGCCTCGCGATTCTGATCCACAGTGTCGCGGGTGAGATAGAAGAGCGCATCGCGGTAACAATCAATCGCGCGCCGGTAGTAGCCCTTGAACGCTGCGCGCTCGGCCAACTCGACCCAGTGCGCGACCCGACTAGACATAATGAATTCGCGAACGGCGCCGGCCGATTGATCGAGTTCTCCCGCATCCGGATAAACTTTCACAGCAGAATCAAGGCAATCCAACGCCCGATTTGCCAGCTCGACTTTTTCGTGAAGCCGAACACGTTGCTGAGCTTCGTGAGTTAGTGAGCGGGCCGCACCGCGCGCCCAAGCCAACATGTGCTTTTTCTGCAAAGCTCGCACACGTTCCTGGCCCGCGATCAAACCTAATCGATTTTCGGACGGCAGGACCGGCGAAAGCAAAGCTTCTTCGGCGCTCGCGAGATAGTCGACACACAACTTATAGACAGCCAGATGATCTTCGGGGAAGGAATCGTTGGCCTCTGCTTCCAGTGCCCGCTTTTGTAAGGTGCGGAACGCTTCGGTCTGAATCGTTAGTGAGTGGAAGTTTCTCCGCTTTGGAGAGCTTCTTATGTGCGACTCTCTGTGCCGACCGTGTGTTTCCTGGGCCAAAATGTGACGCCTTAAAGTTCGTCGCATCAGAACCTGGCGCGCCGAAGCGGCAACTAACATGACTATGCTCGCTGCCAGGCCGGCGGGCACCCAAGGGGTGTCCTCACTCTGCAGCATCCACCAAAGCAGAAAGAAAAGCGCAAACGCGGCGGCGGCGGCGGCGACCATATAGCCTGAAGTCGACGCCTCGCGCGTCGCAGTGTGCCGGCGCGCCCGGGGGAAACCAGACGCGCCACGGAAATTCCTCGGGTTGTAGAAATCCTGATCCAACATCCTTATTCCAGTGAACAACTCTGAGAAACGACACGCCAAGCAGGTCTGGCGCTTTCGAATCTCCGAATTATAGTCAGCCCCGAGTAAGATATGTCAATATATCGGCCCCGAAAACGACTGTTAGAAAGGATTAGGTTATGGAAAATGATTCTGCCGACAGGGTGGTCATCATAACGGGAGCAACATCAGGAATCGGTCGGGCGGTAGCGCTGAGATTTGCTAAGGCTTCGGCCCGCGTTGTGGCCATTGGCCGCAATCGATCCGCGCTCGAAGAGGTGGCGAGTGAGATCAAAAGTGCCGGAGGCGAATGCTTGACGCTGGCGGCTGACCTCACGAATGAGAGTGACGGTCGGCTTGTGATCGACGCTGCGGTAAACGAATTTGGGCAGCTCGACGTGTTGGTAAATGCTGCCGGCCACATCTCGACCGGTTCAATAGAAGACACGACACTCAGTGCATGGGACGCGATGATGAACGTTAATCTGCGTGCGGTGTTTCACTTGATGCAGACGGCCACACCACACTTAATAAAAACCAAGGGTAATGTGGTAAACATTTCCAGCGTTACCGGGTTGCGATCCTTTCCCGGGGTGCTGGCTTATTGCGTATCGAAAGCCGGAGTGGATCAGTTGACGCGTTGTGCGGCGCTCGAACTGGCTCCGAAAGGGGTACGAGTAAATGCTGTGAATCCCGGTGTGGTCATCACCGAGATCCATAAGCGCGGTGGTATGAGCGAGGATAATTACGCGAACTTCCTCGAACACTCTAAGACCACTCACCCTCTGGGACGAGTGGGCAGAGCCGGGGAAGTCGCCGAACTCGTGTTCTATCTCGCTTCCGAAAAAGCTTCGTGGATAACGGGCGTGACTTATCAGGTCGACGGCGGGCGGGCGCTGACTTGCGCCCGATAGGACGGCTGGAGTTCAGCCATGCCTTGATCCCTCTCTTAAAAGTCTGGCAACTGTCGCCGGAAGCTCGTTAGTCTGTTCGGGTGTCTTAATAAAAGCGTCGACGCCCGCTCGCCAGGCTTGAGTCTCGTAATCAACAGCCGACAGCATCACGATTGGGGTACGCCGTCGGTTAGTTATCTTGCGGGCACGCTGCACTAATTCAAGACCGCTAAGTCCCGGCACATCGTTATCGATCACCAGCACATCATAAAAATCGTCGCTCGTAAGTTTGCGCAGCGCTCTATCTCCATCGGTGCAAAGCTCGACCTGGTAGTTTTCCGCCGTGAGCAGATTATTAACGAGTTCGGATACGTCCTCGCGATCTTCGACCTGCAAAATCGTAATCTGAGCCGGGCGTCCCTGAGGGGGTGCCGCTGGTTTTTTCTTGCTCCTTTTCGGCTGCGAGAATAAGTGGCGACGTCGCTTTCGAATCGCTGAGCGGGTCTTGAGCAAATCCGGGTGCCGGCCGTTTATTATCGAAATTAGGCTTTGATGATGGCGGAAGCCAAGCAAGCGAGAGGCCGTCGTCACCGAACCGCCCGCATCTCTCAGCGCCCGCTCGATGATGGCCTTTTCAAGTTTGCGGGTCTCCTTCTTGAGGGAGAAACCTTCCCATGAAGTCTCTTTTGGCTCTTGCTCTTCGGGCTCGTAGGCGCCGAGGGCCGCAATGACTTTTTGCGCGGCCGACACCAAACGCTTCGCTGTAGTCGGGTCTTGAGAGTGCTGCAAGAGCTCAACCGCGGAGTCATAGATCGAGACCAATTGCGGCGCCGGCGTCTGATGGCTCAGCTCTTCAATCAGGCTCAACTGGGCGCGGCCCGCGCCCTCCGGATCGCCCGCTGTCTCGGCGACTTCAAACGCGCGTTGGAGCAGTGACTTCGCCGACAAATAGTTGCCTAAGCGTGCGAGTACGATTCCGTGGGTATTCAACGCTTCGGCCAGGACGGCCTGCTCGTCTCCCCGATCGAGAACGTGTACGGCATATCGCACCACCCGTTCAGCTTCGGCGAGTCGATTTTCGGCGAGGAGAGTTCGGGCCCGGGTTTCATCGACTTGAGCGACCGCACCAACATCCTTCAGTTCGAGAAAGAGGTGACGAGCGCGATCAAGATGCTTATATGCGTCGTTAAATTTCCCAATCGTGAAGAACAGGTATCCAAGATTGTTTTCAACCCGAGCGAGATACCGCGTATTCCCCGCCTGCTCGAAATGAAAGCTGGCGGCCGTGTATTCCATCAGTGCTCGGTCCAAATAGTCTTCTCGGTTTTCGGGCGCGGCTAGTCTCCTGAAAACTAACCCAAACTCGTTGTGAAATGCCCCCTTGATACTATGATCTTCAATGCGGTCCAGGAGCGGAGATGCTTCGGTATAAACCCGCAATGCCTCATTCAGTCTCGTCGCCCATACTTCGACAATACCGAGCCGAATTAGCAGTAGTGCTTTTAACTCGGGATCCTTATCCCCCAATTGATCGAGTGCGCTCGCGAGAGTAATTCGCGCCTCATCATAGGCACCTTCGCGCCAGTAACAAAGCGCTAGATCGCCGCGCGCCTCTGCTGCCTCCGTGGTCTGACCAAGCTCATCGAATATCTCAATACTTTTCGTGATGAGATCTTTCGCGATCTCCTGGCTGCGCGCAGCCTGATCTGTGCTGCCTAACCATCCGGACAGAGCGCCAACCCGAAGCACCACTTGGGCTTTCGTGGCTTCGTCAAGCTGGTCCAGAAAAGGAGAACCATCCCGCTCAGGCCAAAACTCGCCGAGCGCTTCACGCGCGGCCTCGTATTCACCCGCCTTTTCCAGTTGCTTAGCCAGATCGCAGCAATGTACCGCCCGCTCGCCGCGACTTAGTCCGCGAGTTTCCTCGCGGAGCGCCGTTAGTTGAGATGTTAAGTTCATATGGGGGCTACCTTTCTATTTGAATGATACAATCTTTTACGCCACGAAGCTTGAGCCCTGTAATTGAACTCGATAAGGGCCATCGCCAGTTCTGAAGACGCTTCGTCTTGGTGGGTTAGAGAAACTCGCAACGGGCAATTCACAACCTAAGGAGAAAACCATGAAAACCCTAAAGAGTCTAGGTGCGGCCATCGCTTTGACATTCGCGCTCGCGTTTGCAGTGTCTGCTGATTGCCCGCCACCAGGTGAAATGAGTACGCCGCCATGCACCGCCGCTCAAGTCACGCCCGATGATCCTACGCCTCCGGGAGAAACAAGCACGCTACCAAATACGGAAGACGTGTTCACAATTTCCGAGGCCGCTGTTGATGTACTCCTAAGCGCGCTGTCAATTTTCTAGCAGCCGCTTGACTAACCAAGAACTCCTTGGTTGCCACCTCTTTTTCGTTTTTGGCAACTCAGTTTTTGTGTGCCTACTTGCACTCTTAAGAGCCCTGGACTCAGCGAGAGCCGCGTGACTGGGGCGATCAGAACGAGCGTAGCATAAACTCTCGCGTCGACGAATGCAACTAGATTTCAACGTCCGAGTAACCAACTGACCTTTAGCGTCTTATTGCAAGCTGTAAGGCCTCGCGCAAGGCGAAGGCTACCGCACTGGCGTGCATTCCATGAGAAATCAGAGCTTTCGGACGACTCTCTTTCACCAAGCTAACTTTAACCTGCATTCGATTGACAGAAGCGCTTGGCTGTAGTAGGTTCCGGTGCGCACCCTTATGCAACGAAGTTTCGGACCAACTCGCGGCCTCAATACATTAACAAACTACTAAGGAGAGAGTTTTACCACTTGAAGCAGATAGAGCTGCCACCAAGAGGACTGGAAACGCTTTTTGGCGTTCACGACCAGAACATCAAGTTTCTCGAGTCGCTGCTCGACATTCAGATCAACGCCCGCGGCCATAACCTGACCGTTACTGGCGAACCGAAGGACGTCGCCACGGCCGAGCAAATTCTCCAAGACTTCGCCGACCTCTTTGCCGAAGGACGACAGTTCACTGACCGGGAATTGCGTGAAGCATTTACGCAAATTGCCGAAGACCGTGCTTACAGTCTGCGCGATTATTTCACGCGCTCGCGTTTCAGCCCTGCCGGCAAGAAACAGGTGGCGCCGAAATCGGCGATGCAGCGGAAGTATATCGAGACCATTCAGCAGAAAGATATCGTCTTTGGCATCGGCCCCGCGGGCACGGGAAAGACCTATCTCGGTGTGGCCATGGCGGTACAGTCGCTGATGCAGAAACAAGTCAATCGCATCGTGCTGGCGCGTCCCGCGGTTGAAGCGGGTGAGAAGCTTGGATTCCTTCCCGGCGATTTACAAGAGAAAGTCGATCCTTATCTGCGGCCACTTTACGATGCCCTGTTCGATCTTGTTGATTACGAGCGCGTGACGCGGCTGCTGGAAAAACGCGTGATCGAAATCGCGCCACTCGCTTTCATGCGCGGACGTACTTTATCGGATGCGTTCGTGATCCTCGACGAAGCGCAAAACACTACAAGTGAGCAGATGAAGATGTTTTTGACGCGCATCGGATTTAGTTCGAAGGCAGTAATCACCGGCGATGTAACCCAGATCGATCTTCCGACGGGCAAGCGCAGCGGCCTGGTCGAAGCTGAGCGGGTACTGGCCGGCATTGAGGGCATTGACTTCATCTACTTCAGCGAAAAGGACGTCGTGCGTCACAAACTGGTGCAGATGATCATCAAGGCCTACGAAACGCACACGAAAAAGAGCGAGATATAATTTGGAGTGCGCCGGCAGAGCGAAGCGGCGACGGCGCTTTCGCTTGGGGACGCTTTCTCCAAACCGTGAAGATCCAAAGCGCCGTCGCCGCTTCGCTCTGCCGGCGCACTCCAAAAGTCGCTATGATCGAAATCGTTAATCGTCAGCGGCGGCGCAAGATCGAAACGAAGCAATGGCGCGCGTTTGCCGAAAAAGCTTTGGTGTCGATTGGCGCGCAGAAACATAACGCGACGATTGTGTTCTTGAGCGACAGAGCCATCAGGGAGTTGAATCGTCGTTTTCGCGGCAAACATTACGCGACCGACGTGCTTTCATTCCCTTCCGCACCCGAGCCGTTTGAAAAGGAAAATCGATCGCATCTGGGCGAGGTCGTGATTTCCGTTCAACGAGCGACCGCACAAGCCCAGAGCAATCGTCTCAGTTTTGACAATGAAGTCAAGCAACTAATCCTTCACGGACTGCTTCATCTCTGCGGCTATGATCACGAAACTGATAATGGTGAAATGAATCGCCTGGAGCTGGGGCTGCGTAAGCGACTCGGAATCTAGCGGGCTTGGTTCTTTCTGTTGCCTGGGGGATCGAAATTCTGTCAGAACCGCCTGCGGTAGCGGGCGGTTAATCTTGAGAGTGATCGAGCACGAATGAACATCAGAGATCAACCGCCCGCTACCGCAGGCGGTTCTGACATCGCTTCGGCTTCCAAGGCAGTGAAGAATCGCCCGGCCATCATCTTTGCGGCGGCCTGAATCATGCGTTGACCAACGCCGGCAATTGTTCCCCCAACTTGGAGTTCTCCCAAGTAGTTAATCAATGTGCTTCCGTCTTGCTCGAGCAAATCGAAAGTGGCGGAGCCTTTGGCAAAGCCCACGATGCCTTTGCCCTCAACCAGGATGCGATAGTGTTCGGGAGGACGCATATCTTCGAGGCGCACATTGCCTTTGAAGGTGCCCTTGATTGAGCCGACACCGGCCTTGAGGGTGGCCGCGTAGGTGCGCTCGCCAGTCAGTTCGAGCGATTCGCAGCCCGGAATGCACCGGCGAAGAATTTCAGGATCAACCAGCGCTGCATAGATTCGCTCTCTCGGTGCATGAAGTTCTTGAGTGCTTTCGATTTGCATGAAGGATTTGGGTGTAGGGCGTAGGGTGTGGGCTTTAGGTGCAGGACCTACATCAACACCCAACCCCTAAACCCAACACCCTAAATCGCTCGTGACGCGGCGGTGGTGATAGCCCGCTTCGCGAAGACCTGAGCCAAGTGCCGGCGGAAATCTTCCGATGCAAACAGATCACCGTTGATATCAATGCCCTCCGTCGCGCGCGCCGCCGCCTCCGCGATTGTTTTGTCGTCGAGTGTTCGACCCGTCAAACCGGATTCAACCGCCGCCGCACGATAAGCTTTCGACGACACGCCCGTAATGCCAACGCTCGCCAACTGGCATCCGCTGTCACCGTCGAGCGAGAGGTTCGCAGCCACGCCAACCACTGCAAAGCCCGATGCGGGGTGATGCATCTTGACGTAAGCTTGACCGGCGCGCCCGTGTGGTTTGCTAATCCGAATCTCGCGGAGAATCTCGCCCGGCTCTAACGCCGTAGTCAATAGGTCGACAAAGAAATCGTTAGCCTTGATTGTGCGCTCGCCGTTTTTGCCGGCCACAACCAGTTCAGCGTTGAGCGCGATGACCGCCGCCGGCCAATCGCCTGCGGGATCAGAGTGGGCTAAGCTGCCGCCGATTGTTCCTTTGTTCCGAACCTGGACATCGCCGATGGTGGCGGCACATTCAGGAAGCAACGGACAAATCTTCTTCAGCAGGTCTGACGATTCGATTTGATAATGCGTAGTCATCGCGCCGATGCGAATCTGATCATCTGCTTCAACGATGTAAGACAAGTCCTTGATGCGGCCAATGTCGATAAGCATTTGCGGCATCGCCAGACGTAGCTTCATCGCTGGAATCAAACTGTGGCCGCCGGCGAGTATCTTGGCGTCTTCATTTTGCGCTAACAATGAAACTGCTTCATCGAGCGTGTTGGCACGGACATAATCGAATTGTGCTGAAATCATGATTTCTCCTTTAGCAGCGCGCCGCAGAGCGGAAGCGGCAACAGTACTTGGAATTGTTTATTCGCCCAACAAAGCCTGCTTCTTCAATCTCCGATCAATTTCCAAACCGTTTCCGGTCTCACCGGCATATCCACATGCTTAACTCCGTACGGCGACAGCGCATCGACGATCGCGTTTACGATCGCCGGAGTTGCACCGATCGTTCCGGCTTCGCCGACCCCTTTCACGCCAAGTGGATTTACCGGCGAAGGCGTCTCAGTGCGATCGGTTTCAAACCACGGAACCTGCGAGGCCTTTGGCACCGCGTAATCCATCAACTCGCCGGTCACAAGCTGTCCCTGTTCGTCGTAAACGACTTCTTCATACAACGCCTGTCCGATCGATTGCACGATGCCGCCGTGCACCTGGCCATCAACCAGGAGCGGATTGATTACCTTGCCACAATCATCGACGGCGACGTAGCGAACGATCTTGGTTTCGCCGGTTTCTTTGTCGATCTCGACGACGCAGATGTGCGTGCCGAAGGGAAAAGTGAAATTCTTCGGCTCGAAAAAGTAGGTCGCAGACAGTCCTGGTTCGGTATCTGGCGGGATTTCCTTAGCCACGTGCGCCGCCAGGGCGATCTCCTGAATAGTCAGACTCGATTTGCCTTCCATCGCGGGTTCGGTCAGGGCGCCCGCGGGCGCCTGACCGACCGGTACCACAGGTTCAGAGATTCCGGTAGCTGCGGCGCTTGCTGCTTGCAAGGAATATCGTCCACTTTCAAAAGTCAGACGCGACGAGTCTGCTTGCAGCATGTGCGCGGCAATCTTTGCGGCTTTCTCTTTCAACTTTTGAATGGCAACCAGCACGGCCGTCCCGCCTACTGCCGTGGCGCGGCTGCCGAACGTGCCGATGCCGTATTGCACAATCGCAGTGTCACCGTGAATCACCGTGACGTCGTTGAGATCCACGCCGAGTTCATCGGCCGCGATTTGCGCGAATGACGTTTCCTGCCCTTGCCCATGCGGCGATGCGCCGGTCATGATCGTAACTTTGCCGGTCGGCTCGATACGCACGGTCGCGCTTTCCCAACCGCCCGCAGGCATTGCCTGCGATGGACCAAGCGCGCAAATTTCGACGTAGCTGGACATGCCGATGCCGATTAGCTTGCCGTTCGCTCGCGCTTGCTTCTGTTCTTCGCGTAGTTTTTGATAACCGGAAAGGTCGAGCGCTTTGTCGAGCGCGGCTTCATAGTTCCCGCTGTCGTAATCCAATCCCGTTGCAGTATGGAAGGGAAACTCGTCAGACCTGGGGAAATTCTTTCGCCGTACTTCGACCGGATCCATTTTCAGCTCGTTAGCGACCAGGTCCATGGCCCGTTCAACTACGTAAGTAGCCTCAGGCCGTCCCGCGCCGCGATACGCATCCGTGGCCATTTTGTTTGTAAAAACACCAGTAACGTTCATTTGAATCGCGGGAATCTTGTACGCGCCCGAGAGCATCAAGCCCGTCAGCGTCGGAATCGCCGGCGTCAATAGTTGATGATAAGCGCCGAGATCCGCGAAGACCTTGTAACGCAGGCCGGTGATTGTACCGTCATTCTTGCAGCCTATTTCCACCGTACCGACTTGCGCTCGACCATGAATCGTTGCTTGGACATTTTCGCGTCGCGATTCGATCCATTTCACAGGTTTGGCAAGCTGCATCGAGATCCAACCCAGCAAAGCTTCTTCCGCGTAAACATTCAGTTTCGAACCAAAGCCTCCGCCGACTTCGGGTGTAATAACGCGTAGTT
>Ga0209577_10006189_pt1 | contig 11093 bp, 9 predicted proteins | sample GraSoiAngelo_109_FD_185874 | JGI IMG/M metagenome (GOLD analysis project Ga0209577, IMG submission 185874) | Grasslands soil microbial communities from the Angelo Coastal Reserve, California, USA - 14_0903_12_20cm (SPAdes) (version 2) | ecosystem: Environmental > Terrestrial > Soil > Grasslands ... | reverse complement strand
CGCCGCGCTCGACCTGCCCCCAGGCGCGACCAAAGACCAACTCCTCAAGGCGGCGGAAGGCCACGTCCTCGCCCAGGGCCAACTCATGGGCCTTTACACACGGCGGTAGCAACGTCGCCGGGTCGCGTTGCTTGGCGGCGGCGCGCGCGGCATGTTAATTTCCTTCGTTTCGTGCGGCATGTGAAATGCCCCTGTGCGGCCCGCGTCGGTTTGCTGTTGAGCGCGCGGCCACGGTGTCCAACTGTCGGCGAAGTCTTTCATGGTTGACGTGCGGCCAAATTTAAAAGAGCGCGTGCGCGCGTTCTGGCAGGAGCACCCATGCGGCACGAAGTTCGCCGACGCGGAGGTCGGGTCGCGGCGCTTCTTCGAGGCCGTCGAGGAGCACCGCTACCAGACGGAGTGGCACATCCCGGAGGCAGCAGGCTTTGATAAAGCGAAGGGCCTGCGCGTCCTGGAGATCGGGTGCGGGCTGGGGACGGACGGGGCGCGTTTCGCGCGCGCGGGCGCGACCTACACGGGAGTGGATTTGACGGAGGCGGCGGTAAGCTTAGCCCGCCGCCGCTTCGAGCTTGAAGGTTTGCCGGGCGAGTTCCGCGTGGCCGACGCCGAGGCGTTGGAGTTTAAAGACGAGTCTTTCGACCTCGTCTATACGCACGGCGTCCTGCACCACACGCCGGACGCGCGCGCGGCGGTGCGCGAGATTCATCGCGTGCTCGCCCCTTCGGGGCGCGCGGTCGTGATGCTCTACCACCGCGACTCTTACAACTACCGCGTGAACATCGGCGTGCTCCGACGCGTCGGCGCGCGGCTCTTGAGGACGGAGGCGGGCCTCTCGCTGGCGCACCGTCTGACGGGCGAGCCGGTCGAGAGTTTGCGCGAGCATGCGGCGCGGCTCAGGGAGGACGCGGGGCAGTACCTTTCGGCGGGCGAGTTTCTGAGCCGGAACACGGACGGGGCAGGGAACCCCTTGACTCGCGTTTACTCGCGGCGCGAGGCGCGCGAGCTGTTCAAGGATTTCGCGCGGGTGGAGTTCGCCGTGCACTTTCTCAACAAGCGCTGGCTGCCCGTCGTCGGCCCCGTGCTACCGCGGCGACTTGAGGCGCGGCTCGCGTCGCGCTGGGGTTGGCACTTGTGGATTTACGCGTTCAAGGGAGAAGAGGAGAAATGATGAATGCGGAATGATGAATGATGAATGAAGCAAAGCGCGCTTTTCTTCATTCATCATTCATCATTCATCATTCCGCGTTCATCACTTGCTTTATGAGGAATGTTCTGGTCACGGGCGGCGCGGGCTTCATCGGCTCGCATCTGGTCGAGCGGCTGCTCGGCGAGGGGCGCTGGCGCGTCCACGTGGTTGACGACTTCAACGACTTCTACGACCCGGCACTCAAGCGCCGCAACGTCGCGCCGCACCTCTCGCGCGAAGACTTCCGCCTCCACGAGGCCGACATACGCGACCGCGCCGCGCTCGAACGCGTCTTCCGCGAGGCGGCGTTCGACTGCGTAGTCCACCTCGCGGCGCGCGCGGGCGTGCGACCGTCGCTGCGAGAGCCTGCCCTCTACGCCGAGACGAACGTCGCCGGCACGCTCAACCTGCTTGAGCTTGCGCGCTGGTCAGGCGTCCGGCAGTTCGTCTTCGGTTCGTCCTCGTCCGTTTACGGCGAGAACGAAAAGGTTCCGTTCTCAGAGGACGACCCCGTCTCCAAGCCCATCAGCCCTTACGCGGCGACGAAGGCGGCGGGAGAGCTTCTCTGCCACACGTACTCGCACCTCTTCGGCCTGCGTGTGGTATGCCTTCGCTTCTTCACCGTCTATGGCGCGCGCCAGCGCCCCGACCTCGCCATCCACAAATTCGCGCGGCTCATCTCGGAGGGCAGGCCCATCCCCGTCTTCGGCGACGGCACGACACGGCGCGACTACACCTACATTGACGACATCATCGCGGGCGTGCGCGCAGCGATGGACTACGAGGCGACGAATTACGAAGTGATCAACCTCGGCGAGTCGCGCACGGTGAGCTTAAGCGAGCTAATCGGCCTGCTCGAAAAGGAGTTGGGCCGCGACGCGCGTATAGACCGACAGCCCTTGCAGCCCGGCGACGTGCCGCAGACCTTCGCCGACACGCGGAAGGCGCGGGCGTTGCTCGGCTACGACCCGCGGACGCCGATTGAGGAAGGCGTCCGCCGTTTCGTCGAGTGGTTCAAAAGGAATGATGAATGATGAATGCGGAGTGATGAATGATACAATCGGCTTCCGTAAATTCATCATTCATCACTCCGCATTCATCATTTCGGGATTGTTATGAAGATTTACGACGAAGAAGAGACCGTCATCAGCCGCCGGGCGAGAGTGGCCGAGGAGCCGACCGTCGAGGGCGCGGCGGTCGGGGCGGGCGTCGCGCCGGAGCTTTCGGTCTTCCTGCCCGTCCTGAACGAGGAGCCGAACCTCAAGCCGCTGCACTTGAAGATTGACGAGGCGCTCGCCGTGCTCGGTCGCACCGCCGAGATCATCTACGTGGACGACGGCTCGACCGACGGCGGCCTCGAAGTCTTGCGCTCGCTCGCCGCGCTCGACCCGCGCGTGCGCGTCATCGCACTCCGCCGCAACTACGGGCAGACCGCCGCGATGGCCGCCGGCATTGACGCCGCGCGCGGCCAGGTGCTGATCCCGATGGACGCAGACCTCCAGAACGACCCGGCGGACATCGGGCGTCTGCTCGCCAAGCTCGAAGAGGGCTTCGACGTGGTGTCGGGCTGGCGCAAGGAGCGGCAGGACAGGATGGTCTCGCGCAGGATACCCTCGATGATCGCCAACTGGATCATCTCATTTATCGGCGGCGTCAAGCTCCACGATTACGGCTGCTCTCTGAAAGCCTACCGCCGCGAGTTCCTTAAAGAAGTAAAACTCTACGGCGAGATGCACCGCTTCATCCCGATCTACGCCGCCTGGGTCGGAGCGCGCGTCACAGAGATTCCGGTCAGCCATTACAAGCGGACGATGGGCCGCTCGAAGTACGGGCTGACGCGCACCTTCAAGGTGATGCTCGACCTGATGACAATCAAGTTCATGGCCTCGTACCACACGAAGCCCATCTACATCTTCGGCATGTTCGGCTTCTCGTCGTTCATCATCTCGGTCATTGCGGGCATGTGGGCGCTCATACGCAAGCTCGGCGGCGAGTCGTTCATCCGCAACCCCCTGCTCGTCATCGCCATCGTCATGTTCGCCGTCGGCGTGCAGTTCATCCTCATGGGCCTCCTGGCCGAGATGCTGGTGCGTACCTACCACGAGTCGCAGGCCAAGCCCGTTTACGCCGTGCGCGAGCGCATCGGGTTCGCGGACGAGTCATGATCGCAACGAGCGCTGCCGTAGCCCCAATTCGCAATGCCGATTCGTCCGCGCGTGCCGCCGTGTTGTATCTTGGCGGCGATGCGCGAGGAGTTCGAGACGGTCTATGAGAGGTTGCGCGCGTGGTGCCGCGCGCGCGGCTACGCGGGGCACGACCCCTTCGACGCGCTCAATAGCAGGCTCTTTCAGGCCACGCCGCTCCGCCGCTCGCGCCTCGCGCGCCTCGCCTGGACGCAGACCTTCAAACGCTCGCCCGTCAACCTCCGCAAACTCGCGCGCGTCCCCGAAGAAAGAAACCCGAAGGGCACGGCGCTGTTCGCGCTCGCCGAACTCTCGCGCCTGCGCGCGACCGCGAGCAAGGAGCACGAGCGCGAGGCGCGCGCGCTGCTCGACGAACTGCTCGCCGCGCGCATCGAGACCGCGGGCGGCGCGGCCTGGGGCTACAACTTCGACTGGCAGGGCCGAGCCTTCCACGCGCCGCGCGGCACGCCCGCGGTCGTGCCGACGGCCTTCGCCGCCCGCGCGCTCGCCGAGGCCGTCGCCGCGCTCGACACACCTGGCGAAGAGGGCACGGTCTCCGAAGACGTTTGGAAGTATCTGACGGCGGCGTGCCGCGCATGCCAGTTCATCCTCAAAGACCTGAACCGCGGCGACGAGACCAACGACGAAGTCTGCTTCAGCTACACGCCGCTCGACCGCACGCGTGTCTTCAACGCCTCCTTGCTCGCGGGCGAGGCGCTGGCGTCGGTCGGCGCGATCACCGGCCCGAAGGAGTGGACGGACTACGCGTTGCGCGCCGCGCGCTACGTCGTCCGACGCCAGCACGACGACGGCTCGTGGGCCTACGGCGCTGACTCGTATCAATCCTGGGCCGACAACTTCCACACGGCCTTCGTGCTGACCTCGCTCGCGCGCATACTCCGGGCCTGCGAGAGTGAACTTGAAAAGGACGCGGCCACGCGCGAAGAAATCCGCCGGGCGGTCGCGCGCGGCTACGCGTTCTGGCGCGAGCGATTCTTTCTTGCGGACGGTTGGCCGAAATACTACCATCGGGCGGCGCACCCCGCGGACGCGCACTCCGCCGGGGCCGCCGTCGTCGCGCTCGTCGAGCTGCGAGAGCTTGAGCCGTCCGCGCTCGAACTCGCCGCGCGCGTCGCCCGCTGGGCCGTCGGCGAGTTGTTCGACCGGCGCGGCTTCTTCTACTACCAGAAGCGGCGGCTCTACACCGTCCGCACGCCCTACATGCGCTGGTCGCAGGCGTGGATGATGTACGCGCTGGCGAGACTTTTAGAAGAAGGGGTAAAAGGTGAAAAGGGGAAAGGGGAAAGAGGTTAAAACCGCGCCGGAGGAGAATCGTCCCTTTTACCCTCTTCGCCTTTTACCCTTTTACCCCTTGCTCGCCGATGCGCATCTGGATTGACTTGGCGAACTCGCCGCACGTGCCTTTCTTCCGCGCGCTGGCGGCGGAGTTCCGGGGGCGCGGGCACGAGGTGGAGGCGACGGCGAGGGAGTTCGCGCAGACCGTCGAGCTGGCCGAGGCCGCGGGGTTCGCGCCCGCGGTCGTGGGCCGACACGGCGGCGGGAAATTGTCGGGGAAGGCCGGCAGTCTCGTGGGGCGCGCTGCGGGTCTGGCGCGCTGGGCGCGCGGTCGCGGGTTCGACCTCGCCGTCGGTCACAACTCCTACTCGCAAGTCCTGGCGGCGCGCCTCCTCGGCCTTCGCGCCGTGACGCTGATGGACTACGAGCACCAGCCCGCGAACCACCTCGCCTTCCGCCTGGCGTCGCGCGTCGTCGTCCCGCGCGCGTTCCCCGCGGAGGCTCTGCGTCGCTGCGGCGCGCGCGCCTCGAAGGTGCGGCGCTACGCGGGGCTTAAGGAGGACGTTTACCTCGCGGACTTCGAGCCGGACGCGCAGTTCGCCGCCTCCTTGCGCGAGCGGTTCGGCGTTGACGCCGAGCGCGACACACTCGTCGTCGCCCGCCCGCCCGCGCGCGAGGCGCTCTATCATCGCTTCGAGAACGAACTGTTCGACGAACTGCTAGCGCGCCTCGTCGCCGCGCCGCGCGTCAAGGTCATGCTGCTCGCGCGGAGCGAGAAACAACGTGAGAGCTTGGTCGCGCGCTTCGCGTCGGAGAACCTCATCGCCCCGCGCGCGGCGCTCGACGGTGCGAACCTCGTCGCCTCGGCAGACCTCGTCGTCAGCGCGGGCGGCACGATGAACCGCGAGGCCGCCGCGCTCGGCGTCCCGGCGGCGACCGTCTATGCGGGACGCTGGGCTGCCGTTGACGAACAACTTGTCCGCGAAGGCCGCCTCAAGCGAATCGCCACGCGCGAGGATTTGGAGGGCCTGCGCGTCGAGAAGAAGAAAGCCGCGCGCCCGCGCCGCGCAAAGGGCGTGCGCGCGGAGGTGGCAGACTTGGTGCTCGAATGATGCGGCCCTTCAGGGCGGCAGACTGAGACCACGAGAAAACATGGCGATGTTATCGGTCAACTTCTGGGAAAACATTCTGCTGCTCGTAATCACCGCCTTGCTGACGGGCATCATCGTCCCGGCGGTCAAGCTGTTTCTGGACTACATGAAGGAGAGGCGGCAGAAAAGATTCGACGCCGACCTCGCTCGTCAGGAGAAGGTGATCGAAGAGCAGATAAAACTTTCGGAGGAATTGACGCGGCTGGTGTGGGAGTACCAGTTCCTGTGCCTGAAGGTGTCTTACTACAAGGCGATGGTTAATGATGCACGGAACCACGACGCGGCCTGCGAGGAGTTCGACGCGAAGTCGTGGCTACTGCTCAGCGCGATCCGGACCGAAATCAGTAAGGCGAAGAGGCTGACTTCGGGGAGGGCGTACCGAACGCTTAACGACTTGTATGACTGGCTGAACGGTGTGGACACGGAGCTTTCCGGACTGACTCTGAAAGAGCCGGGACAACATTCGTTCGACAAGAAAAGAAAAGAGTACGCTCCTCGGTACGCGGCTTTGGGAGAGGAGAAATGGGTCGCATTCCACAAAACACTATTCTTCGAAGGCGGAAAGAAAATTGACGACGTGCTAGCACTCGTAGCAAGGGACATGGGCTTGACAGCCTCTGGCAGCGAAGAGGCGGGAGGGGACGCTGGAGAGCCGGAGAAGCGTTTTCTGGAGATGATCGAACAAGAGTTTGAAGAAAAATCCAAACGAGGATTAGAGGAAAAATCTGAATCGGCGGATCGGAACATCGCGGCCTGCTCCTGATGAGGTGTCGCCGAGAGTCTAGGGCTAGCGGTCGGTTAAAAGCCCAAAGCTCACCCATTATATTCTAAGTTAACTCATGCGCGTCGAACGCTCAAATGAATTACGCATAGCGGCGGGCGAAGTGCGAGCGGCGGCGCGCGCGCCGCGTTGGGTCGTGCCCGCGGTGAAGGCGGCGCTCGTCGTGGCGGACGCGTGCGTGGCAGTCGCGTCGTTCGCGGCGGCTTACGTGTTGCGCGAAGGCGGGGGCGTGCTGGCGGGACTCGGCGCGCGGGGCGTGGTGTGGCAGCCGCGTTTCGAGCCTTACGCGGCGCTGCTATGGTTCGTCGTCGTGGTGCGCCTGATCTCGTCCGCTTACTACGACCTCTACCGGCTGCGCGGCGAGTTCTCCTACCTCGACGAGTGCGTGCGCGTTTTCCGCGCGACGGCGGTCGGCTCGCTCCTCGTCGTGGCATGGGCGTTCCTCTACCGCGGCGGGTTCGAGTTCCGTGCCTTCTCATACGCGCGCGGCGTCTTCGTCCTCGACTTCCTGCTCGCGCTCGGCGCGTACACGCTCCTTCGGCTCGCGGCGCGCGGCGCGCAGAGCGCCGTCCGTCGGCGCGAGGTGAATCTGATCCCGACGCTCGTCGTCGGGCGCGGCGCGGAGGCGGCGCTGTGCGTGCGCGAGATGAGGGCGCGGCGCGAGCTGGGATACCGCGTCATCGGCGTCGTCGAGACCGCGCCGCACGCCGACGACGCGCCGCGGGAGTTCGAGGGCGTGCCTATCGTCGCAAACCTCTCTACCCTGCCCGAAGCCATACGCGAGACCGGCGCGAACGAGGTCATCATCACCGACCCGAACGTGTCGGGCGACCTCCTGTTCGACGTGATGATGCGCGTCGGGCGCAGGCGCGGCGTCGAGTTCCGCGTCGCGCCGAGCCTCTTCAACTGCCTGCCGCGCAAGACCGGGGTCGAGCAGATCGGCGTGATGCCCTTCATCACGCTCTTCCGCGAGCCGCTGGGGCCGGGCGCACGCCTGCTGAAGCGCGCTTCGGACATCGTCGTTGCCTCGCTCGCTCTTGTCCTGCTCGCGCCCGTGTGGCTCGTCGTCGCCGTGCTCATCAAGCTCGACTCGCACGGCCCCGTCCTCTACGCGCAGGAGCGCGTCGGGATGGACGGGCGCATCTTCCTCTTCCTCAAGTTCCGCACGATGCACGCCGACGCCGACGACCGCGAGCACCGCGAGTACCAGCACCGCTATATCAAGGGGCAGCCCGACACGAACATGGGCGACAGCCTCCGGCCCGTCTATAAGCTGCACACAGACCCGCGCGTCACGCGCACGGGGCGCGCCCTGCGGCGCGCGAGCCTCGACGAGTTGCCGCAGCTCTTGAACGTGCTGCGCGGCGACATGAGCGTCGTCGGCCCGCGCCCGCCCATCCCCTACGAGGTCGAAGCCTACGACCTCTGGCATCGCAAGCGGCTCGACATGAAGCCGGGGATGACGGGGCTGTGGCAGGTGTCGGGCCGCAACCGCCTCTCGTTCGACGAGATGGTCAGGCTCGACCTCTTCTACATCGAGAACTGGTCGCTCTGGCTCGACCTCAAGATCATGCTGCGCACGCTGCCCGTGCTCCTGCGCGGCGAGGCTTACTGAACGGGGATGAAGGATGAAAAGATAGTGACGGGGGAAAAGGGGAAGAGGGGAAAGGGAGAAAAGGAGACTTCTTCCCCTCTTCCCCTCTTCCCCTCTTCCCCTCTTCCCCGCAGGCTATCTTCCTTCGCCGTCTGGCTCGAACGCGCAACGGTCGCGTGCCTGTTCCTGTTCGCCGTGGCCGCGCCGCACTCGATTGCGGCGGCGCAGACGGCCTGGCTCCTGGGGCTTCTGTTCTGGGTCGCGCGCCTCTGCTTTCGCCCGCGCCCGAAGAGCTACCGCACGCCGGTTGACGCGTGGCTGCTCGGCTTCTTCGTCCTCACCTTCCTGACGGCGCTCACCTCCTACGACCCCGACGTGTCCATCGGCAAGCTCCGCGCGGCGAGCCTCTTCACAATCGTTTATCTCGCGGCGGAGAACGTCCGCGACCGACGGTGCTTGCGCGCGCTCGCGCTCACGCTCGTCGCCTCGTGCGCGCTCGGATTAGTCCACACGTTCGGCGTCTTCGCCGCGGGGCACGGCGTGAAGGTGCGTGCGCTCTCGGCAGACAGTCCGCTGCGCGCGGCGGGCGTCGAGGAGGGCGACACGATACTCTCGGTTGACGGCGCTCCCGTGAACAAGCCCGAAGACCTGGAGCGGGGCATCAAGACCGAGCGGCCTTCCCTCGACAAGGCGTATCACTGGTCGGACGGGACGAAGGCCTGCGCCTGGGACGAGAGAGCGGCGTGCGTGCGCGTCTATCGCGCCGAGGTAATACCCGCCTTCAACGTCGCGCGCGACGCGTTGCCCGCGGGCGACACGCCGGAGGCGCGGCTCGGCATACTCAGTTGGTCGCGCGGGCGCGACGAGCGCGCGAGCGGGTTCTACGGTCAGTACCAGACCTACTCCGAGGTTTTGCAGCTCATCGCCTCGCTCGCGCTCGGACTGCTCGTCGCGCTGCGGCGCAAACGGAGCTTGAAGGGCGCGCTCCTGGCCGCGGCGCTCGCCGGGATGTGCGGCGCGCTGCTTTTGACGTTGACGCGCGCTTCATGGGCGGGCTTCTTTTTGTCGGCGCTGACCGTCGTGCTCGTCGGCGCGAGCCGTCGGACACTCGTCATCACAGCGGGCGCGGCGCTGCCGCTCGTGCTCGCGGGACTGTTCGTGCTTCAACAGAAGCGGCAGGTCGGCTTCATAGACACGCGGGATCAGTCAACCTCCTGGCGTCTGATGGTCTGGCGCGACGGCGCGCGCATTCTCGTAAGCAAGCCGCGTCACCTGCTCGTCGGCGTCGGCATGGACTCGTTGAAGCGGCACTGGCGCGAGTGGGGCATGTTCGACCAGGGCCGCCAGCCGTGGGGTCACCTTCATTCGACGCCGCTGCAAATCGCCTTCGAGCGCGGCGTCCCCGTGCTGCTCGTGTGGATGGCGTGGCTCTTCGTCTACGGGCGCATGCTCTGGCGTCTGGCGCGGCGCGGTGCGGTCGAGAACTGGGTCGAGCGGGGGCTGGCGCTCGGCGCGCTCGGCGGGCTGGTCGGCTTTGTGGCGGGCGGCCTGGTGCACTACAATTTCGGCGACTCCGAGGTGGTGATGGTCTTCTACTTCTTGATGGGCCTCACGCTCGTCGCCGAAAGGGTCAACCGCCTCCCCGCCGACGTGCAAGAGGGCCGAATGCCGCGCGTTCCACCCGACAGATAGAGGTTCGAGGAAGCGTAAGCGAACCGCGCAGGCCGCCGCGGCGTATGAGAGTTCGTTTGAGGGAAGAGAACGAAGATGAAGAAACTTGCCGGACTGCTCGCCTTCGCCGTCGCCCTCGCGGGCGCAGTTGTGCTCACGAAGTATTACTCTTCGCCGCGCCCCGCGCCGCCGCAACCTGCACCCGCGGCGGCGAAGCCCGCGCCCGCCGCGGACACGCAGGCGAACTCCCCCGTTACGTTCAAGCCGCAGCTCGTCATGCTCGACTTCGCCGCCAAAAAGAGTCACGTCACACTCAACCTTGAGCGCGACCCGGCGCGGCCCGCGCCCGAAACGGTCTGGGTGTGGGCCTACTTCTTCACGCCGGACGCGCCGGGCCACTACTGCGCGGGCGACCCCGTCGAGGTGCGCCAGCCGTTTGTCTCCGGCGGCCACGCCAGCGTCAACGTCGAAGCCTCCTTCGCCGACTGCCCCGCGCCGCGCACGCCTTCGTCCACCTTCTACGCACGCATCAACGTCTCCACGGAGTCGGCTTTCGCCGCACGCCTCGGCGAGCCGCGCATCAGCTACGACATCTCGCAGGCCGCGCCCGTCGTCGTCGAGGGCGCGCAGCCGAAGAAGCGCTGAACCGGCGCGGAAAATCGAGCCTTAAAATAAGCAGCAAGTCCGTGCCTCCGTCCCCGTTCAGACGGTGACAGCCGCCCGATACGCGGCTCGAATTTTCTGACGGAGGAAAAGTATGAGTCACGAAGAACAACGGACGACGCTCGCCGGCCCGAACCGTCTCGCCGCGCCGCGCCGCACATCAACTCGTCCTCTCTTCCTGTTAGTTCTCGCGGCCCTCGCCCTGCTCGCCTCTTCCTGCGCGACCGCCGAAAGGGATGACGCGGACGCGGCGAAGGCGCGCGAAACGCAGACCGCCGAGCAGTCAGCCTCTCCGAACTCGGCCACGGCGAACGCTAAGATGAGCATGTCGAACGCGAACGTCAGCGTGATTACGAGCGGCGCAGCTACGCAGTCCGCGCCGCAGGAGCAGGAGGAATCCGCGCGCGGCGAGTCTTACGCCAAAATTGACGAGAACCCTTTTCTCGAAGCAGCGCGCGCGCCGCTCTCGACCTTCTCGATTGACGTTGACACGGCCTCCTACAGCAACACGCGCCGCTTCCTGAGCGAGGGCCGCCTGCCACCGAAGGATGCCGTCCGCATCGAGGAG
>Ga0209577_10006188_pt1 | contig 11093 bp, 7 predicted proteins | sample GraSoiAngelo_109_FD_185874 | JGI IMG/M metagenome (GOLD analysis project Ga0209577, IMG submission 185874) | Grasslands soil microbial communities from the Angelo Coastal Reserve, California, USA - 14_0903_12_20cm (SPAdes) (version 2) | ecosystem: Environmental > Terrestrial > Soil > Grasslands ... | reverse complement strand
CGTGTGCGGAGCGCCATCCCAGCGAAGGCCGAGGTTCAGGGTCAAGCGGTGGGTTGCGCGCCAGTTGTCCTGAATATACGAGGCCCAGGAAACGTTGTTCCAGAAGCCGTGGTCCTGCACGGCAAGTTCTTGATAGCTTTGCGGCAGGCCGAGCAGGAAATCAGAGAAACTGTTTCCGCTGTACGTACCTGCGTTGCCGGTGAAGGTGAATGCCCCTTGGGTCGTCCCAAAGAGATCCTGGACTTTCTTATAGATGGCCCAGCTCCCGCCAAGCCTAAACTGGTGCGTTCCTCTCGTCCAGGAAACGTCGTCGCGAATCTGATAATCATCGGCCTTATTGCGCCAAGGCCAGCTTGAGATCTGAAAGTTTGCGCCGCTCTGTCCGTTAAGGGTGATATTAGGAATGCGGCTCATGTTGTTAGGTCCGGTAAACAAGCGGGAATTTGCGCTGTTGTATCCGCTAGGGAGCGACAGGCTCTTCAAGCCATTCGCCGCAAACGGTATGATGTTGATCCGGTTGCCGTTGTAGTTGAAGGCGACTTCGTTAATGAGCCTTGGATTGATCGTGTAAGTCGTGTGCACCACACCGCTGTAGGACGGATTTCCGAACGTGTCTCCGACTGTCGGAAGGTTATCTCCGCTCCATTGGGCGGTGGCGTAGCCCTGCGAGATTTGCTCGGCAACGAAGTGTCCGAACACCGCGAACTTGCTGGTAAAGTTGTGATCGATTCGCACAACTTCTTCTCTGAGATTGGTCGGCACGCCCGAACCGCCGCGGAAAGTTCCGACACCGTTGCTGACATTAGCGAGTCCAGTGCTGGGAAAGATGCCGACCCCAAGAAGCGCGGTGGCATTTCCATTGATCATGCACGACGGGATCATGTTTCCCGGAAACGGTGAACCCTGTGTGATTCCCGCTGGCGCGGTTCCTCCCGGACAATTCGCGAACAAAACGGGCGGAGCAACACGGGAGGAAGAGGGAGCCATGATCGGGGTGGAAACCGAACTGAAGTCACCCCCGTAGGTTGCCGGATCGGGAACCGTCTGGTTCGAACCGGCACCGATAATATACTTGCGCCATTCCATGTTGTAGAAGAAGAAGGTTTTTTTCTTGTCGGGGTTATAGAGGTGCCCCAACGTAACCGGGCCACTTACGTTGAACCCAAAAATGTTCATTCTCAGCTTGGTTTTCGTGCTCGGGGCAGGATGGAAAAAATCGCGCGCATCGAAACCGTCCTCCCGGTTGAACTCCCAAGCGCCAGCATGAAGTGTGCTGGAGCCAGACTTGAGCACCATGGTCATGGTTCCGGCGGAAGAGAGACCGTACTCCGCGCTGTAATTTGACGTCAGGGCGCGGAACTCGGCGATGGCGTCGCTAGAAGGCGCGATGCTCATGTTGCCCGAACCGCCGCGGTCCAGGTCCTCACCTCCGTCCAGCAGATAAATGTTGTGAGCAGGCCGCAAACCGTTGAAACTCACGTTGGAGTCGCCGCCAACCGGAACGTTGAGGAGACCCGTGATGTTGCTGGAGGCACCGGCCGTCAGCCCGGCAAGAACATAAATGCTTCGACCGTTGGTTGAGATCTGAGACAACTGCTGGTCGGTGATCAGGTTGCTGATTTCTCCCGTATCGGTCTGCACGCGAATGGGTGTTGCTTCGACAGTGATCGTTTCCGACGCCGCGCCCACTTGCATCTGAAAGTCTAAGCGCACGCGATCCCCGACTTGGAGCAGAATGCCTTTTTGCTCCGCCACCTTAAATCCGGTGGCTTCGGCCTTGACGTTGTAGTGCCCGATGTGCAGGTCCGGCACCACATATTGCCCCGACTCGTTCGTCGTGATGGTGTGCACGAGACCGGTCTCCGTATTCGTGATCGTGATTTTCACGTTCGCAATTACTGATCCGGAGGGGTCCGTAACCGTACCCACCAGGGTCGCCTCTTGCGCGAACGCTTGCAAAGAGAGGCCGAAGAACAGCGCAACAAGAGCTACACGGTGTCGCTTTCCAAACCATTTCGCCAGAGAGGGAATACCTCGAAAACACAAAGAATTAAGTAGAGACATGCATTACCTCCGCACCCCGACTAAAATTGTGTGCACCGACCGGTGGCGTTAACGTACACGGAATCTCTAATATCGTTCTCTCTTTGTCAAGCAGTTTTTTCAATTCTATGAAGCTATTCCCCGCTCAAGCCTGTTCTGCTTTCAAATCGGGCCCTCTGGGTGGGGACTGCGGCATTGCGCCTAGTGCGGCACAGAAATGGAGAGCAGCCTCTCAATGAATTGCTAACCCGTTTACTCAGAACAGGTTGGGTTCCCCCTCTAGGCTTACCTTCCAAAATTCGGCGCGTGACGTCTCCTTCGGCAACGCCGCAGCCACTGTCTCAAGACTCGATTGCAGGCCACCGGCATTTAGGTTTCCAGCGAGCGTAGGTTACCGGCTCAGCCCGAAAGCGCCTATTGGGCCGAGTGAATCCTTAGGAACGGAATCCCACATCTTGCCGTCGGAACTTTTCATTTCGCGGAACAAACTCAAATTGCCGGACATCACAACGCCTGGGCTGAGATGCAGTGCAGGTGGGAGAGGGACCTTGTTCGTGAGGTGGTCGCTCATGAGGTGCACAGCAATTTGCCCTTGGCGATGCGGTTGCTGATAAATAGAGGCAGTGATGGTTCCCTTCTGGAAGTAAGGAGCCATTTCCAAGAAAAGGTCCGTCGTGATTAGTTTCACTTTTCCCGCCAAGCGCTGTGCCCCAAGGGCCCGGCAGACAGGAAGGCAATTGACTGTATTCACATAAAGACCGGCAATGGTCGGGACTCGCCGAAGCAAATCGAAGGTCTTCTGAAAGCTTTCGTCCTCGTCTTCGTGGCCTTCAATAACAGAGATGACTTTTCCGCCAGGACAATGACGGGGAAATGCTTCAGTAAAACCGTCTGTCTTCTTGCGATGGTCTTCGGCGCTGAGCATGCCAGCGACCACTGCTACCTTCGAGCCGGGTGGAACGAACTTACCCATCAGCTCACCGGCGAGGTATCCATTCAGCCGCGGCTCGACACAAACGATACTCGATCGACGACTCTCGGGAGCGTCTGTCGAGACGCAAACGACGCGTACACCCTTATCCTCCGCGGCGTTGATGAGCGGAGTGAGCCCTTTGGGGTTCCCCGCCGCGACGATGATCCCGTCCACGCTCGCCTGTAGGAGTTCTTTAAAGGCACTGATATCTCCTTCACCGAGCGCATGGACGGGGCGATGCAGAAATTGGATGCCGAGCTGTTCGACGCGGCGTGCCTCGTCCAAGATGCCGCCCCATAGCTGGTCGTAAAAAAAATGGATTTCCCTCGGGACACAGACGCCGATGCGTGCGCTGGCTTTGGCAACCGACAAGGCGCGGGCAGCCAGATTCGGCCTGTAGCTGATTTGACGGGCGACCTGCAGGATGCGTTGCCGTGTAGACTCTTTGATTCCGTCGCGCCCATGCAAGGCGCGGTCCACCGTGCCGATGGAAACATTCGCCATTTCTGCGATCAGATGAATTCCGCGTCTTGGTTTTGTCACCTGCTCGCTCCCGTGCTGCTCAGCTGGCTAGTTGCCGTTCCCTTTTCTATCTTAGCGCGAGCCAGTGGCAGCACCACGCTGGCCGTACGGGCCTCTTGAGAGAGCATCTGGGCTTGCAATCCTAAAAGTGCGTGATAGGATGCCACTGCCGTTAACGTAAACGGCAGAGCTTCTCAAGGATTGTACCTCAGTTGCGTCGGTCTCGTCGGGTTGACCGGCAGCCCCTTAGCCTCGTGCCAAAAGGGAAGACACACTGCAAAATGCCGATTATGTCGCGGGTCGATTTTGTTTGCGCAGGCGCTTTACGAATTGATTGGAGATAAGGTCCATGACACGTCAAGGTGATCTATATGAACCCAGGCACGAGCACAGATTCTCCTTCGGACTGTGGACCGTAGGCAACCGCGGGCGCGATCCATTTTGGCGATTTTGTGCGGCCGGTCATTTCACCTGTCGAGATTGTGCACTTGCTCGCGGAAGTCGGGGCTTGGAGTGTCAACCTTCATGATAATGCTCTGGTGTGGCGAATTGGCGAATTGACACGGTTGGAGTGAAACGATCGGATCCGCGAAGCGCGCGGCAACCAGCCCCAGATGATTTAATTGGAAGTCTTCCCGAAGTTGACCGAATACCGGCGCGATCGAGAGTCTTCGGAAAATCACGCAGCCATGGGTGTCTGATATAAGGATCGACAGTGCGGTTGCCATCGAAATGAGCGGAGATTTGCGATTGGTCGTGACGAAGGCAGATTCGGCGTTCGCCCTTCCATTGAGGTATGCGTGCGATGGTTGTTGAAGTAGGTCCTGAAATCGAGCAGCTTGTTCTCGAGATCCGCCGCAGTCCAGAACAACATACGATCCAAATACTCCCGTCGAACGGTGCTGATCAGCCTTGCCACGAAGGGATGAGACAGTGGAATGTGGGGGACGGACTTGATTTCTGTCACGTCCAGTATCCGGAGGTTGGCTTGCCATTGGTGGAACCGATAAAGCGGATCGTTATCGGAGCTGAGGAAGTTCGGCATTCGGCGTTGCCCTCGAATGGCGCGGTTGAACATCCGACAAAGTGCGACACCATCGACCATTCCCGCATGGACGCTGAAGCCAATGATCCGGCGCGCGTATTGATCCATGACCACCAGGACCCAGTGGGTCCGCAACATGGCCGATTCGCACCTGAACAGATCCATGCTCCAGAGGCTGTCTCTCATGTGGCCCAGGAGGGCAGCCAGGAGGGACTGCCGGAACCCTGTCCCGGCAGGTAGTGATGGGCGAGAATCCTTCGCACCACGTCTTTGTCAATTTGAATGTGGAACACCACGGCGATCTGTTGAGCGATTCGCGGACAGCCCCAATTGGGATTACGTTGCTTCATTTCGACGACCGCATGAACGAGTTCTGCGCTCGGTCCTTTCGGGCCGGGCTTCTGGCGGCGCTTCGATGAGAACAGCATGCGGTATTTTTGCTTGCTCATGGCTTTGTGAATGGCTAGCAGTGTCGAGGGCTTCAGTACGATTGCAGAACGGAGCAGACGGGTTGGACGCACCAAGAACGCCATCAAGCCAGCGAGGATGCGGTCCGACGAGCGCAGATTAGGCGTGCGTTGCCGGTGGCGATTCACAATCGGCAGTTGGTGCTTGAGGAGAAGCGACGCCGCGACTAGGGAACGGACACCGCTGGGTCCGAGCAAGCGGGCCAGGGTAGCGACGAAGTGGACGAAAAGGACGACGACACGACGCATTGAAGAATGGTAGCAGGGCAGAGAATCGCAAGGAATTATAGGCGAAATAACAATTCGCCAGCCACACCTACGCGGGGTCAAGGTGTCCGCTTCTTCGCACCTGACGTTGCCTTCGATGACGCCGAGAAATACTTACCACCCCTCTTGAAAGAGCGGGGAAAGCCGCGCTGGGGACTGTGACGAGGTTCTGGGAACACAGGCGAGAATTACAAAGAAAACAAGCTCAAAACACATAAAGCGGCAGGCGGGTGATGCCGGCCAATCTCGAAAAGTCCTTGTCCAGAGTAAAGAGTGTAGCGCCGTGTTCTAAAGCAATCGCTGCGATCAGAGCATCGATGGTCGTAACCGCAACGCCCTTCGCTCGCGCAGCACAAAAAAGTGCCGCTGCTTCTCGATACGTCGAAAATCCCCTAGGTTCGAGCATGTCCCATTGCGACAGATAGTGCTCGAGGCGACTGACGTCACGCTTGAGACCCTGCAAAACTTCCGTGATCACAACTCCAGCGAGGGCGAAGGGGTCAGCATCGGCGATCATGCGGCGCAATTCGGCGCCTGCAAAGGAAGGTGACGAGCCGAGAAAATCGATCCAAACAGAACTCTCGACCAAAATCAAACGCGATTTCTCCGCATGGCTTTGAGATCCCCTTTCCAAATACCACTGCCGTAATATCGCAGAATGCCCTTTCGGCTCTCCGAACGGACGAGCAATTCCAAGGCTTTATCGACGATCTGGCGTTTCGTTTTGAGTCGCGTGAGCTTTCGTGCCTTGCGTACCAAACTCTCGTTAATGTCGATATTAGTTCTCATGGAATGATTATACACCACTCTTGAATATTTTTGTGCATCGTTTTGCGACATAGTATCGGCTGATGTCAAATCATCAAAGCTTTGAGGCTGCCCGAGGTTTGGAGCTGTCCCTCGCCAAAATCCCGGCCGACTTTAAAAATCAACAAGATACGGCGCGCGCTGCGTATCATTGTTACATGGATGAATTCCGGTCGGAGGAGATTTTCAGGAGGCACACATCCCGGGCGCCGGTCTCCCCGGCATCCTTCAGGCGCTAGAGGCAGCACGTCATCTCCTGGAAATGTATCGCCGGCAGCTGAGAAATGAGAAAGCGCGCCGTCAATTGCAGCGCCTCGACAAGCGCCTCCTCAGCGTTGCTTCACAACTGCAGAGGACTCACTAACGAGGAAAAAATGAGGGAAGATTGGCCGGTTAATCGGCGAGAATTATGAAGGAAGGACAAACCCCTTGCCCTCAAACATTTCGAGATTTTCGGGAGGCACAGTGAGATTGGGAATGGTCTGTTCTGCTTCTCATGGGCAATACCTCCTATGGTGCACATGAGAATGGAGCCACCTACGGCCCTATGGAGGCTACTTGTCCGGTTAGCCGACAAATCTTGGCGTCATTGGCGGAAGTATCGTTCCTTCCGCTAATCCGGTTCACATTCTAGCTCTGTTGAACGACGCAGGCCCTTCAGCGACAACCGACTGGGAGACTACCGGTCTTGCCGTTCCTCGTCGAATGATGTAAATTTCGCCACGCCGGACAATAATCTGCAGGACAACACTTTCGGTCAGATTCTTAGCGACGTGAGTCCGCGCATCCTGGAGTTTGCGCTGAAGTATACGTTTTGAATTTCGATCGATATTGCCCGCTTTGCGGGTTGAATTTGCAGCCGAGCAAACTTTGCGACATCGTGGTCGACTGAACTAGGGTTAAGCCCCTCATGAAGAATTTTTCTCGCCGTGAATTCCTGCAAAGCGCTTCCATCGTCAGTATCGGCTTGAGTGCGGGTCTGCGAACATCCCTGGCCTCGCCAGCGGAACCCCATTTGACCTTTCCCACCGAACCGCGCGCGCGCCTAGCGGTAACTTCCTGGCCGTTCCGCGAGTTTATCGACAGCCCCACGAATACGTATCGACAGACGGAAAAGCCGTGCATGGACCTCAAAGACTTTCCGGGCATGGTGGCCACCAAATTCGGCGTTCACAACATCTGCCCGCTTGCGGCGCACTTCCGCTCCACAGATCCTGCTTATCTCGAGGCCTTCCGCCAGTCGGTTCAACAAGCCGGTTCCCATCTGGTTGACCTGGGACTCGGACAAGGCAGTTTCTGGGATTCCGATCCTGCCAGGCGTCAAAAGGCGTTGGGCAACGGCCAGCATTGGATCGACCTTGCCGTCCAGTTGGGCTCTCCCAGCATCCGGCAGCACCTGGGCGGCTCACGCGGCGTCAAACCTGATGTCGAACTGGCTTCGCAGACTCTGGGACGCCTCGCGGAGTATGGAGCGGCGAAGAACATCCTGATCAATCTCGAAAACGACGATCTTCACAACGAGGACCCTTTCTTCATCGTTTCCGTGATCGAGAAGGTCGGCCATCCTTACCTGCGGGCCCTGCCCGATGTCGGCAATACCCTCGCCAATGGCGATCCCAACTACAACGAGCGCGGCGTAGCGGCCATGCTCAAACATGCTTACGGAATCTGTCACGTTAAAGACCAACTGGTGATGGAGAGCGGCAAGACTTACAACGTGGATTTGCCGAAGATGTTTGCGCTGGCCAAGGAGAGCGGGTTCAAAGGATATTTCGTGATGGAGTGGGACGGCGCGCCCACTGATGATCCCTACGCAGGCACGGAGCGTCTCGTGGCAGAGACATTGAAGCTTCTGAAGTGATTCGAGAAGAGCGCTTATGCTTCACCGGAAACACGGATTTGGGCTTGCTTTGCTGTGCGGAGTATTGTTCGCGCCCGCTGCGATTCGCGTTGCCGATAAAGTCCAGCTTCAAAGGAAGGACAAAGAGGTTGATGTAGTCGTCGACGGACGCCCATTCACGACGTACTTTTTCACCACTGACGTAGCGAAACCCTACTTTCAGCCATTGCGTAGCGTGCAAGGCACGATCGTCACGCGTGACTTTCCCATCGAGAATACGATTCCGCCCGAGCATATGAAGGACCTCAGTCTCGAACCGCACCAGCGTCCCATGTATTTCGGACATGGAAACATCGATGGCATTGACTTCTGGGGCGAAGCGGTGTTTAGCCACTACAGCGATGACATGGTCTTCGGACGCACTGTCTTCCGCAAGCTCGATGAAGTTCGAAGCGGCGATACGGGCGCGCTCCGAGCCGAATTTGAGCTAAAAGGGCCCGAGGGCAGGGTGGTGGCGGATGAGATCCAATCCTACGCCTTCGGCGGCGACGAGAATAGTCGGTGGATCGATTGCGAGATCACTCTCGTGGCCAATCACGGCTCAGACTTGACCCTCGGCGACAGCAAAGAGGGGACATTGGGCATTCGATTGGCCAAGGAATTGAATTCGCCACCCGGGCACATGGTGAATTCCGCCGGTGCGGAAGGAGAGAAAGCGATTTGGGGCAAGCGGGCGGATTGGGTGGACTATGATGGTACGGTGGCGGGCGAAAAATTGGGTGTCGCGGTGTTCGACAGCCCGCGGAGTTTCCGGCATCCCACTTGGTGGCATGCGCGGGGGTACGGGCTGCTCGCTGCGAATCCGTTTGGCTGGCGAGAGTTCTATCGTGACCCCGAAAAGGACGGGAGCTGGACGGTTCCACAGGGCAAGCAGCTGAAGTTTCGCTATCGCGTCTTCATCCATCACGGCGACTACAAGGAAGCGAAGGTCGCGGAGGCTTATCAGAACTACGCTGCGCAGGAACAGTAGGCGGAACAATTGGAATCCTTTGAGCGCGCAGACTCCAATTCGATCAAGGGATGATAAAGCACTTTTGCGGGGCAGGGAGAATTGCTTATGTCCAACGATTCGGAATTGAGCCGTCGAACTTTTGTCAAGAGCGGCGCAGCCGGCGCGGCAAGCATGGCTGTGGCGGGCCGTGCGGCTTTTCTGACGCGCGCGGAACGGATCCTGGGTGCAAATGATCGCGTGCGGGTCGCTGTTTGCGGAGTGCACGGGCGCGGCATGGATCACGTGAAGAATTATTCGAAGCTGAAGAACGTTCAGATCGCTGCGATCTGCGACGTTGACGAGGACATACTGGCTCAGCGCGTCGCTCAGATGGAGAAGATGGGCATCCCCAAGCCGGCGAGGTTCGTGGACGTTCGCAAGCTACTCGACGACAAATCGATTGACGCCATCTCGATCGCCACTCCGAACCACTGGCATTCCCTGATGGGGATTTGGGCGTGCCAGGCTGGCAAGGACGTCTATGTCGAGAAGCCCTGCTCGCACAATCTCTGGGAGGGCAAGCAATTCGTGGCAGCGGCGCAGCGCTACAACCGCATCGTCCAGCACGGCACCCAGATCCGCTCTGCCACGGCCATCCGCGATGGGATCAAGAAAGTGCACGACGGGCTGATCGGCGATGTCTACATGGCCCGCGGGCTCTGCTTCAAATGGCGCAACACCATCGGTCATGCCGCGGTCGAGCCGGTGCCGACCGGAGTGAACTACGATCTCTGGACCGGACCTGCCCCTATGCACGAGTTCACGAAGAATCGCTTTCACTACAACTGGCACTGGTTCTGGTATTACGGGAACGGCGACATGGGTAACCAGGGAACTCACCAGATGGATGTGGCGCGCTGGGGGCTGGGCGTAACGTTCCCCAACAAGGTGAGCGCCATCGGGGGTCACTTCATGTTCGACGATGACCAGGAAACGCCCAACGACCTGACCTGCGCGTTTGAATTTGATCTGCCGGATGGCAAGCGCAAAATGATGACCTTTGAGGTCCGGCACTGGATATCGAATCACGAAGCGGAGATCGGCACGGTAGCGATGGGCACGCCGGAGCCCAAGCACCAGGCGGGAGCCCCGGCACTCGGGCCGTTGTCGGGCCGTCACAACACCATCGGTGACATCTTTTACGGTTCCAAAGGATACTTCGCAACCGGCGACGAGGACGCCGACACTTACGGTGTATGGCTCGGCCCGGATCAGGATCCGCAGCCCAAGGTGCACGCGGGAGCGGAGGTCGCCCACTTCGCCAACTTCATTGATTGCGTGGTAAGCCGGAACAAGGACGATCTTAATGCGCCCATCGAGGAAGCGCACATTTCGATGACGCTGATGCACCTCGCCAATGCTTCCTACCGGCTGGGCCGGACAATCAACCTCAGCCCTGAGACTCAGCAGGTGATCAGCGATCCTGAAGCCGAAATGCTGCTCCGCGACGGCGATCGCGGCTACCGCGCTCCTTACACGGTGCCGGAGGAAGTCTAAGAATGGCGCGACGAAGGTTACTATTGGAGTGAACGCCGCGGGTTTTTGGACATGGCTCTCAAGGCGGCAACCACCGCTTCCGTTTCTTTGCCGGGTGCCTTAATCAGCATGAGAAAACGTGAATGCCGCTCCACCAGGGTGGCGGAATGCTGTTCTTCGCGCCGGCCAACAGGTCTCCTTCCCAATGGCCGGGAATCGCTCGGTCTTCCGCTTCCGCGGGTCTTTCGCGGATCGAGATGGCATCGACGATTTTCCCTCGGGACTGTCTGTGTTCGCTGGCGTGTCGCGAGCGGCGCATGCGCCGTTTCGACCGGAGATGGTCCATCAGCTCTTTTTTCAATACGCCCCGCGCTTGAATGAACAGGCTTCGGTAAATGGTTTCGTGGGACACACGCATGCTCTCATCGTTTTTATTTCACGAGGAAATGGGCGGACAAAATGCATATTCGCGTACTATTACTCCGAGCACTAAATTGATGACACTTTTCAGCTGGCCGCGTACTTAACGTGGCTTTCGCGAAAGTAATTCTTCACCGCCTTGGGGCTCGCCTGCGTGATCCGGAGGTAAGAGCGAACGTTCC
>Ga0209577_10006187_pt1 | contig 11094 bp, 10 predicted proteins | sample GraSoiAngelo_109_FD_185874 | JGI IMG/M metagenome (GOLD analysis project Ga0209577, IMG submission 185874) | Grasslands soil microbial communities from the Angelo Coastal Reserve, California, USA - 14_0903_12_20cm (SPAdes) (version 2) | ecosystem: Environmental > Terrestrial > Soil > Grasslands... | reverse complement strand
CGTGCTTAGGCGTGAAGCACCAGGATTTCGCTGAGATACCCCACGAGCAGCACTACTGAGTGCCTGCACACCCCACCGCGCCGCCAGGAGGCCGGCGGTCGTCACCTCGACGGCCCCGAGGAAACTGGAGACTATGTGATCCACCGACAGCATGAGGAAGACCGCGACCAAGCCGCCGACGATGGCGAGGATGAAGTTACCGCTCATGCTGCCGGCGCACGCCACCGCCCCGGTCTGCGCCGATCCGACGCTTTGCTGCATGCACACCGCCCAGTCCTGGATGGGCTGGACGAGGCCGAGTTCGAGGGCGGCGACGAGGGAGATAGCGCCGATGAGCGGGAGCAAGAAGGCGTGGAGAGCCGTGCTGATCCACTTGGCCGCAAACGACGTCATCGGCCGCCACAGGAACATCGTGAAGGCCACCGGCGCGAGCAGCAGCGAAATGAGGACGAAGACGCGCGAGGCCAGGACGCTGAACACGAAGAGCCCCATGACGATGCCAAGCACAAGTTGGAACAGCAGCAGGAGCATCCCAGCCATGAGCCCGCCGACGAGGTACTTGCCGAGCGTGACGGGGTCAAACAGGCTCCACCAGGTGCCGCCGGGGGCGCTCGTGGTGGCCTTGTCGAGCGCGGCCACGATGGCGTCGTAGTTGGTCCCGGCGCTCCCCTGGACGATCGCGTAGCCGGCCTGCGCGGCGTAGCCATAGACCGTTCTGATGATGCCGGCGAGCGGAGAGGACGGACCGATCATATATCCCACGATGGCGACTTTGGCCGCGAGGACCGCCAGCTCTCGTTCCGTTCCTCCGACCCACATCCGGTAGATTTCGAGCAGGACAAAGAGCACCAAGAGTGCGTATCCGATCGCGTGAATGGCCGGCGCGATCGGGTACCGGTCCGTGACGAGCTGTTCCAGGGCGTTCGCCGCTCGATCCGGACTGATGAAGGTGCCGAGGAACTGACTCCAGCTCACGGCTGGGCGTTGAACTTATCGAGGCCGCCGAGGAATTGAGAGAGCCCTTGTTGATCTCCGCCCTGGGCGAGGAAGTGCAGTTCGCTTGCCAGCCCGCCGAACCCGCCACTAACAATGTCCTGCTTCTGGTACGTGGACTGCGCCTGGTCTTCCAGGGCCTGCGTGAGCTCCTGGGCGAGTAGTCCGCTGGCGGTGGCGAGGCCCGCGACCGCCTGGCTGATCTCGGCCGCAAGGGCGGCCTGTTGCGTGAGCAGGGCGTCAAACCGGGACGCGGTCGCCGCCTGCCCGGCGATCTCCTGGGCCATCTGCTGCGTGAGCGCGGCCGCCATGATCTCGACCGCGGCCCGGGTGCTTGGCGCCGACTGCACGGCCGACGCCGTCGTCTGCGCGATCTGTGCCGCTGCCGCGGCCATGTCTTGCGGGGTGGTGTCCGAGGTCGCGCGCCGGGCGATTTCCTGAGCCTGCTCGGCGGCCGCCTGCGCGACCGCCTGGGTCGCGGTGGCGGCGACCTGTGACTGCTGCACTGAGTGGGCGCGCGCTGCGAAGACCGTATCAGACTGCGCGATTTCCGTCGCGGTCCCCTGAGGGGTGCCACGTTGGGGTGGCGGCGCCTGCCGAAGAGTTTGGGCCAGCGCCTGAAGCCACTGCTGCACGCTTCCCGGCAACCCCTGGGCGATCTGAGTCAGCTCCCCGGCGACGGTGCCGGTACTGTACGTGTAGTCGGGGGCCTCTCCCCACTCGCTGCCCCACTCGCTCCATGCCGCGCTCCCGGCCCAGGTCAGCGTGGTGTAGAGCCATCTCTGAATCTGGTCGAGCCATATGGCCATCAGGTTCTGCCACGAGACAAAGGGGGTGTTGCTCTGGATGAGGGGCAAGGTGATCTGGTTTGGCGTCATGGGAAGAGGACCGGCGTGAGCCGGGACTCCGGTTACGGGAGCCACCATCAGGACTGCCAAGATCAGGACACTGAGACAACGGCGAGTCATGCCGATTTCCCTCCTTCCGAGTGCACGTCGACCCCGCGCGGATGGTCGCGCGCGAGGCATTGCAGTCCTTTCCAGAGGTCGCCGACCGCGGCCACGTATTCGGCCCGGAGGGCCTTCTCGTGGGCCGCGCTGGCCGACAGCCAGAACTCGAGGCTTGTCGGGGCCGCCTGAATGACGCCGCTCTCCCGGTGATCGCTGAAGCGGGCGACGACCAGAATCTCGCTGTACTCGCCGGCCCGACCGCTCAGGGAATCGAGGAGGGCTGTCTCGCCATCGTTGAGCTGGGCGATCTCCGTCGCGGCCTGACGATCGGTGGGCTGGAGGAGGAACCACCACGTGCTGTTCCCCAGGATGGCGCGCGCCTCCGGGCTGGAGAAATCGCGCATGTCCTGGCTGACGGACAACACGCTCGCCCCCACGTGGCGGAAGCGCCGGTACATGTCGTCGAGAAACTGCGCCGCCACCGGATCCTTGAGGACGGCCCACAGCTCATCCTGGACGACGATGGTGCGCTCTTTGCCGATCCGCCGCATCGCCTGGCGGTAGATCAGGTCGTTCAAGATCAGGATCGCGACCGGCATGAGATCCGGCTGGCCCGTGATCGGGCCGAGATCCACGTACGTGATCGGTCCGCCGATCTTCACCGTCGTCGGACGGTCCAGGAGGTGCGCGTACCGCCCCCGCTCGATCCACTGGATGAGGCGCGTCGCGATGCGGTCCATGGCCGTTTTCTGTTCGGGCGACGGCTCCTGACCGCCCACCGGCCCGGGGTTCCGCAGCGTCGGCACGAGGTCGTGGAGAAAGACCGACTGCTCCTCTCCGTGCACGACCGCCACACGCCTGTACGTGTGAAGGATGGCCTCGCCGACGAGGTTCTTCTCGTCGAGCGACAGGTGCGTGCCGCCGCGCTGGCTCACCAGGGTGTCGACCAGATTGATGAGGAAGCTGTGCTTGGCCGCGGCGTGGTCGGCGACGTCTGCGGGCACCTCGTCCCCCAGGAAGTAGCGCAACTGCTCCGGCTCCACATCGAACGGGTTGATGGACGTCCCCGCGCCCAGGTTGAACGCGATCTCCGTCCCGCCGAGCGCCCGGGTGAGCGTCAGGTAGCTGCTCGGCGGCGTGTTCGCTCCCTTGTCGATGATGATGGCCGTCACGGCGGGCCTGAGCACCTGCAGGAGGAACTGCACGATGAACGCGCTCTTCCCGGTGCCGGTGGCCCCCGCCACGACGCCGTTCCACGCGGTCGCCCGCGGGTCGAACAGGTCGAGACGTGTGAGGCCTCCCCAGCGGTTCGGGAACACCGCCTCCGCGCCCGGCGAGCCGTGCCAGGGGCCGCTGAGGGGGAGCAGGTGGACGGCGTTCATGCTCATGGCCATCCGCATCCGGCGGTTGAGCAGACCACTGCCCGGCATGAGGCGGCGGAACTGGGGCGAGAGGGCGAGGGTTTCGTCGACGAGGGTCAGCGCGTGCGCATTGCCGGCCTTTTGATGGAGCCGCAGCGAGGTGCGCTCGAGCGCGTCGGGCGATTCGCGCGCGATCACGATGCCGAGCCCCAGGGTCACGAGCTGGGTTTTGCCGGCGAACACGTCCCACAGGACGCGCCGGAGGCTTTCGTGCGTCACTGCGGCGCCGATCGTCGCGGCCTCGCTCGCGGCGCTCTCCCGCACATTGCCGAGGAGGCTGGTCCTGGCCGCGAGTCGGCTGATGAAGGGTGCGCTCCGCGGTTTGTGGATGTCCGCGATCATCGTGAGCGGCTCGCGGAGCGCGAGCATTTCGAGCACGTGGCACATCACCGTCGTCCCCACGGGCAAGGCGTCCATGGCCAGCACCCGGATATAGCGGTCGTCCTTCCGCAGGAAGGCGAAGTCGCGGTCCATGTCGCTCCCGGCGATCAGTTGGCGCATTGACACCGGAAGCGCCCACGGGGCTCCCTCAACGTCGGCTCTTGCGAGTTCGTACAGGGATCCGGGAAGCGGCGGAGGATCGACTCCTGCTCCGCTCTTGCGCGGGTTCATGTAACGCCACGCGATCTCCAAGTATTCGCCGGACCGGAGCGGCCGGGGGTCCATGCCCAGCGCCCGAAGGTGCGCCGTCATCACGTCGCGGAGGCCCCTGAGCACGCGGTGGTCGTCTTCGTACTGGCGCCTGAGCCGCGGGGCCATCCGCGAGGGGACCCGGGGCAGCAGGAACAGCAAGCCTCCAAAGATGCAGGCCGCGACGCCGGCCGCGCTCGTCCACCCCAGATAGGCGGAGGCGAGGATGCCAGCCAGGCCCGAGATCGCTCCGCTGAGGGCCCAGCGGTTCGGCGGGCGGAGGCGGGGAGGGTGATAGCTCAGGAAGATTGTCAGGCGGGGCGCCACGATGCTTCCGCGGTCCGCCTGCCGCCGGAGCGCCCGGAGGCGGGCATCCCGGATTTCGGCCAGCATCCCCTCCAGCGGCGCGGTGCGAACCGTGTGATCGTGCACGGCTCCGTTGCGCCCGGGTTCCACCGCGTACACGATCCGGAGATCTTCCCCCTCGGGGAGGGACTGGAGCCAGGCCTCGGCCCGCCGGGCATGCTGGCGAAGCTCTTCCGAGCTCATCCCCTCGGTCGCAAGCGGCGTGCACGCGAACCCCAAGACGTAGGAGTTGTCCTCGAGCAGCAAGGCCTCGCGCTCGACCTGCCAGGGCTTGAGGTCCGTGGTGAGCGACTTGATATCGAGCGGCCCGACCTCAGGATCGGTGCGCGTTCCCAGCCCCATCGTTGCTCCCCCTCAGACGAAGATCACGTCACCTCTCAACGGCGTGCGGACCGATCGGCCGGCGCGATGCCGATCCGTCCTGACGGCTCGATCAGGTACGCGGGCCGGATCCGGTCGTCCACAGTCACGACCATGACCTCCGGCTCGGCCAGCAGCCCCAGGGTGTCCTCCAGGAGATGGCGGGGCTTGCCGGCCTTAAATCCACGCCAGGCGGCAAAGAGGATGCCTGTTACAAAAATCGTCAGGTAGAGGGTGAGATCCACCGAGCCGAGATGGGGACGCGCCTGGCCGATGATCGTTTCCACGAGCCAGAAGATGATGAGTAGCATCGCCAGGTCGTCCATCTCAAACCCGTAGAAACTCATCACCTTGTCGATCTCCGGGTAGACGGGCGACTCGAGCTCGTCCATCGGATCACGCCCCTCCACAAATGACGACGACCCCCAGCGCCCCCAGCATCGCCGGCAGGTTGAGGATGACAAGCGCGACCACCACGGTCACGATGAGTCCGATTGTGAGGAGCGGGCCGCGGAGAAACATGGCGATCGTCAGTATGGCGGCCAGCCACAGCGCCATCACCAGGGGCACCAGCCCTTGAAGCTGGCTAGCGGTGCCGCAGATGAGGCTGATGACCGGTGCCGCGCTCGGCACGATGCCTCCTGTCAGACGCAGGAGACGGTCAACCCGAACGTCCCCAGGATCGCGGTCAGGTTCATGATGATGAGGGCGATGATGACCGCGACGGCCAGGTCGACCGCGAGCGCGGTCCGGCGAATGACCAGCCCGTGCACCAGCGCCGCCGCGACGACGATCAGCGCGACGAAGGGGGCGAGGTCCCGGAGCGCCCGATAGTTCTGGCAGAGGAAGTTCGGGAGCTGCGGCGGCAGCACCGATTGCGCCCCGGCGGGGAATGCGAAGGACGCGAGCACGACCGGGACGAGCGTCAGCGCCCGGAGGCTCCATGTCAGCGTGGACCGAAGCGGAGCGTTAACCCCCATGATGGCACCCCTCCTTGCTCCCCGAGGATTTTTGATAGCGAGGGAGCGAGGTGATGCGGATATCCTAACCCCGCTGCCCGAGGTTGGGACGCGCAACCCCGGTGGCCGGCCCTGAAGGCGCCGTGATGAAGACGGTGATAGGCAGCCCTGCCGGCATCTGGCTCACCAGCACGATGCCCCCCGTCTGCACGGGCGCGGGCTGAAAGCCGGTCGCGAGCTGCGAGGCGGCGAACTGCCAGAAGGGCGGCACCTGGGTCGTAAGCGTCGCGGTGATCCCCGACACCTGGACCTGCTGGGCCAGGAGCTGCGCGTTCACGTACTGCCCCACGGCCGCGAGCGTGCCCGAGAGGACGGTCCGCGCCGCCTGGGGCGTCATCGGGACGGACTTGACGCCGACAACGCCCGGGACGCCGTTCTTCGGGTTGTAGGCGACCCCGTGAATGGGCATGGTCGTCTTGCCATCGGGGCCGAGCGCCTGGGTCCAGCTGATCTGGGTCGTTCCGTCCTGGGCCATGGACGGCTGTCCGATGATCTTCCAGCCCGCAAGCGGGCCGTCCCGAGCCTCAGCCACCGCCGGAATCGGCTGCCACCCGTTCGAGACCGCCACAGGGGCCGCGAGGGTCACCGTGAACTGCTGTCCGATCTCGAGATGGGCGGAGGTTGCCTCCTGGCCGCCCGTGCCCCGTCCGCCCGGCGTACCTGCGGCCGCCAGCCCGTTCAGCACGACGGTGCCGGCCTGCGAAGCCGGGATGCCCCCCTGTCCATCAGCGGCTTGACTGGATGGAGGAGTGACAACGGTCAGGCGTCCCTCCTGGCTGGAAGGAGCGACGATCTGGAGGCCCGCCGGTCCTCCCCGGCCGGAACCCGGTCCCGCGGAAATGCCTGCCGGTCCGGCGGAAAACGCAAAAGGCGCCGGGGGTAAAGGCAACGGCGGAGCGGGAAGAGGCGGAGAAGTGGACGGCGCCGCCGAGTATGGAGACGGTGACAAGGAATGCGCCTGCACGGGAGCCAGCGGGCCGCGCGGCGCGCGGTCCGTCGGGCGGGAGGTCCGCATCTGGAAAATCCATAACAGCGCCACGAAGCCGACGGCCATCACCGCCATGATGCTCGTGCGGTTGACGCGGTACCGGCGCGGCTGCGTGGGATCCTGTTTGACGAACGGCCTCAACAGGCGCTCGCGGAACGCCGCGCGCCGCGCCTCACGCGAAAGTTCCTTGTAGGTCGGCGCCGGCGGCTCGATGCCCCCCACAAGTGCGGCTGTGATCGCTTGGTGGAGGGCGGGATGTTTCTCTCCGAGCTCGGTCATGAGGGCGAAAAATTCCGGCGTCTGCGGGCGGGGGATCGCTTCGGGAGGTCGTCCCGTTGCCTTCCCGATCTCCGCCCGAATGGCGTCCCAGTCCATACCGCACCCCCGGTAACATGCTTGCGGGTGTATGATAGCCCGCATGGGTGTGGTGAGGAGGGGACCCCATATTCAAGACGGCAGGCGCTACCGTCTGCGGCGCTACGTGTGGAGCGTGTTGATCATGGCGGAGGCGGCAAACCTTGCAGACTGGATCTCCACCCTGATCGGCGTCGGAGGGCTCGGCAAACCTGAACTGAACCCCGTAGCCGCGGCGCTCATGCGTTCGTTCGGGGTGCTCTGGGGGACCAACTTATTCAAAGCGATGGTCGCCCTTGAATTGGCCGGGATCGCGGGGGCTGCGCTCCTTCTGGCGGATCGAAAGGCCCGAACGGGCGTTGCATGGTCCTGGGTGTTGCTCAGTCCTCGCGCTCGCGGCATTGGCCCTCTGCACCATCACCGTCTACAATCTACGGATGATCCTGCATGCCTTCTCTTGACCACTCCGTGATCGAGGTGGTGTGCGAACTCGCCCATGACGGCGTGTGGACGCTTCCCCAGCTTGAGGCACGGCGCAGGAGCCGGGACTACCCGGAGATTCCCACTCGATACCTTAGTGTCTCCAAAGGGTTACTCCGTCCTACAGGATGGTCCCGGGCGGCTGTTCCTGTCGACATCGTGCGGCCGACGCTGGCTGCGGCGGAGATCGCGCGGGCCCGCGGCGTCGATGCCGCATGTGTGCGGGAGGATCAGATCGAGCATGCGGTGGGGCTGGCCGAGCTTCGGTGGACGTGCGGGGTCCGGGTGTGTCACAGCATTTCTGGGGAACGGCTCCTCAACGCACAAATCTACCGCAGGACTTCAAGAGATTCCAATGGATTCCATGGCGGTCCGGACGGCGCGTATGTCTTGGAACAGGGCTTGGTGCTCTGTGAGTACGACTCGGGGCGCTATTCTGCGCGCCAGGTCCGAGAGAAGGTCATCGCTGCGCAGAGCATCCGCTGCTTGGAGGGGCGCAAGGTCGTCGGCCACCTGTGGGGCGTGCCCACGCCTATGAGGGGACAGTGGCTGAGGAGCCACGGCGCATCCTCAATCACAGTTATCCCCTCATCGTCCTGGCTGGGGAGGGACCCGTCATTTGAGATCGCCTGACAGGTGTGGAATGGCAATGTAGGTACTCAAGAAGCTGTCTCTTCATAATCCCGATGGTCATGGAATTTGGAAGAGACATCAACACGATCCGAGACTGCCAGGACTCTGGGACCGCGGGCAAACGCCGCGATGTTGTGCCCGGGACGAAGACGATAATTCTCCTCACGACCCTCGATGCCGGGGAAAAGATCACCGGGTGGGTCAACGCCTGCAGATGACCGCGCCGGCGCAGGCGTAACGTGATCGCCACTCCGAGGATCTCGCCCATACGTTCGTAATAGACGAGTGATCGGGGAGCAGAGGGCGGTCGAGGAACGCGGGCGTACCCGCAGGATGTGAGCAAGTGGTGGACATTCGCGAGGGCCGCGCGGCGTTCTGCGATCCGCGACCGCCCGCGAAGGACCGTACCTCCGACGGCCGCGGCGCCGGAGGGCGAAAGGGAAACCCACCGTGCCCCTTTGGCGGAAAATCGATGAACGAGACCTCGACGGGCCAGGACACCCAGGCGTACGTATCCCGCCGACGAGGTTGGAAAGAAGCCGAGGAGGTGTGAAAGGGGAGCAGCTTTGAGATGGCCCACCTCCTGGAGCACGCGGCGATCGCGGTTGGTTAAGAAGGACATAAGAGATGATCTGTTTAGCGTCGTCCGTCATCGGCGCGGAGTGTGACCACCAAGGGGCCTTGGACTCCGTTCGCGTCGCGGTTTCCCCGTCCGGGTACCGCGAGGGATTTTCCTGGCTGGCTTCCGCGAGGAATCATGAGCGACACCGTATCCCGCTCCTTAACGATACGCGCCCCGTGGCAGAACTCGCACTCCCGATTCTCCACCTTCTGGGCTGTGCAGTCCGGACACGCGAGCTGACGCTCGATCTGCGCGTCGTAGGTTCCGCCATCCTCAAGGTGTTTCCGCGGAACCGAGACAATCACAGCAAGAGTCCGCCATTCCTCCCACTCGGCCTCCGATGCTTGATGGCCAGCGCCCGCTAGAGCGTGCGCGATCCTTTCGGCCTCAGTGACAGTGCGCACGGCGAAGGTTAACAGGTGGCTCAAACCACTGTTCCGATCAGCGTGCTGCCAGCCGACCCAGCCGCTCCTTCCAGCCCACTCGTATTGAGCGGTGCTTACCTCTTCGGCCGGAAATGTGATTGTCTTGTCTCCCCAGGATACCCTTACGTCCGGTCCGACGCTGAGCTCGACCATTTGGCCCGCGGGGATCACTGGCCATACGCCAGTGTACCGCAGCCACCACCGTTGCCGTGGTATACCTCTGCGCCTGAGGGGAGGAGCGCCGAAGCAGAACAATCCCACCAACAGGAGAAGCAACGCCGTCCTCGAGGGCGGATGAATCTGCGCCAACGGGCGCAGGCCTGGGACGCGGCCAAGGTCGCCGAGGAATTGGACTCCAGCGGCTGCGGCAAGAAAGAGCCGGCCGAGAGCGCTCATCAAGGGGAGCGTCCCGCGCCACGGGAAGGACAGGATCAGCGCCATAAGCGTAAAGGCTGCGAGACCGGGCTGAGGGGGAGGCGGACCGCCCTTGGGGAAGGACCGCGCCCAAGTCACAAGGGCGAGGACGGCCGCGACCCACGCCGCGCCCCATAGAGGACGTCGATAACGGCGAAATCTGAGGCGGCTTAACACGTTGAGCCGTCCGGCAACCGCGGTCCCTTTGTCAAAATGGGGAAAGTGTGGCGTCGATTTGCTCATGCTATGCTTAGCAACCCAATGTGGCCGTATCTTGTTAAGACACTCACAGTATCAACATGCTTTCTCTTCCTGGTAATTTTCGCTGTCGACGGCCGTTATCCCCGCAGTCATGCCGGTCATGGAGAGCCGCGAGGAGCACCCTCAGCGAGGGCTTGAGACGTTTGTGTCCAGGAAGTCCCGAAGCATCGTCAGCGCGACCCCGCGGCGCAATTTCGCGAGTGCGGTGGACTTGATCCTCTTCACCATATCAGGGGTAATGCCGAACTGCTCCGCGACCTCCAGCAGTGTGAGGGGCGTTCCCGCAGGGTACCCAAACAAGAGACACAGGACCGTCCGCTCTCGAGGCGCGAGCACGCGAGACAGCACCTCGTCGAGCTGCGCCCGGCGTTCGATCCGAATCACTTCCTCCTCCGGTGAGAGTGTCGTTTCGTCCTCAATGCCCTCTTCCCGCGGCCGGAGATCTTCCAGATCGCGGAGGGGCGCATCCAACGGTACCGCATCCTGAGCGAGGATGAGCAGTGCGCCGACTTTCTGCGGAGGCAAGCCCACCGCGTCGGCGATCTCCTGTTCCGTGGGATCCCGCCCGAGCTCGAGCGAGAGACGCCGGATCGTCCGCCTGGTCTGGACGAGACGCTCGTGGATTTGGGATGAAATGTGGAGGGTGTGTTTCTGGCGGGCGATGAAACGGCGCATGGCCTGCAGGATCCACCACGTCGCGTAGGTGCTGAACTTGTTCCCGCGGCGCCAGTCGAACTTCTCCGCGGCGCGCCGGAGTCCGAAGGTTCCTTCCTGGACGAGATCCTCGATTGGGAGCTGTGTCACGCGCGCCAGTGGCTCGGCGATACTGACGGCGAGCCGGATGTTGGCCTCGATCAACCGGTTCACCGCCGCGCGGTTCCCGCTCTCGATCTGCTTCGCCAGTTCGATCTCCTGTTCATGGGTTAAGAGGGCCACCTGAGCGGCCTGCCGCAGGAAGCGGCCGAACCCGTCAAGACCGGAGTCCTCCGCGTGCCGCTTATCGCTCCTTTGACCGCGTTGAGGCCCCCCACGGCCCCGCGGCGTGGGCTCGCAGCCCGTGACATCTGCAGGCGCATCCCCATTCTCAGAGAAGGCGTCATCCTCGGGCAAGATCGCATGGTCAACCTCTTCACGCATGTGCTCCTCGAAATCCAGCCACCCCCTCGAGAGAAGGACTC
>Ga0209577_10006186_pt1 | contig 11097 bp, 8 predicted proteins | sample GraSoiAngelo_109_FD_185874 | JGI IMG/M metagenome (GOLD analysis project Ga0209577, IMG submission 185874) | Grasslands soil microbial communities from the Angelo Coastal Reserve, California, USA - 14_0903_12_20cm (SPAdes) (version 2) | ecosystem: Environmental > Terrestrial > Soil > Grasslands ... | reverse complement strand
GCGACCAGAACCTCACTTGCCGAACAAGGAAAATGTCACCGTCGCCTAGCGTGAATTCCAGCAGGCCGGACAAGGTGATTACGTGTAGCCTGAGCTTACTCGTCGATCGTTTTCATTCTGGCCCGGTTGCCTGTTCCTTTCAAACCAAGCGTGGTAGTTTTACGAGCAAATATCCTTTGAGCTTTGTGGAATGAGTGCTCGCGGACGATCTTCGAATGATCATGTCGTAAGGAGCCGCCTATGTTAGCGACCCTCCGATTCGCTGGCCGAGTTGTCTTTTTCGTGCTCGTGGCCATCGTGATCTCGATTGCGCTTTCAACAACAGGCGCTCTTGAGATTCGTGAAACGAATGCCTCTGTGAGTGATTTTCATCTCGCCGATCCTTAAGTTGGCGAGACACCAGGGCACGGTTTCACTTGAAGCGTGGGCTTGGCGAGATCTTGCGTGGACTAAGCACTGTGAGGAACAATCAATAGCCTTGCTGACGGATAGATAGGAGGACCTCTTGGCAGAGACGAAATCTTTAGAGATGAAGGCGCCGATTTCGACTCGCCTCGGACGCGCGGTGCGTGCCGTCGATCCCAGCACGCAGAGCCCGATGATCGGAAAGGAAAAGCATAGTACAAACAACTCTCTCAGAGATGTGATCCTTGGAGGACAGGATGGGCTGGTTAACATGTTGGGTATCGCGCTCGGAGTCGTTGCCGCGGGCGGGTCTACCCACGTTCTCGTCGTCACCGGGATTGCCGCGGCAATCACAGAGTCGATCTCAATGGGCGCCGTGGCGTATACGTCTTTCGGTTCGGACCGCGACTTCTATCTAGCCGAAAGAGCACGCGAGCAGAAAGAAATCGCAGCCCAACCTGAGGACGAGCGTGAGGAAGTCAGACAGATCTATGCGACTAAGGGCTTCAAGGGGCAGTTGCTCGAGGATGTTATTTCCACGATCACGTCAAATCGGGAAACTTGGGTGAGTACGATGATGAATGAAGAACTCCATCTCCAGCCGGTTGCCCAGCGAAGCTTGGTGCAGAGCGCAGTGATTGTCACAGTGGCAACCCTTATCGGTCACTTCATACCAATTGTTCCATTCATGGTCGTCGCACGTACGCCGGCTATTATCCTGGCAATAGCACTGAGTGGTGTGACGCTCTTCGCCGTGGGAGTTTATTCCGCGAAGACCCTGGTCGGTGACTGGCGTAAGAGCGGGATGCAAATGGTAGCGATCGGTCTCGGCGCGGCAGCGCTGGGCTTTTTGATCGGCCGCCTGTTCCACACAATGGGGGGTTGAATTAATGGCGGTTAGGAGGGCAAATGAACTCACTCACTAATGAAAATACGCGACTTGGTATTATTGGCATCGGCAACATGGGAAGCCGCATGGCTAAACGTTTGCTCGACCACGGCTACCAACTCGTAGCGTACAACCGAAGTCGCGAAGCGGCCGAGGCGTTGGTCAAGTACGGCGCAACGGTCGCTGACAGCATCGGTGAACTCGCAGCCGAAGCGGACGTCATATTGTCGTCTCTTACCAACGATGAAGCAGTCAAGAGTGTGTATCCCGGTCCGAAAGGTGTCTTTGCTCATCTGCGTCGGGGCTCAGCAGTAATCGAGATGAGCACCGTGCTTCCCGCGACTTCGCGCCAACTATACGAACTGAGTCGCGAGGCTGAAGTGAAATGTCTGGACTCGCCGGTCTCCGGCAGTACTCCTTCGGCTGAAGAGGGCACCCTGACGCTCTTCTGTGGGGGAGATGAAGAACTCTTTCAAGCCGCCCAACCAATCTTCAGCTCGATCGCCGGCCAAAATTTTTATTTGGGCGGCAGCGGCTCAGGGACCGCGATGAAACTCGTCGCGAATACTTTGTTGGGAGTTGGCATGCAAGCGATCGCCGAGTCGATTGCCCTCGGCCAGAAGGAAGGCCTCGATCGCCATCGATTGCTCGAAGTTTTGTCACACACGGCGGTTATAGCGCCTGCACATCTTGGCAAGCTGACACGAGCTGATGCGGGAGATTACAGTGCTCAGTTTGCAATTCGGCTCATGAACAAAGATTTTGGTTTAGTTCTCGCCACCGCGGCTGCCTCCAGGGTACCAATGCCGGCCACTGCGGCAGCGTTTCAAATGAATGTCGCTGAATTTAGCGAGAGCAAAGAGGAAGACTTCTCGGCCGTGATTGCGTTGATGGAGAGACTGGCGGGTCTGGAAACGTCAGAGGCCGCGAATCGCCGAGTTGCGGGTACCGCGTCGGTTTAGTTCAAGTTTTAGATGTCTACGCCGGCATTAGCTCTCGAATCTCTCTCGGTTCGTCACCTAGCCACTCGGGGTTCTCGGCAGTGCTATCAAAAATTGATGACGTCTTAAACGGTTCGAAGCGACCGTTCGCCGCGGCCTGACAGGTTTTCGCAAGCAATGCTTCGCGCTCGCCATTGGTGAGCGGATGAAACGATTCAATCGCTGCGAATGCCTGGTCCAGAATCTCCATGCTGTCAATGCCCGTGATAACGACGGAGGTGGGAAGGTTCAGGGCGTAGTGCAGACACTCAACCGGTGTCACGGTCTTCGACTTCAACAAAATGCCGTTCGCCATGCTCTTCATTCCCAACACGCCTATTTGCAGCTTCACTAACTCAGGTAGAACCCACTTTTCGAAACTGCGGTAATGCGCGTCCATAACATTCAAAGGCATCTGCACCGTATCAAACCTGAACCCGTTCTCTTTGGCGATCTCGAGCATGTAGAGGTGTATGCGTGGATCTTTGTGGCCGGTGAATCCGATGTAACGAAGCTTACCTGCTTCGCGGGCTTCAAGTAGTGCGGCGTTTGCTCCCTCGGCGTGAAAGATACGGTGTGGATCGTCAAACCGGATGATCTCATGGTGCTGGACCAGATCGATGTAGTCGACGTCCAAACGTTTAAGTGATTCGTCGAATTGTTTAGCAGCTTCTTTCTTGGATCGTCCATCGATCTTGGTCATCACAAAAGCGCGTTCGCGATAGCCGTCGCGCAGCGCCTTGCCCATGCGTTTTTCGCTCTCGCCTTGGTTGTAGTCCCAACTGTTGTCGAGGAAGTTAATGCCGCCATCGATGGCCGAGCGAACAATGCGAATTGCCAACTGCTCGTCAACAGTTTTCAGACCGAGATGCCAGCCGCCTAACCCGATAGCCGACACCCTTTCTCCAGTGCTGCCCAGTGTTCGATAAATCATTTGGCGGCCCCCTTCTGCAGTCCAGCGTTTTCGTAAGAGATGCGCGCGATGGCGGCCCAATCAGATTCGCCCAACCCGCGCGCGAGAGCGGCCACAAACCGATCGTGAATCAGGCTGGCCATTGGCATCGGCACTGTGGCCTCCTCCGCTGCGGCGAGCAATAGCCGGTTATCTTTAAGCCCGAGCGGCAATTTGAAACCCGCAGGTTCGAACTTGTCCGCTGCAATCATACTCCCGTAAGTTCGATAGACCGGCGCCGCGAATAGTGATTCCGTCAGAATTTCCAGAAAGGCATGCGAATCAACTCCGAACTTGCGGCCAAACGCAAAGGCCTCGGCCAAACCTTCGATCGCACTCGTGATCAGGAAATTCCCCGCCAACTTGATCACGTTGGCAGCGTGAGCTTCCTCGCCACCGATGAAAGTCTTCTGCGCAATCGCGTCGAAGAGTGGCCGGCAGAATTCGATCTGTTTGGCTGCTCCAGCGGCAACAATGAAGAGCTTCGCAGCGGCTGCAGCATCAGGCCGGCCGAACACTGGTGCCGCAAGATAGTGCTGCTTTTCTTTGCTGTGAGCTTTGGCCAGACGGCGCGACAAGTGCACGCCGATGGTGCTCATGGAGATGTGAACCGCGCCGGCGGGCAGCTCTTGGATCGCATTGCCGGGCGCGAAGATGACAGCCTCCACGGCAGCGTCATCCGCCAACATAGTCATGAGCACCTCTGCATCGACGGCAGCTTCGCTGGGCGTTTCCGCAATCCTAGCGCCCAGCGGTCCAAACGGCTCAGCGCGGCTTCGTGTCCGGTTATAAACCGTTAAATCGTGCCCCGCTTTGATCAGGTTGCGAGCTATTCCCGATCCCATGTTTCCCAGTCCGATGAGTCCGACTTTCATATACGGTCCCCTTTCCTGAAACTGCCTATCATCATTTCCGCTCTACCTGTCATCGTCGTCGTCAAGAACATCTACTGTCTCTGCTTATCACGTGCTGTAATCTTACCTCCCAATCGGAATGCGAGCGAGAGGCCGATCACGTTGAAATCACCTGGCCGCGCTGATGCAGGCGACGGTCGCGTGCTTCACGTCGAGAAGGACGGGAAAACAACTAACCTTCACGACCTGTCAAGCTTCGGTGCGACGATGAATGAAGGCGGCACGGTGAAGCAATGTCGATTGACTCGCCGTGCTGCTTTCTTGATGCTCCGCGGTCTCAAATAATGCTGAGGGAGGGACCCAGTTTTGCAGTTCACTCCTTTGGGACTTCCCGCGCGGCTAGCGAAAGGACCAACCGTGAAACTCCGCTGAATCGCATGCTCATTCGCACAAGACTGCCGATGGGTCATTCGCTGTCAGCAGGTCACATCCATGGTTGCTATTACGATTTTTATGAGGTTTGATCGGTGCCACTTGATGACACCCTTGCTCAAGCGTCTGAACTAGTATCAGATGACTTCAGGATTCTCCCGGCTCAGCCTCCGAATCGCGGAACCATTTTGAAGACAGTTTCGCAGAAGCAGCAAAGCAAAGATCATTCAACTCGCATCACGAGCGGCGAGTTGTTCTCAATCTTCCTCAAGGCGGGGTTGGCCTTCGGCGGTGGCTTGGGCATTCTCGCGGTGCTGGAAGACGAACTTGTCAGCAAGCGGCACGCGGTCTCTCGGGACGAATTTCTTTCTATTTACGGCATAGCTAGAATCGTGCCCAGCGGGACCATGACGGCACTGGCAGTTGCGTACGGCTACAAGTTCGGCGGGCTCTCCGGAACGGTGATCGCCCTCACGGCTCTCAGCCTTCCGGTTTTCGTCCTGACCATCGCTCTCACAATCGCTTACCGCTATCTCAGAAACAGCCGCCTCTTCGACCTGTTGCCGGTCACAATCATGCCTGCAGCGCTCGCGCTGATCGTGGTTGCCGCGCTCAAACTGGGGAAAGATGTCTTCCGTCCGTCGCTGGAACTCATCATCGCTGGTGTGGCATTCAGTCTCGCGCTCTTCCTTCGGCTCAACCCTGCATTGATTCTATTGGCGGGCGGTGCCCTCGGCGCACTCGTCTTGCAGAAGGCTGAAGAGCAGAATGATACTAAAAAGAAGGGTTCGGAAAAATGAGTCTCTGGAAGCTCGCACTGCTCATCGCGCTCTTCAATCTGATGACTTTCGGCAACGGGCCCGTCATGATCCCTCTGTTGCAGACTCACTTGGTTGAAGGAAGTCGCGTTCTGACCCAGGACCAGTTGCTGTACGCCTTTACGATTGCGCGCGTGACGCCGGGTCAGGCGAATTTCTATGTCGCCAGTATCGGCTACATGCTCTACGGGATGCCGGGATCAATCGTCGCAACCCTCGCCATCATCCTGCCGGGCTACATCATGATCCCGCTGCTGCATGGCTTTGAACACTTGCGCGATTCACGCTGGATCAAGGGGTTCACGAATGGTCTAACGGTCACATCCGTGGGATTAATTCTAGCGGCAGTTCTCCAGATCGCTCGCGGCACATTAACACAGCCGCTCGCGTGGGTCGTATTGATCGCGATGCTCGTCATGACGCAACTACTCAAGTGGAACATCTTCGTGGCCCTGGCGGCGGTGAGCTGTCTTGGTTTGCTTCTCAAATGGTTACTGTGAATCCTATCTCCAGCGGAAGGATGATCCTCTGACTTCCGCATTGCGAGTTGGGCCGCCTCGATGAGGGACTGTCCGCAACCTTTGAGGCCGCGATTTCCTGAGCAATTTTAACAAAAACGCTGTGGGCAACGGAGTTAACTCCGTTGCGCAAATTCGGACTCAAATGATGAGAATTTGTAAGTTATTGAAATGATTGGTGCCGGCGGCGGGAGTCGAACCCGCACCCTCTTACGAGGAATGAATTTTAAGCCCGTTGCGGGGGCACCTATCTCATTCTACTACGCGTTACCAAGTAGTATTTACCGACGTTTCAGCCGTCAAAGCAACTGACGTCCAGCTTGGTATCGGAAAGTAACCCCCTCATCTTCCCCTCATCTTGGATCATCGGGCACGAAGCAGGCCATTAGAGTCTCCCGTTAATTAGGTGAGTATGAATGATTGGGCGCAGGTTTTATTTATGCTCAAAAGTTCAGCTTCAGCCCAAACTGTACTTGCCTGGACGTTGTCGTTGTGGAGGTGATCTTACCAAAAGTGGGAGATACAGCTCCCGTCGCGTTAGTAAATGACGTCAGCCCGGAAGGTATGGCGAAGTTTGGATGGTTTGGCAGATTGAAGAACTCTGTGCGGAACTGCAGAGTTCGGCCTTCGCCCAACTGAAATGTCTTCGACACGGACGCGTCGATCGCAACCAGTCCGGGACCGATTATGGTGTTGCGACCAAGGTTACCCTGGGTGTTGACCGGCGGAAGAGCGAAGGCCCTGATGTCCAGGTACTGATCCGGCCGGCCGATTACCGGATTGATTCTTGGAACGCTGTCGGGTCTGTCGTTCGCCGCAAAGCTCGTGGTGTTCAGATTGCCCGACCGATTGAAGCCCAAACGCACTGTGAAAGGCGGGCCTGACGCGAGCGCGATGATATTGTTCACCTGCCAGCCCTTTAGAAATACAGCCTTCACTCCGGTTGCAGAGTGCGCAAAGGGCAGATCGTAGGTCCAGTTCGCCGTAAGAATGTGCTTGACGGCAAAGGCTGATAATCCTCGATCGGTTTTCCGTTGATACCAGTTCGAAACGTACTGCACATTGTTGTTGAAGTCTTGGGAATTGATGCCGCTTGCGTCATCGACCGAGTGCGAGAAAGTGTAAGACAACTGCGCTCTCAGTCCATGCGAGTAACGCTTGATCACGCTCAACTGAAGGGAGTTGTAGAAAGATTGCGCATCGGTGATGCGCTGGAAGATGCCCAGGAAATTCGGATTGCGCCGGCAGCAGTTGTTTTGGCCTGTTACATCCTTCGTGGTTCCATCGAAGACTGTTCGTCCATCCTGGTCGATATGAAACAGGGCCAGGTTCGCCTCGCCGACCCGAAGCAAGTGGTTGCCGCGCGAACCGGCGTACCCGATCATGACATCAACGTTGCCCAGCAGAGAACGCTGAACGTTGAGGTTGAACTGCATGAGGTATGGACTCTGGAGATCGAAGTTTATGGTCTGAACCACCGGCAGGACGTTGCCAGGATTTTTCGAGGCTATTAGAGGCGCCAGGGGCAGCGTGACATTGGTTAGAGAACTGCGAAAACTGAAGGGCGGGTTTATAGCTCCGGTGAAAATGTAGTACTTCGGCAGGATCTCATCGTAGAAAATTCCGAAGCCCGCGCGCACCGACGTCTTCCCATCCCTCAATGGATCCCAAGCCATGCCGATTCGCGGCGCGAAGTTGTGCTTCGACGGGTTAGAATGCCAGGGATCTCCTACCGTCATTTTTGAGTCCGTCACGTTACGCAGATTGCTAACTTTACCGTTGACTTCCCTGGGAACGGTGACCGTTTCATAGCGCAGCCCCAGATTTACCGTGAGGTTCGGCCTTAGCTTGTAATCTTCCTGAATGAAGAAAGCCCACAGCCATTGCCGATAGCCCCGCACGCCATCCTGTTCTTGCGATAGTACCCAGTCGAACTGTCCTACCTGACCTTTCAGGAAAGCGGTAAGGTTGTTGAAGGTCGCGATGCCGCCAAGTTGGGGAAGACTGTATTGATTGAACTGGATACGTTGACCCTGAAATCCCATGCGCAAGACATGAGGCCCTTTCGTCAAGAACAGCGAATCAGCCCACTGATAACTGTTGAATCGGTCAAAGCGAGGCAGTCGAACATCCCCGCCAATGTCGTTAGCCACGCCTCTGACCGTAATGAAGCCCATCGGTTCGCCCAGCACAAACAGTGACGATTCGGGAAGCTCAACTGTTCGCACGCTCTGGGCTTGCTGCGTCGAACGGTTGAATCCAATCCGTGCGATATTAAGCAGCCTGGGCGAAAACGTGTGTTGCTGTTCGATAGTGACATATTGATTACGCGAGCGTTCTTTGGTGAACGAATCTGGGGGCGTGCTCGCAGACCAACGGTTTACTTTGCCGTTGTCGAAAGTATAGCGGCCAAACAATGTGTCGCGTTCGGAGAAGTGTTGGTCTATGCGAACCTGAATGAAGTGCTCGTCAGTCGGTTGCATGCGAGAGAAAAAATATTCAGCAGCGCCGCCGCCAAGGTTGTTGCCGTTAGAGTGAGGAAACAGCTTGTCCACAAATACTGCCGACTGCGAATTCACCGTGAACGGCGCCTGACCAGGCAGGATCCCTTGTCGCGCGTCATCATCCGGGACCGATGTGAGTCCGGTAATCCCCAGCCGCTCAATCAACGATTCATAAGCGGCAAAGAAAAATGTCTTTTCCTTGCGAAGCCGGCCTCCGAGTGCGCCGCCAAACTGGTTACGCTTGAAGGGAGGTATGGGACTGGACTTGCGATCAAAGTAGTTCTTAGCGTCCAGCGCTGAGTTGCGTAGAAACTCAAACGCCGAGCCATGAAAATCGTTCGTGCCGGCGCGAGTCACTATATTGATCACACCGCCTGCTGACTTTCCAAACTCGGCGGAATACGCATTGGTCAGCACCTGGAATTCAAGTACAGCCTCAACGCCTAGCAACACGCCGCCCACGGAGCCGGGAGTTTTGTTGTAAGTGTTATCAATATCGGTACCATCGAGTAGAAAGTTGTTCTGCTCAGGTCGCGCGCCATTGATGGAAATCTTTGGCGTCCTACCGCCTACGACATCGCTGCCCGCGGCGAGAGCCGCAGTTACGCCGGTCTGTAACAACGCCAACTGCTGAAATGATCGACCGTTGAGCGGGAGGTCGCGTATCTGCTTGTCATCCACCAGTCCGCTCATGGCGCCCGAAGTTGTGTTGACGCCATCAGGGTTGGCAAAGACGGTTATTGTGCTCGAGACCTGCCCGGCCGATAGGGTCACGTCCAGGACGAGATCCTGTCCCACTGCCAGCTTGATTCCTCTAAAGCTGGCGGTCTGAAATCCCTGAGCAGAGACCCGCACTTCGTATTCACCCGGCTGCAAAAGGGGTAGGTGGTATCGCCCGGCATTGTCGGTCGCAATATCTTTGGTTGAGGCCGTGTCGACATTTCGCACCGTTACTCTCGCCGAATCGATCAGCGCCCCTGCCGAGTCGGTCACGGTCCCTTGAATGCTGGCTCCTACTGTTTGCGCGAAAGCTGAACCAGCAGCGATCAAGACTAGAAACAGGAATCCGGGAGCAAGTCGCATTGTACAACTCTCGTCAGGAAATCAATCTCGCGTCGATCGTCTCAGGTGGCGATACCCATCCGCACCAGCAGGTTAGTGAATCGTGGATCGTTGCGGATCGGATCCCAGACGGGTTCGTCTTTAACGAAGCCGGCGTTCGCTCCGGCGTCGAGGCCACGTTCGAGCCACGTCAAGGCCTGCTCCCTGTCGTTCAGGCCCGCATAAATTCTGGCGATCCACTGCGCTTGGTTCAGACTTGCGCCTGACATCCGTTCCAGTTGTTTGATTACCTGGAGTGCTTCCGCTCGCTTTCCCTGCGCTGCGTAGATGATCCCCGTTCCGTAAATCAAAAGCGGATCATCTTTTCTCTCTAGTTTGGCCTTCTCCAATTGTACGAGCGTTTCGTCGAGTGACCCATTCTTGACGTACACTCCGAATTCCAAAAGAGTAGTAAAGGGCGGTCCGAGCTGATCCGCTTGCCGCAATAATTCGAGTGCCCGCGCATAATCGCGCTTGAGGTAGTAAGGAAGGACTACTGTGCGGGCGATGATTGGTGAGAGCGGATCGAGGTCGCGAGCTTTCAAAGTTTCGTCTAAGCTTTCGTCGAGACGCCCCTGACGCGCGAGTGAAGTTCCCAAATATTGATGGGCCATGGCTGAACTCGGGCTAAGTTCGATCGCTCGACGTAGCTCACGATCACCGAGCGAGAAATTGAACGGGGCGTAATGGGTATAGACTAGACCAAGCGCGGCGTGAGCTTCGGCCAGGTTTTCATCGAGCGCAAGAGCTTGTCGAGCAGCCTCTTCCGATTTCCGCCGGCCTTCCAGAGGCTCAATGTAGCCGCGCACCCCAAGGTTTGAATAGGCGTCGGATAATCCAGTGTAGGCGAGGGCATAATTACGATCTTCATTGATTGCCTGGTTGCAATAGTCGATGGCTCGGAGAAGATCCGCGCGGGTGCGGCGGTGAGCATACGCTCGGCCCTGCATATAATACTGGAACGCTTTGAGGTTCTCCGTCGGACGTTTCGCTAGTTGCTGTCGCTCAGCGCCAGTTAGTTGCAAGCGCAGCTTTTCGGAAATTTCTTTCGCGATCTCCTCTTGCACAGCGAAGACATCAGCGAGCCGGCGATTGTACTGCTGCCCCCAGAGTTGACTGTTGTCTCGGGCATCCACTAGTTCGAGGCTAATTACGAGATTCTCACCCTGCTGCGCGACCTTTCCCGTGAGCACTGCACGCACACCCAGTTTCTGCCCAACCTCTTTCGCATTGATCGTCTGTCCTTTGAAGCTGAAGACTGAGCTCTGCGACATCACCTTCAAATGCGGCAACTGCGAGAGGCTGTTGCTGATGCTTTCAGGAATGCCATCTGCGAGGTATTCCAGGTTTGGATCGGCGCTGGCGTTGACAAACGGCAAGACCGCCACCGAATCGATTGCCCTGCCAGTCGAGGAAAAATAAACCATGCTGACCGGCACAATCACCAGGATCGCCAGAGCCACAAGCACAGCTCGCTTGTGGCTGCGAATCTCGCTGACCAGATACTCGGCGCTCGATCTCTGGCTTGCGCTAGCAACGCGCCTGCCGGTGGCGACTGTCTCGTTCGCGCTTGCATCCAGTTCCTGCTTGACCTTCTTTAGATCTGCAAGCAAGTCATTGATCGATTGATAACGCTTCTCACGA
>Ga0209577_10006185_pt1 | contig 11098 bp, 10 predicted proteins | sample GraSoiAngelo_109_FD_185874 | JGI IMG/M metagenome (GOLD analysis project Ga0209577, IMG submission 185874) | Grasslands soil microbial communities from the Angelo Coastal Reserve, California, USA - 14_0903_12_20cm (SPAdes) (version 2) | ecosystem: Environmental > Terrestrial > Soil > Grasslands... | reverse complement strand
CGGGCGCGTAGCATCGTTCACCAATCGCTTTAGTCGCTCCTTGTCGCTGAACAAAAGCGTGCCTCGTTTGTAAGTCGCGAATCGGCGCGCAAAACCGACGGTCAAAATTTCCGGATCGAGAATGCGATTAACCCTGCGAATAGACTCGGGGGATTCCCCCAATCGTTCGCGGCGATGTCGCTCCCGGTCGCGGATGAAATCTATCAAGCGGCGTTTGAGCTGTTGATGCGTCTCCCAAAGTTGCGCGTCGTGAATATCGATGACGCCGCGCCAAAACTCGGGTTCGGTCAGGTGTTCCTCCCAATCGCCGAGATGCTTCTGGTAAAGGTCCGCAAACTCAGGAGCCATCCACGTCTTAGTGTGAACACCATTGGTGATGTTGGTGATCGGTACTTCGTGGATCGGAACGCCGGACCAAACATCTTTCCAAAGCGAGCGAGTCACTTCACCGTGCAACTTACTGACGCCATTCGCGTGACGGCTGAGGCGCAGCGCTAGGATGGTCATGCTGAACGGATCGTTCGGATTGAGTCGTGTGTGGCCGAATGAGAACAGCTCCTCGAATGGAATGTTTAGTTCCTTGGCAAACTTCCCGAAATATTTTTGCATCATCTCACTCGAGAACGAGTCGTTTCCGGCGGGAACGGGAGTGTGTGTGCTGAAAACGTTGGCCGCGGCTACGACCTGAAGCGCCGAATAAAAATCGAGTTTCTTCTCCACGATGTTGAGACGGATGCGCTCAAGCCCCAGAAATGCTGAATGTCCTTCGTTCATGTGAAACACGTCAGGCTCGATTCCAAGCGCCGCGAGTGCTTTCACCCCGCCAATGCCGAGCACGATCTCCTGACGCATGCGCATCTCAAGATCGCCGCCGTAAAGCTCGGCGGTAATCAATCGGTCCTCGGCGCTGTTTTCCGGAATATCGGTGTCGAGCAGGTAGACGTTTATGCGGCCGACGCGCAGTTCCCAAACCCTTGCGAAAACATTCCGATCCAAAATGGGAACCGAGATAAGAAGTTTCGCTTCGCCGTGGCGGACTTCTCGGATCGGCAGGTGATAAAAGTTTTGATTGAGATTAATCGCCTGCTGAACGCCGTCCTTGTCGATCTGTTGCCGGAAATAGCCATGTCGGTACAGCAGACCAATCGCAACGAATTTCAGATCAAGATCACTGGCCGATTTGCAATGGTCGCCGGCGAGAATGCCCAACCCGCCGGAGTAATTCGGGATCGATTCGTGAAAACCGAATTCGGCCGAAAAATAGGCAACGGGTTTTTTGATCGCGCTGCCGGGACCGGTTTTCCCGTAGGTATCGTGTCGACCCAGATATTTTTCGAATTCCTCGAAGACCTGTTTGAGCTCGCGCACAAAATTTTTGTCCTGTGCGAGCTCTTCCAACCGCGATTGCCGCGAAAGTTGCAGCATGCGGATTGGATTATGATTTGTGCGGTCCCACAGTTCGGGATCGAGATGACGAAAAAGACGGCGCGCGGCCGGCTCCCACGTCCACCAGAGATTAAAACTCATCTCCCGCAACGGCTCCAATACCGCCGGCAGGATGGGAGTCACATTGTAGGTTTGAAAAGTTGGCATGCGAATGCGCGTTACTGTAACCGGGGTCGGTGACCCCGGTCGACCACAGAAAGCGAGGTTTAATCAACCCCGAACCTTTCCGGGGGTCAAGGAACCCGGCTGCGGTGCGAGAATTAGCCCGACAAGGAATCCTGCCACCAGTCCGCATAGATGCGCTGCCATGCTGACCTGTGGCGTCGAAAGATCGAACGCAATTTGGATCACAACAATCATCGCGATGTTGCCTAATCGTTGTCTGGCGTGCGGGGCGTGACGATGTCGCATCAGAAATCCTGCCCACGCGCCAACAATTCCCATGATGGAGCCTGACGCGCCGATCAACTCGGCTGGTTGCACGAGACCTATTAAGTTCAAACCCACGACGCCCGCGCCGGAGGCAAGACCTGAAATCAGATAACATACGACAAAGCGCATGGTGCCGATGGATCGTTCAAGCGGTGGACCAAGAACGTAAAGGGCGAAAACGTTGAAAAGCAGATGGATGAAACCACCGTGCAGGAATAATGCTGTGAAGAACCGCCAGTATTCGTGCTGGACTACGACGGAGTAAGGGTCGAGCGCGCCGATCCGGTGCAGAAACTCGGGATCATTCCAATCGCCGACGGAGATTTCGAAGAGGAATGCAAGCGCGTTCAGCAGAATAAAGATGAGAACAGCAGGCGCATTCCGGAGCTGACCAGGCAGATGGTGCCGCGCCGTTTTGCGCCCGATGGGAATTGAACTGAAGGCGCTTCGATCTTTTGCCCGAGATTCCAACTGGCGAAGTAATTGCAGGTGGGTGCGTATTTCACTCGTGGGATGCAGAATTTGAAGCGCCTCCCCGAGTTTTTTGGCCGATCTGTAATTTCCAGCGGCGGCGAGGTCGGTCATTTTGCGCAACCCGATTGCGGGGACAAACAGCAGAACAAACCACGCACAGCCACCGACGTATCCGGCGGCGCCACGCCAAAAAAGCCACGCGACGCCCGTTATCCCCAGAACAATTAGTGCGGCAACCCGCCATCCATGATAAGGCGCGCTAGGACGCAACGCCCGAGCCAGCACCAGGAGCGACGAGATTACGGCGATGAAGAGGAAAATGTGATTCAGATTCACCGATCAAAGTTGCAGCGGCCACATGGGATTGATAGAAGGGTTAAAGCGTTGAGGTGGACGAATCCATTCTTGTCCTGTTTCGCTTCGCTCAGAATGATAAAGAATGCATCTGTAATTCAGCGATTGAACGCTTCAATGTTGTAACCTTTTTAATCTTGTAACCTTTGTAACCTTTTTAACATTCAGACATGCCCATCACCGTTACTGATTATCTCGATGTCGTTTCGTCCTGGTGTTTTTGGTCCGAGCCGACGTGGGCTGAATTGAAAAAACGATATGAAGGACGAGTTAAATTTCAGTGGAAGATCGCTTTGATGGATCCGAGCGGTTTGCCAATTTCGCGCGAGCAGGAGCAATGGTTCTATCGCCGCAGCGGAATGATGATGCGTTCGCCGTTCATGCTCAATACCGATTGGTATGATCCCAGTCTGCCGGAGTGGCTCGCGCCAAATTGCGTGGCTGAAGCGGCGAAGGACTTTGGTTTTACTGATGATCGCGTTCTCCTTGCGCTGGCGCACGCCGCGCTGCGGGAAGGCAAAACGATTGGCGATTGGGATGTTGCCGTTGAGGTCGGCGCAGAAGCCGGCGGGATTGATCCCGGGGAATTGCGCAAGCATGCGAAATCTTCGAAGACTGAAAAACGCATCCGAGCATCGACGGCTGAATTTCATGCGCTGCAGATCACGCAACGTCCGGCTTTCGTGATCGACACCGCAATTGGCGATCGCGCAATTTTTTCTGGCGTGGTCAAGCTCGAGCCATTGGCAGCGACTATCGATTCAATGCTCGATGACGCAGCTGCGTACGCTGCGCACAACGCGCATTTTGGCGACCCGCCGGCAAAGTGATCCCGGGGCGATGGACACTTAAATGTTACGAGATTCGGCTTGCCAGTGCAGAATTGTTGCCTACAACTTCCCTTCGGCTCGCGTTTATTAATGCGAGCACTTCGTCGCGGTGAATCGCATCCGTGGCGAAGCCAGAGTGCCTCGCGTATGCGAATGCTAACGCTGGGAAATGCGATAGATGGAAATACGGCGGCGCGGCGCACTCCCGTTTCGCTGGTTAGGAGCTTGATTTAATCTGCAACCACAAATTCGTGTAAACGGTCGGATTCGCGCCCGCGAAGTCCGGGTCATAATGGGGTCCTCCGGCGAACAGCTCGGCGTCATGAAGTTGAACGACGCCTTGCGCAGAGCTCAAAGTCTTGGGCTCGATTTGGTCGAAGTCGCGGCAACGGCCAACCCGCCGGTGTGCAAGATCATCGATTTTGGAAAGTTCCGATACGACATTTCCAAACACACCAAGGACAAAAAGCCTGCCAGCTCAAAACTGAAGGAAATCAAGTTTCGCGTTAACATCGACGAACACGATTATCTGACCAAAATCCGGCACGGTGAAGAGTTCCTGGATCGCGGAAACAAGGTGCGTGTGCAGCTGCAATTTCGCGGCCGCGAAATGGCGCACCAGGAATTTGGGATGCAGCTCGTGGAGAAGGTGCGCGACGATCTTTCCGGCATGTCGCAAGTAGAAATGGACCCCAAAATCACGGGTCGCAACATCACGATGACGCTGGCGCCTCTGCCGGCAAACCGCCGCAAACGAAAATTCACTGCGGTGTCCAAAGAGCCAGAGGAAAGCGAAAAGCCCGGCGCACCGGTAGGCGCCTGATCGCAAAACTAAACTCAGGGCTTCTTTTTGCCTTTAGGTGAAGGCTTCGGCGTCGTGCCGGGAGGAGGAGTCAAAGGCTGGTTTTCAGCCAGCTTCTGCTCTATCCGCTGCTTCCGAGCTTTTGCGTCCTGATTATTAGGATCCAGCTTCAACACTTTCTCGGTGTCCGCCATCGAATTCTTCAAATCATTCTTTACCTCGTAGATGTATGCGCGGTAGTTGAGGTAGCGGACTTCGTTCGGCTTTTGTTTGATGAGTTCGGAGTAATCGCCGAGCGCTTTCTCGTAATCCTGTATCTTCATTTCCACCGCCGCGCGTTGTTCGTAAATCCGCGAATTTTGCGGAGTCAATTTGAGCGCTTCGCCATAGTCGTTGACGGCGTCCCCATATCTCTGGTCCGTCGCGGCCGCGTATCCACGCTGCTGATAAACTGCCGAGAGCTCGTCGGCGTACTTGTGGTCCATAGCTGTGGCTTTCTTAAGGAGATCAACCGCTTTGTCGAAGTCCTGGTTTTTAGCGGCCTCAGCGCCCTCGCGGGCCAGTCGGTTCGCTTCAGGATTCTTTTTTTCCGCTGCTTGGGATACCTGTGAAGCGCCGAGGGCCAAAGCCGTGATTAAAACAAAAGCAAATGATCTCTTCATAATTTTTGTTGGACGTTAATCTTCTTAGACAATTCGAAACTGAAGGGATCAATAGTTGGCTGTAACATCAACAGTTTCAAGTCTGTTCGGGCGAATGCGACTGTTCGATATCGACTCTTGGCTCGGGCTCGGACGGAGCGGGTTCGCTGGGGCCAGGCTCATCCACGCGCGTGATACGCATGGCGCGCCCGGTGGTCTCATCAATTTCGATGAGTGCTCCGTGCAGTCGCACGTCGCCTCCCGCAACGGGGAACGATGCGGGCAGATTCGAGATGAACCTGTGCATAATGGGATCGATAGCGCGCCCGAGGATGGAATTGACCGGTCCGCACATGCCGGCATCGCACAAGAAAGCTGTGCCCCCGGTGAAGATTTGTTCGTCGGCCGTCTGAACATGGGTGTGAGTGCCGATGACAGCGGAAACTTTCCCGTCGAGAAATCGGCCCATGGCGATTTTCTCACTTGTGGTTTCGCCGTGGACATCGACAAGGATGTTCGCGGTCTCTTCACGCATCTTTGTTACTGCAGCCTCGACGGCGCGAAACGGATTTTCCAAAATTGGTTGCATAAACGTGCGCGCTTGCACATTGATAACACCAATTTTGCCCTTGGCTGTTTCCAAGACAATCGACCCACTTCCCGGCGCGCCGTCGGGATAATTCACCGGCCGTAATAGACGCGGTTCGGTGTCGATGAATGAAAGAATCTCCTTCTGGTCCCAAATATGGTCGCCTGTCGTAATGACCGAGACGCCCGCGCGCAAAAGATCGATGGTGATTTTTCCCGTTATGCCGCGTCCACCCGCCGCGTTTTCGCCGTTAACGATGACGAAATCCAACGCGTGCTTCGACTTCAGCTCCGGCAGCCGGGCAATGACTGCGCTTCGGCCGGGCTCGCCAACGACATCGCCGAGAAAAAGAACGCTTAGCATAACGGGCGTGATTTGTTAAATCGTTACATAGTCATATCGGATTTGCGATTCAACGATTTAACGGTTCAACAGTTTAACGGAGCGAAGCCAATCGCCTGCCACGCCGTAGCGTGGCGAAGGCGGATCATTGGAGCTTCGTCATTTCTTCTCGTCTTTCTGCCGATCTTTCCCGGCGGCACTCGCGCCGCGGACAATCTCGGCGTTCTCGGTGACCATCCGCGATGGGCTGTGCTGGAGAAGTACCAGCAAACAATTACGCACGACGAATTCAGCAGGCTTATCCAGAACGTTTATTGCACCCATGGGTTCGCTCCTGATTTAATTGAAATAAACGAGAAGACTGCGCGGCTCCTGATGAACCGCGCGGCGCAGACATTCTTCACACTGGAATTTGCGGAGAACGACGCGGAATGCAGACCCGTGCCGCGACTTTGGCGGCCGGCGAAATCTTTGCCGTCTGCGAAACCCGAAAAACCTCTTTCAGGTTTGAAGATCGCGCTCGATCCAGGTCATCTCGGCGGGAAATGGGCAAAGATGGAGGAGCGCTGGTTCCATGTAGGTAGCAGCGCACCGGTCGAGGAAGGAGAACTGACTTTGCGGGTATCTCGATTGTTGGCTGCGCGATTGCGTGAACTCGGCGCAAAAGTTTTGTTTGTTAGGAATAGCAACGAACCAATTACGTCGAAACGTCCTGATGATTTTCGTGAGCTGGCCAGGAAAATTCTAATTAAGAACGGCGTGCCACAGCCGCGCGCGGATGTTCTCGATCCAAATGATCCCGCCAAAGAGCAAACCATTCGCTGGCAGAGCGAAATTCTATTTTACCGTTACAGCGAGATTCGACGGCGGGCTGCGCTGGTGAACTTCAAATTGCATCCCGATCTTGTGCTTTGTTTGCATTTCAACGCGGAAGGCTGGGGCGACCCAAACAATCCGACATTGACGGAAGCCGATCATCTTCACCTGCTCGTGAACGGATCGTATTTGGCAGAGGAACTCGAATTGGACGACGAACGCTTCGAAATGATCCGCCGGCTTCTGAGCCGCGTTTACGATGAGGAACTGCCCTTGGCGGATACGGTTGCGGCCGCAATGGCACGCGAAACCGGTCTGCCTCCCTACCAATACCCCACGACCAACAGCACCACGAAAGTTGGCACAAGCGGGTACGTGTACACGCGCAATTTGCTCGCCACGCGGCTTTATCGATGTCCGGTAGTTTATTGCGAGCCCTTCGTCATGAACAGCAACGACGCATTCGCTCGTATTCAGGCGGGCGATTACCAAGGAGTGCGAGCGATCAATGGCGTTGAACGAAAAAGCATTTTCCGCGAGTACGCCGACAGCGTGGCAGACGGACTAGCCGATTTTTATTCGAAAGCGCGGGAATTGTAGTCGCCGACCTCTGAGCGGCGCGGACGCGAATTTTTCGAAAAAAAATGCGCAGTCGTGTGGGCGGAAACAAACCGTGAGACTGGAAGCCTGCGACTTGCACGCTCGCTGGGTTTTCGGATTCTTACTCCGGGGTCGAGCGCACTGCCAGAACATAGGCGACGATCGCGTCACGTTCGGCGGGTTTTAAACTCGCGCGGTGCGCCATGCTGTTTACGATGTTCGGCCAATCTTGGACGGCGTAGTGCCAGAGCGGCGGCAGCGTGTGACATTCGATGCAGCGGTGCACGAGAAGCGTCCGGCCGTCACGCAAGGTGGCGACATCGACACGTCGTCCTTTTGTTGCAGCTGCCATCTGCGAAGTGACTGGCGGCACGTAATTGACAGATTCGCACGCTATCAGACAAGCGAGGAGAATCAGCAGGGTCGATGCTTTCTTCATTCTCTCAGAAGCCGAAGCCAAAAATTGTACGCACCTTGAAATCAGCTTCGTCCGCCGTGTTGGTTGCCTGTGCCAGAGCAGTGACTGTTACAAACCAATTTTGATGTCGAAACGCGACGTTCGGACCTACGAAGACATTCCTGATTTTTTCCTGGTCGCGCCAATCCGGGAAAACAAATTCGTGCAGGAATTCAAGACCGACTGAGATTCGCGGCGAAAGTTCGTAACTTGCGCCGAGCGCCTGTTGGAGTTCGCCCTGGCGTTTTTGAAGCCCTTGCTCTTCCCATTCGGCTTCCAGCGTCAGATTGTAGTCGAGAATTAGCGGCCCAAAATTCTTCTGTGCAATCAGCTTTGATTCGAGCTCGAAGTTTTGGCGACCGCCCTTGATTTCTCCATAGAGCGACAATCCCACCGGGTCGATGACCGGATTCGTCAGGTTACAAATCAGCTCGATAGCGGAATCCGAATAATTGAAGCCGGATTGGTTGCGGTTGCGCTCGTAGAACCAGTCGACGAAATAAATGCTGGCTTGAAAATGATCGGTGACTCCGATCTCAATTTCATGACGAAACCCGATTTGATCGGACTGCTCTGGGTTCGTTACGCGTTCCCACGTAATCCAATTCTCCAATTCGATGCTCCCGGGCGCTGAGGTCGGCGCCTCATAGAGAAAAGTAAAGTGGCGCGCGCCGGCAAGAGCCGCCGTGCTCGGCAACATCGACAAGGACAGAATCAATAACGTAAGTTTCTTCCCGAGATTCTTCTGAATCACGCGTCGAAGAGTACCTGCGTCGTTACACCTCTGCTGCCGATACCTTGCTATTTTTTAGCGCGCGGTTGTCACTACCGCTCTTCAAAATGTCCCGTCCATTTTTCGCTTTCGCGCATTGGCACGACGCCGCCCGACAGCGACCCCGGAAATGACGGAACCCACCGAACCAGAAAACCGAAAGGGATTTTTTCCTGGCAGCGGGATTTGCGTCTCTGCGCTGATTCAGTGTTACGCGAATTCTCGCAGTCGCGAGCTGGGATCTGAAAAATAAGCTAATTTGTGCGTCGCGACGATGCCGTCGAACGAATGCGCTTCGTCGCGTGATTGATCATGCGCGGCTCGCCAGTGCGTCGATCGTCTTCCACTCCTCTTCGGTCAGCTGGATTTTACGCGCGGCCATATTTTCCTCGAGGTGGGCGAGCGACGATGTTCCCGGAATCGGCAGTATTACTGACGATCGATGCAATAACCATGCGAGGCCTAGCTGATAAATCGTCACGCCGTGATCTTTGGCGGCTTTTTCCAAGGTGGCATTCGTCATTCCTCTGGTCCCACCAACCGGCGCCCACGGCATAAACCCGATCTGTTCCTTCTCGCAATAACTCAGCGTGTTTTCCCATTTTCGGTCAGTGATGTTGTAGCGATTCTGGACGGTAACGATCGGCACGGTCTTGCGTGCGCGCTCTACCTGCTCAGGTGAGACTTCGGATAATCCAATGTGGCGAATCTTGCCCGCGCTCTGCGCTTCTTTCAACGCGCCTAACGAATCTTCCATCGGCACCTTGGGATCGATGCGGTGCAGTTGATAAAGGTCGATGCGCTCAAGTCTTAGGCGCTTCAGACTTTTATCGACGCATTGTTTCAGATATTCGGGATCACCCCTGGGCACCCACTGCTCGCGTCCGGGTCGTATCTGACCACCCTTTGTCGCGATGACGAGTCCTTTCGGATAAGGATAAAGCGCTTCGGCGATGAGCAATTCATCAGTTTCAGGTCCGTACGCGTCCGCCGTGTCGATCAGGTTCGCGCCAAGTTCCAAGGCGCGACGCAAAACTTTGCGCGCGTTCTCGCGGTCTGGTGGCCAACCCCAAATGCCCTCTCCCGTGAGACGCATCGCCCCGAATCCAAGTCGATTGACCAGTAGATCGCCACCGATGTTGAAAATGGAATTCTCGCCCGCGGTCGTTGTCTTCTCCGATACAGCCCCCAACACCGTAGCCGCTCTTCCCGCCAAAATAGTGGCTCCGCTCGCCAGAGCGGCACGAACGAATGCTCGCCGGGTAAGAATACCGCAAAGTCGCTCGCCGTTTATCCCTAAGCCCTCATCATTCATAAGTGCAACGTAGGTTCACACAGCCTGTTTTCAGTAATCAAATTTGAGCCTACCTCAATGCTGCGCTAAAAAAGAGAAAGCGAACTGAAAGGTCTTTCATGCTTACCAGCCAAAAAGTCATCGACCAGCCTTCGCTGAAGCTACTGCTTGGCAAGCGCCATCAATCGATTTGAATCCGTGTAATCCGCGGTAAGCTCTTCGTATGCTAACGAGCCAAAAGGTCATCGATGCGATCAACGAGCAGATTGGATACGAGTTCAGCGCGGAGTTGCAATATTACGCGATCGGGGCGCATTTTGCGTCGGAAGCGTTGCCGCAGTTGTCACAGCATTTTTTCAAGCAGGCCGAGGAAGAGAAAGGGCATGCGCTGCGCTTTATCAAATACATTGTCGATGCCGGCGGACGCGTGGTGATCCCGGCGATCGATGCGCCGAAATCGAAATTCAAGACCGCGCGTGACGCAGTGAAACTGTCGCTCGACCAGGAAATTCATGTCACCCAGCAAATCAACGGGCTCGTCGAACTCGCCCGAAAGCAGAACGATTACATCACGATCAATTTTCTGCAGTGGTTCCTGACTGAGCAGCTCGAGGAAGTTTCGTCGATGGATAATTTGCTCAAGATTCTCGAGCGGGCTGGCAACGATCTGTTGCAGGCTGATGAATATCTTGCGCGCGTGGGGGTCAGAGCAATACCGGCGCCGCCCAAGGAATAGAGCGTAACAACTAGAGATGTCTCGACTTCGCTCGACATGACAGAACGGATGGTTGAGCGCGCCGGCAATGATCTGTTGCAAGCCGATGAGTACCTTGCTCGGGTTGGCGTGAGAGCCATTCCGACACCGCCAGCAACGTGACCCATTCGACTGTCGCTCAGGCCAGGCAGCTGCATCCATTTTGCGGCTGCATGATTTGTTTGATAACGGCAACGATTCTGACCCTGAACGCACAATTGTTCGCAGCGGGTGGAAAGACATACGAAATCACCGGAACAGTTGTTGCGGCTACCGGCACCACTCTTGCTATCCAAAAAGGAACAGAGAAATACGAGTTCGCGATCGATCCAGCGACAATCAAAGGATCGGCCGAACTCAAAGTCGGCTCGACGGTGACGGTCAGATACGTGATGAGCGCGACCAAGGTTGAACAGAGCGCGGCTGGACCGAACCCGGCGAGCGGCCCGTAGTTGATTGACAGAGAATCGTCGAGCGCGATGCCCTCAGCAGCAG
>Ga0209577_10006183_pt1 | contig 11099 bp, 8 predicted proteins | sample GraSoiAngelo_109_FD_185874 | JGI IMG/M metagenome (GOLD analysis project Ga0209577, IMG submission 185874) | Grasslands soil microbial communities from the Angelo Coastal Reserve, California, USA - 14_0903_12_20cm (SPAdes) (version 2) | ecosystem: Environmental > Terrestrial > Soil > Grasslands ... | reverse complement strand
CGTCCAGATCGTGGTCAAGGACAGCCAGTCGAACCCCAACCGCGCGTCCCAGGTTGCCCAGGAGCTGGTCAACAGCGGCGTGGACCTCGTCCTCTGCGCCTCTACCCCGGAGGTCACCAACCCGGTCGCCGACTTCTGCGAGGCCAACGGCGTGCCCTGCGTGGCGACCATCGTCCCCTGGGAGGCGTGGTATTTCGGCCGCGGCGCCAAGCCCGGATCCGCCTTCAACTACACGACCATGTTCTTCTTCGGCCTGGCCGAGTTCGCGGGCTGCTTCGTCCCCATGTGGGACCGCATGAACACCAACAAGCTGGTCGCCGAGATGTACCCGAACGACGCCGACGGCGGCGCCTTCCGGGCCAACTTCCCCGGCTTGATCTCCAAAGCCGGCTACCGCTCGCTCGACGGCGGCGCCTACGCCGACGGTACCTCCGACTACAGCGGGATGATCTCGAAGTTCAAGGACGGCGGGGCCGAGCTCTTCTCCAACGTGCCCCTCCCGCCCGACTTCAACACCTTCTGGAAGCAGGCGGCGGTGGCGGGCTGGAAGCCCAAGCTGGCGACCGTCGCCAAGGTGCTGCTCTTCCCCGCGGACGTCACCTCCCTCGACACCCTGGTGAACAACATCGCCACCGACTGCTGGTGGTCGCCCTACCACCCCTACAAGTCCTCCCTGACCGGGCAGAGCGCGAAGGATCTCGCCGACGGTTTCGAGAAGAAGAGCGGGCAGCAGTGGCTGCAGTCGCTGGGCTCCATCCACTCACTCTTCGAGATCGCCCACGCGGCGCTGACCGCGGTCAGCGATCCGCACGACAGGAAGGCGGTCGCCGTGCAGCTCAAGTCCCTCAAGTACACGGGCATCAGCGGTCCGCTCGACTGGACCGCCGGCCCGGTGCCGGGCGTGGCCATCCAGCAGCCGGTCGGCGTGCAGTGGAAGAAGGGCAGCAAGTGGCCGTGGAGCATGTACGTCGTCGACAACAGCCTCAACAAGGACGTGCCGCTGAACGGGACGCTCACACCGACCAACGGGTGACGCCGGCGGCGCCACTGCTCGAGCTCGACCGCGTCTCCAAGCGGTTCGGCCGCGTGGTCGTGGCCGAGTCGCTCTCCCTGGCCGTCCAGGCCGGGGACGCGGTCGGGATGGTTGGTCCCAACGGCGCCGGCAAGTCCTCTCTGTTCTCGGTCATCTCCGGCGATTTGTCGCCCAACACCGGGGAGGTGCTGCTCGACGGTAGGGCGGTGACCCGGCTCGACGCGTCGGCGCGGTGTCGCCTGGGCATCGGCAGGACCTACCAGGTGCCGCGCTCTTTCGGCCACATGACCGTCTTCGAGAACGTGCTCGTCGCCGCCCATCGTGGCGCCGGCCTGGCCGCCGGAGCGGCTCGGGAGCTGACGGTGGCGGTGCTGGACGAGACCGGCCTCCGACCCGACGCCAACCGCCCGGCGCTCCGGCTCGGCCTCCTCCAGCGCAAGCGCCTGGAGCTTGCCCGGGCCCTGGCCACCCGCCCCCGGCTGCTGATGCTGGACGAGGTCGCGGCCGGCTTGACCGATCCCGAGGTGCGCCAGCTGGTGAGCGTCATCCAGGCGGTGCGCGAGCGCGGCGTGGCCGTGATCTGGGTTGAGCACGTGGTGCGGGCGCTGGTCGGCGTCGTCGATCGCCTGATCTGCCTGGCAGGAGGCCGCTTCATCAGCGACGGGACGCCCGAGGAGGTGCTGGCGAGCCCGGCGGTGAGGGAGGTCTTCCTGGGAACGGATTACGGAGACAGCTCGAGCTGAGCGGCGAGCTCCTCGAAGTCTCCGGGCTGACCGTCCGCCACGGCCAGCTGCAGGCCCTGGCGGACGTCAACCTCACCCTTGCCGCCGGCCAGACGGTGGCGATGATCGGCGCCAACGGCGCCGGGAAGTCGACCCTCCTGCGCACCCTGGCGGGCCTCCACCAGCCGGCCGCCGGCAGCATCCACTTCGCCGGCCGGGAGATCACGCACCTGCCCACCCACGCCCGCGTCGCCCTGGGCATCGCGCTGGTGCCCGAGGGCCGCCGGCTTTTCCCGTCCCTGACCCTGGAGGAGAACCTGCTGGTCGGCGCCCGCCGCTCCAGTGCCTGGACGGTGTCGCGCGTGATGGAGCTCTTCCCGTGGATGGGGGCGCGCCGGCGCCAGCTGACCCTCAACCTCTCCGGCGGCGAGCAGCAGGGGGTCGCGATCGGCCGCGCGCTGATGGCCGGGCCACGGGTGCTGCTGCTGGACGAGCTCTCGCTGGGCCTGGCGCCGGCGGCGGTGCGGCGCATCTACGACCTGCTGCCATCGCTCCTCGCCGAAGGCATGGCCATCCTCCTGGTCGAGCAGGACGTCACCCAGGCGCTGCGGGTCTCGGACCTCGCGCACTGCCTGCTGGAGGGGCGCATCACGCTGAGCGGGCGGCCGCGTGACCTTTCGCCGGAGCAGGTCGAAGCGGCCTACTTCGGGCTCGCGGCCCGAGCCTAGTGGCCTGGCTCAACGCGGTGGTCCAGGGCATCCTGCTGGGCGGCCTCTACGCGCTCTTCGCTTGCGGGCTCTCGCTCCTGTTCGGCGTCATGCGGGTCGTGAACCTCGCCCACGGCGACTTCGCGGTGCTGGCCGCCTACCTCGGCCTGGCCGTGATCACCGGACTGCACGTCCCGCTGCTCTGGTCGACCCTGGCCGTGGCCCCCCTTTTCGCGGTGGTCGGCTACCTCGTCCAGCGCCTGATCATCCAGCGCAGCCTCGAGGTGAGCCCCCTGACCACGCTCCTGGTCACCTTCGGCCTTTCGGTCGTGCTCCAGAACGCGATGCTGGAGGGATTCTCGGCGAACAGCCACTCGCTGCCCTCGGGCTGGCTCGCCGCCGGCTCCTTTCGGCTCACGCCCCAGCTCTCGATCGGGCACTTCTCTCTGATCGTCTTCGCGGCCGCCGTGGTCGTGATCGTCAGCCTCCAACTCTTCCTCTCGCGAGCCCGGCTCGGCCGGCAGATCCGAGCCACGGCCGACGACGCGGAGGCCGCCAGCATCGCCGGCACCGACGTCCGGCACGTCTTCGGCATCGCCGCAGCGATCGCCTTCGCGACCGTCGCCCTGGCCGGGCTGGCCTTCGGCGGCTATTCCTCCTTTGACCCGGGCGCCGGCACGCAGCGCTTGATCTTCGCCTTCGAGGCGGTGGTGATCGGTGGCGTCGGGTCGCTCTGGGGGACGCTGCTGGGAGGGGTGGTCCTGGGCGTCTCGCAGGCGCTGGGAGCCCAGGTCGACTCCGGCTTCGGCGTCCTCGCCGGGCACCTCGTCTTCCTGGCGGTCCTCGCCATCCGGCCCCGCGGCCTGCTCCCGGGCCGGGTCACGTGAGCGTCCGGGTCACCCGGTCGCGCCGCCCGGCGACCTGGAGCGGCCTGGCCTCGGCGCTGGTCTTCGTGGCCCTGCTCTCGCTTCCCTACCTGGTCTTCGCCAACGTCACCTCGCTGCTGGTGAACCTCTTCATCCTGCTGGTGCTGGCGACGATGTGGAACCTGCTGGCCGGCTACGCGGGTCTGGTCTCGGTCGGCCAGCAGGCCTACCTGGGCCTGGGTGCCTATACCGTCCTCGTCCTGGCCCAGAACGGCGTCAACCCGTTCCTGGCCATCCCGGTGGCTATCGCTTTCTGCGCCGTGGCCGCGCTGCCCATCTCCCTGCTCGTCTTCCGGCTTCGCAACGAGTACTTCGCGATCGGCACCTGGGTCGTCGCCGAGGCGTTCCAGCTGATCACCGTCCGCTTCCCGCAGCTCGGCGGCGGCACCGGCGCCAGCCTGCCCGGCCTGGGCGGCTTCGACCCGGCGCTCCGGCAGGCCTTCACCTACTGGGCGGCGCTGGCCGTGCTGGCGGCGACGCTGCTGGCCGCCTACCTGCTGCTGCGGAGCCGGCTGGGCCTCGACCTGACGGCCATCCGGGATGACGAGGTCGGAGCGCGCAGCGTGGGCGTGCAGCCGGCCCGAGCCAAGCGGATCGTCTACCTGATCGCCGCCGCCGGGGCGGGCGGGGCGGGCGCGCTGATCATCATCAGCCAGCTGAACGTGCAGGCCGCCTCGGTATTCAGCGTCCAGTGGTCGGCCTACATGATCTTCGTCGCCGTCATCGGCGGGGTCGGGACCGATCCTGGGCACGATCCTCTTCTTCAGCCTCCAGCAGTCGCTGGCGGAGCGCGGCGCCTGGTACCTGATCATCGTCGGGACGGTCGCGGTGCTGGTGGCGATGTACGCGCCGCGGGGCCTCTGGGGCGCGATCAGCGACCGCTTCGACCTGCGCCTGTTTCCGACCGGCTACTGGCTGCACCCACAAGGCTCATCGCCGGGGGGCCTGCTGGCCCGCCTGCTTCGACGCGAGCGCTGAATTGTCGAATTTCGACAAAAACAGGCTGCTTGCAGCGCTGCAAATGGCATGAACTTGACAAAACCCCTCCCGTTAACGTTCACTGCGCCGGAAGAAGTTGGGGGTAGAGCTCAGTCGCGTCCCGCCGTCCCTTCGGGAGCGTAATCGAACGCTGGTCGTCGACGTCCTGCGCGAGCAGGGCGGCGTGACGCAGGCCGACCTCACCCGGCTCACCGGCCTTTCCCGGGCGACGATCTCGACGCTGGTCGCCGAGCTGCGGATCCTCGAGCAGCCGGCGGCGGAGCCGGTCCGCCAGGGCGGGCGGCCACCCAACCAGCTCGCGCTGGCGCCCTCGGCGGGCAACGCGGTCGGCATCGACTTCGGGCACAGCCACGTCCGGGTGGCCGTCGCCGACCTCGCCCATCGGATCCTCAGCGAGCGCGAGGAGGCGCTGGCCGTCGACACCGACCCGCTCGGGTCCCTCGACCTGGCCGCCGACCTCGTTCGCGATGCGATGCGCAGCGCGGGCGTCAGCGCCGGCAGCGTGATCGGGGTCGGAGTGGGCGTGCCGGGACCGGTCGACCACCGCACCGGCCGGGTCGGCTCCACCTCCATCCTCGCGGGCTGGCTCGGCATCCGGGCGGCCGACGAGATCGAGCGCCGGCTCGACCTGCCCGCGGTGGTGGACAACGACGCGAACATCGGCGCCCTCGCCGAGGCCTCCTGGGGCGCGGCTCGCGGGCTCCGCCACGTCGCCTACATCAAGGCCTCCAGCGGCATCGGCGCCGGGCTCGTGCTCGGCGGCCGGCTGCACCGCGGGGCCAACGGAACGGTGGGCGAGATCGGCCACGACATCGTCGACGAGGCGGGGCCCTTCTGCCGCTGCGGCAACCGCGGCTGCCTGGAGGCGGTGGCGGGCGGGGTGGCCGTGACCGAGCTCCTGAGCCGCAGCCGGCACGAGCCCTTGACCATGCAGCAGGTCCTGGACCTGGCCGAGGAGGGCGACCTCGCCTGCCGCCGGGCGCTGGCCGAGGTCGGGCGCCAGATCGGCGCCGCCGCGGCCCGGCTCTGCAACCTGGTCAACCCGGAAAGGGTCGTCGTCGGAGGGCTGCTGGCCCGTGCCGGCGATCTGCTGCTCGATCCCATGCGGGAGTCGGTACGCCGGTTCGGCGTAGACTCCGCGACCGCAGGCGTGCAGATCGTGCCGAGCGAGTTCGGCGAGCGGGCCGGCGTGTTCGGCGCACTGGCATTGGTTCTACGGGAAGGGTCCCCGCTCTTCGGGGACCGGTTGCGGGCTTCACTGCAAGGGCAGCCCGCGTGATGGCGGCAAAACAGCCAAGAGAGAAAGGAATGCCCTTGCACATTCCAGTTCAACTCGGGAGGTAAGCGTGAAAGGAATTCGTATCGTGACCATCGTGCTGGCGGGGACGCTGCTCACCCTCGCCTGCGGCGGCGGAGGGGGCGGTGGCGGAGGCACCACCACCGGCGGGAAGATCGGCCTCCTCCTGCCTGAGACCAAGACCGCCCGCTATGAGAGCAAGGACCGGCCCCTCTTCGAGGCCAAGGTCAAGGCGCTCTGCTCGAGCTGCGAGGTCCTCTACCAGAACGCCAACCAGGACGCGGCGGCTCAGCAGTCCCAGGCCGAGGCCATGCTGACCAACGGGGTCAAGGTCCTGGTGCTGGACGCGGTTGACGGCGCCGCCGCGGCGGCGATCGCTGTCAAGGCGAAGGCGGCCAAAGTGCCCGTCATCTCCTACGACCGGCTCGTCACAGGCACCGACGCCCTGAACTACTACCTGTCCTTCGACAACGCCAAGGTCGGCCAGCTGCAGGGGAACGCCCTGCTCACGGCCCTCAACGGCAAGGCGAACGCATCGGTGGTGTTCATCAACGGTTCGCCGACCGACAACAACGCCAAGCTCTTCAAGCAGGGCGCGCACAGCGTCCTGGACGGAAAGGTGACGGTCGCCAAGGAGTACGACACTCCCGACTGGAGCCCGGACAAGGCCCAGCAGGAGATGGCGGGCGCTCTGACCGCGCTCAACAACAAGGTCGACGGCGTGCTGGCGGCCAACGACGGCACCGGCGGCGGCGCCATCGCGGCCATGAAGACAGCCGGCGTCAAGCCGCTTCCCCCGGTCACCGGGCAGGACGCGGAGCTCGCGGCGATCCAGCGGATCGTGGCGGGTGACCAGTACATGACGGTCTACAAGGCGATCAAGGCCGAGGCCGAGGCCGCCGCCTCCCTGGCGGTGACGCTGGCCCAGGGCAAGACGCCAGACAGCGCGACGCTCAACGGCAAGGTCAACAACGGCGCGATCGACGTTCCGTCGGTGTTGCTGGTCCCGGTCGCCGTGACCAAGGCCAACATCAAGGACACCGTCATCGCGGACGGGTTCTGGACCAAGAACGACATCTGCACGGCCGACTACGCGGCGGCCTGCACGGCGGCGGGAATCTCATAGAGTTCAGCTGAAGGAATTCGCCTCAACCGGCGGGTGGCACAGCGCCACCCGCCGGCGGCGATCCCGCACCGGAAGTGTGAGAAAGAGATGGCAGTAGCGACGCGCGCTCCGATCCTCGAGCTGAAAAACATCTCCAAGCGCTTCGGTGCGGTTCAGGCCCTTGACGGGGTCAACTTCGAGGTCTTCCCGGGCGAGGTGGTGGCCCTGGTCGGCGACAACGGCGCCGGCAAATCCACCCTGATCAAGACCATCGCCGGGATCTACCTGCCCGACACGGGCGAGATCAGCTTCGAGGGACACCAGGTCCACATCACGGGGCCGAGGGACGTCGCCCACCTGGGCATCGCGACCGTCTACCAGGACCTCGCCCTCTGCGACAACCTGGACGTGGTCGCCAACCTCTACCTCGGGCGGGAGGAGGAGGGGCCGATCCGGCCCGTCCTCAACGAGGAGGTGATGGAAAAGCGCGCCGTCGACGTCCTCCGCACGCTCTCGGTCAAGCTCCCCCACGTCCGGACGCCGATCGCCTCCCTGTCGGGCGGCCAGCGGCAGTCGGTGGCCGTCGCCCGCTCCGTCATGTGGGCGGCCAAGGTCGTTCTCCTCGACGAGCCCACGGCCGCGCTCGGGGTCGCTCAGACCAAGCAGGTCCTGGAGCTGATCAGGCGGCTCAAGGACCAGGGCCTGGGCGTGGTGGTGATCAGCCACAACCTGGCGGACGTCTTCGAGGTCTGCGACCGGATCACGGTGCTGCGGCTGGGGCGGAGGATCGCGGACTTCCGCGTCAAAGACGCCTCCCGCGAGCAGGTCGTCGCGGCGATCACCGGCGCGGACACCGACCTCCTCAAAACCGTCGACAAGAAGATCGAGGAGGAAAAGGGCCAATGAGCGCCACCGAAGCCGCCGCACCGGCGCCCGGCTCGTTCACGGCCTGGCGGCGGTCGCTCCAGGAGCGCGTGACCCAGGGTGACGTGGGCATGCTGCCGGTGATCCTCGGCCTGGTCCTGATCTGGGCGGTGTTCCAGTTCCTCAACCCCAACTTCCTGTCGCCGCGGAACCTGAGCAACCTGCTGGTTCAAATCGCCGACATCGGAACCATCGCGGTCGGCATCGTGCTGGTCCTGCTCCTGGGCGAGATCGACCTCTCGGTGGGCTCGGTCAGCGGCCTGGCGGCCAGCGTCATGGCGGTGCTGAACCTCAAGCGTGGGGTGCCGGCCCCGGTGGCGATCGCCGCGGGCATCGCCACCGGCGCCGTGATCGGGCTCATCCAGGGCTCCTGGTTCGCGCGCTTCCGCATTCCAAGCTTCGTGGTGACGCTGGCCGGCCTCCTCGGTTGGCTCGGTGTCCAGCTCCTCGTCCTCGGCGAAACCGGGACCCTGAACCTGCTCAACCCGCAGATCGTCAACCTGGCCGGCAACTACCTTTCCCCGCAGGCGGGTTGGGCGCTGGCGGTGGTCGTGATCCTGGTGCTGATCGTGGACGCCATCATCGTCCGACGCCGGCGCGCGGCGGCCGGGCTCGACGTGGCGCCCCTCGCAAGCCTGGCCGCGAGACTCGTGATCACCGCCATCCTGGTCCTGGGGACGGCGTTCATGCTCAACTCCTACCTGGGCGTTCCCGAGGGACTGTTGATCCTGCTCGGCTTCGTGGTCGTCTTCGACCTGATCACCAAGCGCACCACCTTCGGCCGCCACATCTACGCGGTCGGCGGAAACGCGGAGGCGGCGCGCCGCGCCGGGATCTCGGTGAACACGATCCGGGTGGCGGTGTTCACGCTGGCCGGCACCATGGCCGCCTGCGGCGGCATCCTGGCCGCTTCGCGCCTGCTCGCCGTGAACCAGTCCTCGGGCGGCGGCGACACGCTGCTCAACTCGATCGCCGCGGCGGTCATCGGCGGCACCAGCTTGTTCGGCGGCCGCGGCACGGTCTGGAGCGCCGTCGCCGGCGCGCTGGTGATCGGCTCCATCACCAACGGGATGGACCTCCTGGCCTACTCGTCCTACATCAAGTACATGGTCACCGGCGCCGTGCTGCTGGTGGCGGTCACCATCGACGCCGTCGCGCGTCAAGGAAGGCAAGCGGCCGGCCGCGCCTGATTGGACCTGATTCCGGCCACTGCCGGCAAGGGCCGCCATCAACGGGCTCCAATAGGCGCGATTGCCGGCACTCGCGGCTGACTACCATCAGGCGATGAGCGCCGTGTCGCCGCGCGAGAGTGCGCGGCAGGAGATGCCGGAGGCCCTCCGCAAGGAGGTGCGGCTGCTCGGCGACCTGCTCGGCCAGGTGCTCTCCGAGGAGGGCGGCGTGGAGCTGCTGGAGGATGTCGAGAAGCTTCGCCGCACCGTGATCGCGGCCCGCGTGCGCGACGAGGAGGAGCGCGCGGCAGAGGAGTTGGTCACGGGCTGGAGCCTCGACCAGGCCGAGCGGGTCGCGCGCGCCTTCACCTGCTACTTCCACCTCGCCAACCTGGCCGAGGAGCGGCACCGGGCCAGGGCCCTGCGCGAGCGCGACCGGACGGGTGCCGAGCTGGCCGAGTCGCTCGCCTCGGCGGTGGCGGAGATCCGCGACAGCCTCGGCGAGGAACGGCTCGGGAGGCTGCTGTCCGAGCTGCGCGTGCACCCAGTGCTGACCGCCCACCCGACCGAGGCCCGGCGCCGGGCGGTGGTAGCCGCCATCACCCGGGTCGGCGTCCAGCTCGATCGGCTGGACGATCCGCGGGCGTCCGGCCGCGAGCAGCGGGACGCCCGCCGCAGGCTCCTGGAGGAGATCGACACGCTCTGGCGCACGGCGCAGCTGCGCAGCACCCAGGTCAAGGCTCTGGACGAGGTCCGCACGATCATGGCGGTCTTCGACGACACGCTCTTCCGGATCGTGCCGGAGCTCTACCGCGAGCTCGACGCCGCCCTGGGCGCGGGCGACCCGGGCCGCCGGCCGCCGCTGGCGCCCGCCTACCTTCGCTTCGGCAGCTGGGTGGGAGGCGACCGCGACGGCAACCCGGCCGTCACCGCCGAGGTCACCGCCGAGACGATGCGGATCCAGGCGCAGCACGTCCTGCTCGGGCTCGAGGCCGCGACCACCCGGATCGGCCGGGCGCTGACGGCCGACGCGGTCACGACCGCCGCGAGCGAGGACCTGCGCGCGCGGCTCGCCGCGGCGCGGAAGGCCGACCCCGAGCGTCTCGCCGAGATCGAGGCGCGCGCTCCCCAAGAGCAGCACCGCGAATACCTGCTCCACGTGGCCGACCGGATCCGCTCCACCCGCGGCGAGCAGCGTCTGCTCGCCTACCACTCCCCGGTTGAGCTGCTGGACGACCTGCTGGCGGTCCAGCGCTCGCTGGTCGAAGCGGGCGCCCTCCGGCTCGCCTACGGGGAGCTGCAGCACCTCGTCTGGCAGGTGGAGACCTTCGGCTTCCACCTCGCGGAGCTCGAGATCAGGCAGCACAGCAAGGTGCACCAGGAGGCGCTGGCCGAGCTGGAGGGCGGCGGGCCGCGCTCGGCCGCCACCGAGGAGGTGCTGGCGACGCTGCAGGTGATGGGCCGGATCCAGGCCCGATATGGCGTCCAGGCCTGCCGGCGCTACGTGGTCAGCTTCACGCGCCACGCGGGCGACATCGCCGACGTGTACACGCTGGCTGCCGAGGGGTCACGAGGCGCAGCACCGGCGGTCCTCGACGTGATCCCGCTCTTCGAGACGGCCGAGGACCTGGCTCGGGCCCCGGCGGTCCTCGACGCCATGCTCGAGCTGGAACCCGTCCGGCGCCGGCTGGAGGCGAGCGGCCGGGAGCTGGAGGTGATGCTCGGCTACTCGGACTCCACCAAGGAGGTGGGGCCGGTCTCGGCCACCTTCGCGCTCTACCAGGCCCAGGAGACCCTCGCCCGCTGGGCGCGAGAGCGGGACGTCCGTCTCACCCTCTTCCACGGTCGGGGCGGCGCGCTCGGCCGCGGCGGCGGACCCGCCAACCGGGCGGTCCGAGCCCAGGCGCCCGGTTCGGTCGCCGGGCGCTTCAAGCTGACCGAGCAGGGCGAGGTCATCTTCGCCCGCTACTCCAACCCGGCCATCGCCCGCCGGCACCTGGAGCAGGTCTCCTCCGCCGTCCTGCTCAGCTCGACGCCGCGGGTGGAGGAGATCGCCGAAAGGGCAGCCGAGCGCTTCCGGGAGCTCGGCGACAGCGTCGACGGAGCCGCCCGCGAGGCTTACCTGGCGCTGCTCGAGGCGGACGGCTTCGAGGACTGGTTCGCGCGCATCAGCCCTGTCGAGGAGCTGAGCCGGCTTCGGATCGGCTCCCGGCCTGC
>Ga0209577_10006182_pt1 | contig 11100 bp, 12 predicted proteins | sample GraSoiAngelo_109_FD_185874 | JGI IMG/M metagenome (GOLD analysis project Ga0209577, IMG submission 185874) | Grasslands soil microbial communities from the Angelo Coastal Reserve, California, USA - 14_0903_12_20cm (SPAdes) (version 2) | ecosystem: Environmental > Terrestrial > Soil > Grasslands... | reverse complement strand
GCGGACGAGCTCGAGGATGTGCTCCATGCACGGCTTGCCGACGATCGGCACCATCGGCTTCGGCTGGTTGGAGGTGAGGGGGCGCAGACGCGTGCCCTCCCCGCCGGCCATGACGACGGCCTTCACGGTGTCCTCACCTCGCGCCGTGCCTTGGCGAGATAGCCGGCGACGGCGGCCGCCGCGAGCGCGACCCCGGCCCAGAAGAGCCAGAGCGGCCAGCGGTCGCCGTGGTGGGTCACCATGACGAAGGCGAGCGCGGCGTAGAGCAGCCACGTGGCGATCTTCCCGGCCAGGTTCACCGCGAGCTCGTAGCCGCGCTCCACGACGAGCCTGTACCCGGCGACGAGCACGACGTCACGCGCCGGGATCACGAGCGCGACCCAGGGCAGGCGTCCAGCGTGCCAGAGCAGGATCACCGCGGCGTCGATCATGAGCCGGTCGGCGAGCGGGTCGGCCACCTTCCCGAACTGCGACTCGACGCGCCAGCGGCGCGCGAGGAAGCCGTCGACCTGGTCGGTGATCGCCGCGACGCCGAAGACGATCGCCGCCGGCCAGCTGTGCCCCTGGTCAGAGGCGAGGACGAGCCCGACGAAGACGGGGACGAGCGCGAGCCGGACGAGCGTCAGCGCGTTCGGCAGCTGCGCAAGCGGCGCGGGAACGGCTCGGGTCGCCATCCGCGCCCAAGGATACGGCTCATCGTCCGGCAGCGGCCCTTGGAGGTCAGCCGCCGCCGACCGGGCGCAGTTTTGGGCGAACGCCTTTAGTAACAGCCTGCCGGCGTCGTCGAGGACGCTCGCTGCGTCTGCCGGTAGAGCGCGTCCACGAGCCCCGTGTCCGGCTCGACCTTGATCTCGGCGCTCGCCGTCGGCGTCGGCGCCTTCGCCCAGGCGGCGATCAGCTCGAACACGGCTGCGTCCTGCGGGACGATCACGCTCTGGTCGCGCAGCACTGACGCGAGATCGGCTGGCAAGCCGTGGGTGACGTCTTCGCTCATCGCTCCCCCTCCCTATCGTCCGCGCGGCCTTGGAGATTAATCCTTCCGGGCACGCGTGGCGAGGGCCTCCGGTCCTCCCATGCCTGCGCCAGCTTGCGCGCGCCGCGCTCAACGAGCCCGTCGACCTGCTTCTTCATCTCCGCGTCGCCGAAGATCGCCTCCGCCGCCTCCCCACGGCTGTACCCAGCGGTAGCACGGAGACGGAGGGCGAGGAACTCCTTTTCGCTCACGTGCCGGGCCGCATCCGCGAGCGCCTCGGCGTCCTCGAGCTGGCGCAGCACGTGCTCCTCGGTCGTCGAGTTGCTGTCGGGCTCGTCGAGGAGGTCGAGCGGGTCGACGAACTCAAGCCTCTCCGAGCGGCGCCTCTTGACGACCGCCTTCGCGACCTCGATGTAGGCGAACTCGGCCGCGCCGAGCACCCACTGCGTGGGCGTCCCCTTCGCCGCGTCGAACTTCGTCGCGTTCTCCCGCACGCGCGTCAGCGCTTTCGCGGTCGTGTCGTGGGCCACGTCGTCGACCTCCTGGGCGAGGATCTGCGGCGCGACCGCGCCCGGCAAGCCGAGGTACCGCGCGACCCTCGTCCCGAGCACCCCATGCTTCGCCCGCAGGTAGCGCCAGACGATCTCGTAGTAGAGCTCGTTGAACTGCGTCGCGCACTTCTCGTTGTCGGGCTCGTCGACCAGCCGCGCGAGGAGCGCTCGCCCGCGTAGGTCCAACTCGTCCATGCCGTCCATCTGCTGCTCATCCTCCGTCCATCTCGCTCGCCGCCTGCTCTGGCCGCCCCGCCCCGCCCTCGACGTTGTGACGATAGACGTCACGAAAGACGCCATCCCTGCACAGGCAGGTGGAAGTTGTCGCTCGCGGGCGGGACAGCACCTGGGGCAAGCCGCTCAGGACGTCGAACCGGCCCTCGATGGCCGGCGTGCGGGCGGCTTTGAGCTCGGGCACTTGGGCGACCAAGAACTCCGTCGCCAACATGACCCCAGCGAAGGCCGACTGGTGGGCGAGCGGCACCAGCACCTCACGGGGCGCCTCGCCGACGTTCAGGTGCAGGAGCGCGCCGCCGCAGATGCCGTCCTGGTAGACGTCGCCTAGCGGCCGCTCGCGCCACCCCGCCAGCTCCCCGACGTCGATCCCCGCAGCGGCGGCTATGTCGTCGACCAAGGGAGTGTCGAGCCAGCGCGCAGCATCCGCCGGCGCCTCGAGGCCGGGAACCTCGGGGATCCCTCCCGGCGGGAGAGGCAGGCCGATCGGGATCGCGCGGTGGACGAGATAAGCGAGGACGCGGAGCGGATGCTGGCGGAAGGCCACCGCGATCTGCTCGTGGCGGCTCGGCGCCTCGTGATCGGGCCAGTAAAGACAGGCGAGGCAGGGGTCTTCGCCGAAGCGCTCGTGGCGCGACCAGCCGATGTCGGCCGGCTGCGTCCAGGCGTTGTAGAGCGGCCCCGGCAAGCTAGCCTGGACGCCGATGCGCGCCTCGGCGGAGTCGAGGGCGACGAGGGTCGGCCGCTGTCCCTCGGTCAGTCCGGCGTGCCACTCCAAGGCCGTCGGGACGACTTCGAGGCCCGACGTCGCCAGCCGCTCGCGGAGCAGCTCGACCTTGACGGCGCCGACGTCCGAGTCCCGCGTGAGGACGTACCGCTGCAAGTTCGACAGGGCGACCTTCTCCGGGTCGACGACGACCATCCGCCCGCGCGCCCCGGCGAGCGCGAGCGTGTGCGCCGCCGCCTGGCCGATCGCGCCTGCGCCGACGAGGTGGAACTCGTCGACCTCGACGTCGATGCCGAGCGGCAGGTCGTACGTGTGCTCAGCGAGCGTGACCAGGTTGAACGCTCCCGGCCTCGGCCCCGACCGGCCACGGTCGCCCAACTCTTCCGCGAAGACGACGCGGAACAGCTCGCCGACGCCGAGCGTAGCCGCCAGGAGCGCGGCCGACGGCGCGGCTTCCGAGTCCGCGTTGTCCTCGACGCCGTCGACGTAGACGCTCCAGCCGCGCGCGGCGACAGACACGGCCGTCGGGTCGTCGAGCGCGGTCTCGTAGCCGAGCATTGCCGTCGTCGGCGCGTCGGCCGCTTCGCTCACCTCCGCCCGCGGGTTGACGAGCACGATCTCGCCTTCAGCCTGTCGAATGAGGTCGCGCGGGCCGCCGAGGGCGATCCGCGGGTAGAGCCGGGCGGCGAGGTTGGCGGCGAGCAGGAACCCCGCTCGGCCCGCGCCCTCCGCGGCGCGATCGCCGGCTACGAGTGCCACCGACGAGGCTTCGAGTTTCGCCCGCGCGGCAGCGCGGTCGAGCCCGCCGAGAAGCGGCGCGGTCGCGTCAACGACGCGCTCGAAGAAGCGCGGCAGACTCATCGGAAAGTGATCCTCGTCTCCTCACCCACGGGCACCCACTGGCCCGGACCCCTCAGGCGATACCACGCCCACTCCTGAAGGCGGGAGCGCCCGCCCTCGCCGAAATCCGGGACGACACCCGAGAGGCCGCCGATCAGCGTCACCAGCGGGTAGGCATCGTCGGTGTCGGAATGGTAGGCGTCGGAGGGATGGCTGTGCACCTGGCCGCCGAGCGTAAGCCCACGCTCGTAGAAGGCGCGGTTGACGCGGAAGAGCGCCTCGCCGTCGACGACGATCAGGAGCCCCTCTTCTCCGCGGCTCGTCGTCTGCTCGGGGAAGTAGGCGGAGGCGAAGTCGAAGCGCGCCCCATCGCCGGCGAAGCGTCCGCCCCAAAGGACGAACGCCTCGTAGCCCCGCCGCCCCGCCTCCTGCAACGGCTCGAGCGTCTGGTCGACCAGCTCGAGCGGGACGATGAACTCCGCGACCTCCGCCAGCGTCATGCCCCCTCTCCGTCGGGTCGCCGAGGAGCATCAGCCGCGACGACCAGCCCCAGCGCCGCGGCAGCCTGCGAACGGCCCGTACCCGGCGGCGCGATCCCCGCCTGGGCAGCGCGCGCCGCCTGCTCTTGCTGCTTCGCCTGCTCCCACAGCGCGGGCACGACCTCGCCGGGGGCGGTCGTGACTCGAAGCTGCACCTGGAGCTGGCCCGGCAGCGTCCCCAGCTCGAGGTGGATGCCGAGCACGTTCCTGGCCATCCCCCGCCAGATGCGATCGCAGATCGTCGCCAGAGTTCCCTCGCCGGCGGCGCGATGAAGGAGCCAGGAATCGCCGGAGTGCTGCGGGTGGTCGTGGTATTGCCGAATGCCTGGAATGCAGAAGAACGGCCGGTTGGTTGCCGGGTGGCTGTCGACGACGAGGTTGTGCGCCTCCTCGCCGCTCTCGACGAGCGCCTGCACGAACGGCGGCGCGTACTCGCCGGTCGAGGGGTCGATGAACTCCACCGACGGCGGCCACAGGTCGTAGTTCGTGAAGTCGAGCCTCACGCAGGCCGTCATCACCGGGATCACCTGCGCCGCGAGGGGTAATCGCCCGAGGAAGCCGACGTCGACCTCGAGCCCGCGGTGGCCGAGAAGGATCCAGCCGCGTCGGCGGTAGGTCTCCTCGTTGTCGCGCCACAACTCCAGCTCGCGCTCGAGCTTCCGGCGCGTGACTTCGGGATCGACGACCGCCATCGCCATCATCGAGCTCTAGCCGCCGGCGCCGGCCTTCGGGCTCAGGAACAGCGTCATCCCGGAGTGGATGCCCGCCGCGGCGACGGTCTCCCCCTGGTCGAGCAAGCGCCCGTCCTCCGTCCGCAGTTCCCATTCCGACGACGCCTGGCCCTGGTTTCCGCTCCTCTGCAGCGCCTCGTGCACGAGATGCTCGACCGTCTGGTGGACGTTCGCGTTGAGCCGTTGCGGCTGGCCTGAGACGACCACCGTGACCTCGATGTTCTGCTCACTGGGCATTCGGAACCTCCTCGTGTCGTAGCCCGTGACCTTCCCTATAGGGGTCACCGAGGTCGATCTCCCGGTCGGCGCCGACGGCGGCGCGTTGTCTACGTTTCGGATGCGTCCCTAGCGAGATGTGGCCTTGGCCTCCGTGGCTTCTCCACACCGTTCGCCTACGGCCACCCGAGATTTTCTGCACGTGCGGCAAGCGCGCGAAGAAGCGAGTCGCGCTCAACGATTAGAGCGATGTCGCCTCGCGCTGGGAGGGTCCGCCCACAGCACTGTTCGTCAAACGGTGCGCGAGCTCCAGTGGGCGAGCGCTTCGACCACCGGCCTGAGAGCGCGGCCTCCCGCCGTCACGCGGTACTCAACGCGCGGCGGCCGATCAGCAATCACCATGCGCTCGAGGACCCCGGCCTGCTCGAGTTCGGCCAAGCGCGCCGCCAGGGTCGCCGGCGGCACAGACCCCAGCGCCTGGCGGAACTCGTTGAAGCGCGTCGCGCCGTCGTACGAGGCGTAGAGGATCGAGATCGTCCAGCGGCGCTCGAGGAGGTCCGCCGCCCGGCGGACCTCCTCGGGGACAGGCCTACACCGCCTGCAGCGCATCAGCGTGGGCCGGCTCGAGCGCGACCGACAGCACCTCGTCCAGCGTCATGGCCGGGTGGAACGTGAGCTCCTCGCGCACGTCCTGGGGGACGTCCTCGAGGTCGGCGCGGTTCCGCTCCGGGATGACGACGTCGGTGAGGCCCGCGGCGTGGGCGGCGAGCACCTTCTGCTTCAGGCCGCCGATCGGGAGCACGCGGCCCTGGAGCGTCACCTCGCCGGTCATGCCGACCGTGTGCTTCACGGGCCGCCCCGTCAGGAGCGACGCGAGCGCGGTCGTCATCGTGATGCCGGCGCTCGGCCCGTCCTTGGGGATCGCGCCCGCCGGGACGTGCACGTGGAACGAGCGCTCGTCGAAGGCGCTCTCGTCGATGTCGAGCTCGCCCGCGTGCGAGCGCACCCAGGAGAGGGCGATCCGGGCCGACTCCTTCATGACGTCGCCGAGCTGGCCGGTCAGGACGAGCGGCTCCTTGCCCTTCATGGCCGTGGCCTCGATGAAGAGGACGTCGCCGCCCGTGCCCGTCACGGACAGGCCGGTGGCCACGCCGGGCACCGCCGTCCGCTCGGCGGCCTCCTGGAAGAAGCGCTGCCGTCCGAGCGCCTCCCGCACGAGGTCGACGTCCACGACGACCGGCGGCGAGAGCTCCTCCGCCACGATCTTCGTCGCGACCTTGCGCAGGATCTTCCCCAGCTCGCGCTCGAGCTGCCGCACGCCGGCCTCGCGGGTGTACTCGGACACGACCGCCTTCAGGACGTCGTCCTCGATCGCCGCCTCGTCGGCGCGGAGGCCGTTCCGCTCGAGCTGGCGCGGCCAGAGGTAGCCGCGGGCGATGGCGATCTTCTCGTCGACGGTGTAGCCGTCGAAGCGGATGACCTCCATCCGGTCGAGGAGCGGCCCGGGGATCGTCTCGGAGATGTTGCCGGTGGCGATGAAGACGACCTCGGAGAGGTCGAGCTCCACGTCGAGGTAGTGGTCGCGGAACGAGTGGTTCTGCGCCGGGTCGAGCACCTCGAGGAGCGCCGCCGACGGGTCGCCGCGCCAGTCGGCGCCGACCTTGTCGACCTCGTCGAGCATGATCACCGGGTTCATCGTCCCCGCGTCGCGGAGCGCGCGCACGAGCCGGCCGGGCAGTGCGCCAATGTAGGTGCGCCGGTGGCCCCGGATCTCCGCCTCGTCGCGGACGCCGCCGAGCGACATGCGCACGAACTCGCGCCCGAGCGCGCGGGCGATCGACTCGCCGATCGACGTCTTCCCCGTCCCTGGCGGGCCGATCAGCGTGAGGATCGCGCCGGAGCGGCGGTCCTCCTTGATGCCGCGCTCCTCGCGCAGCTTGCGGACGGCGAGGTACTCGACGATCCGCTCCTTGACGTCCTCGAGGCCGGCGTGGTCGGCGTCGAGCACCTCGCGCGCGTGCGCCGGGTCGAGCCGCTCCTCGGAGCGCTTCGACCACGGCACCGAGACGAGCCAGTCGAGGTACGTGCGGATCATCGAGGACTCGCCGGAGGCGTCGCCCATGCGCTCGAGCCGGCCGACCTCGCGCTCGGCCTGCTCGCGCACGGCCTCGGGCATGCCGGCCTCCTCGATCTTGCGCCGGTACTCGTCCGCGACGGAGGCGTCGTCGTCACCGAGCTCCTTGCGGATCGACTCCATCTGCTTGCGCAGGATGTACTCGCGCTGCTGGCGCTGGGCGCCCGACTCGACGTCGTCGCGGATCCGCCGGCGGACCTGAAGCTCGGCGAGGCGCTCGCGCTGGAGGCGGAGGGCGAGCTCGAGCCGCTCGACGACGTCGACGGTCTCGAGGAGCTCGACCTTCTGCTCGAAGGTGATCTCCGGCGCGTAGGCCACGGTGTCGGCGAGGGTGCCGATCTCGGTGATCGAGCGGACGAAGGCCGAGATGCGGCCGTCGTCGCCGCGCAGCTCGAGGATCTCCTCGACGACGGCGCGGTACTCGCGCTCGAGCTCGCGCGTGCGGGCGGGCGGCGGCTCCTCGTCGGGGCGCTCGTCGACCTCCACGCGGAGCCGGCCGCGCGGGTCGGTGTGCGCCGCGCCGGCGACGCCGCGGTGCAGGCCGACGAGCGAGACGGCACGGCCCCCGCCGGGCAGGCGGACGCTCTCGGCGACCTCGGCGACGGTGCCCACCTTGGCGTATGCGTTCTCGTGCTGCGGGACGAGCAGCACGCGCTCCTCGTCGCCGACGTCGATCGGCAGGGTCACGTTCATGTTCGGGAAGACGACGACGTCTTCCAGCGGGACGAGCAAGAGGGTGGTCAACAATCCTCCTCGGGTCGGACTGGCATAGTAGCTTCAACGATTGAACCTAAGTCGGGCTTCCCCACGCCGTTGATAGCGTCGCCGCGTGCCGGAGACGCTCACGCTGCCGGGGTTCGTCAACGCGCATAGCCACGCCTTCCAGCGCGCGCTGCGGGGGCGCGCCGAGGGCGGCGACTTCTGGGCCTGGCGCGAGCTGATGCTCGAGCTGGCGGGAAAGCAGACGCCTGAATCCGTCCGCGCCGGCTACGAGGCAACGTATGCCGAGATGCGTGCGGCCGGCTACACCGCCGTCGGCGAGTTCCACTACCTCGGCGAGCCGGAGGCCCGGGCCGCCGTCGAGGCGGCGCGCGCGGCAGGCGTCGAGATCGTGCTCCTGCTCGCCGCCTACGCACGCGGGGGGCTCGAGCGCTTCCGCCAGCCGTCGGTCCTCGACTACCTCCGCCAGGTGGAGGCGCTCCAAGCCGACGGCGTCGCGGTCGGGCTCGCCCCCCACTCCGTCCGCGCCTGCCCGCCCGAGTGGCTCGAGGAGGTCGCCCTCTACTCCGAGCGAGAGCGCCTTCCGCTCCACGTCCACGCCGACGAGCAGCCGCGGGAGATCGACGAGTGCCTGGCCGAGCACGGCGTACGGCCGATCGAGCTCCTGGCGGGCGCCGGCTGCCTCTCCCCGCGCACGACGGTCGTCCACGCGACGCACGCGAGCGACCGCGAGCTCGACCTCGTCGCCGAGGCGGGCGCGCGGATCTGCGTCTGCCCGACGACCGAGGCGAACCTCGGCGACGGCTTCGCGCCCGTCGAGCGGATCTGCGAGCGCGGCATCGGCATCTGTATCGGCTCCGACTCCAACGTGCGAATCGACCCGCTCGAGGAGCTCCGCGAGCTCGAGGGGATCGCGCGCCGGCAGGGCGGCAAACGGAACGTCCTCTCGACCGAGCGGCTGCTCTGCTACGGCGCCGACGAGGGCGCCGGTGCGCTCGGGCTCGAGCGCTGGGCGGAGGTGGGTGTCGATCTCGAGCACCGCTCGCTCAGCGGGCTCGAGGACGGCGACGTCTTCTCGGCGCTCGTCTTCGGCTGCTCGGCCGAAGTGCTCAGCAGCGGGTAAGCCGACCCGCGAGCACGGCGGTCCAGCAGGCGGTTCGCCAGAGGTAGGCGCGAGAGGCGGCCTGCCCGTGGCGGCCGTACGCGCCGTCGTAGGAGAGGTACGCGCCGGCGGCGGGCTCGGGCTTCGCGGGCTCGATCTGCGTGCCCTCGCTCCACTCGTTGTAGCTCGTGATCGTGACCAGGTCGGGGTTGGCTCGGAGCGCGGAGATCCACATCGCGTCGTAGGTCAGCCCGTTGCGACGCGGCTTCACGCGCAGGTCGCCGGTCGCGCGGGCGGCGTCGTAGCCCGGCCCCACCGACGGCGCGCAGAGCAGGCCGGCGCGGTGCGCCTCCTCGCACAGCCGCCCGAAGGAGCTGCCGCCGTTCTGGAGGACGTCGTAGGTGTACACGCCGGAGAAGCCGCCGAGCTTCGCGTAGCCGACGAGGGTCGTCTGCGCGAAGATCCGCGCTCCGACGAGGGTCGCGTTCAGCTGTGCCCAGTCGGCCGCCGGGAAGTCGAGCGGCCGGTAGACGTAGAAGTCGGAGACGCCGAGCGAGCCCAGGTGCGCGACGTCGTCCGCGAGCGTCTCGATCGTCCGGCCGCCGTAGGGCTCGAGGTGGACGGCCACATCGAGGCCGCGAGCCTTCGCGGCCCGGAGCAGCATCGGCAGGCGCACGTCCTCGAGCGAGCCCCAGCCCCACCACGACACGACGACCTGCCGGACGCCCGCCTGTGCGATGTCGCGCATCTGCGCCCGGAGCACCTTCGGGTCGCCGCTCGAGTACGGACCACGAGCCGGGTAGTAGTGCGACGCGAGGTCGAGCGGCGGCTGTCGGCCGTTCTGCTCCCAGTGCAGGTACGCGCCGTCGCGGGCGGCGCTCCCGTACCAGGGGTAGTAGAAGATCGCCGCCGTGGGACGGGCCGCGGCAGGCCCGGCTGCGAGGAGGCCGAGGAGCGCGAGGAGGACGAGGGGTCGGAGACGGGCCATGCGACAGAGCGTTTCGGAGCAGGCGCGGCGCATCCTCTCACCGCCGGCGGCCGGCTACCAGCCCCGAACGAGGGATCGACCCCACTCCCGGCGAGGACGATGCGTGGGACAGCGGCAAGGTCGGTGGGCGGTCACGCCGAGCACGAGCTCAGGAGGTATGCACGTGACCGAACCGACGACCCGTCTGCTCCAGACGTTCTCCCTGCCGGCGTTCGACTTCACGCCCGAGGAAGCGCGCCTCGTGAAGGGCGCCGCGGTGACGGCCGCGCTCGTCCTCTGGTTCGCCGCCGCGCTGATCGACGCCTGGTTCCTGCTCGTGGTGCCGATCGTGGGCGGTCTGTGCACCGCTGCGATCTGGCGCATGCGCCGCGACCGACCCGAGGCGGACGGGTCCGAGGAAGACTGGAGCTTCTAGGCCAATACGATCCGGCGTGTGCTCTTCACGCCGGATCGTCACGAGCCCGTTGCAGGCGGGCCGTTCGGCGAAGCGGCGGCGCGGGAGGCGATAGCCCGGATCACGGCCCGAGCGGAGCGGGAGCTCGACGCGGCGGACGGGCGCTGGCCGCTCGACCCCGACGACGCGGAGAGCGAGGACGCGGGTCCCGCGAGCGGCCTGTACTACGGCGCCGCCGGCGTCGCCTGGACGCTCGGCGAACTCGGCGGCGAGGGAGTGGTCGACCGCGAGCTCGTGGAGGGGCTGGAGGACAGGCTCCTCGCCGAGCCGGACGATCCGGACCTCGGGGTCGACGGGGTCTGGCTCGGGGTGGCCGGCGTGCTCGCCGTCGCGGAGCATCGCTGGCCGGACGCGTTGCGGCGCGACCGCCTCGCCGACTTGGCCCGTGCGTCGCTGACGTCGCCGGCGCTCGAGCCCATCTACGGCCATCCGGGCCACATGCTGCTGGCCGCCCAGCTCCACGCGCGGACGGGGGAGGAGCGCTGGGCAGAGCTCTGGTCGGCGGGCGCGGACCGGCTCTTCGAGGCGTGGGAGCACGACGATGCGCTCGGGGCCCGGCTCTGGACGCAGCGGCTCGGCTCAGACGAGCACCGCTTCGTCGGCGCTGCGCACGGACTGGTCGGAAACGTGCAGGTGCTGCGGCGAGGTGGCGAGCTCCTTCCGGCCGACCGGCGGGACGAGGTCGAGCGCCGCGCGGTCGAGACGCTGTCTCGGCTAGCGGTCGTCGAGGACGGTCGGGCGAACTGGCCCGCCCTCGCCGGCGCCGAGCTGGCCGTCCGCGGGCGGATCCGCGTCCAGTGGTGCCACGGCGCTCCGGGCGTCCTGAGCGCCCTATGGGATGCCGCGCCAAACGACGACGCCTGGGGCGAGCTGCTGCTGGCCGCGGGCCGG
>Ga0209577_10006179_pt1 | contig 11100 bp, 11 predicted proteins | sample GraSoiAngelo_109_FD_185874 | JGI IMG/M metagenome (GOLD analysis project Ga0209577, IMG submission 185874) | Grasslands soil microbial communities from the Angelo Coastal Reserve, California, USA - 14_0903_12_20cm (SPAdes) (version 2) | ecosystem: Environmental > Terrestrial > Soil > Grasslands... | reverse complement strand
CGCGAGTAGCTCCGGTTCTCCCCCCGCGCCGCCCCGCCACACCGGGCCGACTGCGTGGATCACGTGGCGTGCGGCGAGCAGCCCGCCGCCCGTGATCTTCGCCTCGCCGGTCTCGCAGCCCCCGAGCGTGCGGCACTCCTCGAGCAGCGACGGTCCCGCCGCGCGGTGGACCGCGCCGTCCACCCCACCGCCCCCGAGCAGGGAGGAGTTCGCCGCGTTGACGATCGCGTCCGCCTCCGCGTCGCGCGTGATGTCGCCGAGGTGGAGCGTGATCGCCACCGCCTCACCCCGCTCCGCGCAGCACGAGCAGCGCGCCCGCGCCCGTCGGGACGAGCGCCTCGCTCACGCGCTCGTCGTGCGCGACCAGCTCGCGGAAATGGATCAGCTCGTCGGCGTGCGAGATCACGTTGTCCACGACCAGCAGGCCGCGCGGCGGGAGCACGCGAACGAGGTCGTTCCAGTAGGAGACGTATGCCGGCCGCTCGGCGTCGAGAAAGACGAAGTCCCACTCCGCGCTCGCGCTCTCCGCGAGCACCGCGGCGGCGTCTGCGACCCTCAGCTCGACCGCCTCCTCGAGTCCCGCCGCGGCGAGGTTCTCGCGCGCTCGCTGCGCCCGCGCCGCATCGATCTCGACACTCGTCAGCGACCCGCCGGAGGCCCGCAACGCGTCCGCCAGCCAGATCGTCGAATAGCCGTTCGATGTCCCCAGCTCGAGCAGTTTTCGCGGCGCGAGCGCGCGCACGAGCAGCGCGAGCACGCGCGCCGTGTCGGGCTCCAGGTTGCGCCAGCGCTGCAGCCGGTCGGGCTGGCACGCGTCGTGCTCGCGGCCGCGGCGGTGCAGCTCGTCGAGGAGGCTCGCCAGTTCGCCGTCCACGAGCGCAGTATCTCCGCGTGCGCCCGCGCGCGTCGCGTACTCTCTGCCCGCAGACGCGCCCGACGAAGGCAACGGAGGAATGACATGGCCGAGATCCCCAAGCTGTACGTATGCCACGGCGATGAAGGCGGGCCCAAGATGCACCCCTGTCGCCGCGTGCAGGAAGCGCTGAAAGACGCCGGCATCGCCTACGAGAAGGAGATCGCCGCGCACGGCAGCCCGATCCCGTTCCTGCGCAAAGGCTCGCGCGACGAGCTCGAGAGGGCGACCGGGTCGAAGAAGCTCCCCGCTCTGAGGCTCCCCGACGGCAGCGTGCTCACGCACTCGCGAGAAATCCTCTCGTGGATCGACGCGCACAAGGAGGAGCGCGCCGCCTGACAGCGAGCCCGAGCGCGCGAGCTGCCGCACCCGCTACAGCCGTGGCCCCGCCGCAGACGCGCGCCGTACACGCGACCGCCGCGCTCCGCCGATCGACGGCCGCGGGCGCGACACGTGCGGGTTGCCCGCGGCGCTGAAGCGCCAGTGGACGTCGACGGCGCTGGTGATGCCCACGCGCGGCCCGCGCACGATCTCCGGATCGCGCCACGCGCGATGACGCGCGCTGATGCGGATCGGCCCGCGCGAGAGGCTCGTCCCGTTCTCCGTCAGCCAGATGCCCATCGCCTGCGTGAGCTTGCCCGGGCCCGAGCAGAGGTCGTGCGCGTGCACCCCCCCGTTGCGATCCGCGCGCGGGCGCCCGCTGCGCCGGCGGCGCGCCTGCATCTCCGCGACCCCCGTCAGCGGCTGCAACGCTCGGATCAGCACGGCGGCGCCGACGCCGTCGCGCTCGCACACGGCGTTCAGCAGCGCGTGGACGCCATATGAGCGGTAGACGTACGCCGTGCCTGGCGCGCCGAAGAGCGTCTGCGTGCGCGCGGTCAGGCCCACGAACGCGTGGCACGCGGGCTCCGTCTCGTGGTACGCCTCCGTCTCCACGATCACGCCGCTGACGCCGCCGTGCGTGACGACGCAGCCGATCAAGTCGGGCGCGACGTCGAGGACGCTGCGCGCGTAGAAGTCAGGCGGGAGCGTGCCCATCGAGCGCCGCGCGCGCCGCCGCGATCTGCTCCGTGACGCGCGCGGTCGCGGTTCCCCCCTCGGAAACCTTCGACTCGAGCCAGGACTCCTGCACGAGCACCTCGCGGTACTCATCCGCGTGCTCCGCGAGGACCGCGCTCTGCGCGGCGAGGTCCTCGACGTCGAGCTGCGAGAGCGCGACGCCGCGGTCGAGCGCGGTGCGCACGAGGCCACCGACTACACCATGCGCCTCGCGGAACGGGACCCCGTGGCGCACGAGCAGGTCGGCGACGTCGGTCGCGGCGATCAGCTCGTCGCGCGCCGCCGCCGTCATGCGCTCGCGGTCGAAGCGCACCCCAGCGACCATGCCCGTCGCCGCAGCGAGCATCAGCTCGAGTGTGTCTGCGGCATCGAAGAGGTGCTCCTTGTCCTCCTGCAGGTCCTTGCTGTAGGTGAGCACGAGCGCGTGCAGCACGCCGTGCACCGCCGCGAGGTGGCCGACCACGCGCGGGGCCTTCGCGCGCAACAGCTCGGCGGCGTCGGGGTTCTTCTTCTGCGGCATGATCGAGGAGCCCGCACTCCACTCGTCGGGCAGCTCGGAGAAGCCGAACTCCGCGCTCGACCACAGCACGAGCTCGGCGCCCAGCCGCGAGAGGTGCGTCGCGCACGTCGCCGCCGCGGCTAGGTAGTCGAGCACGAAGTCGCGCGAGGAGACCGCGTCGATCGAGTTCGGCGCCACATCGTCGAAGCCGAGCTCGCGCGCGAGCATGCGGCGGTCGGTCGCGTAGTTCACGCCCGCGAGCGCGCCCGCTCCCAATGGCAACCCCCGCGTCGCGCGCTCGGCGAACTCGAACCGCTCGCGATCGCGCGCGAGCATCCAGAAGTAGGCGAGCAGATGATGGCTGAGGTAAACGGGCTGCGCGCGCTGCAGGTGCGTGTATCCCGGCAGCGGCCAATCGATGTGCTCCTCCGCGCGCTCGAGCAGCACGAGCATCAAACGCCCGATCGCCGCGTGCACCTCGCGGCAGCGGTCGCGCGTATAGAGCGCGAGGTCCGTTACGACTTGGTCGTTGCGCGAGCGCGCCGTGTGCAGCCGCCCGGCGACCGGCCCGGCGACCTCGGTCAGGCGCCGCTCGATCGCCATGTGGATGTCTTCGTCGTCGGCCGAAAACGCGAAGCGTCCCTCCGCGAGCTCCGCGGCGACCGTCTCGAGCCCGGCGACGATCTCCCTCGCGTCGGCCTCGCCGATGATCCCCTGCGCCGCGAGCATGCGCGCGTGCGCGCGCGACTGCGCGATGTCCGCGGGCCACAGCCGGCGGTCGAACGCGATCGAGTCGTTCATGCGCTTGAAGTCGGGGTGCTGTCGCTCGCGAAAACGGGACACGGCGCTCAGTCTAGGTGCGCTCAGGAGCGTCGCTCGAGCTGCGCTTGCAGCTCAGCCGCGACGCGCTCGACCTGCGCGTCGCTCATCTCGGGGAAGAACGGCAGCGCGATCGAGCGCGCGCTCACGTCCTCGCAGACCGGGAACTCGCCCTCGCGGTGCCCGAAGCGCTCGCGGTAGAAGCTCATCAGATGGATCGCCGGCAGATACGGCTTCGTCTGGATTCCGCGCGCGACGAGGCGGCGCACTGTCTCGTCGCGGTCGACGCCGCGCGGGAGCTGCACGACGAACACGAACCACCCTCGCCGCACGCCGCCCGCGTCCTCGCAGGGCAGGGTCAGTCCGTCGACGCTCGCGAGGGCGTCGCGGTAGAGAGCAGCGACGCGCGCCCGAGCCGCGAGCATCGAATCGAGGTGAGACAGCTGCGCCAGACCGAGCGCGCACGCGATGTCGGACAGCCGGTAGTTGAAGCCGAGCCGATCGTGGTCGAGCCACCCCATGTCCGGCGCGCGCCCCTGGTTGCGCTCGGAGTCGAGCCGCTCCTTGAGCTCGCGCGAGCCCAGCGCGACGATGCCGCCCTCGCCTGTCGTGAGCTGCTTGTTCGCATAGAACCCGAACACCGTCGCGTGCCCGCGCCCACCGACCGGAGCGCCGTCGGCGTGCAGCGCGCCGAGTGCCTCGCACGCGTCCTCGACGATCGCGATCCCGCGCCTCGACGCGAGGCTCTCGAACGCGTCCATGTCGGCGGGATAGCCGAAGATGTGCACCGGGAGGATCGCGCGCGTGCGCTCGCCAACCGCCGCCGCGGCAGCATCGGGATCGAGGTTGAGCGTGACCGGGTCGATGTCCGCGAACACGGGCCGCGCGCGCTCGTACACCGGCGCGTTGGCCGAGGCGACGAACGAGAACGGACTCGTGACGACCTCGTCGCCGTCGCCGACGCCGACCGCGCGCAGAGCGAGGTGCAGCCCCGCTGTGCCGCTCGAGACGGCGCTCGCGCAGTGCGCGCCCACGCGCGCGGCGAACGCGCGCTCGAACTCCTCCACGCGCGGGCCCAGCGAGAGCTGCCCCGAGCGCAGGACGTCGATCACCGCCCGCTCCTCCCCCTCGCCGAGCACCGGGCGCGCGAGCGGGATCGTGTCGAGCTCGCGTGCGGCAGCCGGTTCGCTCGCGCGAGCGCGCGCAGCATCGGCACCCGTGTGCGCTGCGCGTCCAGCCACCTAGGTCCGCCCGGACGAGCGCGCCGCGGGATCGCGCGGCGGGGCGTGCTCGGGCTGCATGCCGTACTCGAGCGAGTCCACGAGCGCGTCCCACGAGGCGGCGATCAGGTTCTCGGAGACGCCGATCGAGCCCCACACGTCGTGACCGTCGGAGGCGTCGATGAGCACGCGCGTGACCGCGTCGGTGCCCTTCGTCTCATCGAGGATGCGCACCTTGAAGTTGACGAGCTCGATGTCGCGCAGGTGCGGGTAGATCTCGCCGATCGCGTCGCGCAGTGCGTTGTCGAGCGCGTTCACCGGGCCGTTGCCCTCGGCCGTGCGGACGTAGCGCTCGCCGCCGAGCCAGATCTTGATCGTCGCCTCGGTGACGACCTTCCCGTCCGCGCGCTGTTCGACGAGCACGCGCCAGGACTCCAGGCGGAAGAGCGGCTCGTACGTCCCGGCCTCCTTGCGCATCAGCAGCACGAACGAGCCGTCGGCGGCCTCGAACTGGAAGCCGCCGTGCTCGAGCTCCTTGACGCGCTCCAGCACGCGCTTGCAGAAATCGTCGAGCGCCGCGCCCGTGGGCAGCTGGAGCCCCGCCTCGCCGGCCTTCTCGAGGATCGTCCCCTTCCCCGAGAGCTCGGAGATGAGCACGTCGCGGCTGTTGCCCACGACCTCCGGGTCGACGTGCTCGAACGTCTGCGCGTCCGCACGCACGCCCGCGGCGTGCAGCCCCGCCTTGTGCGCAAAAGCGTGCTTGCCGACGTACGGCTGAGACACGTTCGGCGTGCGGTTGAGGAGCTCGTCGACGAAGTGCGCGGTCTCGGTGAGGCGCGCGAGGCGCTCGTCGGGGAGCACCCCGACGGCCATCTTCAGCTGCAGGTCGGCGATGATCGTGATCAGGTTCGCGTTGCCGGTGCGCTCGCCGACGCCGTTGACGGTCCCCTGTACCTGCGTCGCTCCACCTTCGACCGCCGCGAGCGTGTTCGCGACAGCGCAGCCGGAGTCATCGTGCGTGTGGATGCCCAGCGGCGCGTTCGGAAGCGCTTCGCGCACGACGGCGAGCGCTGTGCGAATCTGCGGCGGCAGCGAGCCGCCGTTGGTGTCGCACAGCACGACGCGCTCGGCGCCCGCGTCGACGGCCGCGCGCAGGCACTCCAGCGCGTAGCCGGGGTCGATCGCGAAACCGTCGAAGAAGTGCTCGGCGTCGAGCAGCACGCGCTTGCCCTCGCCGGCGAGGAACGCGACCGACTCGCCGATCATCGCGAGGTTCTCCTCGCGCGAAACACGCACGACCTTCTCGACATGCAGCGGCGATGCCTTGCCGACGAGCGTGCACACGGGAGCGAAGCAGCCGGCGAGCACCTGCAGGCCCTCGTCCTCTGCCGCCGCAACGCCGCGGCGCCGGGTCATTCCGAACGCGACGATCTGCGCGACCTCGAGCCGCTCGCGCTGGAGCAGCTCGAAGAGCTCGAGCTCCTTCGGGTTCGACGCCGGGAAGCCCGCCTCGATCAGCTCGATACCGAGCGCGTCGAGCGCATGGACGACGCGCAGCTTCTCCTCGGCGGTCAGCGTCAGCCCGCCGCCGCCCATGCCGTCGCGCAAGGTCGCGTCGTATAGCTGAACGCCAGTCATCGTCGCCTACTCGCGCGCGATCGTCACGCGCCGGGAGCGCGTGCGGCGGCGTCCTCGACGACGCCCTCCCGCGTCTCGAGCGCTACCGGCCGCACGACGTCGAGCCACTCGCGGTAGCGCTCCGTGCGCCCGTGGATGGCGTCATCGAACGCCTTCTGGAGCACGCGCGTTACCTCGCCGGGCTCCCCCGTCCCGATCGCATGGTCGTCGATCTCGCGCACCGGGACCACCTCAGCGGCGGTTCCCGACATGAACACCTCGTCCGCCAGGTACAGCTCGGCGCGCGCGACGTCGCGCTCGACCACCGTGTAGCCGAGGTCGCGCGCGATCTGGATGATCGAGCGGCGCGTGATCCCGTCGAGGATCGAGTTGTGCTGTCCCGGCGTCGCGATCGTCCCGTCGCGCACGACGTACAGGTTCTCGCCCGTGCCCTCGCACACGCGTCCGGCGTCGTCGAGCAGGATCGCCTCCTCGTAGCCGGCCTTCATCGACTCGATCTTCGCGAGCACGCTGTTGAGGTACTGCCCCGACGCCTTCGCGTGCGGGATCAGCGAGTCGGGGCTGATCCGCCGCCACGAAGACACCTTCGCGCGCACGCCGTGCTGCTTGCCGGCCTCGCCGAGGTAGGAGCCCCACTCCCAGCACGCGATCGTCACGTCGACGGGCGCCTCGAGCGGGTTCAGGCCCATCTGGCCGTAGCCGCGATTGACGATCGGGCGGATGTAGCAAGAGCGCAGGCTGTTGCGCGCGACCAGCTCGAGCACCGCCTCGCGCAGCTGCTGCGCGGAGTACGGCACGGGCATGTAGTACAGCTCCGCCGAGCGCAGCAGACGGTCGATGTGCTCGACGTTGCGGAACACCGCCGGACCGAACTCCGTCTCGTAGCAGCGCATGCTGTCGAAGACGCAGGTTCCGTAGTGGAGGCCGTGAGTCAGGACGTGGACCTTTGCGTCCTCCCATGCGACGAAATCTCCGTTCATCCATATGAGGTCGGTAGGGTCCACTGGTGTCCTCCTATAGGTGGTCGAGCACTGCCTCGGTCGCCTGCGCGGTGCTCGCCGCGCCGCCGAGGTCGGGCGTGCGCAGGCCGCCGTCGAGGGCGCGCTTCACCGCCGATTCTACAGCGGCCGCCTCGGCGTCCAGCAAGAGACCGTGCCGCAGCATCATCGCCGCGGAGAGGAACATCGCGAGCGGGTTTGCGATCCCCTCGCCGGCGATGTCGGGCGCCGAGCCATGCACCGGCTCGAACAATCCCGGCGAGCCGCCGCCGAGCGACGCGCTCGGCAACATGCCGATCGACCCCGTGAGCATCGCCGCCTCGTCGGAGAGGATGTCGCCGAACATGTTCTCCGTGAGCAGCACGTCGAAGTGGCGCGGTGACGAGACGAGTTGCATCGCCGCGTTGTCCACGAGCACATGCTCGAGCTCGACGTGCGGGAACTCGCGCGCGTGCACGCGCGTGACGGTCTCGCGCCACAGGCGGCTCGTCTCGAGGACGTTCGCCTTGTCCACGCTCGAGACACGGCTGCTGGCCGATCTTCGATCGGCAGCGCCGAAGGCGACCCGCGCGATGCGCTCGACCTCGGCGACCGAATAGCTGCACACGTCGCTCGCGCCATCGGCGGTGCGCGTCTTCTCGCCGAAGTAGATGCCTCCGGTCAGCTCGCGCACGACGAGCAGGTCTGTCCCTTCGATGCGCTCGCGCCGCAGCGGCGAGGCGTCGTACAGCGCCGGCAGAGGCTTTACCGGCCGCAGGTTCGCGTACAGCCCGAGCCCCTGGCGCAGCCCCAGCAGCGCCTGCTCGGGCCGCGGCGCGTCGGAATCGGTGGTGTCCCACTTCGGCCCGCCAACCGCGGCGAGCAGCACGGCATCGGCGCCGCGGCAGGCTGCGAGAACCTCGTCGGTCAGCGCGGTGCCGTGAGCGTCGATGCTCGCGCCGCCGAAGGCGTGCTCGTCGAACTCGAACTCGCCGCCGGCGCGCAGCACCTGCAGCGCAGCCGACATGATCTCGGGCCCGATCCCGTCGCCGGGCAACGTGACGATGCGCGTGGCCATGTGCGCTCAAAAAGCTACAGCGCTGCCGCATGCGCACCAGTCGACCTCGACGCCGTCTTCGGTGTGCAACTGAATAAAAAGAGCGGGCGCCCGAGGGGGCGCCCGCTCACCGGACCGGCAGGATCACAAACCGGCGCGGGCGCCTTCGCCCGCAGGCCCTGGCATCGCGCGCGTCAGGAGTTCTCGACTTTGATCGGCTTGTCGGCCGCGACGTGCCGCGCGGGACGCAGCGCTTTGATGGCCGCCCAGAACGCGCGGCGGTTGGTCTCGACCGCTTTGTAGTACACGTGCACCGCAGCCAGCAGCTGCGCCCGCAGAGCGCTTATCGCGGCGTGCTGCGTGTGGCGCGTGCTCAGGCACGACGGAGTGCCGTCGTGGGGTTTCGGACACGCGAGCGCGATCGCGTGCGCGTCGGCTGCGATCTGCGCTCTGAGCGTCGTGCGGGCAGTCACGACAGCCGTCTGCGCGGTCGTGAAGTTGGTCTGTAGCGCCGCACAGTCCGCGAGCACCGTCGTCGCCACGGATTTGAGGTGCGGCCGCTTGCCCGCGGCCACTTCGGTGCACAGGCGCGAGGCCACCGGGTACGTCTGCTGGAACGTCTTGTCCCCCGCCCGGGTGGTGGCGCTTGCGATCGCGGGAAGAGCGAGCGCCGCGACCGTGGCTGTGATCGCCGTGGCACCTAATAGTCGCTTGGGCATTGCCTTATCGCCTCCTTGATGGGGTATTCGCCGGGACCGAGCCGGACCTGTCGCGGCGTATTTCGCCAGGACCAAACCGGAGCCTGCTTCGGCGAGGATGCCCATTTAACGCTGGAAAGAGGCATTAGTTGCGCCCGTCAGCGCAGCTCGCGGCGGTCGAGACGGCACTCAGAGCGCGGTCGTCACCGGCCCGTTTCGCTCGCGCTCGCGTTCGAAAGCACCGATCGCGCCCTCCTCGGCGAGCGTCACGCCGATGTCATCGAGACCGCCGAGCAGGCGCCGGCGGACCTCCGCATCGATCTCGAAAGCCACGGTCACCGCGTCGCCGCCGGGCCCCGGATAGCGCAGCTCGAGCGCGCGCAGGTCGATCAAGCCCTCGCCGGCGCGGGCGAGCGCGGCGCAGTGCTCCTCGTCGAGGACGACCGGCAGGAGCCCGATCTTGGTGCAGTTGGAATAGAAGATGTCCGCGAAGCTCGGCGCGACGATCGCCTGGAAGCCGTAGTCCTGGAGCCCCCACGGGGCGTGCTCGCGCGAAGAGCCGCAGCCGAAGTTCTCGCCCGCGACGAGGATCGGGTTGGGCGGCAGGTCCCACCCCGGCTCCTTCGCCCAGTCGTAGAAGAGGAACTGCCCGAAGCCGCTTCGCTCGACGCGCTTGAGGAACTGCTTGGGCATGATCTGGTCGGTGTCGACGTTCGCGCGGTCGAGGTGGCTGACCGCGCCGCGGATGGTCTCGATCGGCTCCATACCTCTCCCCTCGCCTTACGCGGGCCGCACGCCGCCGAAGATCGCGGCCTCGGCCCACTTGAAATGGACTTCGACGTCCTCGAAGCCCGCGTCGCGCAGCCACTGCAGCTGCTCATCGACGGTGTCGGGGCGATCTTCCTCGGCGTCGCCGAGCAGCTCCTCCTCGAGCTCTGCCCGCGTCCGTCCGCCCGGCCGCTCGCGTTCGAGGCGCAGCGTGTTCTCGACCAGCTCCTCCTCCCACAGCCCGTGGAGCGGGCCGCGTATGCGGACGTAGTCGAGGTTGACAAACATCGCGCCGTGCTCGAGGAGCGCGAACACCTCCGCGTATAGTGCCCGCTTGCGCTCGGCGGGTAGATGGTGAATCGCAAGCGAGGACACCGCGGCGCCGTAGCGGCCATCGGGAATCCCATCGCGCCAGGCCGGTCTGGAGAGGTCGCCGTGCACGATGCGCCAGCGTCCGCGACCCGCGAGCCTGTCAGCGACGCCCACGAGCATCGGCTCGGAGAAGTCGACCAGGATGGCCTCCGCGGCGGGGAAGCTCGCGAGCAGCAGCTGCGAGAGCGCGCCGTCACCGGCGCCCAGATCGAGAAAGCGCGCGACCTCGTGCCCCTGCCGCTCGAACAGGCGCCTGACGATGTCTTCCTGCACGTCGATCAGCGGCAGCCGCCGCTCGCGCCGGTCGAGGAACCACCTCGCGGACTCCGGGTGCTGCCAGGCCGCGCCGGGCGAGCGCTCGCCGGTGGCGTGGGCTTCGCTGCGCATCACTGCCACTGGCGGATGTCGGTGAAGTGCCCGGTGACGGCAGCCGCGGCGGCCATCTGCGGCGAGACGAGGTGCGTGCGCCCGCCGCGGCCCTGGCGCCCCTCGAAGTTGCGGTTCGACGTCGACGCGCAGCGCTCGCCCGGCTGGAGGATGTCCGGGTTCATCCCCAGGCACATCGAGCAGCCGGCCGCGCGCCAGTCGAACCCAGCCTCGCGGAAGACATCGTCGAGGCCCTCGGCCTCGGCTTGCGCCTTGACCTGTTGCGAGCCGGGAACCACCATCGCGTTGACGCCGGACGCGACGCGCCGCCCGCGCACCACCTCGGCGGCGGCGCGCAGGTCGTCGATGCGCGAGTTGGTGCACGAACCGATGAACACGCGGTCGAGCTTGATCTCCGAGATCGCCGTTCCCGGCTCGAGGTCCATGTAGTGCAGCGCACGCTCGGCGGCCTCGCGCTCGGCCTCCGTCGCGAACTCCGACGGCGAAGGAACACTGCCGGTGACAGGGCCGACCATGCCGGGGTTCGTGCCCCATGTGACCTGCGGAGAGATCGCGCTCGCGTCGACGCGCACCTCGGTGTCGAAGCTCGCGCCGTCGTCGCTGCGCAGCTCGCGCCAGCGCTCGATTGCCTCGGCGAGCTCGTCGCCCCGGGGAGCGCCCGAGCGCCCAATGGAGGTGAACCACTCGAATGTC
>Ga0209577_10006178_pt1 | contig 11100 bp, 10 predicted proteins | sample GraSoiAngelo_109_FD_185874 | JGI IMG/M metagenome (GOLD analysis project Ga0209577, IMG submission 185874) | Grasslands soil microbial communities from the Angelo Coastal Reserve, California, USA - 14_0903_12_20cm (SPAdes) (version 2) | ecosystem: Environmental > Terrestrial > Soil > Grasslands... | reverse complement strand
ATCCGACAGATCCTCAGCTACCTGCTGGAGTTCGCCGGTCACGAGGTGCGGACGGCGGCCGACGGAGAGGAGGCGGTCGCAGCGCTGGCCGAGCATGCGCCCGACTGCGTCATCCTCGACGTGATGATGCCGAAGCTCGACGGCTTCGGCGTTCTGCGCGTCCGCAAGGAACGAAGCCTCGCCCCCTCGGCCCGAGTCGTACTCCTCACGGCCAAGTCTGGTGAGCGCGACTTCTCCATGGGATGGGAGCTGGGCGCCGACGAGTACGTGGTGAAGCCCTTCGACGGCGAAGAGCTGCTGGCCCGCGTCGAGGATCTCCTGAGCTTGGGTCCGGAGGAGCTGGCGGCCCACCGGCGGGCCGAGCGGGAGAAGTCCGCTCTCCTGGAGCGAATCGAGAGCACCTTCAGCCGCTCGTCGCCGCGTCGGCTCATCGCACGCGACTGACCGTTCCGGCCGGCGGGGCGGGTCAGTCCTCCTTGTGCCGGCGAGCGGCCCATCCCATGACGAGCTGATGGCGCCAGTACAGCGCCGACAGCAGCGAGAACGCTCCGAGCAACACGACCGCGGTGTAGAGGCCGTGTTCACCGGTGGACACGGCTACGGCCAGGATGGCCACGCCGATGACGCCGAGGGCGATTGACAGAACCAGCGCGGGGGGCGCCGGCAAGCCGGTCCCGGCGCGGCGGCCTTCTTCGCCGCGGACGCGGGCCGCCGCGAGCTCGTAGGCATCGGTCAGCAGCTGCTGCTGATGCTGGATGCGGTCCCGGTCCGGCTCGGATGCGGCGGCGGCCCGAGCCTCGACGGCCAGAGCCATGCGGGCGCGATAGGCCGTCTCGACCTGCTCGAGCGTCGAGCCTTCGGCCAGGCCCAGCACCAGGAACGGATCGAGGTCTGGCACCCTCGGCAGGCTATCGGCGCCCTTGCACCATCTCCGGTCCCGGACGCGCACGAGGGGGGCCGCCCCGCCCCCCTCGTTGCCCCGCCGGCGTTGCCGCCGGCAAGAACCGACCCAACGCGCCGTTGCGCTAGTCGGAACCCTGACCCTGGTGGTCGCGGCCGCCTCGGCTGTGCTCACCGTCGGAGCCCTGGTGATCGTCGTGCTTGGCGCTGTCCGAGCCACCGGATTGCTGTGGCGAGGTCTGCGATGCGTGCTCGGCCGCCTTCTCCTGGGCCTCCTTGGCCTTCTCGGCCGCCTTGGCCTGGGCCTCGTTGGCCTTCTCGGCCGCTTTGGCCTGGGCCTCGTTGGCCTTCTCGGCCGCATGCTTGGCTTGCTCCGCGGCCTGCTCTGCCTGGTCGTTGGCCTCGTCGGGCTGATCCTCGCTCTCCACGTGCTGGCCCTGGGCGGCGCCGCCCGCGGCGGCGGGCGTGGCCGGGGAGGCGGGCGGCGGGACCGGGGTCGTCGTCGGCTTGGCCGCGTCTTCGTCGGTGACGGGCCCCGCAGGAGGCGCGGTCGCCACGGGGGCGGCGGTCGGATCCACCGGTCCCGCCGGAGCGGCGGGCACCACCGGAGCAACCGGGGCGAGCGGGCCGCTGGGCACCGTAGGCGGTTGAGCTCCCGATGGGGGGCCGGTCACGGCCGCAGCCACGCCTCCCGTAGCCAACACGCCTCCCACCACGAGTGCAGCCAACCGTGTCGCGCCGCGCCTGCTGGTCATCTCCGGCCCCCTGTCAATGATCCGGACGGAACGCCCGGGCTAGTCATGCCTGGGGTTCTTCGGCGCGTTGCCCTGACCACCTTGAGTGGTCAGGGGTGGGTAGGGGAGGCGACTAGCGCTTGGGCCCGCCGGCCGGCGGGGGAGCAGCCTTGGCCGGCGCAGTCTTGGCCGGCGCAGTCTTGGCCGGTGCCGCCTTCACCGGCGCCTTGGGCGGGGCCGGCCTGGGCGGGCCCGGCTTGGCCGGCGCAGCCTTGGGGGGCGGCGCCGGTCGGGGGGGAGGCGGAGGTGGCGGCGCCACCGTGCCGCTGGATGCGATGAGGTCCAGGAGGTGGGCGCACTGGTTGGAGGCGGGCAGATGCGCAGCCTTCCAGTAGGTCGTGCACCCGAAGGCGCCCTCCCAGCTGAAGCTGAAGTGGATGTGGTCGGTGTGGGCTTCCTTGCCCGTATACGGGCGCCACCCTTCGGCCAGACGGTACGAGCCCCAGATGCGGCGGTTCCAGATGATGTACATGACGCCCAGTCGCCGGGCCATGGCCGCCTGGTTGCCCTTGTTGTCGGGGCGGAGGAGCCAGGCCAGGAACTCCTCGGCCTTGGCCTTCTCGCGCGGTATGTCGGCCCGCGTGCCCCAGTCCCATGCCCTCCCCTCGTAGTGCTCGCTGATGAGCCCGGGGGCGCAGTCGCGGACGATCCCCAGGTCGCGGGTCCCCGGGTAGCGGTCGAGCACCAGCTTGCGGAAGGCCACGACGCCAGGCTTGGGCCGGGCGTCGCAGCGGGCCTGGGGCACGTAAGTGGCCAGCCCGTCGATGGGCAGACGGATGCTTTCGAAGGCGGCCGTGCCCCCGACGAGCATCGCCAAGGCTGCAAAGGCCACCGCCGCAGTCCGAAGAGAACGGGGAAGAGGGGGAAGAGAGCGGAGAGATCGCATGGTCGTCTCGGGACGGCCCATCACTCGGCGAGCGGACCGTCGCACGAGTGTCGGCGGCAGTCTAGAGGGCCTTGAGCCTCACGTGCCACAAGAGCAACAACAGAATCATCGAGTCCCAGGTATTGCCAGGCAGAGATGCCATCCCCCAGGCAACACCTTCATGGTTTCGTCACAACCGGTCCTCAGACTGACCTGACGATGGTCGAGGCCCGGGACCGCATCGCCCACCTGTACCGGCGCGCCGGTTTCGGGGCGGGCCCGGAGGAGCTCGATCGAGGGGTGGCGCGCGGCTACGAGGCGACGGTGGACGCCCTGGTCGCCATCCCTGACCGCGACGCGGGCGCCGACGCGGTCGCCCCACCATCGTTCGCTTCCGAGAGCGCCGGCGCCGTCCGGGACCCGGCGCAGCAGCGCGCCCAACGGCAGCAGCGCCAGGAGGAGTTGCGCAGCCTGCAGCAGTGGTGGCTGTCCCGCATGGTCGCGTCAACCAATCCCCTACGGGAGAAGCTCACCCTCCTGTGGCACGGCCACTTCGCCACCTCCATCGACAAGGTCAAGCGCCCGCAGTTGATGTATGGCCAGAACCAGCTGTTCCGCGCCTTGGGGTCGGGGAGCTTCGAGAGCCTCACCGGGGCCGTGGCCGAGGACGCGGCGATGCTCATCTGGTTGGACTCCAACACCAACAAGGTGGGACACCCCAACGAGAACTTCGCTCGCGAGCTCATGGAGCTGTTCACGCTGGGGCTCGGCAACTACACCGAGGACGACGTCAAGGAAGCGGCCCGGTGCTTCACTGGATGGGGCCTTTCCCCGACGGCCACCCTGGCGTTGCGTCCCGCTCAGCACGACGACGGCATGAAGACCGTCCTGGGCGCGACGGGCAGGTTCGGCGGTCAGGACGTCGTCCACCTGTTGACCCACAGCCCCGCTTCGAGTCGCTGGATCCCGGCCCGGCTGTGGAGCCATCTGGCCTATCCGGTCGAGCCTGGCGATCCCGTGATCTCGGAGCTGGCGCCCGCTTACGCGGCGGACCTGGACCTCAGGCGTCTGCTGCGGGCCATCTTCCTCCATCCCCAGTTCAGCTCCGACCGAGCGCTCACGGGGCTGGTGAAGCAGCCCGTGGAGTACGTGGTGGGCGCGCTGCGCGCCCTCGGTCTCGGCGTCGATGCCAGGACTCCTGTCGTGCTCCAGGAGCTCGGCCAGGTGCCCTTCGCCCCGCCCAGCGTGGGCGGATGGCCCCAGAACTCCTACTGGCTCTCGACCGCGGCCAGCCTCGCCCGCCTGCGCCTGGCCACCGCCCTGGCGGGCCGGGCCGACCTGCACGCGCTGGCTGCCCTGCCCGCCGAAGGGCGGCCCGACGCGGTGGCTCGCACGCTGTCCGTCGCGAGGTGGAGCGGGCCGACGGCCGCGGCGTTGGGTCGGGTGGCGGGCGATCCTCCGGCACTGCTGGCGCTGGCCCTCACCGCGCCCGAGTACGTCGTCAACTGAGGTGAGAGGGCGAGAGGCGACTATGGCCGACGTGGAGGGTCCGAGCGAGGCAAGGCCGACCGCGGCGGCCGCGAGCGCGGCGGAGCCGGCACCGTCGGCTGGCATCCACGCCATCACCCGCCGCCAATTCCTCAGCGGGGGGGTGGCCGCGAGCGTGGCGGGCGCGGCGGGGCTGGTGGTGGCCCGCCACCCCTGGGCCGCCGCCCATGCAAGGCGCGCCTCGATCGACGGCAGAGGGACCCTGGTGATGGTGACGCTGTACGGCGGCAACGACGGCCTGAATACCGTGATCCCCTTCGAGGACGGGCACTACCTGGGTGGGCGGGCTCAGCTCGGCTACCAGCCCAACGAGGTTCTGGCCATCGGCGACGGGCTCGGCCTCCACCCCAGCCTCAAGGGGATGAAGCAGCTGTGGGGCCGCGGCCAGCTGGCCATCGTCAGGGGCGTCGGTTACCCGAACCCCAGCCGCAGCCATTTCCGCTCCATGGACATCTGGCAGAGCGGTGTGCCCGATCACGACGTGCCGTCGGGCTGGCTCGGACGCTGGCTCGACACCGGCACCGATCCCCTCAGGGCGCTGTCGATCGGGCCCAACCTGCCCCGGCTACTCGCCGGCGAGCGGGCCTCGGGGGCGGCCGTCCCCCTGGGAGCGTTCCGGCTCCCGGGCGGGCCTTCCCTCTCGGCCTCCTTCGCCGACCTGCAGCGGCCCTTCCCGGGTGAGCCCGCCCTGGAGGCCAGGGTGGCGCAGTCGGGCGCCGATCTCCTCAGGGTCCAGTCCGCGCTGGCTGAGGCTCTGTCCCACCAGCCCGCTCCGGCCCCGGCCGGGGGGGCAGGCCCGGCCGCCGCGCCGGCGGGCAACCCCCTGGCCGCTCAGCTCGACCTGGTCGCCCGCTCCATCAAGTCGGGGCTGGCCACGCGCGCCTACGCAGTCAGCCTGGGCGGCTTCGACACGCACGCCAACGAGAAGCAGGTTCACTCCGAGCTCCTGGGTCAGCTCGACGCGGCCCTGACCGGGTTCGCGAGCGCGCTGGCCGGTGACCGCCGTGGTCAAGACGTGGTGACGGTCGTGTACTCCGAGTTCGGCCGCAGGGTGGCGGCCAACGCCAGCGGGGGCACCGATCACGGCACCGCCGCGCCTGTCTTGGTGGCCGGCCCCCGCGTACGGGGCGGCTTCTACGGCGCCGAGCCCAACCTGGCCGATCTCGATCAGGGAGACATTCGGTTCACGACCGACTTTCGTTCGGTGTACGCGACCGTGCTGGAGGGCGTGCTCGGCGTCGACTCCAAGGTGGGCTTGGGCGCCAGGTTCGCCCCCCTCGGCTTCTTGTGAGGGCCCGGCTACGTTCGCCGTCATGGACGCCGCCGCCGACACCGCACGCATGCCCGAGGTCCTGGAGGCGATAGCCACCACCCGGGCCATCCGTCGCTACCGTCTGGACGAGCCCATACCCGAAGCCGACCTGGCTGCCATCCTCTTCGCCGCCACCCGTGCCCCAACCGGCTCCAACCGCCAGAGCTTCCGCTTCGTGGTCCTGCGCGACAGCCAGCGGGCGCGCGAAGCCAAGGCCTTGCTGGGCGAGGCCTTTCGCCGGGGGTGGCGGGCCAAGCGGACCGAGGACGGCTACGACCGCACCCGGCCCGACGACACGGGGTCTGCCGACGACAGCCCCCGGGCCCGCATGGCCCGCACCATGGAGCACTTCGTGGCCAACTTCGAGCACATCCCCGTGGTGGTCATGCCCTGCCTCATCCGCTACCGCGCCCCCAATCCGACCGAGGGTGGCAGCGTCTACCCGGCCTGCCAGAACCTGCTCCTCGCCGCCCGGGCCCTGGGCTACGGGGGCGTGCTCACCATGTGGCACGCGCCGGTGGAGGACCAGCTGCGGCGCCTGCTCGGACTCCCCGAGGAGTTGTTCGTGGCCGCCACCATCCCCCTGGGCAGACCGGCCGGGCGCCACGGACCCGTGCGCCGGCGCCCCCTCCACGAGCTGGTCTACGAGGACCATTGGGGCGAACCGGCGGCCTGGGCCCAGGAGCCGGAAGGGCTCCCCGCCCGCTGAGGGATCAGCCCGGGGGGCCCGAGGCCGACCAGGCCCGCGCCTCGTTCAGCTCCACGACCAGCACCGGTCCGGGGGGCGGGCGGCGGCGGTATTGCGGGTACTTGTCCGCCAGCAGGGAGAGCCCCAGCTCGAGCGGGGGGCCGGAGGACTCGACCCGGGCCCGGCCCCGGAGCCGGACCCACCACAGCCGCTCCCAGTCCTCCTCGTAGTGGTCGACGAGCAGGGTGACGTCGGGCCTGGCGGCCACGTTGGCCAGCCGCCGCAGCGCCGTCGTCGTCTTGGGCTTGGCGTCGACCGCTGAGTACAGCGTGTCCTGGTCGAGGGCGAAGCACACCGGTACCAGGTGGACGCGCCCGTCGGCCTCGAGGGTCGCCAGCCGGGCCACCCGGGCCGACGCCACCGCCTCACGCGCCGGGCCGAGGAGGTCCCGCGGGGCAGCCGGGTGCGGAGCCACGCCCGAGTATCGTCCCCCGGATGCCCGCCCGTGCGGCAGCGGCGGGGCCCCGGGTGGCCTTTCCCATCGAGCGCTTCCAGCTCGGCAACGGGCTGCGGGTCGTCGTCTCCCCCGACCACGCAGCCCCGGTCGTGATGGTGGCCGTGTACTACGACGTCGGCTTCCGCTCCGAGCCCGAGGGCCGAACCGGCTTCGCCCACCTCTTCGAGCACCTCATGTTCGAGGGCTCTGTGCACCTCGAGAAGCTCCAGCACGGCCGGCTGGTGCAGGGCAACGGCGGGGAGTTCAACGGCAGCACGGCCGAGGACTACACCAACTACTTCGAGATCCTGCCTTCGGGAGCGCTCGAGCTGGGCCTCTTCCTGGAGGCCGACCGCATGCTGGGCGTGCGCCTCGACGAGGAGACGCTGGCCAACCAGATCGCGGTCGTGAAGGAGGAGATCCGGGTCAACGTGCTCAACCGGCCCTACGGGGGCTTCCCGTGGATCCATCTCCCACCGGTGCTGTTCCGCACCTACAACAACGCCCACAACGGATACGGGAGCTTCGTGGACCTGGAGGCGGCCACGCTCGATGACGCCGCCGGTTTCTTCGAGCGCTACTACGCCCCGGCCAACGCCGTGCTCGCGGTCGCGGGCGACGCCGATCCCGACCGGGTCCAGCAACTGGTCGAGCGTCACTTCGGGGCCATCCCCGCCCGGCCGGTGCCTCCCCGTCCCGACTGGTGGGAGCCCTTGCCCGAGGAGGAGCGGCGTTCGGTGCACGTCGACCCCCTGGCGCCCGCCCCCGCCGTGGCCGTGGGGTACCGCGTGCCCGACCCGATTGACGCCATGGACGAGTACGTCCCCACAGTGGTGCTGGCCCACCTCCTCGCTGCGGGAGAGGCGTCCCGCCTGCACCAGCGACTGGTCAAGCGCGATCAGGTGGCGACCCACGTGAGCGGCTCGGTCAGCCTGTTCGACTCCCCCTTCGAGGTGCGCGACCCGACGATGCTCAGCCTGGTGGCCATCCATCACGAGCCGGTCGAGGTGGGGGCCATCCTGGCCGCGGCCGACGACGAGGTCGTCGCCGCCGCCGAGCGGGTCGAGGCCGACGAGCTGGAGCGGGTCGTCAACTCCATGTCCTCCTCCTACCTGCGCCGGATCGACAACCGCATGTACCGGGGGCTCACGTGCGCCGTCCTCGAGCAGCAGAGGGGACAGGCGGAGCTGCTGGACGAGCTTCCGGCCCGCTGGGCCGAGGTGACGCCGGACCAGGTCTCAGCCGCGGCCGAGCGGTGGCTGGCCACCCCGAGCCGGGCCGTGCTCGAGTGGCGTCCGGCGTCCCGTCCGTGAGCGCGGAGAGCGACGCGGGCCCTCCCGTGACCGTGCCCGCGGTGGCGCCGTCCCGGCGCCCCCGCCTGCCCCGCGTCCACGACGTGGTCCAGGACAACGGCCTGCGGGTGCTGGCCGTGCGCCGTCCCGGCGTCCCCCGGGCCGAGATGCGGCTGCGCGTACCGCTGGTGCGACAAGGACCTGCCGACGACGGGACCCGAACCCGGCTCCTGGCCGAGACGCTGCTGTCGGGCACGCCGGCCCGCTCCAGCTTCGCCCTGGCCCAGGATCTCCAGCGTCTGGGCGCCGACGTGATGGCGTCGGCCGATGTCGAGACCCTGGTGGTCAGCGGCTCGACGCTGTCGGCGACGCTCGGCCCCTTCCTCGGGCTCGTCGCCGAGGCGGTGGCCACGGCCACCTTCCCCGCCGACGAAGTCTTGGTGGAGCGCCAGCGTGTGGCCCAAGAGCTGCGCATCGCCCTGAGCCAGCCGGGGACCATCGCCCATCACGCCCTGGTCTCCCGGCTCTACGGCCGGCACCCCTACGGGCTCCCGATGCCGTCGCCCGACAAGGTCAGCGGCACCGGCCCGGCCCGCCTGCGGCGCTTCCACGCCGAGCGTGTCGCGGCCCGGGGGAGCACTCTCGTCATGGTCGGGGACTTCGACCCGGCCCGGGCCGTGGCCAGGGTGGAGGAGGCGTTCGGGGCCTGGTTGCCGGGCAGTCCCCCGGTGCGGCTTCCCGCGCCGGGCCCCCCTCGGCGGGGTCCGGTTCTGATCGTCGACCGGCCCGGCTCGGTCCAGGGCAGCATCAGGTTGGGCGGCCCCGCCGTCGACCGCTCCGACCCCGCCTATCCCACCCTGGCCGCGGCCACGGCCGTGTTCGGCGGCTACTTCGCCTCCCGGCTGTGGGCCAATCTCAGGGAGCGCCGGGGCTACACCTACAGCCCCAGCGCGGGCGTGTCGCAACGGCCGTCGGCGTCCAACCTGGTCGTGGGCGCGGACGTGGCCACCGAGGTGGTCGGGCCGGCTCTGCTCGAGACCCGCTACGAGCTCGGGCGCATGGCCGAGTCCCTGGTGGAGGGGGCCGAGCTGGGCGAGGCCGTGCGCTACCTGTCGGGGGGCCTGGCCCTCTCGTGGCAGACCCAGGCCGGCCTGGCCAGCCAGCTGTCGACGCTGAGCGCCTTCGGCCTGGGCATCGACTTCCTCCGGGACATGCCCCAGGCGCTGGGGCGGGTGAGCGCCGACGACGTGCTGCAGGCGGCCCGCAGGTGGCTGGCGCCCCGGCAGCTCACCACCGTGATCGTGGGCCAGGCCGAGGCCATCCGGGCCCAGGTGGAGGCGCTCGACGACGTCGAGATGGCGGGCTGAGGGCGGCCCTCAGACGGCCACCACGACCCAGTGGGGGGACGTCTCGCCCGGGAGGTAGGGGCTGTCGAGGCGCTTGGCCAGGATGGCGGGCAGGCCCTGGGCCCGGGTCGCGGTGAGCAGGGCGGAGCCCTCGCCGGGGTGGTCGGGGTTGACCTGCCACGAGGGTCCGCCCAGGCCCAGCTCCTCCAGCCGGGCCCGGCGCTCGCGGTACGGGAGGGGGGCGAAGGGCCGGCCCTCCAGCCATACCAGGTCCCCCACCAGGAGCACGGCCGGGGTCGCCGACGACAGGCGCCGGGTCACGGCCGGGCTGCGGGCCGCCCGCCGCCGGGCCAGGCGCTCGGCGTCGGGCCTCCCGTCGGGCCCGGCGACCACGAGCTCGCCGTCGACGATGACCTCGGTCGTCCCCAAGGCCTCGCCCAGGGCCCGCACCTCCGGGAAGGCGCCTGTGACCTCGGCGCCGCCCGCGTCGGTCAACTCCACCCTGCCGCCCTGGCCGGCGGCCAGCACCCGCAGGCCGCCCCACGCGGGCTGGAAGGCCCAGCCCTGCTCGTCGGTCGGAAGGGGTCCGGGCACGGGCTGCATGGGCCGCAGCCCCCTTGGCATGGGCTGGCGCTCGGGATCGGCCGGAGGGTCCATGCGGTGGATCATCCAGTTGCGGTCCTTGGTGCGGAACAGGGCGTAGCGGCCCGAGACCCTCTGGCCGTGGAAGGTCACCAGCACCTCCCGCTCGTCCCACTTGCGGCAGTCGTAGGTGCCCCGGTCCCAGATCGACATGCGCCCGGAGCCGTAGCTGCCCTCGGGGATGTCGCCTGCGAAGTCGAGGTACTCCAAGGGGTGGTCTTCCGTTCTCACGGCGAGGTGGTCCTGGCGGGGGTCGGGGGGGATGCCCTTGGGCACGGCCCACGACGCCAGGGCGCCGTCGTGCTCGAGCCTGAGGTCCCAGTGGAGGCTGGTGGCGTGGTGCTCCTGCACCACGAAACGGCCGCTCGGGGCCGGCTCTCCGTCGGTGGTGGTGGCTCCGGCGGGCTCCGAGGTGCGTTCGAAGTCGCGCAGCTGGCGATAGCGCTCGAGGCGGTCGCCGGCCACGCCCGCCTACCCGCTCGGCGCCTGGTCGCCGACGAGCTCGTCGCGCAGGTCCCGCTTGAGGACCTTGCCCGCCGGATTGCGGGGGAGAGGGTCCTCGCGGAACCACACCCGCACGGGCACCTTGAAGGCGGCCAGGCGCTGGGCCACGTGCTTGCGCAGCTCCTCCTCGGTGGCCGAGGCGCCGGTCCGCAGCTGGACCACGGCTCCCACCTCCTCGCCCAGAACCGGGTGGGGAATGCCGATGACGGCCACGTCGGCCACCGCCGGATGCTCGAACAGGGCCGCCTCCACCTCGACCGAGTACACGTTCTCGCCCCCCCGGATGAGCATGTCCTTGGCCCGGTCGACGATGTAGACGAAACCTTCGTCGTCGAGCCGGGCCACGTCGCCGGAATGGAGCCAGCCCTCCGCGAAGGTGGCCGCCGTGGCGTCGGGGTTGTTCCAGTAGCCCCGCACGACGTTGGGCCCCTTGATCCAGAGCTCGCCCGCCTGGCCCGGGGCGAGCTCGTTGCCTTCGTCGCCCACCACTTTGACGTCGCAGACTGGGACCGGGGGGCCGACGCTCTCGGGCTTGGCGATGTAGTCCTCGCCCGTGTTCATGGTCGTGACCGAAGACGTCTCGGTGAGGCCGTACCCGTTCGAGGGCAGACCCACGGGGAAGTGCTGCCTGATGCGCTTCACCAGCTCCGGGGGCGCCGGAGCTCCGCCGTAGCTGATGGACTTCACGCTGGACGTGTCCCGCTTGTCGAAGT
>Ga0209577_10006177_pt1 | contig 11103 bp, 10 predicted proteins | sample GraSoiAngelo_109_FD_185874 | JGI IMG/M metagenome (GOLD analysis project Ga0209577, IMG submission 185874) | Grasslands soil microbial communities from the Angelo Coastal Reserve, California, USA - 14_0903_12_20cm (SPAdes) (version 2) | ecosystem: Environmental > Terrestrial > Soil > Grasslands... | reverse complement strand
GCGCGGCGAGCTGCCGCAAGGGCGCCGGCCCGGGCTGGTGTCGATCGCGAGCTTGCGCCGGGCGGCCGACGCCTGGCGCACGATCGACGTGGCGCGCGGCGGCGGGGACCAGGGGTCGCTCGACCTGGGGTTTGAAGCGGTCGACGCCTACGCCGGCCGGATCGACGCCTTCTCCGATCGGGTGCGGACCGACGCTCGCGAGAAGTCGCGCGTCCTGATCGTGACCCAGCAGGAGCCGCGGCTGCGGGAGCTCCTCGAGGACCGCGATGTCTACCCGGCCGGCGGCGTGTTCGTCTGGGCGCAGACGCCACTCATGCCCGGGTTGGTGGTGCTCGGGAACCAGCCGGTGGCCCAGGGCTTCCGGCTGCCGTCGCAGCAACTCGAGGTCTACGGCGACACCGACCTCTTCGGTGGTCTGCGCCAGCGGGTCCGCCGCGGCGTGGTTCGAGCGCGCAGCGCGACCTTCCAGCTGGAGTTCGAACCCGGCGACCTGATCGTTCACGTCGACCACGGCATCGGCCGCTTCGTCGGCATGCGCCTGATGGGAGAGGACGGCCAGGAGCGCGAGTACATGCAGCTGGAGTACGCCGAGGGTGACAAGCTGTATGTGCCGGTCGAGCATTTGGACCGGGTGCAGAAGTACGTCGGTGGCGGCGACGCCGCGCCGAAGCTGCAGCGACTGGGCTCGGGCGAGTGGGATCGGGCGAAACGCAAGGTCCGCGAGTCGGTCGAGGCGGTGGCGCGCGACCTCCTGGATCTCTATTCGAAGCGCCAGCTGGTCGAGGGCCACATCTTCTCTGAGGACGGTCCCTGGCAGCAGGAGCTCGAGCAGTCGTTCCCCTACGACGAGACGCCCGACCAGATCCGGGTCATGGAAGAGATCAAGGCGGACATGGAGGACTCGCGCCCGATGGACCGGCTGGTCTGCGGCGATGTCGGCTTTGGGAAGACCGAGCTGGCGGTGCGTTCAAGGCGGTGCAGGACGGCAAGCAGGTGGCGATCCTGGTGCCGACCACCGTCCTCGCGCAGCAACACTTCCTCACGTTCCAGGACCGCTTCAGGCCCTTCCCGGTGAAGGTGGAGATGCTCTCCCGCTTTCGCTCGGACGCCGAGGCGACCGAGATCTTGCGGCGTTTGCAGCTGGGTGAGATCGATGTCGTGATCGGCACCCACCGGCTGTTGCAGAAGGACGTGCGTTTCAAGGATCTCGGGCTGGTGATCCTCGATGAGGAGCAGCGATTCGGGGTGATGCAGAAGGAGAAGCTGAAGCAGCTGCGGGCCTCCGTCGATGTGTTGTCCCTGTCGGCGACGCCGATCCCGCGCACGCTGCACATGTCGCTGGCCGGGATCCGCGATCTCTCGGTGATCCAGACGCCGCCGGAGGAGCGGCTGCCGATCAAGACGTTCGTCACCGCCGACGACGACGACCTGATCAAGGAGGTCATCCAGCGCGAGCTGCAGCGGGGCGGCCAGGTCTTTTACGTCTACAACCGGGTGCAGACCATCAAAAAGGCCGAGGAGCGGGTGAAGAAGCTGGTGCCGCAGGCGCGCGTCCTGGTGGGGCACGGGCAGATGCCGGAGACCACGCTGGCCGAGGTGATGGTCAAGTTCGTTCGGGGCGAGGCCGACGTGCTCGTGTGCTCGACGATCATCGAATCGGGATTGGACATTCCGAACGCCAACACCATCGTGGTGGTGGACTCGCATCGGATGGGGCTGGCGCAGCTGTATCAGTTGCGCGGGCGTGTGGGACGCGCCGGGCAGCGCGCCTACGCCTACTTCCTCTACAACCCATTGAAGTCGCACTCGGAAAACGCCGACAAGCGATTGGACGTCATCTCTGAATTGCACGACCTGGGGTCCGGCTTCAAGCTGGCGTTGAAGGACCTGGAGATTCGCGGCGCGGGCAACTTGCTGGGCGTCGAGCAGCATGGGGCGATCGCCGCGGTTGGCCTCGAGCTGTACAACACCATGCTGCGCGAGGCGGTGGAATCGCAGAAGACCGGGACGCCGGTCGAGATGCCGGCCGGTCTCACCCTGGATCTGCCGATCGAGCACTTCCTGCCGCGCGAGTACGTGCCCGACGAGAAGCTGCGGCTGCAGGTCTACCACGACCTGGCGGCGGTCGAGGACGAACAGGGCCTGGAGGCGGCCGAGCGCAACCTGGCGGATCGGTTCGGCAAGCCGCCCCCGCCGGTGCGCAACCTTCTTTATGCGCTGCGGGTCAAGTTACTGGCTCGGTCCGCCGGCCTGGCGGCGATCGAGAGCGACGGCGATTGGCTGGTGATGCGCCTGCCGGCCGGCTGGAATGGCGACGAGCGCCGGTTGGAGGCGCAGTTCCGCTCGATCCTCTACGTGCGCTTCGGCAAGGTGCGGATCTCGCTGACCCAGGCCGGCGCGCAATGGAAGGAACGGCTGGTCGACGTGCTCGGAGAGGTCGAGCGGCTGGGGCGCGTGGCCCTAGCCGTCTAAAGTGATTCGGTTGAATACGCGGCGCGTCCACACCACCGGACGCAAGTGGGAGCGGATGGTTGGGTATGCGCGCGCCGTGCGCGTGGGTCCGGTGATCGAGATCTCGGGTTGCGCGCCGACTGCGGCTGATGGATCGACCGTGGGCGAGGGGAATGTCTATGAGCAGACGCGGCAGTGCTTGCGGGTGATCGGTGAGGCGCTCGCCGCCGTCGGCGCCGGCTTCGATGACGTGACGCGGACCAGGATTTTTACGACCGTGCCGCGCCGGTGGCGCGAGATCGGCCGGGCTCATGGCGAGGTCTTCGACACGATCAAGCCGGTGACCTCGCTGGTCGGGGTACGCGGGCTGCTCGACCCGAAGTGGCTGGTGGAGATCGAGGCCAGCGCCTATCGTGTCGAATAGAGGGGCGCGCCGGCGCGCGCTCTGGGGCGTGATTGGCGCCGTCTTCCTGGTCAGCACCGGCGTCGGCTCGGTGCTGCCGATCCTGCCACTGTTCCTGCGTGAACGCGGCGGATCTTACGCGCTCGTGGGCGTCGTGGTGGGGGCGAACCTGGTCGCGCAGTTCGTTGGCCAGTATCCCGCCGGTCGGCTTTCCGACCGGTTCGGTCGCGCCCCGCTCATGATCGGCGGGCTGGTGGTCGCCGGTGCCGCGATCGCCGCCTTCGCCCTGCCGGTATCCATTGGCTGGCTGATCGGCTTCCGGGTGATCCAGGGTCTGGGCGCCGCTGCGTTTCGCCCGGGCTCGCGGGCCGTCGTCGCCGACCTGGTGCCGGATGGCGAGCGCGGCATCGCCTATGGCTGGTTGTCAGGCGCGGACATGGGTGGCCTGATCTTTGGACCGGCGCTCGGCGGCGTCCTGGCTGTCTTCGGACGAGCGATCGTCTTCGAGTTCACCGGGATCGCGGTGTTGCTCGCCGCCGTGGTGGTGGCGTTCGCGTTGGATGCGCGGCGAGGTCCGATCAGCGCCCCCGCGATGGCCATGCGGGTCATCCACGACGACGCCCGGCGCGCCGGGGCGGCGGCGATGCGAGGCGTGGTGATGCTGGCGTTCAGCATCGGGTTGGTGTACGGGGTCTACAACGTGATCTGGAGTCTGTTCATGAAGACGATCGGGGCGACCGACTGGCAGGTCGGCCTGTCCTTTTCACTCTTCGCGCTGCCATTGGTGCTGACCGCGCCGCTGGCGGGCTGGGCCTCGGATCGTCTCGATCGCCGCTGGCTGGGCGCCGGCTCGACCGCGTCGACGGCGATCATCGCGCCGATCTATCCCTTCTTGCACAGCATCCCGGCGGTGATCGGGGTAGGCGTGGTCGAAGCCTCGACCGCGGCCTTTGCCGAGCCGGCCATCAACTCCTTCCTGATGAGCTCGGTTGCCCCCGATCAACGGGGGCGCGCCGCCGGCACGGTGGGCACCGCGGAAACCGCCGCCAAGGCGATCGGGGCGCTGGTCGGCGGCGGACTGTTTGGGCTTGGGGTCTGGGTTCCGTTCGTGGTCTCCGCGGTCGCCGGGCTGGCCCTCGTCCTGCTCGGCCTGCCGTGGCTGCGCACGGCCGGACGGGATGCCGCCATGCGCCCGGCCGTAGCGGTTGCCGGAAATGGCTGACGACGTCGAGCGGCTCGCCGCGTTGGTCGAGGTGGTGCGGCGGCTGCGCTCGCCATCGGGCTGCCCCTGGGATCGCGAGCAAACCCACGCATCCCTGCGCGCCACGCTGCTCGAGGAGGCGTACGAGGTGCTCGAAGCCATCGACGAGCGCTCGATGGTCAAGCTTCGCGAGGAGCTCGGCGACGTGCTGTTGCAGGTGCTGATGCAGGCCGAAATCGCCTCGGAGGCGGAGGAGTTCTCCCTGGGTGACCTCGCCGACACGGTGCGCGAGAAACTGGTCCGCCGCCACCCGCACGTGTTCGGTTCCACCACCGTCAGCGGTTCCGAGGAGGTCCTGCGGAACTGGGAGGCGATGAAGGCGAAAGAATATGGCCGGGAGTCCGCGCTCGACGGTGTGCAGCGGTCGCTGCCCGCCTTGCAGTGGGCCTGGTCGCTCCAGCGGCGAGCGGCCAACGTCGGCTTCGACTGGCCGGACGTCGAGGGCGCGCTCGACAAGGTCCGGGAGGAACTGGACGAGTTGCGTCAGGCGCCCACCGTCGAGGAGCGGGAGGCGGAATTTGGCGACTTACTGTTCACCCTGGTCAATGTCGCCCGCAAGTTGGGGATGAACCCGGAGGACGCCCTCCGGGGGACGACCGGGCGGTTCGAGGCGCGGTTTCGCATCATGGAGCAGCAGGCCAAAGTGGAGGGAAAAGCGCTCAAAGACCTGCCGATCGACGAGCTCGACCGGTACTGGGAGGCCGCCAAACGCAAGGGGTAACGGCGTCGGCGGCCTTGCCAACTCCGGGGACCCTGCCTATAATCTGTCCGTTTTCGGGCCGGCTTGACTATCCAACGAACCCAGATCACGTCTTGAGCACCTCCGAACCCAAAGCCTCCCGCGCAAAGGTCCACCTCGGCGCGCCCGATCGGCTGATCTGGCTTGTCGTCGGGGCGATCGTTCTCTGGGGAGTGTGGGCATTCGGATCGGAGCTGATGCTGAACCTGCGGCTGAGCCACGAGGTGCAGACCCTGCGTGACGGCAACGCGCAGCTGGCCGCCTCGAACGACCAGACGCGAAAGGAAGTCTCGGTGGCGGCCTCGCCCGCGGCCATGGAGGAGGCGGCCCGCAAAGCGGGCTTCGCTCGGCCCGGCGAGCAGGTTTATGTCATCGTTAAGCCAAGCGACTCGGCAGCAGCGGCGGCCGTCGGGGAATCGGTCGCGCCAAGCACGGTGCCGAGGACGGTGGCGCGGAAGGCGACGACCAAGCACGCCGGCGGCGTGATCGACGCAGTCGAACAATGGTGGAGGAATTTATGGCATTAGGAGGGACCGCGGGTTAGGTGGCAGTGACGCCTGGGACGGTGGTGGAAGGGACGGTCGTCGGGATAACGAATTTCGGGGCTTTCGTACAGATCGACGGAGCGGGGACGGGACTGGTTCATATTTCTGAGATCGCGAACGAGTATGTCCGCGATGTCAACAACCACGTCAAGATGAACGAGAAGGTCAAGGTCAAAGTCCTCAATGTCGACTCGACCAACGGCAAGATGGACCTCTCGCTCAAGCAGGCTGCGGTGCCAGATGGGCCGGTCGGGATGTCGGCGCCGGTGCTACCGCGCTCGTATCGACGAGGTGGTCGGGGCAAGCGAGAGCTCCCGGAAGGGGCGGATCCGGTGTTCGAGGAGAAGCTGTCCAAGTTCTTGAAGACCAGCGAAGAGCGCCTGCTCGACATCAAACGCAACATCGAAGCGAAGCGAGGCGGGCGCTTCAAGTAGGGCGTACGCCGCCGGCTTGACGGACGCAATCCGCCACGCTTAGAATTACCGTCTCGCCTCGTAAGAGGCTGCGCGCGGCGTGGAGCAGTGGAAGCTCGTCGGGCTCATAACCCGAAGGTCGCGAGTTCGAATCTCGCCGCCGCAACCAAGCTAATAAAAGAGGAGCCCCGTTCGGGGCTCCTCTTTCATCGTTCGGATCATTCCTCTATTCCGCAGTGGTGGTCCGGGCGGTGATGATCGCCCACTCGGACCGCTGCGCCAGCGTTGTGGCACGGTCCTGCGCCAGCCGCTCTTCCAGTTGTTGCAGCCCCAGGCGGTACTCCAACGGCGGCAGCATCCCCAGGGTCGAGATGTATCGCCCGCGCACGCGATCGACTACGTCGGCGATATCCAGCCGGCGAACCTCCTCGCGCACCTCGACCCGGACCTCCGCGAAGCCAGCGCGGCGCAGCTCCGCGGTCAGGACCTCCGCCGAAGGGAACCGCGGACGATCAATCATGGGAATACTCGGAAAGTAGGCGTTCAAATAGAACTCGGCGACGTGCCGCGGCGTAAACGTCCAGACACTGAGCTGCCCACCGGTCCCTAGCACCCGATGTGCCTCCCGAAACGCGCGAACCCGCTGGCGCAGCAGATGCACCACCATCACCATCACCACCAGCGCCGCGGCGCGGTCAGCCAGCGGCAGCCGGTAGGCGCTGCCACGCAGCCACTCCACGCGAGCTGCCGCGTCCTTTGACCGCGCCACCTCCAGCATCCGCGCCTCCGCATCCACGCCGACCACGCGGGCGGGCGTCAGCGCCGCCAGGGGCAGCGTCAATCGCCCGGTCCCGCAGCCGACGTCGACAACCAGATCGCTCGCCCCTAGCCCAGCCCCGCGCAGCATCTGCTCCAGCCGCGTCCGATCTGCTGACGACAGCGGCCGAAGCGCGTCATACCGTGGCGCAATTTGGGCAAATGATGGCGACATCCTTGCTAAACTAACCGATGCTCTGGGCGGAGTAGCTCAGTGGTAGAGCAACCGGCCCATACCCGGTATGTCGCAAGTTCGATCCTTGCCTCCGCCATTGCCTCCGTACTTGTGATGCTTCCCAATCGCGTCGCCATTGCGATCAGTCTGCATCGCATCCTCGTCCCGGGTGAGCGCGTGGTCGTCGCGGTTTCCGGTGGACCCGACTCGCTGGCGCTACTCTCCATTCTGCGCGAGATCCTGCCCGCGCTCCCGCTGCACCTGACGGTCGCGCATTTCGATCACGGCTGGCGTCCGGACAGCAGGGCTGACCGCGACTTTGTCGCGTCAATCGCCACCAGGTGGGGCTATGACTTCCATTCGGCAGAGGCCGCCGCTGACATCCCGCATACCGAACAAGCCGCCCGCACCGCGCGCTTCACCTTTCTGCGTCAAACCGCAACCGCCACCCGTAGCACGGCAATCGCGCTCGGCCACACCCAGGATGACCAGGTGGAGACCTTGCTGCTCCACCTGCTGCGCGGCAGCGGCTCGCGCGGGCTGGGCGCCATGCGCCGTCGCGACGGCGATCTCGCCCGTCCGCTGCTGGACATTCCGCGGCGCGACATCGAAGCCTACCTCGCCCGCCTCCAGCTGACCCCACGACGCGACCCCACCAACGAGGACCCGCGCTTCACCCGCAACCGCCTCCGCCAGCAGCTGCTTCCGGCGGTCGATGCCTTCGACGCGGCCGCTCGCGAGCTGCTCGCCCGCACGGCCGACATCCTGGGCGAAGAGGATCGCTTCCTCGAGGAGCAGGTTGCCGCCCTACCGGACGACATTGCTCGCGATCGCGAGGCTTTTGCGAGACTGCCACCGGCGATCCAGCGTCGCGTCGTGCGCCACCTGGTCCCTGACGCGGGCTTTCTCGAGGTCGAGGCCGTTCGCCGGGCCGACCAGGCCTCAGCCACCCCGCCGGCGTCGCAATCCGCGCACATCGCCGTCACAACCTGCAGCTGCGATCCGGCGAGCTTCAGGGCCCGCGACCAGGTCGGTCACCTCGACGCCGACCGCGTCCGCCTGCCGCTGACGGTCGCCGCCCGCAAGCCGGGCGACCGGATGCGCCCCCTCGGCCTCAGCCAGCCGAAACGCCTGCAGGACATCCTGGTCGACGCCCACGTTCCGCGACATCTCCGCGACAACTTGCCGGTGGTTTCCGACGGCGAAGAGATCGTTTGGATCCCGGGCGTTACCGTGGCCGAAAACAAGCGCGTCACGCCCGCCACCCGCCGCCAGATGCACCTCGAAATAGAGCGTCGCTGAATTCGTTCTACTTCATGTTGCCTAACAGGATTCTTAAAAACCCGGTGTTAAGATAGCGTGGCCATGAGAGGCCGAAACCGCAACATCTTTTATTTCATCCTGCTCGCCGGTTTGCTGGCAATCATCTGGGCGAGCTACAAGAGCTTCAACAACATCGCGGCTCCTACCGACAAGACGACCTTTGACTTGATTCAGGCGGCCGATAACAAACAGATCAAGCAGGCCACCATCAAGAGCAGTGGCACCGAGGTCGATTGGACCGACACCAGCGGCAACCACTACAAGACAACCTTCCGCGACACCTTCCAGATCGAGACCAAGTTCGTTGAGGACAACGTCAACTTCAGCACCGAGCAACCGAGCTCGTCGAACCTGCTGCTCTCGGTCGTCCTTCCGAACGTCATCCTCTTCCTGGTCATCGGTGGCTTCATGTGGTACATGCTCCGCCAGACCCAGAGCGGCAATAATCAGGCAATCTCCTTTGGCCGCAGCCGGGCGCGCCTGCTGAGCGGTGACAAGCCCGCCGTCACGTTCAACGACGTTGCCGGTGTCGAGGAGGCCAAGCAGGAGCTCACCGAAATTGTCGAGTTCTTGAAATTCCCGGAGAAATTCACGGCGCTCGGCGCGCGCATCCCCAAAGGGGTTCTGATGGTCGGCCCGCCCGGCACCGGCAAGACCCTCCTGTCCAAGGCGGTCGCGGGCGAGGCGGGCGTGCCCTTCTTCAGCATCTCTGGCTCCGAGTTCGTGGAGATGTTCGTCGGTGTCGGTGCGTCTCGGGTGCGCGACCTTTTCGACCAGGCCAAGAAGAATTCGCCCTGCATTGTCTTCGTCGATGAGATCGATGCGGTCGGCCGCCAGCGTGGCGCCGGCCTGGGCGGCGGGCACGACGAGCGCGAGCAGACCCTCAACCAGTTGCTGGTCGAGATGGACGGCTTCGAGACCAACACCCACGTCATCGTGATCGCCGCCACCAACCGGCCCGACGTCCTCGACCCGGCGCTGCTCCGTCCCGGTCGCTTCGATCGGCACGTGACGCTGGATCGCCCCGATATTCGCGGCCGCCGCGCCATCCTCGAGGTGCACGCGCGCAACAAGCCGTTCGATGGCCAGGTCGATCTCGAGGTGCTCGCGCGCCAGACCCCCGGCTTCAGCGGTGCCGACCTCAGCAACCTTATTAATGAGGCCGCCATCCTCGCGGCGCGCAACAACAAGAAAGCGATCGGCCAGCTGGAGCTCGAGGAAGCCATCGCGCGCGTCATCGCCGGCCCCGAGCGCAAGTCGCGCATGATCACCGAGCAGGAGAAGAACGTCATCGCCTACCACGAGATCGGCCACGCGCTGGTCGCCAAGTCGCTGCCCAACGCGGACCCGGTGCACAAGGTCTCGATCATCTCGCGCGGCATGGCGCTTGGTTGGACGATGCAGCTCCCAACCGAAGACCGCTATCTGGTATCGCGCAGCGAGCTCAACGACGACATGGCGGTCATCCTCGGCGGCCGCGTCGCCGAGGAACTGATCTTCGGCGACATCACCTCGGGTGCCTCGGACGACATCGGCAAAGCCACCAAGCTCGCCCGCCGCATGGTCACCGAGTGGGGCATGTCGGACAAGCTCGGCCCGCTGACCTTTGGTCACAAGGAAGAGCTCGTCTTCCTCGGCCGTGATCTCGGCGAGCAACGAAACTACAGCGAGGAGATCGCCGGAGAGATCGACCAGGAAGTCCACCGGCTGGTCGATGCCGGCTACCAGCGTGCCAGGAAGATTCTGACCGAGCGCCGCGACAAGCTCGTGCAGCTCGCCGAATATCTCAAGACAGAAGAGACGATCGAAGGCTGGCAGATGGACGCCGTCATCAACTCGCCTGACGGCAAGGTGCCGCCGGTGCCCGAGCGCCCCAAGGCCGAGACGCCGCGTCCGCCACAGGTGCAGCCGAAGACGGACGACCGCGGCCCCGAGATCCCGCCTGGTCGCCTGGAGCCGACGCCCGCCTAAAGGAGGATAGGGGGTGCCGTTCGTAGGACACTTTTATTTCCTTATCCTCATGCTCCTCGTCTATGGCGTCGTGATCGTGTTGGCCGTCTGGCTCGTGCTCTGGGCGATTCGAGTCTCCCCGCGACGAATCCGGCCAGATAATGCGCTCGCCATTCTCAACGAGCGCTTTGCCCGCGGCGAGATCGACCAGCAGGAATACGAGCAACGCAAAGCGGCCCTGCTCCACCACTGAGCCCCGCTCGAGCCCATCTCAAGACGGACGGCCGGAAGCGAGATCGCGTTATAAGATAGAGACGCCGCTTGGATCCTCAGTGACCGAGACGGAATCATGCAAAAGCCGACTATCGCCATCGTCGGACCTGGCCGGGCCGGATCGGCTCTCGGGCGCGCCCTCCACGCCGCCGGATACGCCATTGCCGCGATCGGTGGCCGTAACCCTGACAACGTTCGCAACCTGGCCGAGGAACTCGACGCCCGGCCCTGTCAGAGTCCCGCGACCACCATTGACCTCGCCGACCTGACGATCCTCGCCGTCCCCGACGACGTCATCCTTGGCCTGGCCACGGATATGGTCGAATCGCTCTGCTCGGCGGCCGGAAAGTCCGTCGTCCACCTGAGTGGCGCGCAGGACCGATCGGCGCTGCGTCCCCTGGCGCAGCAGGGAGGCCTTCGGACGGGGGTCTTCCATCCCCTACAGACATTCCGGCGCGGCCCGCAGGCGGTGGCCAACGTCGCCGGAACTTACTTCGGCATCGATGCCGATCCGCAATTTCGCGACCAGCTGATGCAGTTGGCGCGCGACCTTCATGGCTATCCCTTCGACCTCAGCGGTGTCGACCGGGCCCTCTACCATGCCGCGGCGGTGTTCGCGGCGAATTACTCGATCACGCTGCTCGCGGAATCCATCGCGCTCGCCGGACAAGCCGGGCTCGACCCGGAAACGGCCCGCCTGGGGATGACGACGCTGCTCGCGGGCGCCGTCAATAATCTTCGCGACCTCGAGCCC
>Ga0209577_10006175_pt1 | contig 11106 bp, 12 predicted proteins | sample GraSoiAngelo_109_FD_185874 | JGI IMG/M metagenome (GOLD analysis project Ga0209577, IMG submission 185874) | Grasslands soil microbial communities from the Angelo Coastal Reserve, California, USA - 14_0903_12_20cm (SPAdes) (version 2) | ecosystem: Environmental > Terrestrial > Soil > Grasslands... | reverse complement strand
CGGCTTGCGTAATCGGGCCCTACTTGGTATGCCACGACGGACCTGTATTCTCAGAAGCGGAACTTAGTGGCATGCCTGAATTCGGACACATGAGGCGCGATCTCTCGGGCAAGAGGGTTCCGCTGAACGCAGGCCATTGATTGAGACTTGGTCTAGTTCATAGCTCCGGAGAAACGAAGCGTTAATTAGAACGGTCAGCATTTTTCATCAACATAGCAAAGGGAGATAGAAACTTACGCCTACTCATGGCTCGCTAACAAAAGCAGGAAAAGTCAGGCAGCAGACTCCGAAGATCGTAGCTCTAGACAAACCAGGGCTTTCGCCGCGCGAGCGGGTCCGTAGGAATGCGCAGAAGAGATTTGTTCTGGGCAGAAAACCGGGCCAGAACTACATCAGGGTCTAAGCATCAGACGGTCCGATTTTTCCATTCTGAAGCAAGCATACTGTAGCTGACAGTATCAACAAAGTGATCGTATAACCACTCGCTTTGCCGAGAGATTCCTTCCTGCCCAAACCCAAGCCTCTCAGCCACCAGACGACATCGCCTGTTTTCGAGAGCGCAAGAAATCTCCACTCGATTGAGGCCCAGTTCATTGAATGCCAGGTCAATCAATGCGCTACACGATCTTGTCATGATTCCTCTTCCCTGGAATGATTTGCCTAATCAGAAACCGACCAAAGCCGCGCGGTTGCCCCAGTCAATGTAGTCGAAGGTCACGACACCGGCAAGCAATCTTCCTGACCAGATACCCATGACGAGGCCTGTTGTGCCGTCACTTTCTTCCCGATTTCTCGTGATAAATTGAGTCGCAGCCGCTACGGATCGATAATCGTCGACGAAAGGCAGCCATTCTCTAAGCTGAATCCTGTTCGAGTCCACGAGCTTGAACAGATCGAGTGCATGCCTCGGTTCCAGCAATTTGATCCGCACGTCTCGATCAACTTCAAGTGGAAACAACCCCTTAGACACTATAGGACGGGAAGAATCTCGTCTGGCCCTAGTCTGTTTGCGAGATTCGTCGATTCTAGGCAACGAGCATCTGGTCAGACTCTGACCAACTTAATAGCCTAGATTTGAGCCGACGCGGGACTGAGAATAACTCGCTCGATGGTACAGGTATCATTGTCGCTGACGATCGATCTCTTGCTTGGTATACAATCACTCCTCATCTTCCTTTTCGCCGGCTACGAGTATCGTACCCTAATGCACTTCCCGACGCTTCCAGAGCAGACTGGTACCGGCAGTAACGTCCCTCTGGTTTCCATAATTTTGCCTGTCAGAAACCAAGCCAGAACCGTTAGTGACTGTGTCAGCTCATTGGTGGGTCTCGAGTATCCCAACAGAGAGATCATCGTTGTGGACGGTGGTTCAACCGACGGGACCCGGGAGCTTGTTCAGAAATTCGTTCCAGAGATCACAATAGTTGACGAGGACCCTCTCCCAGTAGGCTGGGTAGGAAAGAACTGGGCGTGCCATCTTGGCTACAAGAAATCGCGAGGCGAGCTGCTCCTATTCACCGACGGTGATTCCTTCCACGCAACGGACAGCCTGGCAAGATCCGTTAACTACCTTCGGTCTGAGAAGGCGGATCTCGTTACACTTGCGCCTGGAACCATACTGAGGAGTTTTTGGGAGAGGCTCTTGCAGCCGCCAATCTTTCTTCTGATCATGATTTTGGTAGGTGGAAAATTGGTTAATGATGACAATCGGCAGAATGCGATTGGAAATGGACAGTACATGCTCTTTCGTCGAGAGGCTTACGACAAGATTGGGGGGCACTATGCGGTTCGTGACAAGATTATCGAGGACTATTCCTTGGGCAGATTGTTGAAGAGGGCAGGGATGCGGCTGCGGTTTGTCACCGCCTCTGATGCCCTAGGAGTCAGAATGTACGCTAGCCTGGGTGAGATCTGGCGCGGCTGGAGGAAGAACTTCTACACGGTGTCCGAGAAGCACATGCTACCGAGGGCGGTCACTCGAATCTTCCTGATGTTCACGTTCCTCGTATTGCCATTCGCTGTCCTAGGTTACGGCATCTTACTGGCAGCAGCAACCCCTCTGAACGCCTATCTGATCGCGGGACTGTTCATGTCGGGCCTGTTGTGGCTTGGCATAGTCATGCTTGACAACTCCATTGGAGTCAGCTCTCTATACGCGCTCATGTTCCCACTTGCTATCGTAGTCTACATTTTCATCGGGATCGACTCGACAGTTCGAGGGTCGCTTGGCTTCGGCTTCTCGTGGAAAGGACGGGTATATGGGAAACCGATAGAAAGACAGTTAGAGCCCAGTCCAGTCTAACAAACGCAGATTCCAAGGCGTCATACAATGAGTCAGGTTGTCGAACAAGTCTCAACCGAGATTCTTGAACGACTCCTAGCTCTCGAAAATCCGTCTAAAGAGGATGTCAACAAGGTCAAGATCGAGGTCTGCAGAAAGTACAAGTCGCCCTTCGTCCCCGCTAACTCCAGCATTCTCGAGCTCTTATCCGATGATCTTCGACCGAGACTCCGACCCGTTCTAGCTGACAAACAGGTGCGCGGCATCAGCGGCGTAACCACGGTTGCGGTAATGCCCAAGCCCTATGGTTGTCCTCACGGAAAGTGCAGCTATTGCCCTGGAGGTCCCGATGAAGGCGTCCCGCGCGCCTACACTGGAAAAGAGCCCGCAGTCATGAGGGCTCTAGAGTCAAAGTACGACCCCTTCCAACAAGTCAGCAGTCGACTATCGCAGCTTCGCCGCATGGGCCACTTTGTCGACAAGGTGGAACTGATCTTGATTGGAGGCACCTTTCCGTTCATGCCTTGCTCGTATCAGGAAGAATTCGTCAAGAGATGCCTGGACGCTCTCAATGACCAGGAGTCAGGATCACTTGACGAGGCCAAGCAGATTGCTGAGAACGCTCAGGTGAAAAATGTCGGAGTGACGGTTGAGACCCGGCCCGACTGGTCTCGGAGAGACCACGTAGACCACATGCTGTCAATGGGTGTCACCCGAGTCGAGATAGGTGTTCAGACTCTCTACGACGATGTATACGAAAGAATTCATCGTGATCACACAGTGGCGGACGTTGTCGAGGCGACGCAGACTCTGAAAGAATCAGGTCTCAAGGTTGGGTACCATATGATGCTGGGGCTTCCCGGTTGCGACGAGACACGGGACCTTGAGGCCTTTCGAACGATTTTTGAAGGTTCGGATTTCAAGCCAGACATGTTGAAGATCTATCCGTGTCTAGTGACGCCCGGAACCAAGCTGTATGAACAATGGCAAAGAGGAGAGTACAAGCCCTACTCGACAGCGCAAGCCGCCCGTCTGATCGCCGAGGTCAAACGGTTCATCCCTCCATGGGTGAGGGTAATGAGAATCCAACGAGAGATTCCGGTTGATGGAATCGCGGATGGAGTAAAGAATGGAAACCTTCGCCAACTAGTCCAAGAAGAACTGGGGCGTCAAGGAGTCAAGTGTCGTTGCATAAGATGCCGGGAGGTCGGACAGCACATCATGAGAAACGGTTCGAACCCTAGAATCGATGACGTCAACATCCAACAAATAGCGTACGAAGCGTCAGGAGGCACTGAAGTCTTTCTTTCATTCGAGGAACCAGCACAAAGCCTACTAGTCGGATATGTTCGGCTACGGATTCCAGGTGACAACTCTCATCGTCCCGAAATCAAGGACAAGAATGCCGCGATCATTCGAGAACTCCACGTCTTCGGTCAAACTGTGCCAGTTGGCACAAGATCAGAATTGGCGTTTCAGCACAAGGGCTACGGATCTAGGCTTGTAGTTGAGGCTGAGCGCGTAGCATCCGAGGAGTATGACAGGACCAAGATGGTTGTGATAAGCGCTCTTGGGACGAAGAACTACTACTCACGTTTCAACTATCAACACGATGGACCCTACGTATCCAAATCGTTGACTTAGGAAAGCCGCGGCTGGATACAAGCTAGGTGAAATCAAGTCATGTCAGCTTCCGGACTCGAAGGATACCACGGAGAAATCCTACGCCGACTCAAGAGCGCCAATGCCGAGATTGGCAGCATCATTAGAATCACGACAAAATCAGGCGAAGTTTTCGAAGGAACGTTATTCCCACGATCAGAGTACACGGATCCGAACCACATAGTTCTCAAACTCAATAACGGATACAACATAGGAATCCACTACGAGAAGACGGAGAAGATAGAAGTCATAGGGGAAGGCCCGAAGCCGCACTTTACGAAACCACCTTCTCAACCGAAGAGCCCCGGATTACCCAGAGTAGCGATCATTAGCACAGGAGGGACCATAGCAAGCCGCGTCGACTACAGGACAGGAGCCGTCCAACCCGCACTGACAGCAGCTGACCTCGCGAGTGTCGTGCCTGAACTTGCGTCAATTGCTGAGGTTGAAGCTCACATTCTCTTCAGTGAGCTAAGCGAGAACGTTACGCCCGCACAATGGACAACCCTCGCGGAGGACGTTGCCAAGAGGATCGGTGGTGGGGTTGACGGGGTCGTTGTGAGTCAGGGAACTGATACTATGCACTACACCTCGGCGGCTCTCAGCTTCGCCTTGCAAGACCTTCCCGTTCCTGTTATGCTCGTGGGAGCTCAGAGGTCTTCAGATCGGCCAAGCTCCGATGCAGCCTCCAATCTAACGGGAGCTGTCGCTCTGGCCGCCCGAGCTGATCTAGGTGCAGTAGGAGTAGCCATGCACCAAGACATGTCTGATCGCTACGTAGTCGCCCACAGAGGTACCAGAGTACGAAAATGTCACACGAGCCGGCGGGACGCGTTCAAATCGATCGGGTCAAATTCCTTAGCAAGATACGACCTCCAGACAGGTCAGATCGAACAATTCGAAGACTCCACCAGACGGCGGAACCCTCGAAAACTTATCGTCGAGCCACACTTTGATCATCATGCCTATCTGCTAAAATTCCATCCAGGCTTCAACCCCGAAATCATCACTTCTGCCGTTTCAAGCGGTGCACGCGGTCTAGTTCTAGAAGGCACCGGCCTCGGACATGTCTCGAAATATTGCTACGACGCAATCAAGAAGGCGTTGAAAGAAGAGGTCCCGGTTTTCATGACCTCCCAAACGATCTGGGGCAGAGTGGACATGAACGTATACGTCACCGGGCGCGATCTTCTCAACATCGGTGTCACCCCCCTCGAGGACATGATCTCAGAAACCGCTCTCGTCAAACTAATGTGGGTCCTAGGCAAAACTCGGTCTCCAGAAAGAATTCGCGAGCTCATGCTGCAAACTGTGGCAGGGGAGACTACGGAAAGGTCGCCGATAATGGAGGCCGTTTAATCGCCATTCGACTACTCAGCTATCGGCCTCAGGGTCGGCCTTGAGGTTCACAGGCAGCTCGACACTAGCAGGAAGCTGTTCTGTGAGTGTCCAACAATCCTTTCTACCAAGCCCCCGACGCTCACCCTCGACCGTAAACTTAGACCTACTCAAAGCGAACTGGGCCAGATAGACCCGGCGGTCCTCTTCGAATTCCACAAAGGCCGGACGATCAGGTACGAAGCGGACCCGGAAACGACTGATCTAGTCGAACTAGATGAAGAGCCACCGCACCGGCTCAACGAAGAGGCGATCGATATCGCGCTAACGATCAGTGCCCTGTTCAAAGCCCGTCCAATGGACGAGATTCATGTAATGCGAAAAGTCGTGATTGATGGCTCCAACACTACAGGATTTCAGCGAACTGCAATAATCTCCATCTCCGGAACACTCAAGGTCGACGAGAAGGACATCCCAATCCAGCAAATCACTCTGGAAGAGGATTCAGGACGAAAGACGGGAGAAGGCAAGAATACTGTAACGTTTCGACTCGATCGTCTCGGAGTCCCGCTGATAGAAATCTCAACCGGGGCCGACATCAACCACCCTGACGAAGCAAGCAAAGTCGCCTTTGAAATCGGTAAGATGCTCCGGGCCACAAAGAGCGTGAAGCGCGGTCTTGGAAGCATAAGACAAGACCTCAACATATCGATCAAGAATGGTGCACTCATAGAGATCAAAGGCGTCCAGGAACTCGAGCTAGTCGCCAAAGTTGTAGAACTGGAAGTACAGCGTCAAACGGCCCTACTACAGATTCGAGACGAACTGCGAACGCGAAACCTCAAAGCCGCACAACTCAACGACAATTTTGGCGACCTGACAGAGCAACTCTCGTCATCACAGTCCAAAATTATTCAGTCAGCAGTGAAAAATGGTGGAGTCGTTCTCGGCACTCGTCTCGCTGGTTTCAAGGGTCTTCTCAAACGCGAGCTCATCCCAGGAATTAGGCTTGGAACTGAGATGGCGAAGAGAGCAGCTTTCTGGGGACGGGTCGGAGGAATATTCCATTCAGACGAACTTCCTGGCTACGGCATAACCGAAAACGACGTAGGGATAATCTCGAAAAAACTCGGATGCAGACCTTCAGACGCTTTTGTCCTCGTCGCAGATGCAAGGGAAAATGCTCTCGATGGATTGAAGGCCGTCGTTGAACGAGCCAAAGAAGCACTCGTGGGAGTTCCGGAGGAGACGCGCACAGCAAGCCCTGACGGGACGACTCAATACATGAGGCCTCGTCCAGGAGCAGCCCGGATGTACCCTGAGACAGATGTACCCCCGGTCCAGATCAGCCCCGAAAGAATCCGGCAAATTACAGACAATTTGCCCAGGATGCCTGAGGAGTTGGCGAAAGAGATTGATTCAAAATACGAGATCGGTCCAAAACTTGCGATTCAGTTAGTCAACTCGGACTATCTCGGAATTTTCGATGGAATCGTTTCCAGCGCAAAGGGGGTCGGGGCGAGTTTCGTCGCAACAGTACTGACGGAGTCGCTGCGTTCACTTTCAAGAGAGCAGGTCCCAGTCGAGAATCTGGAGGATTCTCATCTGATAGAGGTCTTCGATCTGGTTGCAAAGGGAAAGACCGCAAAAGAATCGGTTCTTGAGATTATCAAGTGGTTATCATCTCATCCTGATTCCAGCGCTGAAGACGCTCTCGGAGAACTGAAACTTAGAATGCTGACCAACGAGGAGCTAAGGGGAATCATTTCCAAGGCGCTCGAGTCAAATCGCTCCCTGATCCACGAGAACGGGACGAAGGCGATGGGAAAAATGATGAATTTGGTTATGGGAGAGGTCCGGGGACGAGCTGACCCGAAGATGGTAACCGAACTCTTACGGGCGCAATTGGAACAATTCAAAGGGTGACATCGTCCATCCGCGAAACCCCAGAAAAATCCTCAACCGTCGAGCTGGACGAACTCGACCGGAAGATTCTCCAAGCCTACTTAATCGATGCTCGACTATCTTACAGAGAATTGGCCCACAAGCTAGGAGTATCCACAACCACCATTCAGTCCCGGACCAGCAAGCTGGAAAAGTCAGGCATTATTCGAGGATACTCAGCAATCTTTGACCATGAGAAAATAGGGTTTCAACTGACAGCGCTCACAGAAGTATCAGTGGCGAAGGGGAAGTTGTTGGAATTGGAGAAAGAGGTTGCCAAGATGCCGCAAGTGTTGGCCGTTTATGACGTGACGGGTCTCACAGACGCGATGGTGATCGCCAAGTTCAAGAGCCGTGAAGAACTAAGCAAATTCACAAAGGCGCTGTTGGCGATGCCTTTCGTAGAACGAACCAACACCCACATTGTGCTAACGACGGTCAAGGAAGATTTCAGATTAGTGTAGAATTTCCCAGCGTTATCCAATTCAGTATGCAGTTCCTTCCGGACCAAAAAAGCACGAGGCTTTCTCGACCTAAGTCAAATAATTCGATTAGCTTCCCAGTACAGAGAAGGCTATTTCAGTGTATGTACTTCTGAGCCATCAGGAGTTCTGCGTTTAGGATCGAGCATCCGGCACCCCCCCGGACGAGGTTGTGTCCCAATACGATGTACTTTATTCCATTAAACGCAGAATCTTTTCGCAATCTGCCAACACTTACTGTCATGCCTTTGCCCTCATCCACGTCGAGTCTTGTCTGAGGTCTATCTTCCTCCTTTCGAACGATCACGGGATGAGGTGGCGCACTGGGCAGTTTCAACTTCTGCGGCGTCGATTCGAACTCTGACATTGATTTCGCGGCTTCTTCTGGGGATGTCGGAATTCTTGTCTTTACGAAGACGGCTTCTATGTGCCCATGGATTGTTGGCACTCTTTGGCAACTAGCCGATATTGTAACTGTGGCTGGTTTGGTTGCAGTGCCGAGAATCTTGTTAGTCTCACGTTCTACTTTCTCCTCTTCGTTCCTAATGAACGGGATGACATTCTCGAGAATATCCAGTGATGCTACTCCTGGATATCCCGCCCCGGAGATGGCTTGCATGGTTGAGACGATGACTGTTTCGAGACCGAATCGGTCGTAGAGCGGCTTCAGGGAGAGACTGAGGATTGCTGTTGTGCAGTTCGGATTCGCCACTATGAAACCATCCCACTTGGCTCGACGCTTCTGGTCTTCTACGAGTGAGGCGTGCTCAGCATTCACTTCGGGGTTGAGCAGTGGAACATCATGGTCCATTCTGTGCGATGATGCGTTCGAGAAGACCGGGAACCCTGCTTTGGCGAACTCTTCCTCGGTCGGTCCTGCTACCTCGCTGGGAAGAGCGGAGAAGACGATATCAGGGTCAGCTATTGCCCGGGGGGTTGCCTCAACCACTTGTAAGTCTCCCAAATCGTCGAGTACGTGTCTCTGGATCTGCCCGCCTACCGCAGCAGCATAGGTTTTTCCGACATTCCTGTCGCTGGCCGCAACTGCAGATACCTCTAGCCATGGATGATTAGCTAAGAGCTGTACGAACTTCTGACCCATCATCCCCGTAGCCCCGAGGACTACGGCTTTCTTCTTCGTCGTTGGCACCGTGTCTTTCCTCTATTGGAGTCGTTCTCTCCGTTTCAAGCTCTACGAGCTAGTCAGACATCCACTGGCCTCGGTACCTCGTGTCCCGAATATGTCAGTATCGCTTTCGAAACTTGCGCTTGGGAGTTCATAGTTTAGTTTAGACCTTTATAGGCTGGGAATGGTCAACCCAGCAACGATATTGTATGCCTCAACGATCAGAAGAACTGACCCAGTCTTCATTAGCGGAAATCTTGGGAAAGATGTCTGAGAAGGGTTACGCCCTAAACTTCGACGTTACCCTAGAGCTCGCCACTCCTACTTTGAAGGTTGGGACGGTGAGAGTTCACGGAAAACTCGAGTCTGCAGCCCTCAAGAAGAAATAAGCTGATTCAACTCGCCCGATTTACTGACTGAAACTCTCACGTTAGCTTAGGGCTGCTCCTACTCCCAGGCATCAAATCCCAAATACCTGCGTGTTCATTGTAATCTCATGAGCCAGCCTTGGATGGGTGCCCCCAACATTCGAGGGATAGGGGGCACATCGACAAGCAGGTATGTAGCTTTAGTCGCAGTGCTAACGGCTATCTTCACCGCCTACGGGTACATTTCAAGCATTGAGCTCCGGACCGTGACGAGATCGTTGGATCTCTTCTTTCTACTTCCCGCATTCTTCGCTATCCTAGTGTCCCTAACAGGCAAGAAATGGGGTGGAACTATTCTCGCCAGCATTATCGGACTGATCTTCCTAGGAACACCCAGTGCCGCCGGCAACTTTTCACCTCATATTACAGCCTCAGTAATCGTCAACGGTCTAGTCTTCGACCTCTACCTGCAGCGTGCTAGTGGCAGCCTTCTCGACCCATCCAGAAACCATCTTGTCCTCGCAGGCACCTTCGGAAACCTTGCGATGGCGCCCACAGGCTTGCTTGTCCTCCAGGTAGTCGGGTTTTCATCATCTGCAGTAATATGGGCGATTGCATTGATCGGTGATACTCTAGTCGGTGCAGCCGGCGCATTCTTCGGGACATTGGTCGTCGAGAGAGTAAAGGGCCTACAAGCAAGACGGGTTCTCGAAGCAGAGTCCGCTGTAAGAGTTAGAGTCTAGACGTAGAGGACAGCTCGAACTCCGCTCAGGCATCAGAAACCTAAGCTCTCCCAGTGCAGGTAACGATCCATCAATATGAGTGCACTCTACAGATTAATCTCGGCCGATTTAGCTCCATGTCGAATAGCGACACCATGAACGACACTGGTTCTCGTAAGACTCGAGGAAACACTAAGCTAGTCGGGACCGTGTTTTTGGGAATCATGGTCATTCTATCAGCTTGGTTCGCTGTCGCATACTTTCATATTGCTTATCTCGAACGATACATTGTTGACAGCATAAATCCCAACGGCTCTATTCTCCGCGTTACACTCATCGCAACACTCGGGGGATTCATCCTGTCAGTTCCGATTCTGAGAAGCCTCTCACGGAGGGAGAAGACGTCACAAGTCAGGGTACAACCAATACCACAAATTCGCAGCCCAAGAGTTCATCCGCTTTTCACGACCTCGAGACCAGCACGGGATACGAATTTTGTTATTAGGAAGATAAAGAATCGGGGCAGAATCTCGAGAAACCGGGCCGGAGAGCGACTTCCACCTAGCTATCAAGAGTAGGACGTGTAGCAATTCTTAATGCCCTGCCCTCTCCTATCATAACGAAGTCTACTCGGAGAGTGTTTGGCGTTTGTGCGGAATATTCGGCTGCGTTCTTCACGATGGCTCTCATGCAGCGCCAATAATCCATTCCGCGCTCAAGCGGCTCGAATACCGAGGCTACGACTCAGTAGGCGAAGTAACAATCGACAATGACCGATTGACTGTGAAGAAAGACAGCGGACGATTGGAGGAGGTCCACGCAAAATACAATCTTGACGACCTCCCAGGACCAGTAGGAGTTGGCCACACCCGATGGGCGACGCACGGAAGACCCGTGTACGAAAACTCTCATCCGCTCGTAGATTGCAAGTCGCGAATCGCCGTAGTTCACAATGGAATTATCGAAAACTACCTAGAAATCAAGAGAGAACTGGAAGCGAAAGGCCACACATTCCAGTCGAGAACTGACACTGAAGTCGTCCCGCACCTTGTCGAAGACTATCTCTCTCACGGGATGAGTCTGGAAGAGGCGTTCCGGAAGACTGTGAGCCGTCTTGAAGGAGCCTATGCGATCGTTCTCACCAGCGCAGAACAGCCGAAGACAATACTCTGCGCCCGCCAGG
>Ga0209577_10006174_pt1 | contig 11106 bp, 5 predicted proteins | sample GraSoiAngelo_109_FD_185874 | JGI IMG/M metagenome (GOLD analysis project Ga0209577, IMG submission 185874) | Grasslands soil microbial communities from the Angelo Coastal Reserve, California, USA - 14_0903_12_20cm (SPAdes) (version 2) | ecosystem: Environmental > Terrestrial > Soil > Grasslands ... | reverse complement strand
GGACTGGCCGCAGACCTACGCCGCCGCGGGCGCGGTGTACGTCGCGAACACCGGGTTCGGCATCGGCGACACCGCGTCGATCGCCTACTCCGAGCAGTTGATGGCGCTCTTCGCACAGCACCTCGACGGTGCGAGCCGCATCGGCGAGGCGCTGTCGGCCGCGAAGGAGGACTACTTCTCGGGCCTGGGCGCCGTGAGCGTCTACGACGAGAAGGCGCTCAACGAGGCAGAGCTCTACGGCCTCCCGATGTGGACGGTCGGCATCGCGCAGACGCCGGTCCCGTTGGCGCCGGTCGCACCGCTCGCCGCCGCGCGCACGACACTCAGCGCCGCGGCGGCGCCGTCGCTCGGCACGCCGGGCTCGGATCCGCAGACCGGGCTCGACGGCGCGTCGTTCTCCGCCGACCCGTCCTTCACGAAGGTGACGACGGCCCGTGGCGACTACTACTCGACCTCGTCGACCGCCAACGACTTCAGCGCCTACCAGGCGACGAACTACCGGCCGATCGAGCCGAAGACGCCGATCGCGCTGCCGACGACGCACGACTTCCGTGGCGCGCTGATCCTCCATGCGACTTCCAGTGACGAGACCGGCTGGCACCCGGCGATCGTCCGTCCGACGGTCGACTCGTCCCTCACCGAGCCGGCGCTCTCGTTCGCGAACGACTCGTGGCCGTCGCGCATCAACTCGGTGACGACGACGAGGACCGTGAACGGCCGCCGGCAGCAGCTGCAGCTGCTCACCGGGGCGTTCTTCACGGACACGACGCTCGCGGCGGACGGCCAGAACGTGCAGCGCCGCTGGACACATCTCGACGGCCAGGTGTTCTACAACGATTCGAGCACGGACTTCCGGCCGCCGACGTTCCAGCAGACGGCGGCCACCGCGATCGACCCGACGCACGTCGCGTTCAGCGCACGCGTCTACGACACGACGGCCGCCGGCGCAGTCGCGACTCCGAAGCTCGTGTACGTGCTGTTCAGGGACGCGTCGAGCAATGTATGGAAGGGCGTGTTCCTGCAGCAGTCCGCGGCCGGCGCGCCGTGGACCGGTGGCGCACCCGTGGCGAGCAGCTCGCAGATCGAGTACTTCGTGCAGGCGTGCGACGCGGCCGGCAACTGCTCGTCGACCTCCGACAAGGCGCGGTACTTCAGCGCGATCCCGCCGGCGGCCGGTAACCAGCAGGGCGGGCAGGGCACGATCTCGCTCGCGATCACGGGCGGCACGGTCGGACAGAACGGGTACTACCTTGGCAACGTCACGCTGTCCGCGGCCGACAGCTCGAGCGCGGTCGTGCTGACGAGCAGCGTCGACGGCGCCGCACCGGCACCCGTGCCCTCTTCGGGGACGATCGTCGTCTCCGGGAGTGGGCTGCACACGGTCGAGGTCGACGCCTCCGACGGCGGCACGGCCGCGAAGCTCGTGCTGATCGACGCCACCGATCCGACGATCAGCTTCGTCGCACCGGCGGCCGGGGCCGTGCTCCAGCTCGGCGCTGCCGCGACGGTCGCATTCACGTGCGCCGACAGCGGCTCCGGCATCCAGTCGTGCACGGGCACGCAGTCGAACGGCGCCGCGCTCGACACGTCGACGCCGGGCTTCCACACGTTCACTGTGACGGCGACCGACATCGCCGGGCGGTCGGCGACAGTCAGCCACACCTACCAGGTGGCGTGGCCGTTCGCCGGCTTCCTCGCACCCGTCGACAACGTCCCGACGCTGAACGTCGTCAAGACCGGCCAGGCCGTGCCCGTGAAGTTCGGGCTCGGCGGGAACCGCGGGCTCTCGATCTTCGCCGCCGGCTACCCGGCGATGGAGACGATCTCGTGCTCGACGAGCGCGCCGCTCGACACGATCGAGCAGACGGTGACCGCCGGCGGCTCGAGCCTGCAATACGACGCGAGCTCCAACCAGTACACCTACGTCTGGAAGACCCCGAGCTCAGGGTGGCCGTCGGGTGCGTGCCGCCAGCTGATCATGAAGCTCGTCGACGGCACGACTCACGTCGCGAACTTCAAAGCGAAGTAACCGTCGTCTAGCCTGGGCGCATGGCGCTCCTCCAGGCACGCGGCATTGCGAAGAGCTTCGGCTCTCGGCTGATCCTCGACGGGCTCGACCTGGACATCGAGCCGGGCGTGCGTCTGGGCGTGATCGGGCCGAACGGGGGCGGCAAGTCGACGCTCTTCCGCATCCTTGCCGGCCTCGAGGAGGCCGATGCGGGAGAGGTGACGCAACGGCGGGGGCTCGTGCTCGCATTCCTGCCGCAGCAGCTCGAGGGCGACGCGCGGGACGCACTGCACACGCTGCGCGCAGCGCGGCCGGACCTCGACGAGCTCGAGCGCGAGCTCGCGACGGTCGAAGCCGCGCTCGGCGAGACGGGCGGTGACCTCGACCGGATGACGCGGCTGCTGAAGCGCCAGGAGGACCTCCTGCAGCGCTGGACCTCCGCGGGCGGGCCGGGCTTCGAGGGCCGCGCCCGCGCGCTGCTCGGCGACGTGGGCCTCGACGACGAGGACCTCGCGAAGCCGACGCGCGTGCTCTCCGGCGGGCAGCGCAAGCTGGTCGGACTCGCCGCGTGCCTGCTGCGCGACCCCGACGTGCTCCTGCTCGACGAGCCCGAAGCGCACCTCGACGTCGAGGCGCGCGAGCGGATGGAGCTGCTGATGCGCTCCTTCGAAGGTGCCGTCGTCGCGATCTCGCACGACCGCTACCTGCTCGACGAGACGGTCGGCGAGATCGCCGAGCTCTCGGGCGGCCGCATCCGGATGTGGCCGGGCAACTATTCCGCGTACACCGTGGCGCGCGAGCTCGAGCTGCAGCGGCAGCAGCAGGCGTACGTGACCCAGCAGAAGGAGATCGCGCGGCTCGAGGAAGCGATCCGCCGCTTCAAGGACTGGGCCAGCCGCGTGGTCGACGAGCGGCATATCAAGCAGGCGCGCAACAAGCAGCGGCAGATCGACCGCATGGACAAGGTCGAGCGCCCTGCGCTCGAGCGGCGCAAGATCGCGCTCGACCTGCGCCCGCACGCGCGCGGCGGCGAACGTGTCGTCGAGCTGGACGGAGTCGGTGTCGAGCTCGCCGGCACGCCGATCCTCGCCGGTGTCGACCTGACCGTGTTGCGCGGCGAGCGCGTCGGCGTCGTCGGCGACAACGGCGCCGGCAAGTCGGTGCTGTTGCGCGTGCTCGCGGGCGAGCTCGAGCCGACCGAGGGCGAGCGCAAGGCAGGACCGTCGATCCGCTTCGGGAGGCTCGCGCAGGACCGGCGCCCGGACGATCCGAAGGCGACCCCGCTCGAGCTCGTGCGCCGCGCCGCGCCGATCGCGGAAGGCGAGGCCGTCTCACGATTGATGAAGTTCCTCTTCAACTACGAGCAGGTCCGCCGGCCGCTCGAAACGCTCTCGGGCGGCGAGTGGACGCGCCTGCAATTGCTCCTGCTGATGCTGCAAGGCGCGAACTGCCTGCTGCTCGACGAGCCCACGAACCACCTCGACATCGAATCGGTCGAGATGCTCGAGGGCGCGCTCGAGGACTTCCAGGGCACGGCGATCTTCGTCTCGCATGACCGCTACTTCCTCGACCGCATCGCGAGGGCGGATGGTCGAGCTGGCGTCTCACGAATGCGCCGGCTGCGTCGTTGTACGTGTGATGGCAACTCGTTCCGTCGACACCCCGATCGGCACTCTCGGCCTCGTCGGCTCCGAGGACGGGCTGGAGAGCGTCCGCTGGTCGGCGAACGGGCTGCCCGAGGACAGCTGCGCCGTGCTCGACGAGGCGGCCGACCAGCTGCGCGCGTACTTCGCGGGCGAGTTGATCGAGTTCGACCTGCTGCTCGACCTCGACGGGACGGAGTTCCAGCGCAGCTGCTGGCTTGCGCTCGCGACGATCCCGTACGGGCAGACCGTCAGCTACGGGGAGCAGGCGCGGCGGCTCGGCCTCGGTCCCGACGCCGCGCGCGCGGTCGGCGCCGCGAACGGCCAGAACCCACTGCCACTCGTCCTCCCGTGCCACCGCGTGATCGGCGCCGACGGGTCGCTGACGGGGTTCGGCGGCGGCCTGCACGTGAAGCGCTTCCTGCTCGAGCACGAAGGCGCGCTGCTGCCGTTGGGCTAGGACGCCGCTGGACGCAGCGTCGCGCGCTGCAGCGGGCGCGACACGCCGACGAACCCCGTCACCGTGCCGTCGGGGCCCGTCGTCGGCGAGAGCGAGCTCTCGAGCGTGATCCACGTGCCGTTCCTGTGCTGCACGCGCGTCGTCAGCGGCGGCGAGGCGAGGCCCGCTTCACGATTCTTGAAGTACGCGGTCACGGCGGCGAGGTCCTCGGGATGCACGTCGGCCGTCCACTCGCGCCCGACCACGTCTTCGGGGCGGTAGCCGAGCAGCGCCTGGACAGCGGTCGACGCGTAGCGCAGCACCCCCTTCGAATCGAGCAGCGTGATCAGGTCGTGCGTGCTCTCGACGACGAGCCGGTAGAGCTCTTCACTGTGGCGCAGCGCCTCGTCGGCGCCGCGCCGGTCGGTGACTTCGAGGAGGAAGCCCTGCAGGAAGATCGGGCGGTACTCCTCGTCGCGCACGGCAACCGTCTCGTCGAGCACCCAGACGGAGCGACCGTCGGCCGCGATCAGCCGGTACTCGCAGCTGAAGTTCTGGCCCGACTCGTGGGTGCGGCGCACCTCTGCGAGCACGCGCTCACGGTCGTCCGGGTGCAGGCGCGTGAGGAAGAAGTCCGGCTCGAGCCAGTCGCGCACCGGGAAGCCGAGCATCGTCTCGATCTGCGGGCTGACGTAGCGCGTGTGGACGGGCATTCCTGTCTCGTTGATGTACGTCGCGAGCGGGAGGTGCTCGACGAGCGTGCGGTACTTCGCTTCTGCTTCCTTGAGGCGCTCCTCGCGCTCACGCCGCTTCGTCACGTCGCGCAGCGAGACGGCGAAGAGCAGCGGGCCGGGCACGTCGACGCGCGTGATCGCGATCTCCGCCGGGAACGTCCGGTGGTCGGAGCGCACGGCGTTGATCTCGAGCCGCGCGCCGAGCAGCGGGCCGACTCCGGTACGCAGGACCTCCCCGAGGTCGTCGCGGTGCTCCGGTGCGATCGCGAGCTCGAGGAACGGCTTGCCGACGAGGTCGGCGCGCGTCCAGCCGAACGTCTCCTCGGTGGCAGGGTTGAGCTCGGTGATCAGGCCTTCGTGGTCGACGATCACCGCGCAGTCGAGCGAGGAGCGCAGCACGGCGTCCTTGCGGCCTTCGCTCGCCGCGAGTGCACGCTCGGAGCGCTTGCGTGCGGTCACGTCGATCATCACGCCGATCGCGCTGACGACCTCGCCGTGCGCATTGCGAACAGGCGCGGCGGAGACGTGCACGTCGATCAGCGAGCCGTCGCGGTGGAGGCGGCGCAGGTCGAGGTCGGGGAACTGTGCGCCCTCGGCGAGCCGTGCCATGTTCCCGAGGAAGAAGTCGACGTCCTCCGGCGGCACGGTCGGGTTGACGCGGCCGATCGCCTCTTCGGGCGTCCAGCCGAAGATCTCGGCCGCGCCGGCGTTCCACGAGCGCACGCGGCCGTCGAGCTCGAGGTCGACGATCGCGACCGGCGACGCGTCGATCAGCGCACGGTGGTGCTCGTACGCATTCTGGATCTCCTCGAACTGCGACGCCTGCTCGAGCGCCGTGGTCGCCTGGTTCGCGAACGCGCGCAGGATCTGCAGCCGCTCCGCGTCGGGGCGGAGGCGGTCGACGGGATCGTCGGCCCAGATGTAACCGATGCGACGGCCGCGGCGGTCGTGCAGCGGGACGAACAGCCAGTCGTTGTTCCACGCCCATGGCCCGCGGCCGTCGCGCTGCGAGCGGTAGCCGGGCGGACGTCCGGGAAGGAGACGCCGCGCCTCGTCGTGCGGGATCAGGTTGCAGCCGGCGATGTCGTAGACGGGATCGAGCAGCCGCTCGAGCTCGTCCGCCTTCAGCGACGAGCCGATGTTCTCGCCGTCGGCGAAGCCGACTGCGGCCGAGGTGCTGTATGCGCCGTCGGAACCGATCAGCTGGACTGCGACCTTCTCGAAGCCGAGCGCATCGGAGATGGCGGCGCACACGTGCTGCAAGAGCTCGTTGCTGTCGGCGGTCTCGTTCAGCCGCGCGGTGACGGCGAGCAGGTGCTCGAGCGCGTCGCGGTTCGCTTTTGCCCGCGTCGCGTCCTGCGCCGCCTCGACCGCGGCCGCCGCATGCTCCGAGACGGCGACGAGCACGTCGATCTCGTCCCCGCTTGGCTTGCGGCCGGAGATCGGCTCGTCGACGGAGAGGATGCCGAGCAGCCGTCCGTCGGCGCCGCGCATCGGTGCGAAGAGCGCGTCGTACGGATGCCACGCGTTCGGGTCGTCGGTCACCGGCAGGTCGGGCGTGAATGCCATGCCCTCGTGCGCGTCCCAATCGAACTCGCCGTAGGGGACGAGGTACGCGCCGCGCTGCAGGAAGCGCTGGTCGAGCAGCGGCTCCCAGTCTGCGACCTGGCGCACCTGGCCGAGCAGCGCTTCGCGTGCGGCGTCGCTGCCGTACACCGTGCTGACGACGAAGTCGTCCCATTCGCGGCGATAGAGGTTGATCACGACGGTGCGGAACGCGAGCGAGTCGGAGACGGTTCGCGCGATCGCGGCGAGGAGCTCGGGAAGCTCTTCGCCGGTCCGCACGAGACGGGTCACCTCGAGGAGCCCCCGCAGGCGCGAGAAGATCGTGGATTGCCGCACGTCGAGAGTCGCCACCGCATCAATAGGAATCGGTTGACTACGGGTAGCACTTCTCCCCCGATCGGGGGAGCTACGAAAGTCGGATTTGGCTCTCTGCCTGCTCGATCACGAGCGGATCGTGGGTCGCGCACGCCACCGCGGCGCCCGTCTCGCGCGCGAGGCGTCCGAGCAGGATCGCGACCGAGATCGCGTTCGCGCCGTCGAGCCGCGAGGTGGGCTCGTCGGCCAGCAGCAGCGCCGGCTTGACCACGATCGCGCGGGCGATCGCGACGCGTGCGCGTTCCCCCTGCGAAAGGCGTGCGACGCGCTGCGTCGCGCGCTCGCCGAGCCCCACCGACTCGAGCGCGTGCAGCGCGGCGATCCGCCCGCCCTCGAGGCCGCGCAGCGAGAGCACGAGCTCGACGTTCTCGAGCGCGGAGAGGTGGGGGACGAGGCCGGCCTGCTGGCCGACGTACGCGATCTTCTCGCGGCGCAGCGCCGCCCGCCGCGCGCGGTCGAGCGACGTCAGCTCGACGCCGTCGACGGTGATCGCGCCGGCGTCGGGAAGCTCGAGCCCGGCGAGCAGGTGCAGGAGCGTCGTCTTCCCGGAGCCCGACGGGCCGGTCACCGCGTGCAGACGGCCGCCGTGCAGCTCGAGGTCGAGGTGCTCGAAGACGGTCGTGTCGCCATAGCGGCGTGCAAGCCCGGTTGCCTTCGCCACCAGCTTCGAAGGGGTGTCAGACACCGGGACGGTGTCTGACACCGGTTGCGCCGCCCGCTCCCCATGCGGCTCGACGATCACGCCGCCGTGCTCGAAGCGCGCGGTTGCCTGCGCGCCGATCCCGGCGCGGAGCAGGAGCTCTTCGGGGAGGCGGAGCCAGCCGCCGCGGCCGACGACGATCGTCTCGCTCGCGCCGTCGTCGCGCGACCATTCCTCCGACACGCGCCCGTCGCGGATGCGGACGATGCGGTCCGCGATGCGCGCCGACTCCGGGTCGTGGCTCACGATCACAGTCGTGCAACGGTGCTCACGCACGAGCTCGTCGAGCATCGCGTACACCTGGTCGGCGGTCGCGGCGTCGAGCTCGCCCGTCGGCTCGTCCGCGAGGAAGACCTTCGGACGGTGCGCGAGCGCTGCGCAGAGCGCAACACGCTGCTGCTCGCCGCCGGAGAGCGCCGTGGGATGGCGGTCACGCTTCCCCGCAAGGCCGACGCGTTCGAGCAACTCGTCTGCGCGCGTGAACCGCGCCGCGCGCGTCGCACCGCGCAGCCCGAGCTGCAACGCGACGAGCTCGCGCACGGTCAGCTCCGGTGCGAGCGCGCGCGCGTAGTGCTGGTCGGCGTACCCGAGGAGAGTCGAGCGGTACTGCGCGAGCTTGCGCGACGGCAGCTTGCCGAGATCCTCGCCGTACACGCGCACGACGCCGGCCGAGGGGCGCTCGAGCCCCGCGAGCAGCCGCAGGAGCGTCGACTTCCCCGAGCCGCTCGGCCCGAGCACGGTCAGCACCTCGCCATCCTCGACCCGCAACGACAAACCCTGCAGCGCAGCCGCGTCGCCTTCCGGCGTCGAGTGCACGCGGAAGACATCACGCAGCTCGATGGCGCTCATGCCGCCACCTCGGCGACGCGCGAGGGAGCGCGACCGCGCAGCGAGGTCGCGAGCCCGACGAGCAGCGCGGCGAGCGCGACGTACAGCACGGCGGCGGCGAGCAGCAGCGGGAAGTCGAGCGAGAGGCGCAGCGGCGGTTCCGGCTCCGCGGCGCCGGCCGTCACGGAGACGAGCGAGATCACGAGCGCGGAGAGGATCGCGCCGAGGACGATGCCTCCCGCGATCCCGAACACGGCTACGAGCAGCGCGCGCAGGCGCAGGTGCGCGCGGATCGTGGCGGGCGAGGCGCCTTGCGCCTCCAGGTCGAAAAGCTCGCCGCGGTCGTCGCGTACATCGCCGACGACCGCGAGCAGCAGCCCGACGAGCGCGAGCAGCAGCGCGACCGCTGCGGTGCCTGCGAGCGTCAGCAGCGCACCGCGCGCGAGCGGGTCGGCCTGCAGGCGCGCGAGCGTGTCGGCGCGCGAGGCGACCGAGAGCTCCGGCGTGTGGGGCGTGTGCGAGGTCCAGATCTCGTCGACGACCCCGAGGCCGGGCGAGCGCGTGTCGAGGAGCGTCGAGGCCGTGACGTGGTCGGCGACGACGGCATCGCCGACCACCGAGGGGAAGCGCTGCACCACGCCGACGATGCGCGCGGAGACGAGCTCGCCCTCGACGTCGAGCGGGATGATCCCGTTCGGCCCCGCGGCGGCAGCGATGTGGGGCGTCGCGAGGACGCGCAGGAGGTGGCCGTCGGTCGCCTGGCGCGGGCGGAAGACCCCGATCCGGTCGGGCGTCAGCACGTAGCCGAGGTTGCTGACGCTGCCGCTCACACCGCCCGTCCCGATCCAGGCGCGCAGCGCGCCGGGGACGACCACGTGATTCACCTGCGGCGCTCCGAGCGTGAGCAGCCCCTTGGCGCTCGGCTGCACGCCGGTGCCCGCGTTCGCGGTCAGACGCCCGTTGTTCAGGATGTCGAGCTCGAGCTCGCCGAGGGTCGCGTGCGGAAACGGGATCCGGCCGTGCAGCACCACCGCCCGCGTGCCGTGCGTCTGCCCGAGCGGCACCGCGATGTAGTCGCCGTACGGCGAGCGGAAGAACGCGCGCACGCCGATGTCGTCTCCGCTGTGCGCGCGCACGGGCAGCGTGAACTGCCGTCCGGGCGGAAGCGCGAGCGTGCGGATCGCCGTGTCGGTGTGCGGCGCGATCGCCGCGCCCAGCTCCGGCAACGGCCGTGAGGCGAAGTCGCTGCGCCAGCCGCCGACCCGCGCGAGCGACGGCAGCCCGAGGAACGTGAAGGTCGTTCCCGCCTCGACGTTGCCGGTCAGGCGGAGGACGCGGTCGCCGGCCGGCGGGTTCCCGCGCGGCACCGGAACGAGCTGTTGGAGGTCCTCGGTGAGCACGTACGGCGCGGGCACGGCGTACGCCGCCTCGTCGTGCTGGCCGCGCAGCAGTGTCGAACGGTATGCGACCGCGAAGAGCGCAAGGCCGAGGCTCGCGACGAGGAACGTCGCGGCGATCGCGGCGTGACCCGGGTTGCGCGCGAGGGACGCGGCTGCGAGCCGCAGCGAGATCGGGCCGCGACGCCCGGCACGGCCGAGGGCGCGCAGAGCGGGTGCGAGCAGGCGTGCAGCGACGACCGCCGCGGCGAACACGATCAGCGCGGGCACGAGGAGCAGGAAGGCGCTCGTCCCCCCGCCACTCGCGAGCTGGTGCGCGTCGACGGAGCCCCGCGCCCAGCCGACGAGCACGACGGCGACGGCTGCGATCGCGGCCATGTCGAGCGGCGTGAAGGCGAGGCGGCCGACCTGCACCGGTTGCGCGCGCACGGTGAGATAGAGCAGCACGCCCGCGACGACGGCGACCCCGAGCCCCGTGAGCGCGCCGCCGCTCGAGAGGAGCGCGTGGGTCACGACCTCCCACGCAGGCGAGCCCGCGCGCGCGGCGACGAGCGCCGCGACCGCGGCGCCGAGCGCCCAGCCCGCGATCGTCGCGCCGGCCGCGAGCGCGAGCGACTCCGCCAGCGTGAACAGCTCCACTTGCCAGCGCCGCGCACCGAACCACGTCAGCCGGCGGCGCGCGTCGCCTGCGTCGCGCCGCAGTGCGGCGGCCGCGAGGATCGTGAACGCGATCAGCAACGCTCCGCCTTCGCCGCCGAGCAGGAGCAGGCGCCGCGCCGCCGCGCGCGATGACCCCGCGGCGGTTGTCAGCGCGTCGGTCGGCGCGGTCACGTCGAACCCGTCGGAGCTCGCTTCGACCTGCGAGGTCAGCCGCTGCACGCGTTGCTGGAACGCGTCGATTGCCCAGGGATGGATGTCGCCCGGCCCGACCGGCAGGAACCACGCGTAGGAGCGGTAGAACGTCTCGAGCTCCTTGTTGTGCGAGAGCCCTTCGACGCCGTTCGCGATCACGATCGGCGACGGCTGCGGCGTGTGGTACCGCACCGCGTGCGCGACCATCTCCGTGGGTGGGGCCGGAAGCACAAAAGGACCGATCGGCGCGTCGGGACGGATCGTCGCGCGGCCGACCTCGATCAGGTTCAGCGCCTTCGTCGACGGGATCGGTCCCTTGCCTTGCAGCCGCAGCACCTCGCAGTGCGCAGGGACGCACACCGCCGGCAGCCGTCCGGAGACGAGGTTCACCCAGCGGCCGAGGTCGTCCGCGGCGCGGATGTAGACGAGCCGCCGCTGGATCGACGCCTCTCGGAAGAGCATCGCGGCTGCGGGCGGCTTGCCGGTGAGCGCGCGGATCTTCGGCGCGACGAACGTGTTCAGGCGCGCGAACTCGTCGGTCGCGCCGCTCCAGGTCACAGCCAC
>Ga0209577_10006173_pt1 | contig 11107 bp, 7 predicted proteins | sample GraSoiAngelo_109_FD_185874 | JGI IMG/M metagenome (GOLD analysis project Ga0209577, IMG submission 185874) | Grasslands soil microbial communities from the Angelo Coastal Reserve, California, USA - 14_0903_12_20cm (SPAdes) (version 2) | ecosystem: Environmental > Terrestrial > Soil > Grasslands ... | reverse complement strand
TCGGTGCTCAAGACATTGCTCATGCCGAGCGAGCCTATAAGGGCTCTCTCGGGCGTCAATGTCCCGGGCTTTCCTATGGCCGGTTTTCAGCTGACCCTATATGGCCGGATTTGGGCGACCCCTGAGGTTCTTATTTATAGTTACGAGTTGAGCCGCAACAATTTCTAAGTCTAAGACAGCTTTCTGCGAATAAGAATCTTCCAGTGAAAGGGCGGCAGGTTCAGTGTTGCTGCCCTGTGACCGGCTGGGTCGCGACTGGCGGCGCTGTGGCGCGCAGTCCTCCTCCGAACCCTTGCCTTATAAGTTTGAAGATCGTGCGCCGATTTTCGAGAATCGTTTTTACCCATTTGAAGCGGCCCATTTGCGGAAAATAGATTCCCCGGAAGCAGAGGCGCGCGATAAGAATGTTAATGCGGTAACCCAGCGGCTTGTGGTTCAGCGAATCCACCGCCTTCTCGATTGCCTCCGGACTGTAAGAGCTGGCCCATCCGATGCGAACCTCGTTATGGGCTTCGTCGATGCTCATCTTCAATGGGGTATGGGCCATGGCAAAGGGTATGAACTCTTGCCAGTGCTTCCGACGAGTGAGCCGCCCAGCGGCTTCTAGCCTCTTGTAGAGCGGCGTTGCGGGCAGTGGCGTTAGCAAGCCAAAAATCGGAAGTCCCGGGGGCCAGCTGCGAATTTCCTTTAGAGTTCGCTCCGCTACGCCAACCGCGTCATTGTCCATGCCGAAAATAAAAGAAGTAATTGCATAGACGTTGCGCTGCGCCAGACGATCGAGCACCACAGCATACTCACCCGGCTTGTTGAAGCCTTTTTTCACGTCCGCAAGGTTGGTCGGATCGATCGATTCCATTCCGATGAAGATCCACTTGCCTCCGGCCGCCGCAATCAAATCGACGAGCTCCTCATCGCGAAGCAAATTGGCGCTGATCTGCGCGACCCAATGCACTTGCGCGTTCGCGGCGATAATGTCTCGCAGCAATGATTTTGTGCGCTTTACGTTGATCGCAAAATTGTCGTCGATGAAAAATACGGCAATCTGGCCGCCCTCTTCCCGGGCGCGCGCTTTCAGCAGCAATAGTTCGTTCACCACGCTTTCATTGCTGCGAAAGCGGATGGAATCGCCAAAAAATCCCGTCACCGTGCAAAACTCACATCCATACGGGCAACCGCGTCCTGACTCCACCGGAATAATCCGGAACGTGCCCCAGCCCGCGCCGACGCGCTTTAGCAGCGGATGCAACATGCCCGGGAGCAGATTGAATTGGTCCAGGTTGATTTTGTCCCAGGGAATCACTGGATAAGGTTGCAATGGCGGTTTGCGCTCTTGGCCAAAGTGGTCTACTGGCGCGTAGATGTCCTTGAGCGTGCCGCGCGCGGCATCTTCCACGATTCTCGGCCACGTCTCGTCGGCTTCACCAAGAGCAACGGCGTCGGCATGGCGCGACCCGCCGTCTCGTCCAAGCGCCTCATCGGCCATTTCGGTAACATGAGGGCCTCCCATCACGACCTTTACTCCCGCGGCGCGCACTGCGTCCGCCATCCGATAGGCCTTGGCGATCATCCTAGTCATCGCACCGATGCCGACCAGTTCGATTTTGTTGTCATGCACATAGCGCCCGATACGTTCCTCGTCCATGGGCTGCGCGTTGCCGTCAATCAGCACTACTTCGTGGCCGGACGGAGTGAGTGCTTGCAGCAGAAACATCCAAAGATGCGGCATGAAGTTACGCGTCACACCGTTATCTGGGTTATACAACAATATTTTCATTAAATCCCTTTAATGCGATTTCCGATTGCCGCGAGGCCACAGGGCCTGTCCGGTAGCCTTAGAGCTGTCCGATTACTTGACTCGATGGAACGCTGCGCAGCCTCTAAGCGGCGCATATAGAAACTTTCGCGCTCCCGCTGGGTTCACCAGGCGCGGGCTAATCATATGTCATATTCCGTGACAGTAGGAAAATCAACTTCGCGCCGGTAGGCCCATTTGCCACTACGGCGTTAGTGCGTTGCGAAACTTTTCGCATCCGAGGGACCTGGTCACGCATCCGCCAACTGCGTTGCGTGGCCAAGACGGAAGGGAGCACGACCTGCCGGGCATCCACGATGCCCGACCGTTCTAAGGGTGCACCCGGGGCGCTACTTTGAGCCGAGAGTGTTGAAGGCGCGGTAATAAGCAAGAGTATTAGTGCGCCGGATTTAGACACGACTACCATTTTGGACTTGAGCGAAAGAAACACGAAGAAATCAGAATTCTTGCATAGCCAAATGCATCGAGCAGTTAAGCATCTGTCCATAAAGAAGCACACTTAGCGTACATAAGCGTATTGCTGAAATCACATTTCGAAGCATCGCCGTGGTAACCAACCCCACGATGATCCAAAAATGCGCTAGCCATGCCGCTTTCGCCGATCGTGAGCATGGTCGGAATGGCCATTCGCGTCGAGCCAGGCTAAAAGGCCGCGAACACTGCCGTGCGCCAACGCAATGCTCGAATCGGCAGCACCGTAGTAGAGATTGATCGTGTCCCCGTCGGGCGCGACCGTATAGCCACAAGGAAACACAACGTCCTGAACGTCTCCATGACGTTCGTATTCCGCTTCGGGCGCAAACATCCAGGAATCCCCTCGAATCAGGCAATTTTCCGGTTGTTCAAGGTCGAAGAGGGCCAGCCCGAGCCGATATATGGAACTCGATGGCGTCCTTCGGACGCCGTGGTAAACCATAAGCCAACCCTTTGGCGTTTCAATTGGTGGCGGCGACATTCCAATCTTGTTCGCATCCCACCAGGCGCCGCGCCGGGCTTCCAGCATAAGCTTGTGGTTGCCCCAATGTCGCAGATCAGGGGAGTAGGAGATCCAGATGTGAGCTCCTAGCGGCGTCATGGGCCGATGAATCAGTGCCCAGAATCCATTAATCCTTCGAGGCAGCAGCGCAGCATCTTTGTCGTCCGGCGACATGACCACGCCCAGTCTTTCGTACGCGCGGAAGTCTTTGGTAAGTGCCAGGGAGACGCCAGGACCGCCACGCGAATACGATGTGTAGGCTATGGCGTATTGCTTCAGTTCCGGAACGTACGTGATCCGCGGATCCTCGATACCCCATAATTCCTCGGGATATTGCTCCACTTCGGGCATCAATGTGGGCTCGCGATCGATTTGCCACCCCCCGACGCCGTTTACCGAGCGGGCAACGCACAGGTGAGAGAGCCCGCGGCGATCTTCCACGCGACAGAGCAGCAACGTTGACCCATCCGCAAGCAATGTCGCGCCAGCGTTGAAGACGCTGTTCATTGAGTAGGGCCAATCCTTTCCGGTAAGGATGGGATTGGCAGGATGACGGTGAAATAGAGTCTCGTGTTGATTCATCACCGCTTTATTATCGAAAGTTTTCTCAGCCAGAATGCTCATCACGAATTGCTCTCCGTACCTTGTTCCAACTTGCGCATTTCGAGGAGCGCCATCAAGAAAGAAAGCGTCGATTCTGCTCCCTGGTTCTCGTTGGCGCGGTCCGGATGCAGGCCGTCTCGGCATCCCCCGGTGCTAGGATCGTAAAGCGCAATCTGCAGGTCGTTATCTCCCAGAAACCAATTGAAGGCGGTCCATGCCTCTTTCCGCCAGCGGCCCTTTCCCGTTGCAAGATACGCTTGCAGACATGCGGAAACTACTGCGCCGGCTTCGACGGGTTGCTGATCGAAGCGAGCCTTTTCTGTTTTCTTCGAGTAGAAACCGTGCGATCCGATGGGTACGAAGTGACCCTTTATTTCGCAACGTTGAATCGTCGACAACCAGCCTAACGCTTCGAGCCCCGTCGAAACCATCTCATCGCTTCCGCTGCGCAATCCCGCTCGTATCAGTGCCTGCGGCAATCGAGCATTCGAATACGCAAGACCGTTCTCAAACCAATTCCAGTCGGTTGAATGGACGACGCCGTAGGAATTCAGTAGGCGATTCGCAAGTGCATCTGCTGCACCCTGCGCGGCCCGGTCCCCAGGGAATGAGTCTAGATATTCCTGCAGTCCCAGCAAGGCGAAAGCACAGGCCCGCGGGCTTTTGAACTCCACAGCCGCAGGAATGGCCAGCTCAAACAAACGTCCCGCTGCCCCCCTTAATCCGGCGTCCTTGGATCGGCCGAGAACGGTCCCGAGTCCCCACAGTGCTCGCCCGTGACTGTCTTCCGAGCCTTCGGGCTCCTGCCATTGGCGTTCGTAGCTCAAGCAGTTTCTAAACCTTTTGCTTGTGGGGTCGAAAGCCAGCCATAGAAAAGCTAGATAGCGAGAGGCTAGGTCCAGGGCACCGGCTGGAGCGCTGCTCCCCAACTCTTCGAGGAGTATTGCGACGATGAGCGCCCGGGCATTGTCATCCGTGCTGTATCCCTCCGGATAGTTCGGAACCACAAAGACCGCGTGCTCCAAGATTCCCGTATCGTCTGTCATCCGATGCAAATGATCCAATTTGATGGCCGGAAGGCGGTCGAGAGCCTTTTCTGTGTTTTGCGCCGAAAAGGTAGCCCGTGGATTCCGCAAGCGCTCGTTGTACACACGTTCAAAGCTCCCCATGTATTGCTGCGCCACGCGATCCCAAACCATGTCCCTAGCATAGAGGTACGCACGTTTTCGCATCGCATGACGCGCGGTTCCGTTGTCCAATAGAGCTATCGTCTTATCGGCGATCGCTTGTGGATCGTCGAACGGAACAAGCACGCCGCGTTCATCGCCCAACAATTCGATCGCATGCAAATAAGGAGTGGAAATGATTGCTTTCCCAGCGCTCAAGGCATACGCCAGTGTCCCGGAAACGACTTGTCCTTTGTGCTTGTAGGGGGTTATGTAAATGTCTGCTGCACCGATCAATTCCACGAGCTCTTGGGGGCTGACGAAACAATTCCGAAAGATCACACTGGCCCCAACCCCGAGATCTCTCGCCAGTTTCTGCAGGTACGACCTATATTTGTCGCCCTCATGTCGCAGGACATGCGGGTGGGTGACGCCGGAAATCATGTAAACGGCATTGCTGTGACGCGACAGGATGCTCGGCAGGGCTTGGATTACGTTTTCTATGCCCTTGTTTGGGGAGAGCAATCCAAACGTGAGCAAAACGTCTTTCCCTTCCGTGCCGAAAGCATCCTTATAAAAATTAGGATCGGTAAAGTGCAGATCGGGGATGCCGTGGGGAATGAGATCAATTTTGTCGGGAGAAACTTGGAACACCTCTTGCAAGATATCGGCGGATTGCCGGCTCATGACAATCAGGCGGTCCGACAAAGCTGCAATCTGCTCCATGACCATGCGTTGGTCTAGATTTGGCTCACGTAGAACTGTATGCAGCGTCGTCACCATGGGCATCTGGAGACGCCGTAAAAGTTCGAGGATGTGGCTGCCTGCCGGGCCGCCGAAAATCCCGTACTCATGCTGCAAACAAACCAGGTCGATGTTGCCAAAATTCAGGAAGTCGGCCGCCTGCCGATAGGAACCCAACGAATCTTGGGAGAGCTCGAATCGCACTCGTGCAGGATAGCTGTAGCCTTCCGCAGTATCGTTGACGGGCAATGCCAGAAGCTCGGTAGCATGGTATTCCGCATGAATCGCGTCACACAGATCTGTCGTGAATGTCGCAATGCCACATTTGCGAGGAAGATAGTTCCCAATCATGGCGACCCTGCTCGGCAGCATTGGCCGTGGTAGGGTCGGCACGGATCGTGAAAGTTTTTCTTCCACTACTAGGGAATCAAGATCGATCACCTCGGGAGCGGACAAGGAGTCCATTGGATCGGGATCGTATCGGCCGTTGCTGACGCTTTGAATTCCGTCCTGCGGGACCGTCTTCGGCAATAACATTCGTTTCCTATCTTTCCGACCGGGTTTCTCATGCAGTTCTGCACATGCGCGACAGCACTACGCTTACATCCGTATCGAGCCGCAGCCTGCGGCCTCACCCAGCTAGACAATAGATGGGACCCAACGCTCCCAATTTCTGCAAGAGAAGCGGCGAGCGTTGAGTTGAGTAGCTAGCTTACGAATCAAGCGATAGAGCGTTTAGTATGCGCCGCCCATCCCGGCGCCAGCCGCGGCTAGTTGTTCTTCATCCTTCAGGTCGGCGATCAGGACTTCGGTGCTCAGCATCAGCGACACGACGGAGGCAGCGTTCTGCAATGCCAAGCGAGTGACCTTAGCCGGATCGATCACACCAGCCTTGATCATGTCCTCAAACTCACCGCTTTCCGCATTGAAGCCGAAGTTCTCGTCCTTCGACTCGCGCACCCGTCCTACGATCAACGCGCCTTCGTGTCCGGCGTTCTGTGCAATCTGACGAATGGGTTCTTCAAGGGCACGCCTTACGATATTCACGCCAGTGGCTTCGTCATCGTGCAGTTTGAGTTTTTCCAAGACCGGGATGCAGCGCAAATAAGCGGTTCCGCCCCCAGGCACGATGCCTTCTTCGACAGCTGCGCGCGTGGCGTGCATGGCATCCTCAACGCGAGCTTTTTTCTCCTTCAGCTCCATCTCGGTGGCCGCGCCTACCTTGATTACAGCCACTCCTCCAACAAGCTTAGCCAGGCGCTCCTGCAGCTTTTCCTTATCGTAGTCCGACGTGGCTTCTTCGGTCTGCATGCGAAGCTGCTTGATGCGAGCTTGGATCTCGCTGGGTCGACCAGCGCCGCCGATGATTGTAGTGTTGTCTTTATCGATGATCACCTTCTCGGCGCTACCGAGGTCCTGCAGGTTCAGATTCTCAACCTTTAAGCCGAGGTCCTCGGTGATGGCCTTGCCGCCCGTAAGTGTGCCGATGTCTTCGAGCATAGCCTTGCGGCGATCTCCAAACCCGGGAGCTTTCACCGCCGCGCATTTCAGTGTTCCCCGGAGCTTGTTCACGACCAGCGTTGCCAGAGCTTCGCCTTCGACGTCCTCAGCAATGATCAACAGGGGCTTTCCTGCCTTAGCCGTCTGCTCGAGCAGCGGCAGCAGGTCCTTCATTGAGCTGATTTTCTTCTCATGAATCAGAATAAGCGCGTCGTCCAGCACGCACTCCATGCGTGCCGGGTCAGTGACGAAATATGGTGAGAGGTATCCGCGATCAAATTGCATTCCTTCGACCACTTCGAGCGTGGTCTCCATGGTCTTCGATTCCTCGACGGTAATGACACCGTCCTTGCCGACCTTCTTCATGGCTTCGGCAATGATGCTGCCCACTTGCTTGTCGGTGTTGGCGCTGATGGTGCCCACTTGCGCGATCATGTCGCCTTTCACTTCGCGCGATAGTCGCTTGATCTCAGCCACGGCGGCTTCGACAGCGTTATCGATGCCGCGCTTGAGCGCCATGGGACTTGCACCCGCCGCGACCGTGCGCACGCCCTCCCGGAAAATCGCCTGGGCCAAGAGAGTCGCGGTGGTGGTGCCATCGCCGGCCACATCCGAGGTCTTGGACGCAACCTCGCGCACCATTTGCGCACCCATGTTCTCAAGTGGGTCCTGCAGCTCGATCTCCTTCGCTACGGTTACTCCGTCCTTGGTAATGACGGGCGCGCCGAATTTCTTTTCGATTACCGCGTTACGCCCCTTCGGGCCCAGCGTGATCTTTACCGCATCCGCAAGAATATTGACGCCGCGCAGAATCGACTGACGTGAATCCGCACCTGAGACAATCTGTTTTGCCATTTTGCTTCACCCCTCCCGGGTGATCGAAACGTATTCTCGAGCTCAAAGGCTCTTGCACTAGGAACCTACTTCTTGCCGGATGCTGCTTTGGCCAGCCCCTTTACCTTCGCCAAGATTTCCTCTTCGCGGAGGATTAGATATTCCTGATCATCGATCTTGATGTCGTTACCAGTGTACTTGCCGAACAGAATCCGGTCGCCGACTTTTACATCGAGAGGCACTCTCTTGCCTTTTTCAAACTTGCCGGCCCCGGCGGCCATCACCTCGCCCTCCTGCGGCTTTTCTTTCGCCGTGTCCGGGATGATGATGCCGCCCTTCGCGGTTTCTTTCTTTTGCAACCTGCGGACAAGTACGCGGTCATGTAACGGCGTAACATTTACACTCATTTTTTTCCTAGCCTCGCTTAATCATCTCTCTAATGCGCCCAAGGATCCCTCGCTACCATCTAAGGCGAGGACTGTGGGCGAAAGCGCTGTGGGCAACGGCGTGCCTCTAATGAAGACAGTTCTCATTCTCACGCTCCCTGACCCTTGAAATCTCCATGTCTACTTGACCATTAGAGCGGTCAAGCGTACATCCGTCTGCCGTTCACGAAACCCGCGAGCAGCGTCAGAAGGACCGCGCCAATCATGGCAAGGAGAGTCGTAGCAATAGTTCCCCGGTAGCCGGTAAAGCCGGCCAACTCTATAAGCTCCGCAGATACCCATGGCAACGCCAACAAGCGGACCGTAACCGTTACCTTTCATAACTTTGCCCGCCGACCAGCCTGTAACCAATCCCACCAAAATCCACCAAAGCAATTGCATACATGCTCCCTTTGTCGGAATTCTCGAGAAAATTCGCGTCATCCGATCCGGCCAGCAAAATCATTTCGCGGCCAGCAATGAACGTGTCTCGACACCGCGGCACTTCATCGCCATCGCATACAGCTCACGGTCCTGCCTCGCGGAGCGGGGCCTCAACCGTCTCACGTCTTGGGGACACAACGCAACTCCGACGCTCGCGGAAAGACGCGGCTCCAGACCATCCTTTGCTAACCGTCCACAGATGCGCGACGCGACGCGACGCACCCGTCGCCGAGAAGTCCCTCGCCCGTTTTGTAGCACTCATGAACATCGAGAACCCTTGCTGCCGTTTCGCATCCAGACTAGAGGCGCGAACCAAGTCGCCCCCTCAACAAAGAGACCCCTTGGGTTTCAAACCGCAGTCGCCGCCGCGATCCTATGGAAACTGGAGTTCAGAACCTCGTAGGTTTGTACGCGAGGCACACCCTCAATCACCGACACCAACAGCTTGGCGACTCCCGCGTATGCTTCGCGGTTGTAGGCCTCCGCATCTTCAGCGGTTTCCCACAAACTAAAGGTGTGGACTTCCTTCCCGCTCAGGTACAGAAAGGTGATTTCGTCCAGGAACCCCTTCTGCTTGCGCAACACGGGAATGACGTCAGTGTCTACTTTTTGCTTGAACTCCGCGGCGCCGCCGGGTTTCAAGTGCATCGATACTTTGCGTGCAAACATGTCAGCCTCCTTGGTTGGCTGCCAAGGGGGGGATTCAGATAACTCATTCGGTTACAGATGACCTGAAAGCTCCCTCAGTACTTTAACCACAATAAGTTAAATTAACTTGACGTGTCAAGCGCCAATCTGGGATTATTTTTCAGGATTAAGCGCATGCGGTTAAGCACGCGGAGAACACCCGGTGGATGTTTGCCTACTGATCCGGCAACGGTTGGAAGAATTAGGACTGGAGCAGCGTGATCTGGCCGCCGCAGCGGCCGTCACGGAATCCTACATTTCGCAGTTGCTGACGGGAAAAAAACAGCCCCCGGAGCCTGGCCGAACAGATATCTACGAGAAGATGGGGAAATTCTTGAAAATCCCCGCCAGCCAGCTTACCAACCTGGCGGTACATCAGCGCCAGGAAGTATTGAAGCGAAATTTAGACAAGGCACCCACACCCTTGTTCAAAGAGGTTCGAGAGTTAATTCTTCGCAAGTGTGCGCCTGGAAAAGAAAAAAAGGTCCGGGCCATTTTTGAGAAGCAGCCCTTCGGTGAACTCGAGCGCCTCGTCACGCAAAAGCTTTTGGACGTGGTAAAGAAAATCGCCAAAGACGAATTGCAGAGTGAAACCTGGCTCCGTTCGGTGGCGCGCCTCAGCGGCAAGAGCTATGAAGCGATGCGCGTAGGCATCCTCGAGTTTCTGGACACCGATGTCTTTAACGTCTCGGTTGCGAACTGCGCTTCCTTTTTGGACCCGCTGATCGAATCCTGGGATATCGACGTGGCGACCTTTGGCATGGAAATTGTATTGAATCGGAGGCTCATTCCTGAATATGCAAAAAAGTTTGAATTTGTCGAAAAGGAAGCTGTTCAGACTAAGCAAGAGTCAGCCTTCAAGGACTTCCTGAAGCACTTGACCATGGAGGGTGGCGCGACCGAAGAGGAGATCGACTTTCTAAAAGGGCTAAGGTTCAACGGAAGGCATCCGACACCGCTCTATTATTACCGGGAACTGCAGAGCTTAAGAGATCCGCTCCATTTTCGCGAAGGCTCCGCCCCAACGATGCACAAACGTCGGGACGCCGTTGACTCCGACAAAGTCATGCAGCTTGATTCCAGGAAAGAAGCGATTCAACGATGGGCAAACAACAAAATGATCCCGCGCAAAAAAACGAAAATCTGAAGACCTAAATTTGAGAAGTCAGGCGTATAGTCCCAAGAGGGGTTAGACTTACAATGTCGAACTCTTGACAATCGTATCAGGGACGAAGCGCAACTAGGCGCCCTTCCGCAGGGAATTCAAAATTTCCCGTGTAAGTCCTCTAGTCTTTGCCTTGCGTCCGGCGTCCTCAAGCACTTCCCGGAGTGCCGGGTAGCCGCCTACGGCGAGCTCGCGAAGCCATAAGCTTAGCAATGCCTGCCTCTTCCGCCTTTCCTCCGCGGCGGCAGATTCGTATAGCGGGCGATTAGGCACGTCTTCCAGGAAAGCGGAGCATGACAAGCTGGATCGCCCAGAGTGTCCTCACGAACGCACGAGTAAGGGTGTGCCTCCCGTCCCGCTTACTCAAACTGTTTTCGGAATAGTGCGAATTGCTGTTTCAGGTCAGCCACTTCATTCTTGAGGCTGGCAATCTCCTCTTCCAGCTTTCTCACTCTGTCGCCGTCCACCGAAATGCCGCCCACGTCGGGTTGCGGCTTTTGTTGCGCCTCAAATTGCGCCACCTCCCCTGACAGCAAATGCACATAGCGCGTTTCCTTTGTCCCTGGCTGCCTCGGGAGTGGTTTCACAAGCGGAGGCTCCCGCTTCATCAAGTGCTGCAAGCTTGATTGCACCGCCCCGAGATCTTCGAAAGAATGCATGCGCTCGGAGCGGCTTCTCAGTTCGCCCGGTGTCTGCGGACCGCGCAGGAGCAACAAGCACAGGATCGCGCTCTCGTGGCGATAGAAGTTG
>Ga0209577_10006169_pt1 | contig 11110 bp, 5 predicted proteins | sample GraSoiAngelo_109_FD_185874 | JGI IMG/M metagenome (GOLD analysis project Ga0209577, IMG submission 185874) | Grasslands soil microbial communities from the Angelo Coastal Reserve, California, USA - 14_0903_12_20cm (SPAdes) (version 2) | ecosystem: Environmental > Terrestrial > Soil > Grasslands ... | reverse complement strand
CTTTTCCTTCATCGAGCGGGTGCAGACCGAGGGCATGCCATACGCGGTCTTTTCTTACGTCGCGCTCCTGCCCTGGACTTACTTTTCGACCTCGCTCAGCAACGCCACCAACGGGCTGGTCAGCCACCAGGAGTTGGTTACTAAAGTCTATTTCCCGCGCGAGATTCTGCCCCTGTCCTACGTCATCGCCGCGCTCTTCGATTTCGCGATAGCCTCCACCGTGCTGGCCGGGCTGATGATCTACTACCGCATCGGGCTGACGTTGAACGCCCTGTACGCCGTGCCCATCATTTTAATCCTGACGCTGTTAGTCACCGCCGTGGCGCTCTTCCTTTCGGCGACGCAGGTACGTTTTCGCGACATCGGCGTGGCGATGCCGCTCCTGCTGCAACTGTGGATGTTCGCCTCACCAGTCGTCTATCCGCTCAGCGCCGTGCCGCCGGGCCTGCGCGACTTCTACCTTCTGAACCCGATGGTCGGCGTGATCGAGAATTTCCGCCGCGCGATACTGCAAGGCGCGCCGCCGGACTTCCGCTCGCTCGGCGTGTCGGCGCTGATCGCGGTCGTCCTGCTTCCCGCCGCGTACATCTATTTCAAGCGCGTCGAGGCCACGGTGGCGGACATCATCTAGGGCGTGGGAAGCGCAGACTGCTTTATGATTGATCTCAAACTCGACCACGTCTCCAAGAGGTATCGCATCCGCCGGGAGGCGGAAGCGGGCGCGGCGCGCAACCCGCTCGTGCGCAAGCTGCAAAGTCTGCGGCAGCGCTCGGAGCAGTTCTGGGCGGTGCGCGACGTGAGTTTCGAGGTCGCGCGCGGCGAGGCGCTCGGCATCATCGGGCACAACGGGGCGGGCAAGAGCACGATTTTGAAACTGCTCTCCAGCATCACCGCACCGACCTCCGGCGAGATCACGATCAACGGTCGCCTCTCCGCCCTCATCGAAGTCGGCTCCGGCTTTCACCCGGAACTCACAGGCCGCGAGAACATTTATTTGAACGGCTCGATCCTCGGCATGCGCCGCCGAAGGATCACCGAAAAGCTCGACAGCATCGTCGAATTCGCGGGCGTCAGGCAGTTCCTGGACACGCCCGTCAAACGCTTCTCTTCGGGCATGTACGTGCGCCTCGGCTTCTCCATCGCCGCGCACCTCGACCCGGACATACTCCTGCTCGACGAAGTCCTCGCCGTCGGCGACGCGGCCTTTCAGGCCAAGTGCCTTCAGCGAATCGGCGACTTGAAGCGGGCCGGGACGACCATCGTCTTCATCTCGCACGACCTGAGCGCCGTCGAGCGTCTGTGCGACCGCGTCGTGCTGCTGCGGCAGGGCGAGGTCGTCGCGTGCGGCGCGCCGCATGACGTGATCACGCAGTACCAGAACACTGCCGTCGCCTTCCAGTCGTCTCAGCCGCCGCGCGAGGAGATGGCGAACCAGCAAAAGTTGGTCGAGATCGGCAGGCTCGCGTTCCGCGACGCCGAAGGGCGGGAGACGAGCGTCCTGCGCGCGGGCGAGCCGTTCACGGTGTCCCTCGGATTCACGGCGCACGAACGGATCGCCGACGCCGTCTTCGAGGTCTTCTTCTACTCGGCGGATCGCGAGCTGCAATGCCAGTGCACGACGGAAGTAATCGGCGGGCGTGTCGCGCTTGAGCCGGGCGCGGGCACGATTGAGTTCTCAGGCCAGGGCCTCGGCCTGCTGACAGGCGTCTATTACACCGACGTGGTGATCAAAGAGCGCGGCGCGACCGAATTCTTCGACTGGTCTCAGTGGGACTCGGCGGCGCTGCGCGTTGATCCGGGGAAGCTCGTGCGCGGGAAATTTTATATGCCCTGCGAGTGGCGTCTGACGCAAGAGAGTGAGGCCGACACGGCGGCAGCCGAAACCACATGGACGTAAAGCGGTCTGACGTAACTCGCGCGTTTTTGTAGGAAGTTCGATTGAGCCTGTTCACCACCCGAAAGTTTTTAATAGCTGATGTCCAACAAATCATCCAACCTCTCGCTTCTGCGTAACCCGGTCGTCAATCATCTTCGGGACAGGCCGGACTCTCCTGTGACCAGGGGCCTGTCGTTTCTGCTGAAGTCCTGGCGGTGTGTCACCACGCGGCCCGTGAACCGAGTCGTCCCTTTGGATCGCGTGCTGTGCGGCGGAGAGAACGGGCTGTCGGGCCTCCAGTACGCCCGCCACACGGGTAATTTCCTGCGCCCCTCGACGCCTTTCGCGCGCTCCCCGCACGTCCAGTTTCTTGAGCAGTACCAGCAAATCGGAGATGAAATCTTCCGCCCCGAGGTATTTCGACGCACAGCCTACTTCGCCAACGCCGTCGAATGTATGAACGTGGTCGGGCAATACTTCACGTGCACGCGCGAAGACCAGGTGGAGCAGGTCGCCAGGGGATTCGCCGCACGGTTCCGCAACGACAAGCCTCCGACGGGGACGAACGGCGGGTCTCCGATTGAGACGAGCGGCCCTCGCGCGTCGGAGTTCTTCTCCCGGCCCAGCGCGTTGGCCCGCGTGCAGCCCATCAAGCTCTCGGATTGTTACGCGGTGGTTGACGGCAATCACCGGCTGGCAATCGCCTACGTTCGCGGCGAGCGAACCCATCCGGTCAGGGTCGAGCCTCCCGCCGTGCTCACCCCTCTGCAAGAACTCCTGTTGGATTACGCGTGGTGCGCCACGCGCGGCGAGCGGGAGCTATACCAGCCCGTCGAGAGTCCTGAGTTGGGCGAGCACTGGGTTCTCATCCGGCGCTGCGCCGACCGGTTCGAGATGATGAAGAGATTTTTGGAAGAGCACGGCCTCGTGCCGCCGCGCTGCCAGACCTACCTGGACATCGCGTGCAGCTACGGCTGGTTCGTGCGGGAGTTCGGCCAGACGGGTTTTGACGCCCGTGGGGTGGAGATTGATTGGGCCGCGGTCGAGCTTGGCCGGCGCGTTTACGGTTTGAAGCCGTGCCAGGTCACGCGCTCCGAAGTCGTGCGGTTCCTGAAGGGCGATCCGGGGAGTTACGACATCGTCTCCTGCTTCAGTCTCCTCCACCATTTCGCGATGGGGAACGGCAGCATCTCAGCCGAAGAGATGCTCAGGCTGATCGAACGCGCGACCAAGACCGTGCTGTTCCTCGACACGGGTGAGTCCCATGAGGCTTGGCTCCGCGACACACTACCCGATTGGGACGCCGACCACATCGAGCGTTGGCTGCGGGACAATTCCGGCTTCACGAAGATTTACCGGCTCGGAACCGACAGCGACAACGTCCCGCCCTTCGCCGATAACTACGGGCGCACGCTCTTCGCCTGCATGCGATAAAAACCATAACAATTTTCAGTTGAGTTACGGGCAAGACGTAATTAACCACCGCAGGCACAGAGGACACAGAGGCGGCACAGAGAGTTAATCGTTCTCTGTGCTGCCTCTGTGTCCTCTGTGCCTGCGGTGGTTAGCTTTACCTGTTATTGACTCAAGTTAAAGCTGCTACAGGGGCGACGCTAGCCGCGGCTACGGACACTGGCTGGCGGGCCAGTTGGCGGGAGCCGCCAGGGAGGAGACGTGGTAGTCAGTATCGGAGCCGTCCCTTGAGGCGCACACCACCAGCATTGAGCCGTCCAGTAGTTGAATCCCGTTGAGCCGGTGCGGGTCTGAGTCGTTATACACCGACCCCTCGCACGCCCACGTCCGCCCCTCGTCGTGCGAGAGCCGGAACGAGTCCGCCCGCGCGCCCGTCGAGGGCGTGCCGTCAACCAGCCACAAGACCAACTCCCCGCCGTTCAAGACCGTCAGGTTCGGGTCGTTGAAGCTGTCCTGCGCCGCCCCCGTCACCAGCGCCGGAGCCGACCACGTGCTCCCCGAATCCGCCGAGCGCGTCAGAGAAACCTGGCTCACGCCCACCGGCCCGGAGATGAACGCCAGCACCAGCGTGCCCGACGCCGTGCGCACCACCGAAGGCGAGTGGTAGGCCACAGTCGCGCTCGCCGCCACCGTCACGGCACTACCCCAACTCGCCCCGCCGTCCGCTGACTTCTTCGCCATGATCTTATTCTGGTAGCGGTAGGCCACCAGAAGACTCCCGTCGCCCAGCTTCGTCAAAGACGGGTGGGGGTCGTCGCCGCCACCCGGCCCGGCCACCGTCACCTCGGCCCCCCACGTCTGGCCGCGATCCGTAGAGCGCCTCACGCCCACACCGTCGCCCACTCCATAGGCGACCACCAGGTTCGTGCTTGCCGTCTGCGCCAACGACCCCTCGTAGGTGTCCACCCCGTTGGAGGCGACCGTCACCTTCGACCCCCACGTCCGCCCGCCGTCCGCCGAGCGCACCAGCTTGTAGGAGAAGGCCGCTGAGTCCTCATCAGTCGAGAACCCGCAGACCACCTCGCCGTCGTCGAGTTGGAAGGGCTGGGGGTGACTGTAGGTGTGAGCGCCCGCGTCGTTCGTCACCTCACCCCGCTTGGCCCAGTACGAGGTGCGCGTCTGCAACTGGAAGTTGTCGAAGATGGCCGTGCCCGCAGAGGCCCAGGACTCGTAGGTGCCGGCGCTCAACTCAACCCTCATGGCTGTCAGGGGAAGTTGGCGCGCCACGACCCGCTGCACCGTCCACGCCGAGCGGTCGGGGCTGGTCTCGAAGACGACCTGGTCGGTGGCCGGGTCGTGGCGGATGCGCCAGAAGCGGTGCTGGGTGGCGCTGTAGGCGATGGTGGCGGCCCCGCTTGAGCTGCCCACCTGATCCTGGAAGTAGAGCGTGCCGCCGTAGAAGGAGATGCGGTAGTAGTCGTTGTAATCCAGCCCGACGACGAAGCTCATGCCGGGGCCGTTTGTGGCTTGGGCGACCTCGACGCTGGCCTGAGCGCCCGTCATGTCCCAGCCCCGGACAGAGACGTAGCCGTTGTAGTGGAGGCCGGTCGTGTTGGACAAAGGCTTGATCTGCAACTGCGCGTTCTGCTCCAAGACCTGCACGGCGGGGTCGAGTTGCGAGGAGTCTTTGCTGAAGAGGCCGACGCTCCACTTCGCCGCGTCGCGGGCATTGTCGTCGAAGTCGTCAAAGAAGCCCGCGGCTGTGGCCGGCGTTGGCAAAGGCGTCGGTGAAGGAGTCGGTGAAGGCGTAGGCGTGGGCGAAGGAGTCGGTGAAGGAGTCGGTGAAGGAGTCGGAGCAGGGGTGGGAGTAGGCGTCGGCGTGGCAGTCAGCGACTGCAATACGAAATTGTCGAAGATGGCTGCCCCCGGCGCGACGACGGCCTGGTATGTGCCGGCCATCAACTCGATGTTCAGAGACGTGATGGGGAGCCGTCGCGCTTCGGTGCGTTGCACAGTCCACGATACGTTGTCCGGACTCGTTTCCCAGAGAATGAAATCCGTCGCGGGGTCATGGCGCAGACGTAACCACTTGTGCCGCGTCGCGTCGTAGGGAATCACGAGGTACGTCTTGCTCCCGCCCACATTCTGGTAAAAGTAGAGCGATCCGGATTCCACCGCAAAGCGATACCAGTTATTGCCATCAAGGGAGAGATAAAAATTCGTCTCAGTGCCATCGAGGTTGCTGGCTGGCTGCACAAGTTGGACGCTCGCGACCGCGCCCGTCAAGTTCCACTTGTTCACGGAGACGTACCCGGCGAAATGGTCGCCGGCGACTCCGCTGAGCGGACTGATCTGCAACTGCCCGTTCTGCTGGCGGACTGACAGGGCCGGGTCAAAAGGCTTGCTGACCGCGCCGACGTACCACTTCGTCGTGTCGAGCGAGGCGGCGTTGAAATCATCGCTCAACAGAACGGTCGGAGTCGGCGCGGGCGTCGGATTGGGTGTCGGAGTCGGGGATGGACTCGGAATTGGCGTCGGAGAAGGGATCGGGGTAGGCGTCGGCGTCGGCGTCGGAGACACGGGCGTCGAGTCGAGCACGAAGTTATCGAATTTTGCTACGCCGGGGGCGCTCACCGAGCCGGACGTACCCGCACACAGCTCGACGCGCAGGGCGGAGATGTTAAGCTGGCGCGCGATGGCTCGCTGCGTCGTCCAGTTAACGTTATCACTGCTCGTCTCGAAAAGGATTTGGTCGCTTGCGCCGTCGTGTCTGATGCGCCAGTAGTGATGCTGTGTCGCGTTGTAGGTGACGCTGGTCGAGTGTTTTGTGCCTCCGACCGTATCCTGGAAAAAGATTTGACCGGATTGGGTTGCAATCCGATACCAATTGTTGCTATCAATACCAAGGGCCAGATCGGCCAGAGCCGCCCCACCGGGCGCTTGCCGCACTTCAACTGTCGCGCGCCTGCCGGTCAGATTATAGGTCTGAACCGAAACGTATCCGTTGTAATGCTGCCCGCTGACCCCAGACCGGGGCGTAATCTCCAGCTCCTGATTCTGCTCCCTAACAATTACTTTAGAGTCGAAGGCCGAAGAAGGCTGGCTCAACACGCCGAGATTCCACTTGGCGGCGTCTCGCACGTTGTCGTTGAAATCATCGCTAAAGATGATTGTTGATTGCGCGCGCACGCCGACCAGCGAGATCAGCGCGACACCCGCGAGCGTGAACAGAAGGATGCCAGTCCACTTCGACCGCGCGGACCACAACCTGAATCGGCGCATATGGAACACCTTATCCGAGGAATTAAAAGGGCCTGACTCTCGCCTCGAATCCGAATGACTTCATGCCGTCTGGTAACCCGTTAGCCCTGCACCGATTATACAGTGACAATGGCCGACATTTTCCACGTCGGATGTTACCCGGTGAGACATCATACTGAAGGCTCGGAAATTATGAAAGACTTTTGGCCGTAGTAACTTGGGCGAACTTTCCGGCCCCGCCCCGTCCGGCAATTCGGCCTCACCTACTTCCCAAAAAGGATTTGAGCGCATACACTTTATCTGGTAGGGGGCGCTATTTGCCGTCAGGAAGAGAAATTACCGATGGATGTTCGACGTGGTTGCCTCACGATAGACGAAATCAATTTGTAGTACCCCTCTCGGCCCTCTATCTCGAACTAGAACTGTATCCGCAGGCCGGGGAAAAAGCTATCGGAGTTTACCAAGTTGCACGAAGCGGCGACCGCGCTCTTGTCGCATGTCCCCATCCGTTTGTGGACAGATAAGGAGACCGCAGTCAAGAGGTGTGTAGAGAAGCATGTGCGGAATTGCGGGGTTCGTAAATCAACGGTCGGCGGAGAAGGCGCACGGGCCGGAGGAGTGTGCCGCCGTGCTCGACCGCATGTGCCGCGTGATCGCGCACCGCGGGCCGGACGATCAGGGCATGATGGTGACGAAAGACGGCGTCGCGCTCGGCATGCGCCGTCTTTCGATCATTGACCTGGCGGGCGGCCACCAGCCGCTCTCAGGTTGCGGCGGCTCCGCGACGATTGTCTTCAACGGCGAGGTCTATAACTTCCGCGAGTTGCGCCGCGAGCTGGAGGCGCGCGGCCACCGCTTCGCGACGCATTCCGACACGGAGGCGATTGTTCACGCCTTTGAAGAGTACGGCGAGGCGTGCGTGGATCACCTTCGCGGCATGTTCGTCTTCGCCATCTGGGACGAGCGCGAGCGCCGGCTCTTCGTCGCGCGAGACCGCGCGGGGAAAAAGCCTCTCTATTACACCGTCACGCCGCGCGGCGCGTTCGTCTTCGGCTCCGAACTGAAGTCGCTGCTCGAACACGACGAAGTCGGGCGCGAGATCAACGCGGAAGCCCTCGACGCGTACCTGACGCTCGGCTACGTGCCCGAACCGCTCAGCATCTTTCGCGACATACACAAGTTGCCGCCCGGCCACCACCTGACTTTCGCCGACGGTCGCGTGACGATTAAGAGCTACTGGGATTTCCGGTACGAGCCGGTCAAAGAGGCGCGCGGGGAAGAGGAATACATCGAAGAGCTTCGCGGGCTGCTCGACGAGGCCGTGCGGATACGTCTGGTCGCGGACGTGCCGCTCGGCGCGTTCCTTTCCGGCGGCGTTGATTCGAGCACGGTCGTCGGCCTGATGGCGCGCCACACGAATCGTCCGGTCAAGACCTTCTCGATAGGCTTTCACGAAGACAGCTACAACGAACTGAAGTACGCGCGCCTGGCTGCCGAGCGTTTCGGCACGGAGCACGTGGAGTTCATCGTCACGCCGGACATCTGTGACATCGTTGACGAACTCGTCTGGCACTTCGACGAGCCGTTCGCCGACTCGTCCGCCATCCCGACCTACATGGTCTCGAAGCTCGCGCGCGAGCACGTCAAGGTCGTGCTCTCCGGCGACGGCGGCGACGAGCTGTTCGCCGGCTACACGCGCTACGTCACGGACAGCAGGCGGAGCGGCTTCGCGCGCCTCCCGCGATTCTTGCGGCAGGGGGTCATGCGGCCTTTGAGCGCACGCCTGCCCCACGGCGCGCGCGGGCGCAACTACCTGCACAACGTCGCGCTCGACCCCGTAGAACGTTACCTGGACAGCGTCTCAGTCTTCACTAAGCTCAACAGGCTTTCGCTCTACACGGAAGACTTCCGGCGTCTGCTTCCCGCTGGCGACCTCGTGGCGCTGAGTTTTCAAGGTCACGCCGCGAACGTCCGCACCGGGGAAGCCCTCGACAAGTTGCTTTACATTGACAGCAAGACGTATCTGCCCGGCGATATTCTGACCAAGGTTGACCGGATGAGCATGGCCGCCTCGCTCGAAGCGCGCGTGCCGCTCCTCGACCATAAACTGATAGAGTTCGTCACGCGTATCCCCGCCGCGCTGAAGATGCGCGGGCTTGAGACGAAGCACGTCTTCAAGCGCGCGGTGCGCGACCTGGTGCCGGCGGAGATTTTGGACAGGCCCAAGCAGGGCTTCGGCGTGCCCATCGAGCAGTGGATCAATCACCAACTGCGCGGGCGCATCCGCGAGACACTCGGCGAGACGCGCGCGCGACAGCGCGGCTACGTCGAGCCGCGTTACGTCCGGACGCTACTCGACGAGCACGAACGCGGACGGCGGGATCATTCGACGCAACTGTGGGCGCTCTTCATGCTCGAACTGTGGCATCGTACCTTCGTTGATAGCGCGGGAGCGGCGATCCACATGACTCTTGAAGCCGCCCGTTTGACGCCGGTGGCTTCTTAGATGACTGACCCGTCGAGAGTGATGGGCAAAACTAAGAAGCCGTCTCTCAAGCGAAATAAGTGACGAGCTTATGAACTTCAAACGCCAAAGTCTTCTTACCAAATTCAAGTGGTCGCTCCCGTGGCTGATGCGTTACCCGCTGTGGCGCGCGCGTGAGCTTGCGGGACGCCTGTCCGGGGGAAACGAGCCGCGGCATCTCATTTTCATCGTCGCAAACCATTTCGAGCCGGGGTGGAACGAGCAGGGCGCGACCCTGGACTGGTCAACGCAGCTCTCAAGGCTCGACCGTTGGTGTGAGAAGGCACGCGCCATCGGCGAGGCCGTGCGCGACCACGACGGCACGCCGTTTCGCCACACGAATTTTTATCCAGCCGAACAGTATCACCCGCGCATTCTGGAACGGATGGCGGGGCTGCAAGCGGAGGGCTTCGGCGAGGTGGAGGTTCATCTGCACCACGGCGTTGACGCGCCGGACGACGCGGCGAACCTGCGACGCGCGCTCGAAGAATTCCGCGACCGTCTGGCGGAGGAGCACAAATGCCTTTCGCGGCAGGACGGCGCTGGTCTTCCGATGTACGCCTTCGTGCACGGCAACTGGGCTTTGGCGAACTCCGCCGGGGGGCGTTACTGCGGCGTTGATTCGGAGATGCAAATTCTCGCGGAGACCGGTTGCTACGCCGACTTCACGCTCCCCTCCGCCCCCGACGAATCTCAGGTGGCGCGCATCAACGCCGTCTATCAGTGCGGCCACCCGCTCGAAGAGCGCAAGCCGCACCGTTCAGGCCCGAGCCTGCGCGTGGGCGAGCACCCGCGCCTGCCTGTGCTCTTCACGGGGCCGCTGGTTTTCAATTGGCGGCGGCGCATTCGTGGGCTTCCCGTGCCGAGGCTCGACGACGGCGTGCTGGCCGCCAATTATCCGCTCGACCTCGCCCGCCTCGACCGGTGGCGCGGGGCGCGCGTCCATGTGAAGGGACGGCCCGAATGGGTCTTCATCAAGCTCTACTGTCACGGGTTCTTCCCGTTTGATGAAGAAGCGATGATCGGCGAGCCTCTGCGCCGCTTCCTCGAAGAGACGATTGAGTACGGCGACCGTGACGGCGAGTTCAAAGTCCATTTCGCCTCCGCGCGCGAAGCCTTTAACATGGCGATGGCGGCGGTCGAAGGGCGCTCCGGGGAGCCTGGTCTTTATCGAGATTACCGACTCCGCTCGATCATGAGCGAGGGGGCGGACAGGCGGACGAAGACGCAAGACCGGCGACACGACGCATCAGCCGTCGTCGGCGGCTAGAGAAATGGGCGAGTCGGACGCGCGAACAATCCCTAAATTGAGCGTTGCATAAATTGAAACCCAGCGTCTTACATCTGATAGACAGCTTCCACCAGGGCGGCACGGAGCGCCAGGCCGTGCAGATCGTGCGCCTGCTCCGCGAGAGCGGACGTTACAACGTGCACGTCGCGAGTTTGAACGGCGAGGGCGTGTTGCGCGAAGAGGTGTCGCGCCTGGGCTTCAAAGAGATTCCGTCCTACCCCCTGAACAGCTTTTACGACCGCAACGCGCTCTCCCAGCTTCGACGCCTCAGAGCTTACCTGCGCGAGCACAAGATAGATGTCATCCACACGCACGACTTTTACACGAACATCTTCGGGACGGCTGCCGCCGCGCTCGCGCGCCTGCCCGCGCGCATCGCCTCGCGGCGCGAGACCGTTCACATGCGAACAGCCGCGCAGACGTTCGTCGAGCGCCGCGCGTACAACCTTTGTCACGCCGTCGTCGCCAACGCCGAAGCGGTGCGGCGGCAACTGATTAAAGAGGGCGTGCCTGCGCGGAAGATAGCCGTCGTCTATAACGGCCTCGACATGGGCCGCCTCGCTCCGAGCGCGGACGGGCGGCGGGATGAGTCGCTCGCCTCGCTGGGTCTTCCGATTGAGACGAAGCGGCGCTTCGTCACTATCGTCGCCAACATGAGGCTCGCCGTGAAAGACCAGCAGACGTTCCTGCGCGCGGCCAGGCGCGTGCGCGAAGCAGTCCCGGAAGCCGCTTTCGTCCTGGCGGG
>Ga0209577_10006168_pt1 | contig 11110 bp, 9 predicted proteins | sample GraSoiAngelo_109_FD_185874 | JGI IMG/M metagenome (GOLD analysis project Ga0209577, IMG submission 185874) | Grasslands soil microbial communities from the Angelo Coastal Reserve, California, USA - 14_0903_12_20cm (SPAdes) (version 2) | ecosystem: Environmental > Terrestrial > Soil > Grasslands ... | reverse complement strand
TCATCATACATATTCTTGAACCAGACGTTATGTCTGGTGAGAAAGACTAAACGCCAGTAAGCTTGCGTCGCCCGTTTGCTGAAAGTAGGACCAGCTGGGATCCACTCACGGAGCATAACACCATTGGTCGGTAACTTGCTACGAGGTATAAGCGGCATGGCTAATTGTACTGTCCTAGGACTCCTGCGAGCCATAGCAATCGTCTAAAGCCTGGCGCAGCCTAACCACGCACTGGCGAGTGTGGGTATGGATCACCTGACCCAATATCCTGGTTATCTTTTCATCATTCCTCAGAGGAAGTTTACATCGTTGGCAAATTCGGCTGGGATCACCACCACTTCCAATGGTCCTTGTTGCGTCAGGAACTTTATCTTGAGCATGGGGCTCCTGCGCTCTACCCTCGCTTGCTTCTCCAGTTGCTTCCATGCCTTTACCGTTAGGGTGTAACTACCTCGTTGGGTTTCCTTACAATCAGTCAGAAACTCCTCATTTCGGGTGTCTCCTTTTCTGTCCCATCTTCTTCCCGAGTTTGGTTGTATCTGGCCTCCCGTTCTCTGTGCCCAATTTTTCTCGTCGAGTTTGTTGTTTAGTCTTGGGCGATTGGCCCACGGTGGAGTTGCGTCTGTCACAATATAACCAGCCCGCCTGAAATGCAAATTGCCAAATCTGGTCTATTGCCTCATTGGCAAGAGGCATTACCTCTACAGCTTCTTTTTGCTTCCATTCCTGATAATCTTCAGCAATCAAATCAATTTTAGGAGGCATCGACAAACTGCCATGTTATAGAAGGGTTCTGGATCTTCAAGTTATCCAAAGCTGTCTGGATCGCTGCTCTAACGTCAGGATCAGCCATCCCATCTGCTGTTACAGATATTGGTACCCTTACCAGCGTAGGGGCAATGTTGTTTGTAGTGATGTTGAGTATAAGAGCTTGATAGGCGCTAGCTCCTTCACTAATAACATTCAGCAGAGCTGCGTATTGTTCAACTGTTACTGAAGGCCGAAGAGTTATCGTAAAACTGACTTGTGGATTTACTGCCATATCATGTCCTAGGTCTGGCAGGGGTAGGGTCTACCTGATCCTGGTATCTGTTGCGGCTACCGTAAGGGTTGAAAGCCGGTGACGCAAGTTCTTCAAAAGACATTTGCCCAATTCGCATACCGGGCCGTATAACAATAGGTCTGGGTCCCAAGTTCTTGATTTCGAGTGTGCCTGTACCTCGAAATCCTGCATCAAAGAATCCTGCTGTTACGTGAATTTTCAAGAAGATGCGACCATTGGTGCTTACACCCTCCAATCTACCTGCTAAATCGTCTGGAAACTCAAACCATTCTACCGTTCTGGCCAACATACAGGTATCGGGCATGAGTATAGAATCCCGCCCACTATCCAGTAAATTGGCATAGGTCATGACCCAAGAGCAGTCTTCTTCGGGGTCTAATGGTCGTTCTGGTTCTTCGGCATTGAACCATAATATCTCAGGATGAAGGTGTACATCGTAACTGTTAGGCTGAAGAAAAGTGGGGTCAAATGGAGTTATCTTCAAACTCCCATTGTGTAATCTTGCTAAAATGCTCGCGTCACTCAGAATCGCCATCGACTGCGCCATCCTCTATATTATTGGTCATGTGTGCTGCATGGTTCCTCTGTACTTTCACAAACAGCTTCAAATAGTCGTGTGATCCCTCCTCCCGCAAATTGGCTATAAACACCTTGCGCATAAGCGGCTGGCTACCTGGGAATGCCAGACGATTGCCGTGTACTTCCACAAAACCATCTTCGATTCCAAGCTGTACGACAGCATCGACAACGTCCACTTTACCTGACCGAGTATAGTATTTGAAACTGGAATCTTTGCCCATATTAGGGCCAGTTTTATCTTTCTCGGTTCTAACACGTACCACCGTACCAAGGCGTACTTTCTTTGTCTTAGATTTGCCATCAATCGTCACCTGCTTCTGTTTGATGATTGATTCCCCCTGGCGGAATTCCACTCGCTGACTAGCGTAGTGCCCAATAGCCTTGCCACCAGTTGGGCGCTCAGGATTGCCGAACATGATACCTATAGCATCACGTACTTGATTAGTTATAATTAGTGCAGTCGTCCCCTTGTTGACTGCGGTAAGTTTCCGCATCATCCTACTAGTGAGTTGCCCCATCCGTCCCATCACAGATTCCTCACTAGTCTTTTCAAGTTCCGCCTTTGGCATGAGCGCAGCTACGCTATCTAATGCTATGACACCAAACTTGCCCGAGCGTAGCAAGATCTCCATATAGTCAACCATCTGCTCGCCCTTTTCGGTATCACCAAGCATCATAAGCTTCTTCAGGTCCACACCAAGATGCTGGACAAATGCAGGATCGAAAGATTTCTCTGTATCAGCAAGCGCACATAATAACCCATTCTCCTGGGCTTCTGCAATGATGTGCCAAACTGCCAAACTCTTACCAGCACTAAAAGGTCCGTAAAATTCCGTGGTTCTACCGATGGCAACACCACCGCCAAGAATACGATCAATCGTCGGTATACGCGTCGAGATCCGACGGATCCGAAAACGTGGGTCCGAAGCCCTGAATAATATTGGCTTCCTGTAAATCCTCTCTAACTCTGCTGCTACTTCCTCTACTGTTGATGACTCGTCTACTTTTCTTTTCGCACGAGGCGCAGACATAGATTACCACAACTTTCCTAAGCGGCTGCATAGACTTCGAGTTTCTCGAGGACGATACTACCCCTTTCGAACTGTTTTTGTCCATAAATACAAACTACCCTTCCTCGGTACAGAGAGTGCTTGTACGCTTTCCAAGCGTCCGGGAATACCACTACGTCCCAACGACCTAATCCATCATAGGTAACTTCAAGGAAGGCCATCTTATCACCTTTACGAGTAATAATTTCACGTATGCCTGTAACAAGACCACCAATCCAAACTCCCGCATCAATTGATCTATCGAACATCTTGAGATTATTTGGTTTTCTAACTCTTCTGTCTATTTCTTCTCGGTACTCATCCAAAGGGTGCCTGGTAACGTAAGTACCCAATAACTCTAATTCCGTTTTGTCTATCTCTGTATCCCCTGGTGTCCCAAGCTTGGCGAACGCACCCACGCGAAGAAGTAATTCCAAGACCCGTTTGTTACATTTTCGTTTGACTACTGTTTCTCGCATGTCGTCAGGACCAAAGAACGGCCTTGTTTCAATTATATGCTCAGCAGCATTTGGCCCTACGCCAAGTATAGCAGTCAGACCGTAACGAATACTCCGTTTGCCCGCTGGTGTAAATCCAATCCCGCTACGGTTTACTTCTGGAGGCAAGAATTTGATACCTAATTGTTTGGCTTCGTCAATTACAACGGAGCGCTCCTTAGCATCCTTATGGGTAAGTAAAGCGCAATAGAATTGCTGAGGATAATATGTTTTCAAGTAGGCAGTTTGATAGGCGATAATCGCATAAGCTGTGGCGTGACTATTGTGAACAATCAAACCATTTGCTAGAAAATTATGCACTTCTTCCATTTCTATATCGTATGTTTCTTCTACCCCCATATATTCAATAGAAACAATACGATCTAGATGCGTTTCATAACCACGGGTATACCTTATGTTTCTATCGCCTATTGAAAAATCATGAAGCTTATGACAAGAACTACACAAAACAGCTAGATTAGTATCTTCCTGATTGGTATTATCTCCATCAAGATGCGCAACTTCCAATCTACCATTTACAGCACCGCAATCTCTACATTGTATCTTTTCTATAGTAGCTATTGCATTTTTACGAACTGAATAAATTCCATCAATAAAAGCTGGATTATCATGACCAAAAGGAAATCCACTCTGCACAACACCATACTTATTACCCGATACATGCCCAAAACCTCTTCCATTTGGTGGATAATAATTATCGTGTTCCAGACTAGTTGTATAAAGTGAATCTTCCAAAGTTAGAGAAGATAACACTTTCCAACCATTTTGGGTTAGAAATCTGTGATTCGTGGTAGATCTAATCGATTTGCCTGACTGTGTAGTAACTTCAAAGACTACCTGTTTACCAGTTTGATATATCTCTCTAATCTTAGTTGGCCTAAGTCTACCGTCCTCGTGACGAGATAGAATATATGGATATCCTTCTCTTCTATATTTCTTCTTTAGTGGAGAATTTGATCCATGCATCGTTTCATACAACTCACATATCGTTACTTCTCGTTTAGGACCATTACCTTTAGTGACTAATGTATCTCCAGAGACGCATTTATTGAAGCCATAGCCGCGATAGTTGTATATCATTTCCCAGATTTTTGTAGCCGTAGGTACATCACAACCATTGTGCAATGCACCAACGCAATGACCACCTTTGTAATCCCCGCCATTGAAAAAGATGGGTCTCAGGTCATCCCACACCGTACCCTTTTTATACTTTATGGCCTCCTTCAGTTCGTCAACGACATTGTGATCCATTTTGGCAATTTGGAGGCCGATTTCCATGACCTGTTCCTGATATAGAACCACCCCTTGTGGAAGAATCCTGCGTAACCTCTTGTCCGGTAAGTTGAGTCTAAGGTGTTTAGTTCCTGCATCACGGCCTTGTCTATAGGCTCCAACAAACTGGTTTGCCCCGCCTCGGCCAAGAGCCATAACGGCGATGAGATCTTCGAAGGATTGAATGTGCAAATCGCGTACAACTTGACGGGATGCTCCACCTTCAACCTGAAAGACACCCGCACACGCACCCGAATTGATTGTTTTCCAGACCCTGGCATCCTCATACTCTACCATATCGGCAAATGGATCCTCCCCTATCATGCCGATAACTTCTTGGATAACATCCAACGTATCCAAACTCAATATGTCAAACTTTACTACACCTAGCTTCTTCAATGCCTCCATATCATACTGCGTCACAATCGCTTTCTGGCCACGGCCCTCACCTTTGCCAACCATCATAGTCGGAACCAATCGGTGAAGAGCCAGGAACTCGTCCGCTATTACTACCCCTGCCGCGTGCTTACCTTCACCATTTACGAGGTCCTGCATGGTCGTGGCCCACTCATAGAAGTGCTTGTGCTTGGCCATAGCTTCGCGTACAACGTAATGGAGGTTATCTTCCTTCAAGAGTTCATTCAAATCACCACTTGCCTTGAGATTAGTTATCTGAGCTGAATCGGGAAAAGATTTACTGGCAGCTATCGCCTCCATCTGCGAGTATCCCAACGTCTTGAGCAAACGTTGTATAGTCCCCCTAGGCCCAAGCCTTGCGAACGTCCCGACCTGCTGTGCTTGATAGGGTGCTTCATTGTATCGTGCCAGTAAATATTGGATAACTTCCTCACGTCTAGACTTCTGGAAGTCGACGTCGAAATCTGGGAGCGATGGACGAGCAGGATTGAGAGCTCTCTCAAACATAAGATTATAGCGAACAGGATCCACATCGACAATCCCCATAAGATAGGCTGCGAGTACCCCTGCCATACTGCCACGACCAGGCCCAACGCGAATATTGCGAGACTTAGCCCAATCAATGAAGTCTTTGACAACCAGGAACTCTTCCTCGAACCTGGCTCCGAAGATAACCTTGAGCTCGTACTCCAACCGATCCCGGTACGTCTGTATATCCGCGGCCAGCCCACCACTTCTCTCCAACTTTCGGAGTCTTCTTTCACAAGCTTTGCGCATGAAAACATTAGACGGTACCTGACTATTTTTTCTAGGTGCAATGGGTATATGCCATACTCTTTGTTCAAACTCTGGTATATTGATAGTAATAGATTCCACAATTGCGCGTATGTTTCGTTGGCTTGTTCTCCAGATCTGGGGGTCATCTGCCCAGGTATCCCGCATCTCTCGTGTAGTTTTTACATGGAAGCCATAACCATTGAACCGAAACCTATTGTTCTGCTTCCAATTAGCTCCTGTCTGCAAAGCCAACCATACATCATGTATATCGTGTTGCTCCGACCGAACATAGTGGCAATCGTTCGTAATCACTACTGGCAAACTGTACTTGCTTGCCCAAGTACACAATCTGCGGTTCAGCTTCTCCTGATTTACTTGAAATTCCAAGTCGTCAGGTCTGCTGGCATTTATTTCATGACGTTGAAGCTCGAGATAAAACCACGGGAATAACTCCCGCAGATATAGCAAACGCTCACGAGCCTCAACCAATTTTCCCTTCAGTATTAGCTGCGGTATGTGGCCATTCATACACGTCGTAGAAACTATTAGATTCTTTCGCTCTTTGTTACTGAGGGATTCCAGCAAACTATAGTCAATACGCGGATAGTAATAATAATACTCGGCGGAGTTGGCCACAGAACTCAACTCACAAAGCGTTTCATAGCCGCGCCTATTACGAGCGAGTATTATTAGATGGAAGCGGTCTGGACCTTCCCTTTTCCCAGTTTCAAGATTGGGTGTGCGGGTTCTATCAGTATGGTCCAGACAAAGATAAAACTCCTGACCAATGATGGGTTTTATATCCGCCTTTTTACACGCCACGTAAAACTCAGGTACTCCAGAAAGGCGTCCATGATCAGTAAGTGCGATTGCCTGTTGCCCATCAGCTTTCGCACTATTTACTATATCCTGAATGGGGGCCATTCCATCCAAGACCGAGTATTCTGAGTGTACGTGACAATGCACAAATTTCATGAAGGTTTCTTTCTAGTATATAATCCCTTCACAGACTTCAATTGCCTGACACCTCTGCAATCATGTGGTACGCGACAATGCGTACACACATAATGTCCGCGGTCGCACATATGCAGCTTCTTGCTGCACGTACCACAGTGTTCCTGTGTTTCTATCAATCCTTTTTTATTCACCATCCCAGCCCCAACGCACCACCGTGACCCAGGCATAATCACCATATGCTGAATGAATGTTGTCTTGACCCCATTGCCAGGAGGGTGCCCAAACGTCCACCCAACCTTTCCAGTACCAGTCCCCATGACCACGGTCTTCACAGGTCACCACGTATCCGTCGTCAAACATGAGCTGTGTGCCGAAGGGTATCCACTGAGAACAGGCCGCAGCATCTCTGTGTACTGAATTACCATCCGCCATCATGCCATGCAGCGTATAGAAGGTGACGCGCAAATACTCCTGTCGTTCATCCTCTACCCTTACAAGAGCCAATAACAGAAGACCGATCAAAATTGCCCGAAACACGATAAATTATACTATATTCTAACCATCAAGCGCAAAGTAGCCGTCGCAAATCATCATTCTCTCTCAACCCTTGAAGAGTATTGTTCTGAATAGAAGTCCAAGGAAACCATATAGTCGCCATGACGTTAGCATTCTGCATGAGACTGGTGAAATACTGTACTTCTTCTTTTTTATTGTTCCATTCTGTAACCCATATGGGAATGTTATATCCCACAATGGGCTTGTATGAGGCGACTAGATCCCTAGCTTGCAGGGGTGTCTTGGCATATGGATGCACCGCTACGCCCGAACAGCCAGCTAACGGACTTATTCTCCAGACCTGCTGAAGCCAACCTGAGTTACCACTGGCCAGACCAGCCGCTATCATCATAAGGTCTGGATAAGTTTCACGATAGATACGCCAGTCTTCGTGATATTCCGCTGGTGTACGAGTCCAGCTACTAGGACTATTTACATCTGGTTCATTGCCGATCTGGTGTACTGTAGCTCCTGGCATCATATAACCATTGGATTCCCTGGCAACTACCGAAAGAACAGCCAACCCTTCGTTTGTGCATTCCTCCACATACAGATGGACTTTCGGGTCATCACGACTTACCAATCGTACCCAACGAATACCCAGATCCCTAAGTGAATTGGTAGGCGGGGCAGCTTCTGGATAAGTCGGGTCAACATTTACGCCAATCATATTGATAACCTCATTTGCTCTACTTTATATCTTCGAGTAGCGTTCCGGGACGGCTTACCTTCAGCCGTTACTTGATATTTGGTACGGAAGTACTTGCTTGCTTCGCACAAACTGTGCTCTACCGAGCGTAAGGACAGTGGGTAGCCTGGGTACACCGCTAACCATTGCTGCCATAACTCGTACTGTCTAAAGAACGTCTCCTGATTCCAGCGCAGCTCATGAATCAGTTGCTCGTACTCGCTCTTTGTCCTATGCCCGTAGATGTACTTCAGCCCCGCCATACACCCAGGACCAGGATTTACAAAGTCATCCTCACTGCACTTGACCAGAGTTTGAGGATAGTTTATGTCTATGGCCAATTCATAAGCCAGAAATGGACCAATTCCGTCAAGCCCAAAGAAAATACCAAAAGCATCCCGAAGATTATGAGCACGGGCAAGGCGACCGACAACTTTGGGTACTTGTTCATGCAGCTTCTCAAGTAAGAAGCAAACATTTCGTATCTTGTCTGGATACCCACCGAAGCGTACCCCCGTTACTGTGAATGCTGAAGTAAAAACCTGTTTGCCCTCCAAGTCTCTACGTGTCAAAGCTTGAGCAATAGGAATATGCTCCCATCCTTTTGAATAAAGGAGTACAACGTTACCGTCCAATTCCAAGTTTGCCAGGAATTGGAAAGTGGGAATAGCATTGAAGTAACGATAGACCAGCAGATTCCATACTAAATCCTTATAGTTTTCACAGTATGGAACAATCTGTTCTGTCCAGAACTTAGTGCCTTTGTCCAGTTCCCGAAAACAGTTAGTGAAGAAGTATTCCCTAAGTATTTTATCCTGGGTCCAAGGTGGTAGCTCTCCTAATACCATGCGCTTGTGATAAATTGTCTGTCGCTCACATACGAACCTCCAGAAATCCTCCAGCCGTTCTGGATGTATTGGTTCAGATATCTTATCCACGGGATAACTCTTCACAATTAGATAAAGGCAAAATGGCTTTTATCATCATTCAATTCATCAGCCATAACTTGATTGTAAATATGCCATCTACAGTCATACTTACTACAGTTCTCCCATTCTATTCTATCTATTACGTCATGATGTTGCTGAGAATACCATAAACTCTTGAAACTATCATTCTTCAAATTACCGACTAAAAGATTATCGGGACGGTCCATATAGTAGCAACAAATCCAGCATTGAGCTAACGCATCAATGACTGTATGCAACGGACTAAGCCAACAATTACCACGTTGGTAAGTCTTTTTCACGGAGCCAAATATCTTACCAGAATGTTTGCCTTGTAAGTATTCTATTCGCTTAGTTACCTCTTGTTGTTTTTCTTCTGACAAAAGTTGAATATCGTCCATTGTATTTCGTAAGGCTTTTATGCTAACGTAGTCAACGCCTGCATCTAGGATCTCCTGAGTAAGGTACTCAAGTAGCGGAATATCGCTGATTCCAAGTAATATTTTACCACCGATACGGCAGCTAGAATTGTTAGAATCACGGTATCTAACAATCTCCCTGAGGTCACTGATCTGATTAGTAGTGTAAACACTAACCCGGATATAACGAGATCCAGAGTAATCCAAGCAATGACGTACTTGTTCGGGCTTCGTGCCATTGGTTATCATTCCAAACTGGAGTTCAGCATCAGCGACAGCACTAATAAGATCACTAAACTTAGGATGTAAAGTAGGTTCCCCACCGCCACTGAATTCCAACGACTCTCCACCCATACTGGCGAACTCGCCAACAAACTTACTGAAAATACCCAGACTGATTGAAGCGGGCTTAGCATTCTCAGCATTAGAAATGCACCCGAAACAACGCATGTTACAGCTATATGTAGGATAAACAATCGCCATCGTGGGTGAGACCATATCGCCATGCTTCAACCTCACCGCATCCTTACGAAAACTCAGTATCTTATCGTGAAGACTTACGGGAGCGTATTCTGGAGAATTCATATCTCGCATACTCCTGACATACACGCTAACTCCTGTGCGGCTGTGGTAAGATCGGTACTTTCATATCGGTACAATTTGCTATAGTCCACCTCTGGAAATGCAGCTACACGACGTTCGTACTCTTCCTTCGTTATCTCAATATTGGGAAGCTGTGCATATTGCGCATCGTAAGCTGGCAAGAATGCCATACCACCAATCACATCCTGGTGGTCGCAGATCCATTTTATAAGATCAGCAATTTCATGCGGCCTGTAAGTAATTGTAACACTCGGGTTGTGCGTCGTCCAGTTCAACTTGTTGAGCAACCAGTAGTTACACTGATCAATAGCTGATACATCATTCCTGGTGAGCGATCCTTCTGGTGCCTTGACCGGGAAATGCACCACCCAGGTATTAGCATTATCGGCAGTCTGACCATTCTCAGGATCCATTGGCACGCCAGCATCACGCAGTACCTTGAAAACAGGACTGGTAGCCGAGACCCTGGCATTGCGCTCGTAATAAGGTGCCCACCGAGTATGAATACCACTAGAGCAGTTGAGCAATTGAGCGCTGTTACCGCTAGGCTTTACGCACGTAACTGAAGCAGACTGGTTGATGCCCAAAAGTAACGCCCATTCCCGGTTCACCTTTACAGCATAATCACGTAGATTACGCATTACAACGGGAGTTTGCACGATAGGACAATCACGCTGACCAGTAATGTCTACACCCAAAAGGCGCTCTTCTTCAGCGTTCTGCTTCCAGATTGGACGCAGATCTGGAAAATGCGTTGCTAACGACTGTATCGTCCCCAAGATAGTTGCGATACGTACTTTGTCCCGAAGAGTTTGTATGATATCTTCGTGACGAGCTACCGCAATAGACAGATTACACAAGCCATGCTCGCGCAGGACAATCTCTCCACAGTTGTGAACTAGAATACCACCGTTAGTTTCTGTTTGTATGAAGAATTTATGTGTCTCTTCTACAGTACCATCATAAACATCTTCATATCCAAGGAATTTGACTGCTACCACTTCGTGATTTACAACTTTATGAGATTCACTCATCCTTTTCTTAGTTTCATCAGAATGCTTTCTGCCAGTAAAGCCAGAAGTTTCATATCGATCCCATCTAAAATGATTTCTTTCTGGCATCCTGTTTACAGGATTCCTGGCGCCAACCATATTCAAAGCATTATGTTCCGACGCTAAAAGTACCTTCAAATTATTTGGATGATTATTCGTCTTATTCTCATCAATATGATCTACGTGATATTGCGGATATTCTGGTCTACTACCA
>Ga0209577_10006166_pt1 | contig 11112 bp, 7 predicted proteins | sample GraSoiAngelo_109_FD_185874 | JGI IMG/M metagenome (GOLD analysis project Ga0209577, IMG submission 185874) | Grasslands soil microbial communities from the Angelo Coastal Reserve, California, USA - 14_0903_12_20cm (SPAdes) (version 2) | ecosystem: Environmental > Terrestrial > Soil > Grasslands ... | reverse complement strand
GAACCTGCCGCTGGCGATGGCCGCGGTGTAGTTGTAGATCTTCATCGAGGATCCAGGATTGCGCGGCGGCCAGACGGCGAAGTTGTACTGGCCCCCGTTCTCCTGGGCGTTGGCCGAGCCCACCATAGCCAGGATCTCGCCGGTGCGAGGGTCGATCGCAGTCATCGCGCCCTGGTGGACGTTCGCTCCGCCGTACTCGTAGCGCCCGACCTGCCCCGCGATCACGTCCTGGGCGGTCTGCTGCATTCGCATGTTGACGGTGGTCGTCACCCGGAAGCCATCGCGGTAAGGGGCGTCGGGGCCGAAGCGCGCCTTGAGCTCGTCGACCACGAAGGCGACGAACCCCGGCGTCTGGATGATGTTTGCGTCGCGGAACATGTGCTTGGGCTCGCTCAGGTCCTCGGCGAAGGCCTGGTCGGCCTGGGCCTGGGTGACCATGTGGTTGCGGACCATGGCCGCCAGCACGGAATGCTGCCGCGCCTTGGCCCCCTCCCAATTGACGAGGGGGTTGTTGTAGGTCGGGTTTTGCGGGATCCCGGCCAACATCGCGGACTGGGCCAGGTCCAGCTTGGCCGTATCGGTGTGGAAGTAGCTCTGGGCCGCCGCCTTGATGCCGTACGCGTTGTTCCCGTAGAAGGCGGTGTTCAGGTACATCTCCAGGATCTGTTTCTTGGAGAAGTCCTGCTCGACCTGGAGCGCCAGCACCGCCTCCTTCGCCTTGCGGTCGATGGAGGGCTTGCTCCCGATCAGCCGCAGCTTGACGAGCTGCTGGGTGATGGTCGACGCCCCCTGCACCGCAGCGTGGTCGTGGTAATCGACCCAGGCGGCGCGAGCGATTGCGGCGACGTCGACGCCTGGCTCGTTGTAGAACTTGGCGTCCTCGATCGCGATCGTCGCCTGCGGCAACAGCGTCCCCATCTCGGTGAGGTGCTGCTCGTAGTGCCGATAGCCCTCCTTGTGGATGTCGGCGAGGACGGTGGTCAGATCCCGGTCGTAGATGATCGAGTCCTCTGGGAGCGAGTTGAGGGCGATCGAGCGAGCGTCGGGGAGGTCGTTGGCGTACCTGACCCAGACGGCGGAGGCGCTGATGAAGGAGCCGGCCGCGACCGCCGCGACCAGCACCAGGCTGAGCAGCGCGGCCGGGCCGGCCAGCGGCTCGACCGAACCGTGCCGGCCGTTGCCCCGGCGCCGGCCGGCGGCACTGGCTCGCCAGCGGCGGCCGTCCTCTCCCCAGCGGAGCTCGCGACGCCTCATGGCGGGGGACCGGCTCTGCTCGAGCTGGAAGCGCGCGGCGCGCCAGATCGTGGAGAGCACCCCACCGGCGGTCCGTGCCGCGGTCGCGGCACCCGCGGCGCTGCCGGCCAGGCCCTTTTGGCCGGCGCTCCAACTGCGCGCGCCACGTCTCGCTATTCCCATCTCAGACTGCAGGTCCCCCACGCCTAACTGTGACTCCCGAAATTACTAAAGATGATGATATCGATATCAGGTCTAGTGTCAACGGCTGGATCGAAAACGGCTGGCCCCAGATGGTGTCCCGGACTCACGGTCTAATCTTCTCGGATGAACGGCAGGCTCGCTGTGAGCATCGATGCCGGTCGCTCGCTGCCCTCATCAGTAGAACGCGCGAGGGTGGCAGAAGGATTCGGTTACGACTCGATCTGGTCGAGCCAGCTGCCTCCGGCCCGGGATACCTCGCTGGTCCTGGCCGCCTATGCCTGCGCGACCTCGAGCATAGGGCTTGGAACGGCGGTGCTGCCGATTTATCTGCGCCATCCCACGGCCATGGCCCAGATGGCGGTGACCCTCGACGAGCTCTCGGGCGGTCGCTTCCGGCTCGGCATCGGCGTCAGCCACAAGGTCACGGTCGAGGGCATGTGGGGCCTCCGCCTGGAGCACCCGGTGGAGGCGATGCGCGAATATCTGACCATAGTTCGCTCCCTGGCCACCGAGGGCTCCGTCTCCTTCCAGGGCGAGCACTTCACCGCCCGGACGGCCTATACCGCACCCCGGCGGCCCGAGCTGCCGATCTACATCTCGGCCCTCAGCCCGCGGATGCTGGAGCTGGCCGGCGAGCTGGCCGACGGCGTGTCGCTCTGGATGTGCGCCCCGGGCTACATCCGCGACGAGGTCATGCCGAGAGTCGGCGCCGGGAGGAAGAAGGCAGGCAAGCCGCTGGACGGGTTCGAGGTGATGGCCGCGGTGCCGGTCAGCCTGACCACCGATCGCGCAGCGGGGCTGGAGGGTTTCCGGCAGACGGCGACCATGTACGCCTCGCTTCCCTACTACCGCAAGGCCCTGGACAAGACCTTCGCGGACATGAGCGACACACCGAACGACCGCATCCTCGACGAGCTCGCCGGGATCGGGGACGAGAGGGCGGTGAAGGCCACCCTCGAGCGCTACCGGGAGGCCGGGGTGACCCTGCCGATCATCGGCCACTACGGTGGGCACGCCGGCGCGGCCAAGTTCGAGGAGACGCTGGAGGCATTGGCGGCCTGAGCCAGACGGCCATCGGCATCTCCTCGCCGCGGCCGTGAGCGAGCTGGTCGGCCTGGCCCTGGTCAGCCTCTCGGTCGGCCTCAGCAACTTCGCCGGCTCCATCGGGATCGGACTCTCCGGCGTTGACGCCCGGACGCGGCTCCGGGTCGGCGTCGCCTTCGGGCTCTTCGAGGGCCTGATGCCCGTCCTTGGCCTGCTGATCGGGCAGGCCCTGGCCTCGACGCTGGGCACCTATGGGCGCTACCTCGGCGCCGGGCTGCTGGTGCTGACCGGGGCCTACACGATCTGGCAGGGGCGGAAGACGGGCGAGGTGGAGCGCGCCGAGGAGAAGGGCGCCCTGGAGACCCGCCAGCTCCTGGTCCTGGCCGTGGCCCTGTCCATCGACAACCTGGTGGTCGGCTTCGCCCTCGGCGTCTACCGGATTCCGCTGGCGCTGGCCGCCGTCACCATGGCCGTGGTCAGCGTGGGCCTCTCCCTGCTCGGGCTGGAGCTGGGCAGCCGGTTGGGATCGCGGGTCGGCGAGTGGAGCGAGGAGATCGGCGGAGCGGTCCTGATCCTGGTCGGCATCGCGATCGGCGCGGGATTGATCTAATAGGCTCGTGGCCGATCTTCCGAAGCTCGAGGCGGTGCTGGTCGGGCTCGACGCGCGAGTCGCCACCGTCACCCTGAACCAGCCCGAGAAGCGCAACCCGCTCTCCGCCGCCATGGTCCGAGACCTCCAGGCCGCCTTCGACTGGTGCCGCGAGGAGCCGGAGGTCCGCGTCGTGGTCCTGACCGGCGCCGGCGACAGGGCCTTCTGCGCCGGGGCGGACCTGGCCGGTTCCTTCAACGCCGAGGCGGCCGAGCTCCAGCGTCACCAGGGCCGGCGCGGCATCGCCGACCTCTTCCTCGCCTTGCGCGATCTCGGCAAGCCGGTCATCGGCCGCATCAACGGCCACGCCCTGGCGGGAGGGTTCGGCCTCGCCTCCGCGTGCGACATCCTGATCGCGGTCGAATCGGCCAGCTTCGGAACGCCCGAGATCAACGTGGGGGTCTGGCCGATGATGATCTCGGCGGTCCTGGCGAGGAACCTTCCTCGCAAAGTGATCCTGGAGATGATGCTGCTCGGCGACCGCTGGACCGCGGCCCGGATGCAGGAGGCCGGCCTGGTCAGCAAGGTGGTTCCCGACCTGGGAGCTCTGGACGCCGCCACCGCCGAGCTCTCCGCCGCGCTGGCAGCGAAGTCGCCGGTCATCGTCCGGCTCGGCCGCGACGCCTTCTACCGGACGGAGGACATGAGCCTCGAGGAGGCACTCGCCTACCTGCACTCGCAGCTCACCCTGGTGACCCTGACCGAGGACACCCAGGAAGGCGTGAAGGCCTTCCTGGAGAAGCGGCCGCCGGAGTTCAAGGGCCGGTGAGCGCCGGGCGGTCGCGGGAGCTCCGCGAGAAGGCGCTGGCGGGCGGGACCCGCTACCTGGACAAGCTGCGCGAGCAGAACAAGCTTCCGGTCCGAGAGCGGATCGACCTCCTCCTCGATCCAGGCTCGCTGGTCGAGGATGGGCTCTTCGCGAACGTGCTGGCCGAGGAGCTGCCCGCCGACGGGGTCGTAACCGGGCTGGGCACGATCGACGGGCGGAAGGTGGCGGTGATGGCCAACGACCCGACCGTCAAGGCCGGCTCCTGGGGAGCTCGGACTGTCGAGAAGATCATCCGCATCCAGGAGACCGCGCTGCGTCTCAACCTCCCGCTCTTCTATCTGGTCGACAGCGCGGGGGCCCGGATCACCGACCAGATCGACATGTTCCCGGGGCGCCGCCACGCGGGCCGGATCTTCTACAACGAGGTACGCCTGTCGGGTCAGGTGCCGCAGATCTGCCTGCTCTTCGGCCCCTCCGCGGCGGGCGGCGCCTACATCCCGGCCTTCTGCGACGTGGTCGTGATGGTCGAGGGCAACGCCTCCATGTACCTGGGCTCGCCCCGGATGGTGGAGGTGGTGGTCGGAGAGAAGGTCACGCTCGAGGAGCTGGGTGGGGCGCGGATGCACTGCACCGTCAGCGGCTGCGGCGATTTCCTGGTCGCCGACGACCGGGAGGCGATCGCGGTCGCGCGCACCTACTTCTCCTACCTGCCGTCCAACTGGACCGAGCGCCCGCCCCGAGCCGAAGCGGCGCCGGCGCCCGCCATGCGCTCGTTGGAGGAGCTGATCCCGGCCGAGCCGCAGCGCGGCTACGACATGCGGAAGCTCATCGCGGCGCTGGTCGACGATGGCTCCTGGTTCGAGGTCAAGAAGCTCTTCGCGAAGGAGCTCCTGACCGGCTTCGCTCGGCTGGACGGCAGGGTCATCGGGATCGTCGCCAACCAGCCCCTGCAGAAAGGCGGCGTGCTCTTCGTCGACAGCGCCGACAAGGCGGCTCGCTTCATCTGGATCTGCGACGCCTTCAACCTGCCCCTGCTCTTCCTGGCCGACGTGCCCGGCTTCATGATCGGCACCGATGTCGAGCGCCAGGGGATCATCCGGCACGGGGCGAAGATGATCAGCGCGGTCGCCGAGGCGACGGTGCCAAAGATCTCGGTGATCGTGCGCAAGGCCTACGGTGCAGGCCTCTACGCGATGGCGGGACCTGCCTACGAGCCGGACTGCACCATCGCGCTGCCCTCGGCGCAGATCGCGGTCATGGGGCCGGCGCCGGCCGTCAACGCCGTCTTCTACAACAAGCTGGCGGATCTTCCCGAGGAGCAGCGCGAGCAGCGGCGCAGGGAGCTGGAGGCGGAATACCTGGAGGACGTCGACCTCTACAAGCTGGCGGCGAACCTGGTGGTCGACGCGGTGATCGAGCCGGACGACCTGCGCGAGGAGCTGATCCGGCGCTTCGCCATCTACGCGTCCCGCAGCCAACCGCGTCTCGAAAAGAAGCGCGCAGTGCCTCCGGTCTAGGCCGCCGCAGCTGCCCTGAAAACCAGGTCTCGATACCGGCCTTTGCCGGCACTGACGGCTTTTCCGAGCGGGGGATGGCGGCCATTGCCGGCAGTCGCCGAGTGCCGTTCGGTTACTCCCGGCGCACCTCGCGCGCGATCGCGTCGCCCACTTCCGCGGTGCCGGCGCGCCCTCCGAGCTCACCCGTCAGGAACTCGCCCTCCGCGGTCACCCGGTCGATGGCCGCCTCGATCCGGGCCGCGTTGGCCTCCTCTCCCAGGTGACGCAGCAGCAGGGCGCCGCTCCAGATGGCTCCGATCGGGTTGGCCTTGCCCTGGCCCGCGATGTCGGGAGCCGAGCCGTGGACCGGTTCGAACAGGCTCGGGTGCCGTCGCTCGGGGTTGAGGTTGGCGGAAGCCGCAAGTCCCAGGCTGCCCTGGAGGGCGGCGCCGAGGTCGGTGAGGATGTCCGCGAAGAGGTTGGAGGCGACGACGACGTCGATGCTCTCCGGCCGCGTCACCATCCGGGCCGCCATCGCGTCGACGTGGACACGCTCCACGGCCACGTCCGGGTATTCGGCCTGCCCGAGGCCGGCCACGACCTCGTCCCAGAGGACGTACGCGTAGCGGCTGGCGTTGGACTTGGTGACGCTCACCAGCCGCCGGCGCCGCTCCCGCGCTCGCTCGAAGGCGAAACGGGCGCAGCGCTCGATGGCGTGCCGGGTGAAGACGGGGACCTCCACCGCGAGCTCCTGGGGATGGCCGACGTGGACGCGGCCCCCGGTGCCCGAGTACTCGCCCTCGGTGTTCTCGCGGACGAAGACCATGTCCACGTCCTGCGGGCCCCGGTTGGAGAGCGGTCCGGCGATGCCGGGCAGGCAGCGGACCGGCCGCAGGTTGACGTACTGCTCGAAACTCTTGCGAATCGGCAGCAGCAGGCCCCAGAGGCTGACGTGGTCGGGAACCGTCGGCCAGCCGCAGGCCCCGAGGTAGATGGCGTCGTAGCGCTGGAGGGTGTCGAGCGCGTCCTCGGGCATCATCCGGCCGGTCCTCTCGTAGAACTCGCTGCCCCAGGGGAAGGCCTCGAAGTCGAGCTGCGAGCCGGTTGCCTGGAGGACCTTGATCCCCTCCGGCACCACCTCCTTGCCCACGCCGTCCCCGGCGATCACCGCGATCCGCTTCATGAGGTCTGCAGGCGAGATTAACCATCTTTACCGGGTTGGTTGGCGGTTCCGGGTGGCAGGCCCTAGCCTCGGCCGCGCCATGAAAGCCCTCTCCATCCGCCACCCCTGGGTCGACCTCATCCTTGCCGGCGCCAAGACCATCGAGATCCGCACCTGGGCCACCCGCTACCGGGGCCGCTTGCTGCTTCACGCCTCAGCCGGCTACGGCATCTCGGAGCGCGACGCCTCCGCCCGGCTGGGGCTGGGCCGGCCCGCCCCCGAGACGCTGGGCGCCATCGTCGGGATCGCGAACCTGGTCGACTGCCGCCACGTCCGGCCCGAGGACTGGGCCAACGCCTCCCTGCCACCCCTGGAGGGCAAGCTCTGGGCCTGGGTCTTCAGCGAGCCGGAGGCCGTCGAGCCGATCCCCTGCGCCGGCAAGCGGACGCTCTTCGATGTAGATGACGAGGTGCTTGCCGCCGCGGGCTGAGCCCTGCCGCTATGGTGGCTCGGTGCCGGAACGGTTCGACGTCATCGTCGCCGGCGTGGGCGGCATGGGCAGCGCCGCCGCCTATCACCTCGCCCGCCGCGGCCGGAAGGTGCTCGGCCTGGAGCGCTACACGATCCCGAACGAGATGGGCAGCTCGCATGGGGTCAGCCGGATCATCCGGCTGGCCTACTTCGAGCACCCGTCCTACGTGCCGCTGCTCCGGCGCTCCTTTGAGCTCTGGCGCGAGTTGGAGGCGGGGGCTGGACAAGGGCAGCTCCTGCACATGACCGGCTGCCTCCACGTGGGAGCGCCCGGCACGACCGTCCTCGAGGGCTGCCTGCGCTCCTGCCACGAGCACGACCTCCAGCACGAGGTCCTGAACAGCGCGGAGGTGAGCCGCCGCTTCCCCGCCTACCGGCTGCCGGCCGAGACCATGGCGGTGCTGGAGGCGGAAGGTGGCTTCCTGGTGCCGGAGAGGTGCATCCAAGCCCACGCGGCGGGGGCTCGCGCCGCCGGTGCCGAGCTCCGGGAAGGCGAGGCGGTGATCGCCTGGGAGCCTGCCGGCCGCGGGGTGCAAGTCCGCACCGAGCGGGGCGAATACGAGGCCGACCGGCTGATCCTGACGGCCGGCTCCTGGAACGGGAAGCTGGCCGCCCGCTTTGCGCATCTGCTCGAGCCCGAGCGCCAGGTCCTGGCCTGGCTGCGGGTCAGCCGCCCGGAGCTCTTTGCGCAGGGCGCCTTCCCGGTCTTCGTGATGGAGGTCCCGGAAGGCATGTACTACGGCTTTCCGCTCTTCGCCGAGGGGCCGCCGGGCTTCAAGCTCGGGCGTCTCCACCATCGCCGGGAGGTGGTCGATCCGGACCTGCTCGACCGGGGCGGCGCCGACGCGACGGACGAAGCGCTGCTGCGCGACTTCGCGGCCAGGTACCTCCCGGCCGGCGCGGGCCCCGCGGAGGCGATGAAGGTCTGCATGTTCACCAACACGCCCGACGAGCACTTCCTCATCGATCTGCACCCGGAGCTGCCCCAGGTGATCCTCGGCGCCGGCTTCAGCGGGCACGGCTTCAAGTTCTGCAGCGTGGTCGGCGAGGTGCTGGCCGACCTCGCGCTGGAGGGCGAGACCCGGCACGACATCGGTCTCTTCAGCGCCTCACGATTCCAGCGCGAACTGACGGCGAGATGACGCCCGCCCACTGCTAAGATTCCCCGGCCGGAAGCGCGCCCGGTCGGTGCGAAGGAGTTTCTAGAAGGGTTGTTGAACAGTTCGAAGGATGGCGGTCGCCGCGCGCAAGCCTGGTTCTCGCGCGCCCTGACCAAAAGCCTCGGTACCCGGAGCAGCATCCTCGACCGGGTCCGCTTCCTCTTCCTCCTCTTTTTCGTCCTCAACGCCACCATCAGCGCCTTCTTCGTGCTGCGCGGGCCGCGCCAGGATCTCACCCAGCTGATCGCCTCCTACTCGCTGACCTACCTCGTGCTCTATGCCGCCGTCGCCTACTGGCGGGGCAAGTCGCCGCTCTGGATGGACCTCGTCGCCGCCGCCGCACTTTTCGGGGCCGGGCTCGAGGTCAGCAACCCGGTCCGCCTTTACCTGCTCTTCTACGGCGTTCTCCTCTTCCGGTCCCTTTTCGGGTCGGCGTGGGGCGTCGCCGCCATCACCACGCTCTTCCTCGCACCGCTGATCGCCGCCGTCGCCTGGGTGACGATCACGACCCACGGCGACCCGCAGACCGTTGCCCAGGTCCTGGTCAACGTGCCCGGCTTCGCCGCCGGCGGCTGGTTGATGCACCAGGTGAAGGTCACCCTCGCGGCCTACATGGAGGCGCTGCGCCGGGAGCGCGTCCTGACCGAGTCGGCCGACGTGCTGGTGGCGGTCGAGAACCCGCCGGCGGTCTACGAGGCGGCCATCGCAGGCGCCATGGGCCTGGTGGAGTCGGTCCGGGGCGCCCGAACCTCGATCTCGGTCGGAAACGGACGCATGCAGCGCCAGGTGGCGGTGGGCCCGCCCACGAGGCTGGTCGAGGTGCCCGAGGTCCGCGTCGCCGAGCTTCCGGAGCAGCTGCGCTCCGCCTTGCGGGAGCAGAAGGCGGTGAGCCTGAAAGCCGACAAGATGGCCTTCTTCGCGGGGCCCCAGATGCCGGCCGAGGGTGGCGCCGAAGCGGCAGGCTTCAGCGGCTGGGTGACGGCGGTCCCCTTGACGATCGAGGGCCGGCTGCGCGGCCTCCTCTCGGTGGCCGGCCTGGAGCCGCTGCCCAAGGGCGTCGACGACGGGCTGTCCCGTCTCGGCTCCAGCGTGGCCCTCGCCCTGGAGCGGGTGAACCTGGCCGAGGACCTCCGCCGTTCGACCGAGAACCTGAAGTCGAGCGAGGCGCGCTTCCGTTCCCTGGTCCAGAACTCCTCCGATGTGATCACTCTCCTGGACGAGGAGGGGCGCATCTCCTACGTCAGCCCGGCGGTCGAGAAGCTGCTCGGCTACGAGTCCGGCCGGCTTCTCAACAGCACGCTCTGGAAGATCCTCCACACCGAGGACCTGAACCAGGCCAACAACACCTTCCAAACCCTGCTCCGTACCGACTATGGACAGGAGCTGTTGAGCGGCCGCTGGCGCCACACCGACGGCAGCTACCGATACATGGAGACCATCCTCAGCAACCAGCTCGCCGACCCCAACGTCCGGGCGGTGGTGCTCAACACCCGCGACGTCACCGAGCGCAAGAACCTGGAGGAGCGCCTCCGCCACCAGGCCCACCACGACCTCCTTTCCGGGCTCTCCAACCGGACCCTATTCAAGGACCGGGTCGCGGCGGCCCTGGCCCAGCACCGCCACGACCGGGGCAGCCTGGCCGTCCTCTTCCTGGACCTCGACGACTTCAAGCACGTCAACGACTCCCTCGGCCACGCCGCCGGCGACTCGCTCCTGATCGCGGTGGCCGGCCGGCTGCAGGATTGCGTCGGACCGGCTGACACGGTCGCCCGCTTCGGTGGCGATGAGTTTGCAATCCTGCTCGACGCGATCCCCGACGACTCCTACCCCGTTGCCGTGGCGGAGCGCATCCTGGGTTCCTTCCGGCTGCCGCTGAAAGCCGGCGGGGTGGAGATGATCGCCGCCTTCAGCATCGGCATCGCGCTCTCCACGCCCACCCTTCAGGACCCCGAGGAGCTGCTCCGCAACGCCGACACGGCCATGTACCGCGCCAAGGGCCGGGGCAAGCACACCTGGGAGGTCTTCGAGGTCAGCATGCACGCCGCCGCCCTGGACCGGCTGGAGACGGAGAACGACCTCCGCGGCGCCATCGATCGCAACGAGCTGGTGGTCGTCTACCAGCCGATCGTCTGGATCGACTCCGAGCAGATCTACGGCGTCGAGGCGCTGGTCCGCTGGCGCCACCCGACCCGGGGCATGGTCGAACCCGATCGCTTCATCCCCCTGGCCGAAGAGACGGGAATGATCAGCCAGATCGGGGCCTGGGTCCTGGAGAAGGCGTGCAAGGAGGTCCACGAATGGGAGCTCCGCTTCCCCGAGCACCAGCTGCGGCTGGGCGTGAACCTCTCCGTTCGACAGCTGCAGCGCCCGAACATCGTCAACGAGATCCGGCAGGTGCTGAAGGACACCGGCATGTCACCCGACCGCGTCACCATGGAGATCACCGAGAGCGCCGTCATCCGTGAGGGCGAGGAGACCTCGCACGTCTTCCAGCGCCTGCGCCAGGCCGGCATGAAGGTCGCCATCGACGACTTCGGCACCGGTTACTCGTCGCTCAGCTACCTCGCCCAGTTCCCGATCGACATCATCAAGATCGACAAGGCCTTCCTGCGCCCGTCCGGGCGCGGGGCCAAGAGCGCGGCCCTCCTTCGCGCCATCGTCGGCCTCGGCCACAGCCTGGGCGTCGAGATCGTGGCCGAAGGCGTCGAGACCCAGCAGCAAGCGAAGATCCTGGGCAGCCTCGGCTGCCGCGGCCAGGGCTACTACTTCTCGAAACCGGTCAGCGCCGAGGAGATCGTCAAGATGCTCGGCCGCGAGACGGGCCTCCGCGACCGGCCCGCCGCGAGCGCCCGCCGCCGTGGCGC
>Ga0209577_10006165_pt1 | contig 11112 bp, 10 predicted proteins | sample GraSoiAngelo_109_FD_185874 | JGI IMG/M metagenome (GOLD analysis project Ga0209577, IMG submission 185874) | Grasslands soil microbial communities from the Angelo Coastal Reserve, California, USA - 14_0903_12_20cm (SPAdes) (version 2) | ecosystem: Environmental > Terrestrial > Soil > Grasslands... | reverse complement strand
ACCAAGGCGTACTGCACCCGCGTCGGCAGTGGTCCGTTTCCCAGCGAAATGCTCGACTCTACCGGTGACCTGCTGCGCGCGCGCGGCAATGAGTACGGCGCCGTTACTGGGCGTCCCCGGCACACCGGCTGGCTCGATCTGCCGTTGTTGCGCTATGCAGGGGCGATAAACGGAATTTCCTGGCTGGTGGTGACGAAGCTTGATGTCCTCGATGAGCTGCCCGAAATTCCAGTTTGTGTGGGTTACAAAATCGATGGCAAGGCAACCGGCGACATACCTGCACACGCCAGCGGCTATGATCGGATCGAATGTGTTTACCACAGGATGCCGGGATGGCAAACTTCCACTGAGGGAGTCACCCAAATGGACAAGTTGCCAAAATCGGCTCGCGAGTATCTCGCGTTCCTGGAAACAGAGACCGCGGCGCGGATTGGCATGGTCTCCACCGGTCCTGGTCGTGAGCAAACCATTTTTGTAGATGATTTCGTTGCAGAATTGCGAATATTGACAGGACAGAAAGTCCGAGCTCTGGCAGAGCGTTAAAACTAGCGCTGGGCGTCTCAAGCTGTGGTGCGGCCTATCGCACCTCAGGCGCCCAGCAATTGCAAAACGGGAGCAAGCGATGGTCGTGCTGGCAGTCACATGGATGGCAAAAAGCGGTCGCGAATCTGATGTTGCAGGTTTATTCGCAAAACTTACCGAGCAATCCCGAAAAGAACCCGGCTGCGCTATGTACCAGGTTCACCGCCACAAGACCGAGCCGCGCCGCTTTTTCATCTACGAGCAATACAAAGATGACTCGGCCCTCGAAGCGCATCGCGCCGCTCCGCACTTTCTGCAATACGTGAAGAAGCAACTGCCCAAAGTCGCCGACCGTGTGGAAGGCCATCTTTACGAGCCGCTAGGTTAGCCAGTGGTGCGGGCGCCCTCGCAGGCGGCTTGCCCTCACTTGCCTTTGTCAACCATCAGCACGCCACCAGACGCGTAGCTCTCTTTTGATACTTCGTTGAAGGTAACTACGATCGCCTCGCGGCGAGCTCCGGCCTCTTCCACCATGGCGTCAGTGATGCGCTGCGCCAGCTTGCGCTTTTGCTCCGCCGTGCGCCCCGTCAACATGGTTACTTGAACGATTGGCATGAGATTCAGTGCTCAAGCGGCTAATTCGTATCCGGCAAAGAAAAAGCTCAGCTCGAAGCGCGCCGTGTCCTCCGCATCAGAGCCGTGGATTGCGTTATGCTCGATGCTGGTGGCCCACTTTTTGCGGATCGTGCCTTCTTCAGCGTGAGCAGGATTCGTTGCTCCCATCAGCTTGCGGAGATCGGCAATGGCATTCTCTTTCTCCAGCGCCAGCACGACAATTGGGCCACTGGACATGAAATCCGTAAGCGAGTGAAAGAAAGACTTGCTGGCATGAACGGCGTAGAACTGCTCCGCCTGATGCTTGGAAATTTCCAGCATCTTCATCGATAGAATCTGAAATCCGTTTTTCTCGAATTGTTCAATGATGTCCCCGATTGCGTTCCTGCGGACCGCATCGGGCTTAACAATTGTCAGAGTGCGCTGCAGAGTCCTCATAGTAAGGTCGTCGTCCTTGGTTGTAATAAATGATAATGGAGAAACCGTGTGGTAAACGTACTAGCGGGCGCGAGGGAGCAGCCCGATAGATTTCGCGGATTGAAACGGCACGGCTAAAGCAAGCTGCGGAAAAACTCGGGAAAGCCGATTCCTCGCGTGCTGAAGCATGCTCGGAGTGTCGAAGGGAAGGAACTTATCGGCACGACTGAAGTCGTGCCCTTCCCTTCCCAAAACCGGCCCGAATGAATTTTCCGCAGCCTGTAAAGGCCGCGCCCTACCCTACCCAGATCATTTATCATCCAGCTCCCAATTGAGAACCGGTGATTGAACTGGTGCTCATACCTTAACTCCCAAAGCTGCGGTAACTGTCTCACCAATTGCGGCGGGAGATTTAGCCACGCGAATTCCAGCCTCTTCCATGGCTTTGATTTTTTCGCGGGCCGTGCCCTTCCCCCCAGAGATGATCGCTCCAGCATGACCCATGCGCCGTCCCGGCGGCGCCGTTTGGCCGGCAATGAAGCCGATCACCGGCTTTTTCATGTGCATCTTCACGTACTCAGCCGCAGTCTCTTCCGCATTGCCGCCGATTTCGCCGATCATCACCACGGCCTCGGTCATTGGATCGCGGTTGAACAACTCGAGTGCATCGACGAAATTCGTACCAATAATCGGGTCTCCGCCGATCCCGATTGCCGTCGATTGCCCCACGCTCCGCTCCGTAAGCTGATAAACCGCTTCATAGGTTAACGTGCCTGAGCGAGAGATAATGCCAATCGGCCCCTGCTTATGAATGCGCGCAGGCATGATTCCAATCTTGCAATGCCCCGGCGAAATAATCCCCGGACAGTTTGGCCCAATTAGCCGTGCGCGGCGGTTTTGGAGGAATTCCCACGCCCGAACCATGTCGAGAGTTGGAATTCCTTCGGTGATGCAGACGATAAGTTCGACTTCAGCATCCGCGGCTTCCATAATTGCGTCCGCTGCGTACGGTGGAGGGACGAAGATCAGCGAGCAGTCAGCGCCAGTTCTATCCACCGCTTCCTGCACGCTGTTGAACACCGGCCAGCCCTCGTGCGTCGTGCCACCTTTTCCCGGAGTTACGCCGCCGACAATCTGCGTTCCGTATTCAGCGCAGGCTTTGGCGTGGAATGTACCTTCGCGCCCAGTGAGGCCCTGCACGATGACTCGCGTCGATTTATCTACAAGAATGCTCATGAGTGCCTACGTCTCGCGGCTACGCTTCGATTCGTGTCAGGGCATGCCTTCAGGCATGCCGAAACGAAGCTGCTTAAGTCTCGCACGCCGACCCGGCGCAACTGCCAGCGGCTAAAGCCGCATTAATTCGCAACGCAAGCGGCACGGCTGAAGCCATGCCCTGATACGAATCAGCTAAGCCGCTGCGCTTGCCGCTGCCACTACTTGTTCCGCTGCGTCCTTCATGGTTTCTGCCACGATGAAGTTCAATCCCGACTGCTGCAAAATCTCGCGTCCCTGCTCCACGTTCGTGCCTTCCAGCCGCAGCACGATCGGCAGTTGAATGTGGGTTTTTTGAGCGGCCTCGACGACACCGGTCGCCAGTGTGTCCACTCGCAAAATACCGCCAAAGATGTTGATCAGCACTGCTTTGACATTCTTATCACTCAGAAGAATCTCGAAAGCGTGTGTTACCTGGTCAGCATTCGCGCCGCCACCCACGTCCAGAAAATTCGCCGGCATCCCGCCCGCATACTTGATGATGTCCATGGTCGCCATGGCCAGCCCGGCGCCGTTCACCATGCAGCCGACGTTTCCATCCAGCTTGATGTAGTTCAAGCTGTACTTTGAGGCCTCCACTTCCAGCGGATCTTCTTCCGTAATATCACGTAGCTCGCGCAGATCGGGGTGCCTGAACATCGCGTTGTCATCGAAATTGATCTTCGCATCCAGCGCGAACAGCCGGCCATCCGTACAGGAGATAAATGGATTGATTTCCATCAGCGAGGAATCCGTCTCTTGAAACGCTCGAAACAGACCAGTCATAAAGCGCACGGCTTCACTGATCTGCTGCGGCTTCAGCCCGAGCGCGAACGCCAACTTGCGCGCCTGGAAAGCTTCCAGACCCATGCCGGGATCGATGTACTCTTTCAAAATGGCAGCGGGATTCTCTGCCGCGACCTGCTCAATTTCCATTCCGCCCGCAGCGGATGCCATAAACACCGGCCTCGCTTCCGCTCGGTCAATCACGATTCCGAGATAGAGTTCCTTCTCAATCGGCAGGGTTTCTTCGATCAGCAGCCGGCGAACGATGCGGCCCTCAGGCCCGGTTTGGTGCGTAACCAGCTTCATCCCCAGCATTCGGGAAGCAATCTCGCCTGCTTCATCGACCGATTTCGCAATCTTCACGCCGCCACCCTTGCCGCGCCCGCCAGCGTGAATCTGAGCCTTGACCACCACCCCAGCAGCGCCCGAGCCAAAGAGGTTTTTCGCGGCAGCCTCGGCTTCTTCGCGCGACTCCGCCATCTCTCCACGGGGCACTGCCACGCCATACCTTTTCAGGATGCCCTTGGCCTGGTACTCATGAATTTTCATAATGATTCCTGATTATTGATCCGGCAGGAACTTGCTTGCGGCTTAGCACTGCGGCAGCAAAGTCTAGATTTTATAGAAGCGTAGAGGGATTGGGCAAACGCAGCGCACACCCGATCACCGCGCCGGTCGGATTCCCTGCATCCTCCACAACTGTGCAAACAATTGCGATGCTAACCCGTTTGCATCGCAAAAGCTCAGATCACCCATGGCATCTTTGGCAGGGCGCTTGCTTATTGTCATTCTGACGTGGAATTGCATGGAGGAAACTCCATGAGTCACTTCCACGCCTGCCGACTGGAAATTCCCCAGCCAGTCAAAGCCTGCATGAATCCTGGGCCTGCATGAATCCTGGGCCTGCATGAATCCTGGCTCTTTGCGAATACGGAGATCAATGCAATGAGAACTACATTATTTGTATTTTGCTTATTCTGCGCTACCGGCGTGTGGGGACAATCGGCAGTCGGAAGTTCATCTTTGAGCTACGAGCCTAGGGTTTCGTGGGCTCCTTCGCACGCGCAACATGCGTCGCAGCAAGCGATGGCGCAAGGACACAATCTGCTGGAATCTTCCGGGTTCAATTATGCTCGCGGGGAGAAACCGCTGTGGGAAGTGGCGCCGCAAACCACACCTACGCCTCTCGGCGATACGGCACGCGCCCTGCGAAAAGAGCACGCCGCCGCGCAACAAGCCACTAAAGTTTGGACCAACTAACCAGGTTTAACCACGAAGGACACTAAGAAACACGAAGGAAATCCTTAGCGGTTATCCTTCGTGCGACTTCGTGTCCTTTGTGGTTTATGAGTTACGCCACCCAAGGATTGATAAGTGTAACCGGGACATCGTCAAAGTGCGCCGTATTGCGGGTTGCCAGCGCAGCATGTTGGCGCGATCCCCGCAATCATTGTATCCCGCAGTTCACCGAGGCCGCCTTTCCTGTGCCGAGATGCCATTAGATCACCTGCTTCCTGAGCAGCAGCAACATCGAATGCATGCAAGTACTGGGGATCAAAATGGATAGACAAACGGCGGGCGTCAAAGAGCATGTTTGATGGCGCTTACGAATGTGCGTGCTCACGCAGTTACTTCCGTTACTTGCCGCAGGCCCGATTATGAGTACCATTTCGGGAAGTGGTGCCGATGTTTCAAGCGGTCAAATTCGCGGTCGCCTCACTGTTGTTAGCCATTGCAGTGAATGCCGCAGCCCAAAGCGGCTATCAGGTCGTGTCCCTTAACAGTTCAGGCGCAATCGTGGGCACGGTGAAGTGGTCTGGGCCATTGCCGCGTCTAGCGGCATATCCGATCACAAAAGATCCTGCCATCTGCGATCCTGAATCACATAAAACTCGCGACCTGGAGCGTCTCATCGTAGGCCCGCAAGGCGGCGTAGCCAACACGGTCGTATTCCTGAAGAATATTTCCAGTGGAAAGGCGATGGAGATGCCTGAGCCGCGACGTTTTCTGGATCAGAGGCATTGCCGTTACGAGCCGCACATTCTTCTGGTACCGCAGGGCGAACTGCTAAAAATGAAGAGTTCTGACGCAACCCTTCACACAATACACATGAATGGAGCAGCCACTTATAACCTGCCTTTCCCATTCCCCAATCAGGTGATTTCGCGGGCCATGCAGTCAACGGGTCTGGTGGACCTCAAGTGCAATGGCGGTCACGTGTGGATGAATGCTGAGCTGATGGTCGTTCCACATCCTTATTACGTGGTCACGGATGAAAGTGGGAGATTTGAACTGAACAACGTGCCACGCGGCAGCTATGAAATCGTGGCCTGGCACGAAGGCTGGGGCGTGGTGCGGCAGGAAGCTGCTTTTGACGTGCTCACCGAAAGACGCATTCAACGGCCGGTATTTACGGAGCCTAAGACCTGGGAACAGCACGTGACCGTGAATGCGGACGAGAAGGCGGTCGTTAACTTCGTAATCACCGGAAAATAATTCGGACGCTCAACCTTGGATTTCCGATTTCGAAATCGAGGATCGCGCGTCCGAAATTCTGTCAAACGATCGCCTGATCGCTCGCCTAGAACGAGTAGATCAAGTCAAACTGCAGACGGTTCAAGTAAGGCTCGACTTGACCCACCTTTACGCCTGTAGCTTTTACGGAATTCTCCAGATTGGTGTTCAGAGTGCGTCCGTGCCACCAGGTAAAGCTGGCGACGGTGTTGCTGCGCAGCTTCCAGAGGGCATAAATGCGATGCTGCAGAATATTGGTCGGTGCTCGCTGATCGCTTTCCGCGAATGACGCAAGCACTGAATCCTGCTCCTGCCGCAGCCATGCATAACCAATCTGAATATCGTTTTTGTTCTTGACCTGGCCAACGCTGAAATCGACCCCGTACTCTTTGTTCTGAGGACCAAGGCTGGAGATCACGTTACCAGTTGAGTCAAGTGGATGTGGCTCAGCGTCGAGGTTGTCCTCAAACTCGAGCAGCAAGTTGATTGGCAGGCGGGCCAGCGGCGTCTTGATCTGGTTATTCAGAATGAAATCGGCGTAGTTGAAGCCTGAGAAGAAGTGAGGAATAGGAACGCCAGTACTGCTCAAACTGATAAAAGTTGCGTTTGTCATGCCGTTCGGCGCAAATACGCAAGGTGGAAACTTGGGTCCCGCGAGTACCGTCGCGCAGCCTGGTCCTTCACCCGGTACATTCAGCGTTGGAAGGCCAGTAGCCGGCGGAATCACAGGCACGTCGCTGCCAGTGGTATTTGCTTGGGTAGCAAACGCGCTAGCCTGCAGGATGGCATCGGGCCGATTCCATTTAAGGCTCAGGAATGAAGGGGTAGCAGTCCAAGGTCCCATTTGGAGTTTAGCGGAAATTTGTCCACCCAGAGCGTAGGAATCCTGGCGAGCCTTAGCACTGCTGCCGGAGTTGGATTCGTTATAGAGAAGTTCAATACCCTGGATGGTGAAATTCTTCACAAACGGCGTCCGCAAGTCCCAGGAAAACTTCTCATTGAAGCCTTCCGGGTTGAGGTCAGGGTCGAAGGTGGCTGAGGTCCGCTGCCAGGTATAAGCGAATTTTCCTCCTGTCAGTGACACCCATTTATGCGCGATAGGATTGTAGGTGATCCAGGCCTTGTCGAGAGCAACGGTTTTGCGGTCGAAAAAGTTGGTCAGCGTTTCATTAGTGGTCGTCGGATCGCCGAGAGAACCAGTGGCCAAGTAAATCCCGCTGGTAAAGTCTTCATTCAGCTTGCCATCAAAACCGAAGCGCACCCGCAAGCGGGCGCGATTGCGATCAAATGTTCCTTTCTGAATGAAATCCTCGCCACGCACCCGCACATCGCCATTGAAGCGGAAGCGGCCAACCAAGCCTTCGAGCGCCGACATGCGTTTCTGCTCATCCTGTGTGCTCACAGCGTTGTTGGTCAGTGTGGTTTTGACGTCGGCCAAGTCGCTGTTCAGCTTGGTGACGTTCTCTTTCTGCTCGTTAGCCGCACTTTCGGCGGAGCTTGCCTTTTGTTGAGCCTCAGACGCCGTGGCCTGAGCCTGTTGTAATTGCTGCTGAGCCTGTTGCGCTTGCTGCTGCGCTTGTTGCAAGGCGGCGTCGCGGCTTTGCATTGCTTGCCTGAGTTGCTCAATTTGCTGCTGCTGCGCGGCCAGAGCGTCTTTGAGCGCCTGTACATCGGCAGCCGTGACAGCCCTGGGCCGGGCCACCGGCTTTTTAGACTTTGGTTTAGCGGCAGTCTGCGCTACGAGCGTCGTCGCTAACAGCGGAACTACGCACCACCTGAGAACAGACTTCATCATTTCTCCTTTTGCCTCCATCAATTTGTGGAGGTCAAGAATGATCGAAATTGTTACCGCTGGTTAAAGCGAACCCGGACTTTATCCGCTCGGCCGAAACCGCCGTTTTTGTCTTCTTTCATCCCAGGTTTAAGGCGACCGCGTGCCGTAGAACGTGACTGCTCTTAATGTTTGAGTAAAGTTCCTTGTACTTGTGGAGTGTTAATGGATGGTTAAAAGACGGTGAATTTTTGATGAAACGGGAAATGAAACCTGGCCTTAGGCGCTTCGGCCCTCCACGCCAGCTGCTGTTCCCATCTGGCGACTTCATTTGTGCTTCTTAATAAATCTCTCGGACTGTGCCATCGCCGCATGCGGCTGAAGGGAAAGCCCGCCGTGCCGATGAAGATTGGGTACGACAGAGCGAGTCCGCGTCTCGCGCGAGATTCAGTTGTTTGCGCCATGCTTAAGAACCCTACGTCGCTTTGCCGCGCAGAAAACTGAGCGATCTGATTGCGCGTTAGCACCAGTTCTCCCGCCAAATTCAGTAACCAAGACACGCATGCAGCCCATCAGCAATGTCTTCGATAAATTCCCGCGAGTGGTGCGCGATGTCGCCATGGCCTGCGGCAAGCAAGTGCAAATCGAGATGGAGGGAAAGGAAACCGAGCTGGACAAAAGCCTGCTCGAAGCTATTAAGGACCCGCTTACGCATATCGTGCGCAACTCGGTGGATCACGGAATTGAAATGCCGGATGAGCGCGTGGCCAACGGCAAGCGTCCAGATGGGCGGTTGGTGCTGCGGGCGCGCCATGAAGGCGGGAATGTGATCATCGAAATTTCCGACGATGGGGCAGGCATTGATACCGAGCGGGTCAAAGAAAAAGCTTTAGAACGCGGAGTGATCACCTCCCAGCAAGCAGGACGGATGAGTGAGCGCGAGTTACTGAATTTGGTTTTCTTGCCGGGATTCTCTACTGCGAAGCAAGTAACTAACCTCTCGGGACGCGGCGTCGGCATGGATGTAGTGAAGACCAACATCGAGCGTGCGAACGGATCGGTGGACCTGCACAGCGCGCCGGGAGAGGGCACAACTGTAAAAATCAAGCTTCCGCTGACCCTGGCTATTGTCCCTGCACTGATTGTTCAAACTGTGGGCAAGCGATTTGCGATTCCGCAAGTGAGCTTAATCGAGCTGGTACGGCTGGAAGCTGAAAATGCGCGGAGCGGCATTGAACTGGTTCATGGCGCTCCGGTTTACCGCCTTCGCGGGCGGCTGCTGCCCCTGGTCTATCTGAATCGCGAACTTGGCCTGACCGCGAATTCAGAGAACGAAGGCAGCACAGATGACGCTGTCAACATTGTTGTGCTGCAAGCCGAAGACAGGCAGTTTGGCCTGGTGGTTGATGGAATCAACGACACGGAAGAAATCGTCGTCAAGCCGCTAAGCAAACATTTGAAGGGCCTGAAAGCCTATGCGGGCGCAACCATCATGGGAGATGGCAAGGTGGCGCTCATTCTTGACGTGCTGGGGCTGGCGCAGAGCGCCAGCATCGTTTCGCAGGCCCGTGATCACTCGGTTTCTGAGAAGGCATCCGAGATACAGCAACAAAGCAGCGAGAAACACACGTTTCTTCTGTTTGCCGGGCAAGGCGATTCGCGCATGGCGCTGGCGCTGGACTCTCTGGCGCGGCTGGAAGAGTTTCCCGCTTCGCAGATAGAGAAGTCGGGCAGCCAGTGGGTAGCCCAATATCGCGGGCAGATTCTCCCATTGGTCCGGGTCAATATCGCGCTGGAAGAACGGCGCGAAAAATTACGCCAAATGAAAATCCAGCCGTTCCCTGACTCCGACACGGTTCAGGTGCTCGTGCTCAATCACGAAGGGCGAGCATTCGGGCTAGTGGTGGACAAAATCATCGACATTGTTGAAGACAGTGCCGAAGTGAAATCGGCGGCGATACGGGCTGGAGTTCTGCACTCCGTGGTGATCAGCGAGCGCGTGACGGAACTGCTGGACATTCCTGCGAATCCTGCGGGTCTCCGAAGTAGCCCACACGCAGGCGGCGCCCGCTGGTGGAGGTCATTCACGGCCAACTCCGAAGAGACTTCAGCACAGGCGCACGTCGTCTCGACTGCTACCGACCAAGTCAACAAGAATCTTCAGACTGTCGCCACCGGCGCCGAGGAAATGAGTTCAACCATTAATGAGATTTCGAAGAACGCCAGCGAGGCTGCTCGTGTAGCTGGAGAAGCAGTAAAAACCGCCGGGGCCACCAACGCAACTGTCGGCAAATTGGGTGAGTCCAGCGCGGAAATCGGCAAAGTCATTAAGGTCATCACGTCCATCGCGCAGCAGACGAATCTTCTGGCACTCAACGCAACCATCGAAGCCGCCCGGGCTGGAGAGGCGGGTAAAGGTTTTGCGGTCGTAGCGAATGAGGTCAAGGAACTCGCCAACCAGACCGCCAAAGCTACCGAAGATATCAGCCAGAAAATCACAGCTATTCAGGAAGACACAAAGGGCGCGGTAGAGGCAATCGGGAGCATCAGCGGAGTGATCAACAAGATCAATGACATCTCGGGCATTATCGCCACCGCGGTCGAGGAGCAGAGCGCCACGACGAACGAGATGACCCGCAACGTAGCGGAAGCAGCCAAGGGATCAGGAGAGATTACGCACAACATCACCGGTGTGGCGCAGGCGGCGAACAATACTTCCGCAAGTGTGGCAGAAGCTCAGAAAGCGACCGAGCAACTGGCGCAGATGTCCACGCAGCTTCGGCAACTGGTTGAGCAATTCAAAATCAACAGCGATGGCCGCGGCAATGAGCACGCGAGCCCGCGAGGGCGGGCAATGAGCGCGGCGGCCAGGTAACGGGGCCGCGCGTAGAGCTAGGGAAACGATTGACTGCTTCGCCCAAAGCGCGCGTGCTCATCGTGGATGACGCTGTGGTCGTCCGCAAAGCGCTCACGGATGCGCTGGCGCGCGACCCCGCGCTCGAAGTGGTAGGCACGGCCAGCAATGGCCGCCTGGCGCTGACGAAATTTACTCAACTGCGTCCGGATATTATTCTGCTCGATATCGAGATGCCCGAGATGAACGGGATCGAAACCGTTCCAGAGATCCGCAAGCTCGACCGCCGCGTGCCCATCATAATGTTCAGCACGCGCACGGAGCGAGGCGCGGAAGCCACGCTGGAAGCGCTCTCCCGTGGAGCCACCGACTACGTCAC
>Ga0209577_10006163_pt1 | contig 11113 bp, 11 predicted proteins | sample GraSoiAngelo_109_FD_185874 | JGI IMG/M metagenome (GOLD analysis project Ga0209577, IMG submission 185874) | Grasslands soil microbial communities from the Angelo Coastal Reserve, California, USA - 14_0903_12_20cm (SPAdes) (version 2) | ecosystem: Environmental > Terrestrial > Soil > Grasslands... | reverse complement strand
TGTGGTGCGGCGAGGTGTTCCCCACGCCGGCGCTGATCTACTGGATGCAGCGCGTGCCGCACGCGTCGTTCACGAACCTGTACGGCCCCACCGAAGCGACGATCGCCAGCAGCTATTACACAGTACCGGCGTGCCCCGCGAACGAGGACGAGACGATCCCCATCGGCCGCGCGTGCGGCGGCGAGGAGCTGCTGGTGCTGGACGAAGCACTCCGGCCGGTGCCGCCGGGCGAGGTGGGAGACCTCTATATCCGCGGCGCGGGACTTTCTCCCGGGTATTGGCGCGACCAGGAGAAGACGCGCGCGGCGTTCCTGCCGTATCCGGCGGGCGCGACGCCGGACGACCGGATCTACCGCACCGGCGACCTCGCGAGCGTCGGGACGGACGGGCTGGTCCGCTTTCTCGGCCGGGCCGATTCGCAGATCAAGACGCGCGGCTACCGCGTGGAGCTGGGGGAGATCGAGACTGCGCTGCACGCGCTGGGACGTCTGCGGGAGTGCGCCGTCGTGGGCGTCGCCACGCAGGACTTCGACGGCGTCGCCATCTGCTGCGCCTACGTACCGCTCGCGGGAGTGGCGGTGACGCCGGCCTCGCTGCGCGCGGCGGCGGCGGAGGCGCTGCCGTCCTACATGCTGCCGTCGCGCTGGCTCGCGTTCGACGAGCTACCCAAGACCAGCAACGGCAAGATCGATCGTCGCAGGCTCAAGGACCTGTTCGCACCGGAGGCGGTGAACACGCCATGACCCTCGTGACCGATTCCCTGCAGGCGGAGCTGACCACGCTGTTTACCAAGCGGCTCGGTGTCGAAGTGCCGTCGCCCGACACCGACCTGCTCGCGACCGGACGGCTCGACTCGGTGGGGTTCGTCGAGCTGCTGGTGCAGCTCGAGAAGCGCTTCGGGCTCCGCGTCGAGCTGGACGACGTGGAAGTCGAGCACTTCCGTTCCCTCGCGGCGATCGCCGCCTTCATCGCCGACCGACGGGCGGCCCGGCAAAGCTAAGCCAGGCCTGTTCCTGCCTCGCCTCGCTGCATTCTGGTTCACGCACCGACACAGGTTGGTGCGTCGCGCGTGTTGCCGCTCCGCCACAATCCTCGCTTCCGCAAGCACGTGGCGCACTTACAACGTCTGGCGCAAAGCGGCAGCATGGCCCGAACCCTGCGAAGAGGCGCCCGGTATGAAGCTGTTGCCGCTCGACAATCCCGAGCTGATCGAGCTCGTCGCGAGCTGGCTCGGCCGGGAGGAAAACTACAAGTGGTTGGACTTCGGGAATGGCATCCTCGCCCCCACGGCGGTCTCGCTCAAGGTCATGACGCAGCGGGATCTGCATGTGCTGCGGGTGTTCACGCCGGACGACAGCGACCTGCCGGTCGGCGTGGTGGGCCTGTCGAACGTGGATCGCCGTTTCAAAACGGCCGGGTCGCTGTGGGCGGTGCTGGGACGCAAGCGCCATGGCGGCTTCGCCCGGCGCGCCGCGTCCCGCCTCCTGACGTATGCGTTCCGGGAGCTGGGGCTCGAAGTGGTCGGCGCGTGGACCGTGGAGATCAACGTGCCGTCCCGTCGTGCGCTCGAGCAGCTCCACTTTCGCTACATCGGGCGCCAGCGGCGCTGCCATTGGATCGACGGCAAGCCGTACGACCGACTGCTGTACGACCTGCTGGCGGCGGAGCACGTACCCGATGACTGAGGCGCGAGAGCTCGAGACCAGGATCACGCGGCTGTTCGCGGAGCGGCTCGAGGTCGAGCTGCCGTCGCCGGACCTCGACCTGTTTCAGGCCGGCGTGGTCGACTCGCTGCTGTTCGTCAAGCTGCTCGCCATCCTGGAGGAGGAGTTCGGCTTCCGGCTCGCGTTCGACGACCTCGAGATCGACGACTTTCGCACCGTACGTCGCATCGCCCGGTTCGTGGCCGCGAAGCGCCTAATGCTTGCCTGAGTGGCCGCCTCCCGCCACGACGAAAACGCCCCGGCGCGACGAACGGGTCAGGAAGACGGGGGGGGCCGATCCTCGATCAGGGTCTTGATCAGCTCCAGCAGCTCGGCCGCCTCGAACGGCTTGGTGATGAAGTGATCCGCGCCGAGCGAGGTGGCGTGTCCGGCGACGTCGAGCGCTCCGGCGCTCTTGGTGCCGGACATCGCGAGAATTCTCACGCCCGGCCATTCGCGCCGCAGCCGGCCGATCGTCTGTAACCCGCCCTGCCCCGGCATGAAGATGTCGACGATCACGAGGTCGGCGGCGTGCCGCTCGAAGGCCCGGACGCCGGCGTTGCCGTCGGCGGCCTGGCGCACCTCGTGGCCGGCGTGCTCTAGGTGCTTGGTGAGCGCCTGGCGCAGGGTGACGTCGTCGTCGATGATCAGGACTCGGGCCATGTTGTATCCACGCGTCAGGCGAATCTTAACGGGATGCGTCTGTATTGCGACAGCGGCGACACAGGTGTTGCCGCGGGGCCCCACACGGCGAAGGCGTTTTCAGGGTTCGAGGCCGGTGCGGCGATTGCAGTCTTCACGGCGTGTCGATGAAGAGCTTCGCCGCTCTGGCGCTGCTGGCCGTGGTTCTTAGCTGCCGCCTCGACACGTTCTTCCGCGGGTCGGGGAGCGGAGCTCCGCCCGTCGCGGGCCCGCCCGCGGCCCTGCGATTCACGGATCAGCCGCAGACCACGCACGCCCGAAAAACTCTCCCGCCGGTGCGGGTGGCGGTGCGCGACGATCAGGGCAATGTCGTCGCCGGGTTCGGCGGTGTCGTTGCGCTCACGATCGACTCGGACACCGGGGGGGTCTCGCTCGGCGACACGACGACCGTAGCCGCGGCCAACGGTATCGCGACGTTCCGTCATCTGCGGATCGACAAGGCGGGGGCGGGCTATCGCCTGGTCGCGTCCGCGCCCGGGACGGCCCTCGCTCCAGTGAAGAGCCAGGCGTTCGCTATCCTCCCGCCGTTGACGGGGAACATCACGGTGGCGACCACGACCGCGGGCAGCAATCTCCCGAGCGGCTACACCGTCACCGTGGATGACAGCATCTCGCAGCCGATCGGGATCAACGCGGTCGTGACATTCGTCGGCCTTGCCGCGGGCAGCCACGTGGTGACGCTCGCCGGCGTCACGTCCGCCTGCGTCATCGACGGGGCCAATCCGGACACGGTGAGCGTGTCCGGTGGGGAGACCGCGCAAGCCAGCTTCGACATCACCTGCGCGGCGCCGCCCCCCCCGCCCCCTCCGCCCCCCCCGCCTCCGGCTACTGGCAGCCTGACCGTTACGACGGCGACGACCGGGTCGAATCTCCCTGCCGGTTATGCCGTGACGCTGGAGAACGGCCAGTCCGGCACCATCGGCGCCAACGATAGCGTCACGGCGACAGGAATCGCCGTCGGCGACCACACCGTGACGCTCGGCGGCGTGCCCGCCAATTGCACGGTGGCGAGTCCCAACCCGCAGGCGGTCACGGTAACGGTCGGCGCCACGGCGCAGGCGAGCTTTATGATCAGCTGCAGCGCTACGGGACCTTAGTGTGACGCCGCGATTCTCGTTCCTCGGGCCGCTGGCCCTGCTCGTCTGCCTCACCGTCGGCGTGTCTCGCCCGGCGTCCGGCCAGGAGGGTGCGGCGACCGACATCATCGCCGGCACGGTGACGGGACCGGACAGCCAGCCGATCGCCGGTGCCACGGTCGAGGTGACGTCGCGCGAGACGCAAAGCTCGCGCCAGGTCACGACTGACGCGCGGGGGCGCTTTACGCTGCTGTTTCCGGACGGCGGGGGGCGTTACGACCTGCTGGTGCGCTACATCGGCATGGCGCCGGCGCACCGCACCGCGGCGCGCCAGGGAGACGAGGATCGCATCGTCGCGAACGTACAGATGGGCGCCGCCGCCGTCGCCCTCGAGGCCGTCACGGTGACCGCACGACGCAGCGGGCGCGCCGCAAGCGTGGGGAGAGGCGCCACCGGCCAGGGCTTGAGCGGGGAAGAAGTCGTGCGGCTCCCGACCGACGCGTCGGACCTGAACACCGTCGCCACACTCGCCCCGGGCGTGCTGGCGATCGCGGGCGGCGATTCCAGCTCCGCCGCCTTCTCCGTCGCCGGCCAACGGCCCACTGCCAACAACGTCACGCTCGACGGCATGTCGCTCGGCTCGGGAGAAGTGCCCCAGGACGCCGTCCGCGCGGTTCGAGTGGTCACGAACAGTTTCGACGTGGCCCGCGGCCAGTTCTCGGGCGGCCTGGTCGCGTCCACCACGCGCAGCGGCACCAACACGCCGCAGGGCTCTATCACGACCACCCTCCGAGACCGCACTATCGCCTGGGGCGACGCCACGTCCACGCCGTTCGGTCAAGGTATGTCACAGACCCAGGTCGGCGCCGGCATGGGCGGGCCGATCGTCCCCAACCGCTTGTTCGTGTTCGCCGCCCTGCAGGGACGGTGGCGCACGCAGGCCTTGCCCTCGCTCGCCACGGCCGACGACGCGACCCTCGATCGCCTGGGCGTGAGTCCCGATTCGGCGTCACGCTTCCGCGCTCTCGCCGGCGCCACGGGCATGCCCGCCGTGCTGTCCGGCTCCGACGACCGCGCCGGCTACAATACGCTCGGCCTGCTGCGCCTCGACTGGCAGCTGTCGCCCGTGCACACCGTCACCCTGCGCCTCGACGGGCACTGGGTCTCGCAGGAGCCAACCCACGTGAGCACCCTCGCCCTGCCCGCCACCGGCGCCCGGCGCTCGGAGCGGAGCGGCGGTGTCATGGCGTCGCTCACGTCGTACCTTGGCGGGAACTTCGTCAACGAGGCCCGCGGATACGTGGCGGCCCTTCGCAAGGACGTGAGCCCGCTGCTCGGGCTGCCCACGGCGAAGGTCGACGTCGCGTCTCCGCTGGGGAACGGCGGCCAGGACGTAGCGACCCTCACCTTCGGCGGGAACAGCACCGCACCGCAGAGCACCGACGACCGGACCATCGAGCTCACCGACGAGCTCTCCTGGCTGTCGGGCGACTCGAAGCACCGCGTCAAGCTCGGCAGCTACCTGAACCGTATCCGGGGCCACGACGACCAGATCCCGAACCAGCTCGGCACATTCACCTTCCCCTCGCTCGCGGCGCTCGCCGCCGACAGCCCATCCACGTTCACCCGTACCCTCGCCCCCCAGGACGTGGTCGGGACGGCCTGGAACGCCGCGCTGTACGCCGGCGACAGCTGGCACGCGGCTCCGGGTCTCCACGTCATGTACGGTGTCCGGATCGAGACCGCCGGATTCGACGGCGCGCCCCCAGCGAACCCGGCCGTTGACTCGCTGTTCGGGGTGCGGGTCGATCGGCTGCCAGGTGAGCGGCACTTCTCGCCGCGCATCGGCTTCACGTGGGGATTGGGGAGCGGGGAGGGGGAGGCCCGGCACACGACGTACGTGCGCGGCGGTGTCGGCGACTTCCGCAGCCCCGCGCCCGAGGGCCTCTACAGCACGGTGCTCAAGGCGCCCGGAACGATCACTGCGGAGACGCAGCTCGCGTGCGTGGGTGCGGGCGTCCCGACGCCCGACTGGGCGGCCTACGAGGCGAGCCCGGCCGCCATCCCGGCGCACTGCGCCGACTCGACCAATGGTGCCCCCGCCGCCGCCCGGCCCGACGTTTCCACGTTCGATCCCCGGTTTACGGCGCCCCACGCGTGGCGGGCGTCGCTCGGCGTGATGCGGCGGCTGGGCGACTTCTCGGTGACGGTGGACGCAAGCTATGCCCGCGGCAAGAGCCAATACGGATTCCGCGATCTGAACCTGGTGGGGGCACCGGGGTTCACGCTCTCGAACGAAGCTGATCGTCCCGTCTACGTCCCCGCGGACTCGATCGTTCCGTCTACCGGAGCCATGAGCCTCACGGCGTCACGCGCGCATCCCGAATTCGGGCGCGTCATGTTGATTCGCTCCGACTTGGAATCCGACACCAAGCAGCTGACCGTCGCGCTCGCGGGCAGCACGAAGCGGGGTGCGACGGTGCGGGTGTCGTACACGCTCACGCGCTCCACGGATCAGTCGTCATTCGCGTGTTGCTCCGCGGCGCAGGGGTTCGCGGCCCCCACCACCGCCGGCGATCCCAACGTGCCCGAATGGGCGACGAGCGACCTAGAGCGACGCCACGCCGTGCTCACGACGTTGAACTATCCAGTGAGCGATGCGCTCGAGATCGGCCTGATCGGACGGCTCCTCTCGGGGACGCCGTTTACGCCACTCGTCGGATCCGATGTGAACGGCGACGGCGCGCGCAACGACCGCGCGTTCCTGTTCGATCCGGTGACGGCGAGCGATACGGCGGTGGCGAGCGGCATGCGGGCCCTGCTCGCGAGCGCGTCGTCAGGGGTGCGGGGCTGCCTCGAGCGCCAGCTGGGCCAGGTGGCCGGGCGCAACTCCTGCACCGGCCCGTGGCAGCCGTCGCTCGATCTCCAGATCAACTGGCATCCCGCCTGGTTCGGCGATGACCGCCCGCTGACGGTCTCGCTCCTCACGGTCAACCTGCTCGGCGGCCTGGACGAATGGTGGCACGGCGCGGGGCACCGGCTCGGCTGGGGGTATGCCACGACGCCGGACCCCGTGTTGCTGTACGTGCGCGGTTTCGACCCGGCGACCCGAGCGTTCCGCTACACCGTGAACGGCCGGTTCGGCTCGGTCGCGAGCGCCGGCGGCGGGATCATCGTGCCGTTCCAGATCGCCTTGCAGGGGCGCCTCACGTTGGGGCCGAGCGTCCTGGGCACCCGGCCGCGGAAGGCGAGTGGTCAAACGCCGGATGACTGAAGGTTGGGGCGGCTTGCTGGGCGAGAGAGGCGCCGGTCGGAATCGAACCGACGAATAGAGGTTTTGCAGACCTCTGCCTTACCACTTGGCTACGGCGCCGGGCTATTCAGGGCTTGAACTTACAAGGTCAGGGGCCGCTGGAGAACCCTCGGACTGTGCCGCAACTGTGCCACTGAACCGCTTGGCCACGGCCGCCGCAAGCCGGTCCTGATTGATGATGTTGTAGCGGTCGAATCCTCAGTCATCCGATTGATCTCGATAACCGCTCTTTTTCATCCAGCTCGGCACTGGCGGCGTCGGCACGCGCGCCGGCTTGGGAGCGACTCGCTGGGCCGGAGGCGGGGCCGGAATCGAGGTAGGGACTTTGGAGCTCGCCAGATAGCTCGCCGGATTCTTGAGAACGCTATCGAGACTGCCGACCTTCATCGGCTGCTGCTGTACCATGGCCGCCAGGGCAGCGGCGAGTTGATCGATTTCCCGCGATCCGATACGACGTAAGTGTTGCCAAATCGGCGATCGACCCAACTGCTGGAAATCTTCGCGCACGAAGATCAGATTGTCGCCGGTATGAAAACGTTCCCACAGGGTGACATCCCTCTCCAGCGCCGCCAGCGATAGATAAATGACGAGAGCTGAAAAACGATCAATCTCTTGGCCGTAGTCTTGCTCGCTACGTTCGGGATGTTGGTAGGCACGGTGGCCGATTTCCGTGGCGTGGCGGCCCCTTAACCCCGGCACCCACATGCCGTCGTAGTCCACCAACTGGATCGATCCGCCGCGCACCAGGATATTCCCGTGCTGTAAATCGCCGTGCGCAACCTGGGCGGCTTCGAGGTGGCGAACGAGTATCGCCCATTCTGCCCGCAATGCCGCGAGCGCGGCCGGATAGCCTAGATGCTTCTCAATGTGACTGTGCAGAAGGTCGCCCTTGGCCCATTGCATTTTGACGATAGGGAACCAGTTGGACCGGATTTGAATGCCCTGCTTGAGAAACTGAAAATTGACATCATAGGGCAGGCGCACCCTGCGAAGCTGTTTGGAGATGGCCTCGTAACGTTCGGCATGGTCGCTGATCGGGCGCAGGAAGCAGCGAATTGCCCAGGTCTTTTTGAATGTCAAAAGACCGCCCCGTTCGTTGGCCTTGTAGACCACGGCGTTGGCGCCGGTCGCCGGCTTGGGCATACCGAACCGATCGAGCTCGAGGGTGACCGCCTTTAATCCTGGGTCGGCAAAAGCCTTGGGCGGGTGCTGAACCGCCTCATGGTATTCAGTCAGGTCTGGCCATGCACCCATCGCTAGCGCTCCTTCGCTTTAACCCGTGAATCGTGATGAATGACACGGACAAGGGTGAAGTCGTCATTGCGCAATCCATTTTTGCGGCCGTACGCGACCATCGCGGTAAAGCTCTCAGGCGTACCGAGCTTGCGGTAAAGCCACTTCCATAATGGTCGGCCCTCTTCATGCCGTTTAAGCAGCCAGGCCGCCATCGCATCCGTGGCGAGCAGCAGCATGTCTCCATCGCGGAGGCTGCCCTTGCTGACTTGTATTCGATCCTTCAGTGATTCGCCGTCCGACCTGGAGCCGATCAGATAAGGGCTCATCGTGAATTGCGAAGATCTCTGCAAGGGAAACGTTTCGACCGCACGCATCCCTTTACCGACGTCATCGACATGCATAAGGCAACAGTCGCCAACGGCCAGCGCCGTCCAACGGTTCTGGTGAGCGTCAACCTCGACACCGAGAAACGCCGCAAAGGCACCCTGCTCGGCCTTTTCGCTAGCGAACCAGGGGAGCGGTCGGCCCGCTAATCTTCGCTGCCAGAGGCGGCGCGCTGGCTGCAACCGCGCAAAGAACTCTGCCCCGGCGAGCTCGCTTCGCACATAGCTCTCGGCCAACAGCACGGCCCATAACTTGGCAAAACTGCTTTCGGTGGCGCCGTCGGCCACCGCCACGCGGATGCCGAGCGGGGTGCGAGTTTGCCGATGCGCCCAGGCATCCTCGTACTCCTCAAGGCTGTTGCCCAGCTTTGGGCAACAGAAGACCTTGATGTCGCACTCGTTGGCCGCGTGGCGTGCTTCACCGCAGGAGGTGCCCACTGCAGTGGTACTCACCGCAGATGCACGTTAGCCGGTCGCGTGCCGATATCGAGAAAATGGATTACGTGCAACGGTTGCGCGTTAAAGATGAATCCTCGCGAGTTTTCCTCGGCCGGCATACCCAGCTCCGTCGCGCGTGCAACCATGAACGGAGTGAGCCTCGATGAGGCTTCAAACAGCTGTTTGGCATGTTGATCCGGCAGTTTGTTGCCGTTGCCCGGTAATTCGATCGATGGTCCGGCCGTCGAAGAAAGATGGATGTTGAAGAGCAACACCGAACCGTCTTCGCCGCTGACCGCCGCTAAGTTACGCGCCTCGGCAACAAGATCTCCATCCGTAGCCTCGCCGTCGGTGATGTTAATGACGATCGGGGGAAATCCGTTGGGATGCTCCTGACACCACGCCTGGGTAATCTTCGTTGCCTCCTTGAGCGCGGCGCACATGGGAGTGCCGCCCTTCGAATATGGATCGAACCAGACTGGAAACTTGACGGTTTGGTCCATCACTCCGCCGGCGCCATCGTCCGATTTCTTTACCCTGTCTTCGATGCGCAACGGCTTATTCGCCAATTCACTGATCGGTACCAACGAGCGCCCGCTCAGTTCACCGCCGAGCGCTGGTTTACAGCTGTCTTCGCTGTAGCCCAGCACACCGACGTGAAAGTAGTCGTAGATGGAGTCCGACTTGGAGCAACGGATGCACAAATTATGAATGAGCTTGTTGAGTATCGTCGCGAGCTCCTCGGCCTTCTGTCTGCCAGCCTCTCCGCCGCCAAACGGGTCTTCCATCGACTCTGACTGGTCCACCAAAAACAAGAAACAACCCGGGTTCTTACGACTGATTTCGGCCTGGTATGCCATGGTTTGCCTCCACTTTGTTTCTTGGCATCACGAGAACTACGACTCTCACATGCCAGAGGTCACAGGTTGGAGTCCTGTCGCGACCATGCCCAGAATGCAGCAACGCCCGTCCCTTTTGCGACTTGCTTGATAGCACCCCCAGGGCGAACGCGTCGTGATCCCGATCACCCGCCCTCGGCCGACAATGCGCGGGGCTGCGATTGCCTAACGATCGCAACAGGATTGGCGGTTTACGTTTAGCAGCAAGAAGAAGGACAGGGGATTCGATGAAGGGAGCCGGCCGTTGGCTGGCGTTGCCGCTTGCCCTGGCGTTCATGGTCCGTATCGCAGGGGCCGGATTGCTGCGCCTAGCCGAAGGGCCCTGGATCAGGTGATCACTCGCTCATTGAGCGCCCGATGATCACCTGAGCGCGGGGAACAAGTACCACCCGACGCTTCACATATCATGCGTCACGAAGAGGATGCGTGCGTCACGCTGGGCGATCTTCGCAACCGCCACTCCGTCGCGCGCGGCCAAGTCGAAAGAGGTGCCGTCAAGAACGATTACCGGACATGGCCCGAGCGCGCCGGTGCTGTGGCGTAGAATTACCAGGCGGTTGGGCGGCGACGGTTGGGGAGTGGTGAACACGATGCAGTTCGGAGAGCTCCCCCTGACAGTCCACACGCTGTCCTGCAACGTCGCAGCAAACGGTTTCTCGGCCGTGATCATGTTCTCGCCGTAGATCGGAATCCACGCGGCGATAGCAATGCGGACTGCCGTGGCCGAATCCGGCACGAAGCCGTGGGGAGGTACGTAGCCCTGGGGACCGGGCTGCTGGGCGCCAGCGAGATACGGCACCAGAAGCAAGGCAAGGGAGATGGTACCAAAGCGCATGGGGTCCTCCGTGTTCAGGTCCTACTGGACACCTTAGGCGCCGAGCGCTGGACTCGCAATCGCGTACCAAGTGGCGTTGCCGCCACACTTGGTCCCCACCCCCTTCGTGTAGCGATCGAACGGCGCTAACCGCATGTCAAGAAGGACGATCGGCGGGTGCGCGATCTGGTGAGTGGGGGTGTGGATACCGAAAGCACGCGGCGGGAGCGACTGACGCTGCTGCGCGAGCAGGCGCTCGGTGAAATCGAGGCGTTCCTGAACGTCACCTTGGTCGCGACGAAGTTGCTCAACCTCGCCTGTGAGAGCCGCCAATTCCTCGACCCCGGGTGGCCCTTCACAAGGGCGCTACATTCAAGCGACAAGGAATCCCATGGCCACGACGACAGTTCCGAACGCTTCCGAGGTCGAGAGCGAATCTCGGACCAACGACGCGTTTCCCCAGCTGACGCCCGAACAACTCGCCCGCATCGAGCCTCACGGACATCGCCGCTGGCTTGCGCAAGGCGAGGTCGTCGGCGAGCCGGGCCA
>Ga0209577_10006162_pt1 | contig 11114 bp, 10 predicted proteins | sample GraSoiAngelo_109_FD_185874 | JGI IMG/M metagenome (GOLD analysis project Ga0209577, IMG submission 185874) | Grasslands soil microbial communities from the Angelo Coastal Reserve, California, USA - 14_0903_12_20cm (SPAdes) (version 2) | ecosystem: Environmental > Terrestrial > Soil > Grasslands... | reverse complement strand
TGTGGCTCACGATGCGCGGCGCGCTCTCGCCGCAGGCGCGACGCGTGCACCGGAACTATTACGCACCCATGACCACCGGCATGGGGCTCATCACGTTCGAGGCGTAGGTTCGCTACACTGCGGCGATGGCTTCGCTGCCGCAGTATCGCAACGCGTTGCAGCCGCAGACGACGCTGCATGAGTACCGCATCGAGCAGGTGCTCGGCGCCGGCGGCTTCGGCACAACCTATCTCGCGCGCGACACGCACCTCGACAAGCCGGTCGCGATCAAGGAGTACTTCCCGTCTGATATCGCGATGCGCGCGGCCGAGGGCACGGTGCAGCCCGCGACCACGGAACGCGAGCCAGACTACAAATGGGGCCTCGATAGGTTCCTCCAGGAAGCACGCACGCTCGCACGATTCAGCCACCCGAACATCGTGCGGGTGATCCGCTATTTCGAGGCGAACGGCACCGCTTACATGGTGATGGACTACGAGCGCGGTGAGCCACTCAAGAATCTGCTGATCGCGAACCCGCGCCTGCCGGAAGCGCAGTTGCGCCGTCTCGCCGGACCGCTGCTCGACGGCCTGCGCGCGGTGCATGCGGCGGGGTTTCTGCATCGCGATATCAAGCCCGACAACATCTTCGTGCGCACCGACAGCACGCCGGTCCTCATCGACTTCGGCTCGGCGCGCAACGCGCTCGGCGGCGAGACGCGGGCGCTCACCGCGATTCTCACGCCGGGGTACGCGCCGCTCGAGCAGTATTCGCCGGACGGCAAGCAAGGTCCCTGGACCGATCTCTATGCGCTCGGGGGCGTTTTCTACCGTTGCCTCACCGGCACGCAGCCGCCCGATGCGGTCACGCGCATGCGCGGCGACACGCTCGCCGATGGCCTGGCGAAGGCGGCGAGCGCGTACAGCGCGCCGTTCCTGCGCGCGATCGGCTGGGCGCTCGCGCTCGACGAAAAGAAGCGGCCGCAGAGCGTCGATGCCTGGCGCGCGGTGCTGCTCGCAGCGGCGTCCGGCCCGGCAGTGCCGAAGGCTCCCCCGCCGGCGGCAACGACTGAACGCACGCTGCGCGTAGAACGTCCGGCACCGCTACGGCTCGCGCCGTCGCCGACGAAGCGCTCATGGCTGCCGCTCGCCACGGCGCTCGGCGTGGCCCTTGTGCTTGGCGCGTTCGCGCTCGCGATAAACCATTACACCCGGCCGGCCGACGCCGCGCCGCATGACGAGGGCCGCTTCCGCGCCCAAGTGCTGCAGCAGTTCCGCGCCGCCGACACGAACGGCGACGGCTATCTCTCCGCCGAGGAGATGCGGCGCTTTCCATTCCTGGCGAAAGAGTTCGCGCGCCTCGACACGGACGGCGACGGTCGCATCTCGCTGCCGGAATTCGAGCAAGCGCGCCGGGCGCAGCTTGAACGGCGCCTCGCGAAGCGCACTGACTGAGCGCTCAGACGAGCGCGATGTAGAGGCCGGCGAACCCGGCGACGAGCGCCACCACGAAGAGTCGCCGCACGGCGGCGTCGCGCACCACGCGCCGCAGCAGGCCGACCGGGCGCGGCACGCGCGTGAGCTCGTCGCTCGAGGCGTTCTTGATGCGCTTCAGTGCCGCCGCCGAGTCGATGAGCCGCGAGACCGGCAGCCGCGTATCGATGGCGATGGCGCGCGCCGGCGGCGCCTCGGTCCGCCGCTCGCCACCCGCGTCCATCTTCACCGTGCGGCTCGAGTCGCCCGAGGGCTCGGTCGCTGCTTCCTGGCCGCGGAGCTCCGCGAGGCAGGTGCCGAGATCGCCGGCGAGCTCGTGCGCGTCCTGGTAGCGCACCGCCGGGTCCTTCTTCAGCGCGCGCGCAACAACGAAGTCGAGCATCGCCGGCAGGCCCGGCACGACGCGCGTCGGCGGCAGGTGATCGGTCTGCGTGATGCTGTGCTGCACCTGCTCGATGTTCTCGCCGGAGAAGAGCCGCGTGCCGGTGAGCATCTCGTAGAGCACGATGCCGAGCGAGAAGATGTCGGAGCGCTGGTCGACCGGCTGGCCGGAGATCTGCTCGGGCGACATGTAGCGCGGCGTGCCGAGCACCATGCCGGTGCTCGTCTTGTGGTCCGCCATGCGCATGCGCGCGAGGCCGAAGTCCATGACCTTCGTCTTGCCGCCGCCGTTCAGCATGATGTTGCCGGGCTTGATGTCGCGATGCACGACGCCGCGCTCGTGCGCGTAGCCGAGGCCCTCGGCGACCTGGCGCGCGATCTCGACCGCTTCGAGCGCGGTGACGCCCTGCTTGGTCATGCGCGTACGCAGGTCGATGCCCTCGAGGAGCTCCATGGCGAGGTACGCCATGCCCTCGTGCTCGCCGCAATCGAACGTGGTGACGATGTTCGGGTGGTTGAGCTTGCCGGCGGCCTTGGCCTCGAGGAAAAAGCGCTTGCGATATTCGCCGTGCTCCTCCGCGTCCTCCGGCAGGATGATGGTCTTCAGCGCCACCAGCCGATCGAGGTTCGGATCCTCGGCTTTGTACACGATGCCCATCGCGCCGCGTCCGAGCTCATCGACGATGCGATAGCGGCCGATCTTCGTGGTCTTCTTCGCCATCAATAGCGCACGCGCTGCACCAGCTCGCCGAAGTACGGGTACTTGGCGATGATCGTGCTCAGGAACGGCGCGCGCGGCTCGTGCGTCGCGCGCCAGGCGAAGCCGGCGGCGACCAACGCGACGACCAGCACGAGACTCGCGGCCGAATAACGGCGCCGGCGGCGCCCGAGCGCGCTGTCGCTGGGACTGAATACCTCGTGCGCACGCAGGCCCGCATCGGTGAAGTTGCCGGCGCGCACCAGCGCGGCCTCGCGGCCCGGCGCGGCGTCGGCGAGCGCCTCGCGAAAGGCGCGCGAGGCGAGGAGCCGGGACGAGGTCGCGAATTCCGCGATGTTGGCCGCCACCGCGATGCCGTCGCCGGTCAGCCCTTCGGCGCCCTTGCGGCCCGAGAGCTGAAGCGCGCCGTGATTGAGCCCCGCAGTGAGCGGCAGCCCGGCGGCGCCGGCCGTTAGCGCGCGCTGCGCGATGCGCAGCGCCGCGCGCGGGTCGTCGATCAGCACGATCGCCGCGCCGTCGGCCGCCTCCAGCACCACGCGGTTCGCCGGGTCGATCTCCGCCGTGACCACCGCGACCACCGCCTCGAGCTGCGCGCGCAGCCGCGCCTGCTCGCTCGCCGAGCGGCGGGCGAATTCGGCAATCTTCAGGAACACGACGCTGGCAACCAGAGATGCGCTCACCGGCGCAAGGATGCAGGGTCGCACGCGCCTTGAAAAGGAACTAGAACCGGTTACAATGCGCCCCGCTGAGGAGCGTTGCGTCCCTACATCAGACGGGGGGTCAGGCTCAGCTAAATTCAACGGCGCTCGCATCGGAAACGGTGCGGGCGCTTTGTCTTTCTGGAGGCCGTGCATGAAAGCCGCTGATTCGAAATTTACCGATTTCCGCGTCGCCGATCTCTCGCTCGCTGACTGGGGGCGCAAGGAGATCCTTATCGCCGAATCCGAGATGCCGGCGTTGATGGCGATCCGTGCCGAGTACGCCGGCAAGCAGCCGCTGCGCGGTGCGCGCATCGCCGGCTCGCTGCACATGACGATCCAGACGGCGGTGCTGATCGAGACCCTGAAAGCGCTCGGCGCCGAGGTGCGCTGGGCCTCATGCAACATCTTCTCGACGCAGGATCACGCCGCCGCCGCGATCGCCGCGGGCGGTACGCCGGTGTTCGCGTACAAGGGCGAGTCGCTCGCCGAGTACTGGGACTTCACGCACCGCATCTTCGCGTTCGGCCAAAGTGGAGAAATGCAGGGCCCGAACATGATCCTCGATGACGGCGGCGATGCGACGCTGCTCGTTCATCTCGGCAAGCGCGCCGAGCAGGACGCGAGCGTCATCGCGCAGCCGAAGAGCGAAGAAGAGCAGCATCTCTTCGCGGCGATCAAGAAGCGCCTCGCCGAGCAGCCGGGCTGGTACTCGCGCATTGCCAAGGACATCCGCGGCGTGACCGAGGAGACCACCACCGGCGTGCACCGGCTCTATGCCATGGCGAAGGACAAGCGGCTCCTCTTCCCCGCGATCAATGTGAATGATTCGGTCACCAAGTCGAAATTCGACAACATCTACGGCTGCCGCGAGTCGCTGGTCGACGGCATCAAGCGCGCGACCGACGTGATGATCGCGGGCAAGGTGGCGCTCGTCGCGGGCTACGGCGAAGTCGGCAAGGGCTCGACGCAGGCGCTGCGCGGGCTGCAGGCGCAGGTATGGGTGACCGAGATCGATCCGATCTGCGCGCTGCAGGCGGCCATGGAAGGCTACAAGGTCGTCACCATGGACTACGCCGCCGACCAGGCGGACATCTTCGTCAGCGCGACCGGCAACTTCAACGTGATCACGCACGAGCACATGAAGCGCATGAAGAACAACGCCATCGTATGCAACATCGGCCACTTCGACAACGAGATCGAGATCGCGGCGCTGAAGCAATACAAGTGGGAGAACATCAAGCCGCAGGTCGACCACATCATCTTTCCCGACGGCAAGCGCATCATCCTGCTCGCCGAAGGGCGGCTCGTGAACCTCGGCTGCGCCACCGGGCACCCCTCCTACGTGATGAGCTCTTCGTTCGCGAACCAGGTGCTGGCGCAGATCGAGCTCTTCGCCAACAACAAGAACTATCCGATCGGCGTGTACATCCTGCCCAAGCAGCTCGACGAGAAGGTGGCGCGCCTGCAGCTCTCGAAGCTCGGCGCGATGCTCACCGTGCTCACCGACGAGCAGGCGCGCTACATCGGCGTGCCGAAGCAGGGTCCGTACAAGAGCGACCATTACCGCTACTGACAGCGGGTGAAGATCGCCATCTACGGCTCGGGCGGCGTCGGCGGCTACTTCGGCGCCCGCCTGGCCGCGTCCGGCAACGAGGTGCATTTCCTCGCCCGCGGCGCGCACTTGCGCGCGATGCGCGAGCAGGGCTTGCGCGTGGAAAGCGCGCTCGGCAATCTGCAGATCAAGGTGCTCGCGCATGAGCGGCCGGAGGAGATCGGCGCCGTGGACTACGTCGTCTTCGCGGTGAAACTCGCCGATGTGGAAGGCGCCGCCGAGCGGCTGCGCCCATTGCTGCATGAGCGCACGCTCGTGCTTTGCTTCCAGAACGGCGTGGAAGCGCCGGAGACCGTCGCGCGCGTGATCGGCGCACAGCATGCGCGCATTGGCGTGGCGTACATCGCGAGCGCGATCGCCGCACCGGGGATCGTGCGCCAAACCGGAACCATGCAGCGCATGCAGGTGGGACCGGGCGCCGAGCGCTACGTCGCGGCCTGCAAGGAAGCGGGCATCAACATCGAGCAGGTCGACGACATCGATCGCGCACGCTGGGAGAAGTTCGTGTTCCTCGCCGCGCTCTCTGGCGTCACCACGGTGGCGCGCGCGCCGGTGGGCGCGTGTCGCGCCGATCCGGACCTGCGCGCGAGCTTCGAAGCGGCGATGACGGAGGCGTGGCGCCTCGGGCGCAAGCGCGGCGTCAAGCTCGCGGATGATTTCATCGGCGAGCGCATGAAGTTTGTCGCGGGCCTGCCGGCGGAAATGCGCACCTCGATGCAGCACGATCTCGAAGCGGGCAAGCCGCTCGAGGCGCCGTGGCTCTGCGGCGCGGTTGCGCGCATGAGCGCGCAAGACGGGCTCGAGGCGCCGGTGAACCGCACGCTCTACGCTGCGCTCAAGCCCTTCCTCCATGGACCTGCGGGCGCGGCTCGCTGACCGGCGCGAGCCGGTCTTTCTCTACGGCACCACGCCGCCGCGCTCAGGCGCGACAGCAGCGCAAGTAAACGAAGCAGCAGAGAAGCTCGCCGCGCGCGTGCGGCCGCTCGCGCTCGACGGTCTCGTCGTCTACGACATCCAGGACGAGTCCGGCCGCACCAGCCAGCCGCGTCCGTTTCCATTCATCGGCACCGTGGACCCGCGGCGCTACGCCGCGCTGCTGCGCGAGCGCACCGGGCTCACGCCGATCACCTACAAGGCGCTCGGCGGCATGGCGGAAGCGCCGTGGCAGGCGTGGCTTGTCGAATCGGCGCAGGCGGACCTGCGTGTCGTTTCGGTCGTCGGCCGCCCGACTTCCGGCGTGCGCTACCCGCTCGCGCTCGCGCGTGCGGTGCGCCTTGCCGCCGAGCATCCCGCGCGCTTCACGGTCGGCGGCGTGGCGATCGCCGAGCGCCATACGGAGGAGCGCAGCGAAGCCGCGCGGCTCCTCGCCAAGGCGGTGGAAGGTTGCGCGTACTTCATCTCGCAGACCGTCTATCACGCCGCGCCGACCCAGCGGCTCTTGCGCGAGTACCTGCGCGACTGCCGCGGCGCGGGCATCGCGCCGCGGCGCATCGTGCTGACGTTCGCGCCTTGCGGGCGAGAGAAAACGCTGGCCTTCCTGCGCTGGCTCGGCGTGAACATCGCGCCGGAAACCGAGCGCGAGCTTCTCGGCGCCGCCAGTCCACTCGCGAAATCGATCGAGATCTGCCGCGACAACCTGCGCCGCATCCTCGACCAGCCCTACGCCGCCGATATTCCGCTGGGCGTCAACGTCGAGAGCGTGTCGATCAACCGCGACGAAATCGACGCGAGCATCGACCTCTGCCACGCGCTGCGCGAAGTGATGAGCGCGCGATGAAGCGCACGCTCGCGCTGCTCGCGCTCGGCGTGCTCGCGCTCGTGGGCGTCGAGCTCTTCGCACTGCACGCGCTGCAGCCGCTGGAGAACCGGCTCCTCGACAGCTTCGTGCGCGCGCAGGCGGCGAAGCTCGCGCCGGACCCCGATATCGTGCTCGTCGACATCGACGAGAAGAGCCTCGCGAGCATGGAGAGCGAAGCCGGCCGCTGGCCCTGGCCGCGCGTAGTGCATGCCGAGCTCATTGAAGGGCTCGCGGCGCAAAAGCCGCGCGCCATCGTCTTCGACATCGCGTTCGCCGAGCCCGACACCTTCCGCCGCGAGGACGACGCCGCGTTCGCCGAGACGGTGGCCAAGCACCGCAACACCTATTTCCCGCTGCTCAACGTGCCGACCAAGAACCCGGTGCCGATCGCCGAGTTCGCCGCCGACCTCGGCATCCGCAGGCAGGCGGACGCGGATCCGAAGGCGCGCGCCGGGCTCATTCCGCCGCTCATCCTGCCGCGCGAGCACTGGCGAGCGGGGCTCATCAGCTTCATCCCCGACGAGGACGGCGTGGGCCGGCGTTACTTGCTGCGCGAAGTGATCGGCGGCTGGCGCGTGCCCTCGCTGCCGGCGCGCGTCGCGGCAGATCTCGGCTACGTGGTGCCCGATGCCGACGACATGGTGCTCGCGTGGCGTGGCCTCAAGGACAGGTTTCCACGCGTGTCCTATAGCGACCTCTATGAGGATTTCAACCGCTCGAAGCGCACGCGCCCGCGTGATGAGTTCACCGGCAAGATCGCGATCGTCGGTACCGCGGCGACCGCGCTGCAGGACCTGCGTGTGACGCCCATCGACAGTGTGCACCCCGGCGCGGAGATTCTCGGCACGGCGATCGAGAACCTGAAAAACGACCGCCATATGCGCTACGCCTCGCCGGCCTGGGCGGCGCTCATCGCGGCGCTTCTCATCGCGCTCCTCTTCATCGGCTTTCGCGCCGGGCTCGACGCGCGCGTGCTGGGCGGCGCGCTGGCGCTCACCTCTGCCGCGCTGCTGTGGGCCTCGTATCAGGCCGCCGGCGCCCTGCTGCTGGCCCCCGCGCTGATGCCGCTCGCCGCCGCGTGGACGTTCTACGCCGGCGCCGCGCTCGCCGATTACCTGCAGGAGCGGAACGCGCGCCGCCAGGCGATCGCGCAGTTCTCGCGCTTCGTCAACCCGCACGTCGTGAAGCAGCTCCTCGAGCGCGGCGGCCTCGAGGGCGCGGGCCAGACGCGCGAGGTGTCGATACTCTTCTCCGATATCCGCGGCTTTACCACGCTGTCGGAGAGCAAGGCGCCGGCCGAGGTGGTGGCGCTCCTCAATCGTTATTTTTCGCTCCAGGTGGACGTGGTGTTCCGCCACGGCGGCTCGCTCGACAAGTTCATCGGCGACTGCATCATGGCGCTGTGGGGCGCGCCGCTCGACGACGCGCAGCACGCGCGCCACGCCGTCGGCTGCGCACTTGATATGGCCGACACGCTGCAGGCGTTCAAGCGCGAGCTCGGCGCGGCGGATGAGAGCTTCGACGTCGGCATCGGCATCCACAGCGGCCCGGCGGTGGTCGGCCTGATCGGCTCGGACCGGCGCCGGGAATACACGGCGATCGGCGACACCGTCAACCTGGCAAGCCGTATCGAAGGCCTGACCAAGGATGCCAAGCGCCGCATCCTCGTCTCTCGGGACACGATGCTCGCCTGTCGGGAAGCGTTTGACTTTGTCCCCGCAGGTTCCTATAAGGTGAAGGGAAGAGCCCAAGAGGTGGAGCTCTTCGAACCGCGCCGCAAGACGTGAGACTCCTTATCCTCGCTTTGCTGTTCCCGCTGCTCGGCCATGCCGAGCCGGCGACCGTCATTCGCGCCACCGAGCTGAAAAGCGCGCCGGCGACGGACGCATCGACCGTTGCCCAGCTCGCCGAGAACGCCGCGGTAGAAGCGCTCGAGCGCCAGGGCGGCTGGACGCGCGTCAAGGCAGCCGAGGGCGAAGGCTGGGTGAAGCTGCTCGCGCTGCGCTATGGCGGCCCGGGCAGCGCGAAAAAGGGCGACACGGGCATTGCGCAGATCTTCAACGTCGCGCGCACCGGCTCGAGCGGCACGCAGGTAACGACCGGCGTGCGCGGGCTGGATGAAGAAAAGCTTGCCAACGCGCAGCCGAACCCCGCCGAGCTCGAGAAGCTGAACCACTTCGCGGTGCAGCCCGCTGCCGCCGCCGGCTTCGCCGCCAAGGGCAAGCTGTCCGCGCACGAGGTGGAGTACCCCAAGTGAACCGCCTCGTCTGGCTCATCGCGTTGCTCATCGCCGCCCCGGCCCAGGCGCAGTTCAAGCTGCCCGACCTCAACATCAACAAGCTCATCGACACCGCGAAAGGCGTGGTCAAGGCGACGCGCGAGATCGACGAGAACGAGGAAATCGCCATCGGCAGCGACGTCGCGGCGCGCCTGCTTGGCGCCGCGCCGCTCATGAACGATCTGCGGGTGCAGCGCTATGTGAACAACGTCGGGCGCTGGCTCGCCACGCAGTCGGAGCGGCCCGACCTGCCGTGGCACTTCGGCGTCATGGACGCACCGCAGCTCAACGCCTTCGCCGTCCCCGGCGGCACGATCTTCATCACTCGCGGCCTGCTCGAGAAGATGCACAGCGAAGCGGAGCTCGCCGGCGTGCTCTCGCACGAGATCGTGCACGTGGTGCGCAAGCACCATCTGAAGGCGATCCAGAAGGGCGCGCTTGCACACCTCTCGGCCGGCGCCGCCGGCGCGGCGCTCAGCAACGTGAACTCGGAGGCGCGCAACAAGCTCGTCGCCTTCGGCACCGAGATGTATTCGCGCGGCCTCGACAAGGGCGACGAGTTCGAAGCCGATCGCCTCGGCGTGGTGATTGCCGCGCGCGGCGGCTACGACACCTATGGGCTGCCGGCGGTGCTGCAGAGCCTGCAAGGCATGAACGCCAAGGATTCGGCCGTGGCGCTCATGTTCAAGACGCACCCGGCGCCCGGCGAGCGCCTCGACACGCTGGCGGCGAAGATGCAGCCAGTCCTCGACAGCTATTCGAGCCAGCCGCAGCTGCGCGAGCGCTTCGCCATGGAGACCAAGGCGGCTCGCTAAGCATCGGGCGATGCGCGCGAGCTTCATTGCACACGTAAAGGAGCTGCTCCGCGGCCTCGGGCACCTCGAGGCGAAACCGATGTTCGGCGGCCACGGCCTCTATTGCGACGGTGCGTTCTTCGCCATCGTGCTCGACGACGTGCTCTATCTCAAGGCGGATGCGCAGAGCCGGCCGCGCTTCGTTGCCGCTCGTCTGAAGCCCTTCGTCTACGCCACCAAGCGCGGACAGCGGACGTCGCGCAACTATTACCGTGCACCCGCCGAAGCGCTCGAATCGCCCGAAGCGGCGCTCGCCTGGTCGCGTGAGGCGGTCGCGGCGGCGCTGCGCGCGCGCAGATAGATGACCTACACCGTCGAACAGCATATCGCTCTCAAGCGCGTCGGCGCGATCGCCGCGTCTCCGGACGGCACGTGGCTCGCGGTCAGCGTCGAGCGACTGGATCGCGATGGCGCGAAGTACGTGAGCGATCTGTGGAAGCTGCCGCTCGACGGCGGCCCGGCGGTGCAGCTCACGCGCGGCGACACCAAGGACAAGGCGCCGTGCTTCCGCCACGACGGCGCCCTCGGCTTTCTTTCCAACCGCCAGCCAAATGAGGTCAAGCCCGACGACGAGGCGGAAAAGCGCATGCAGGTGTGGCTGCTCCCCGCCGAGGGCGGCGAGCCGCGCCAGCTCACCGACGAGCCGCTCGGCGTCGAAGCATTCCGCTTCGCGCGGCGCGCCGACCGGTTGGTGTACTTCGCGCCAGTGCTGCTTGGCGTTGCGCACGAGAAGCAGCGCGAGGCCGTATCCGACCGCGCGAAGCACGGCCCGAGCGCGCGGCGCTTCAGCGCGCAGCCGGTGCGCCACTGGGACGCATGGCTGCACGAGAACGAGGACCTGCCCTGCACGCACGTCATCGCCTGCGATGCCGCCGGCGGCAAGCGCGTCGACCTCACGCCGCAGGCGCGGCGCGAATTCGCGATCGAGCCCGCGCTGGATGTGTCCGATGACGGCCGCCGCGTCGCGGTGGTGCGCCGCACGCCGGGCAAGGATCGGGAACTCGACGACGCGATTCTGCTCATCGATCTCGAGACGGGCACGCAGCGCCTCCTCGGCGAGGCGGACGGCGTGCTCTACGACGGCGTCGCCCTTTCGCCGGACGGCCGGCTCGTCGCCACGGCGCGCGCGGTGCGCAGCCCGACAAAGGCAGTGCGACCGTTGCTCACGCTCTTCGATGCCGCGAGCGGCGCGGCGCGCGCCCTCGCCGAGCAATGGGACCGCTGGCCACTGCTCGGCGCCTGGAGCGCGGATGGCGCGCGCATCATCGTCACCGCTGACGAAGATGGCGACAAGCCCGTG
>Ga0209577_10006161_pt1 | contig 11114 bp, 9 predicted proteins | sample GraSoiAngelo_109_FD_185874 | JGI IMG/M metagenome (GOLD analysis project Ga0209577, IMG submission 185874) | Grasslands soil microbial communities from the Angelo Coastal Reserve, California, USA - 14_0903_12_20cm (SPAdes) (version 2) | ecosystem: Environmental > Terrestrial > Soil > Grasslands ... | reverse complement strand
TGCGTGTAACGCTGAGGCTCCAAGTCCCTTTGCGGCCGCCCGTCAGCGTGTGTACTTTCCAAGACGCGAGAGCACGAAGCTCTTCCGGCTCTTGCATGTCGTCGAGAAACGCCAACATCTTGCGGAGCTTGTCCACAGTGTCGGGCGGTACGCCTTTAGCGTTGTCCTCCGCGTAGAGCCGTTTCAGGCCCTTATGGACGATGGTCCTTATTTTCACGCAAAGCCGAGTGTAGCCTGTAACTTAACACTTGTCAAGGCGAGTCGCCCTCGAAAAGTAAACGCTTCATTGTTAATATCCCGAAATGTGAGATTCAATGTTAGTAATCGAACCAAGGTCAGAATCGGCTGTGATTACCGAGAATTTCGTCCGTATCTCAACCTGCCAGCCGCTCCCATTGCCGCGAGTGCTTTGAATCCCGTGTCGCGCAAATAGGAATGGTGTTTGCCACACCCCATGCCATAGGCGAGAGCAGCTGATCCAAGCTCCAGCCCGAGGCCGACGTTTGACCACTGGCTTGCGGTTTGCTGCAAGGACTTGGATTGAATGCGATTGTCAGCAGGCCGGTCTACCTTTGCGATCATGACACCGGTGGCTGCCAAGATTGGAAGTTCCCATTTCAAATTGCTCGGACGAACAGTGCTTCGGGGAACAGTTTTCAGTCCGTGGCCAAATTGGGAAGTTTCACTCCACGTCTGATGAAAAAACTCGCGGACACTGCATCCCGTACTTGTGGCTTCCTCTTGCGCGTGCGGTTGTTGTTGGTTTTCCCGTTCCTCCTCTGAAAATCCGAGCGTGCCGGAGGGCGGTTCCGCGTTTTGCGTCCGTTCACCAGATGAGTGTGCCGTCTGAGCGAATGTTGTTATTGGGCTATGAACTACAGCGGCACAGATGAGCAAAGAGCACGCAAGAAGCCGGAAAGCGTCTGTGATTCGGGGAATCACTATGATTTTCAAGGCTCCTCTCAGAGTCAGATTCAGATTCAGATTCAGGAATCCTGCCTAGGATCGAATCTGCCGTAACGCAACGCGAGTGTGGGCAGCACGAGTAGGTTCAACAAAGTTGAGGTCGCGAGCCCTCCAAGAATCACGGTGGCCATGGGACCCTCGATTTCCCTTCCTGGGTCTCCACTGCCGATGGCCAAAGGCAATAGGCCAAGGCCCGTCACCAGGGCCGTCATTAGAATCGGTGCAAGCCGTTCGGAAGCGCCTCGGAGCACCGTGTCCAATCCCCAGGCCATCCCGTCTACCTCAACCAAGTGCTCGTAGTGCGAAATCAACATGATGGAATTGCGTAAAGTGATTCCGAACAGCGTCACAAAACCGACGAGAGAGCCAAGCGAGAGATTGCCGCCGGTCAACAGTGCCGCGAGCACTCCACCGACCAATGCAAATGGGAGATTCGCGAGTACAAGCAACAAGTTGCGATAGTTGCCCATGACCACGGACAGTAGGAGGACGATTCCCAAGCCAGCCAGCAGTGAGTCGACGAGCAAATCGCGTCGTGATTGAGCCTGCGCAGCGGCAGTGCCGGAAAACTCCACGTAGGTGCCGGCGGGCAAGGATAATTGAGAGATGCGCTTCTGCGCTTCATCCACAAACGAGTCCACAGCGCGCCCCTGAACATTGCAAGTGATCGTTTGCACGCGGCGTGCGCCTTGATGCAGGATGACATAGCGTGCGGACGACTCGTAGAGATCGGCAAGCTGCTTCAAAGTGACGTAATTCCCATCCGGACTTCGAAGCGGCAGAGCACCTAATTCGCTCAGCCTCGGCCGATCGCCAGGGCCAAGAATGACCGCAATGTCAGAAACTCGATTTCCCTCGTAAACCTGTCCCACAATGTCCCCACCATAAGCGGTCCTGACTACCTCGAGAACCTGTAGCGGTTCGAAGCCCCAGCGAACCAGATCGTCCCTGCGAAGTCGCACCACAATCTGTGGCATACCGGGAGGGGACTGGATCTGGACTTGGGCCGCGCCCCGGATACCGCCAAGCACACGAGCAACTTCCGCGGCCTCCTGGTCAAGCTGGTCCAGGTTGTTGCCGACGACATTGACCACGACAGGAGTCCTGTAACCGGAAAGAGTTTCGTTGATGCGCTCCGTTAGAAAGCTGTTCGACGTTAGTATCGGACCGGGAAGCTGAGAAATGACCTGGCGGATACCAGCCTGTGCCGCCTCCACTTGATTCCCGTTGCGCGCCTTCAAGTTCACATCAATTTCACTCTCATGTGTGCCCATGGTGTCGGTGCCAAGTTCCGCTCTTCCCGCTCGTTGGGCGACGGATTGCACTGAAGGGATTTTCAGCAGGGCTTCCGTGATGTGGTTCCCGAGTCTTAGCGATTCCTCAAGGGAGGTTCCAGGGAGCGCGGTCATATGTACGGTGATGTTTCCCTCGCGCAACTCAGGGAGGAACGACTCGCTCAAAAGAAACAGAGTGCCAATCCCGAGTGCAACAAGAAGTGCAACCGCTGCCATCACTAGCCGCGGTGCTTTCTCAATTCGGAGCAGCAGTCTGTGATATCCGCGCTTCAACCAATGGACAGCGGGAGGTTCCTGGGATGGGAGGTCACGCTCGCCCAATAGAACGATGCAAAGAGCGGGTGTAACGGTCAGGGCAACAACAAGTGACGCGACAATTGCCCAGATGTAAGCGATGCCAAGAGGCCCGAAGATCCTGCCAGCCAAGCCGGACATATTCAGAACCGGGAAGAAGACCAGGATCACTGCGAATGTTGCGTAGACGACGGCGCTCCTCACTTCAAGCGAGGCATCGAGTACGACATGAAACGAGGGCCGTGGGGTTGGCGATGTTCGATTCTCGCGCAGACGACGATAGATGTTCTCCACATCGATCACGGCATCGTCCACTACCTCTCCGATGGCGATCGAAAGCCCACCAAGCGTCATGGTGTTCAAGCTCAGCCCCATTTTGTCGAGGGCGATGACGGCTGCGAGCAGAGAAAGAGGAATTGCAGTGCAAGAGATCGCGGCTGTGCGTAGATTGAAGAGAAACAAAAAGAGAACCAAGATCACGAGGACAGCACCGATGAGCAACGAATCACGAACATTGTGAAGCGCGAAATCAATGAAGTCGGCTGAACGGAAAACTTCAGGGTGGACCGAGACTCCCTGCGCTTCGAGGCTCGCACGGAGGTCCGCGACTGCCTTGTCGATGCCGTGTGTGACTTCGAGCGTATTCGAGCCGTAGGCGGCGTCAACGATCAGAATCACGCCCGGCCTTCCTCTGATCGCGGCCGCGCCGATCGGCGGCGCGGGCGCATCCTTTACGCGAGCGACATCACCCAGCAGCACGTTCGCACCGTTGTGATGGACCAGAACCGTGCGTGTGAGTTGTGTAGTGGTCAGCGATTGACCTTCGGTTTGCAGCACGATTCGCTGGTTAGGTGTGTCGACAAATCCTGCCCCGCGAACGCCGGTAGCCTGACGCGCTGCTGCGATCACGTCCTCGACGCCCAGTCCATATTGAACAAGCCGTTGCGGATCGAACTGGAATTGAATCTGACGGACGTCGCCGCCAACGACTTCCACTCCTGCAACACCGCCAACAGCCAGCAAGCGCGGTTTAACGGTCCAGTCCGCAATCGTTCGCACAGTCATGAGCGATTGTTTTTCTGAGGTGAGACCGACCTCCATGACCCAGGTCGTGGAAGAAGTAAGAGGAGTCATCAAGGGCGGCTGCACTCCGGTCGGGAGTTCGCTCGAGACCGTGGACAGACGTTCGGTCACAGCCTGACGGTCGCGATAAATATCCGTGCCGGGGCGAAAGACAACAGTGATTACGGAAAGGCCTTGAATCGACCGGGAACGGAGGGACTCAATCCCAGCAACGCCATTGAGGGCATTCTCAATGGGCTGCGTGACCAGGACCTCGACCTGCTCGGGTGAAAGGCCCGGTGCCTCTGTTTGAATAGAAACTTCAGGAGGTGCAAACTCCGGGAAAACGTCATAAGGCACATGCGAGAGTGACAAGATTCCGTAGATAAGGAGCGCGCACGCCAGCGAGATCGCAATACCGCGGAAGCGGATTGAGAAACGGACAATGGGATTCAGCATCGGATGACCCAGCCTTCAGTCCGCATCTGCTTCGGCTCCGTTCTGGCCGTGCAAAAGCAATTCCTCGGAGAGAAGAGCTTGCGCCCCTTGTACGACGAGCTTCTGCCCGGGTGAGAATCCTTCGGCGACAAAGAATCCTTTTTCCACTGGGATATCGGTAGGCACGGCACGACGAGTAAAATGGTCGACGGCCGTTTGCTGGTATACCCAAGCCTTCCCTTCGGACCAAACAACCGCCGACGTAGGGACGATCAGCCCTTTCATCGGACTGCCAACCGATAGATGAGCGAGCAGGTTAACGCCAGGGATAAGACTGGGCTGAGCATGCGCGAGATAAAGATAGCTCCTGCCTTGAATTCGTGGATCGACTCGGGGAAATGTCGAAACAAAAGTCGCTTGCGTTCGGGCCCCGCCAGGAATCTCCAGCGAAATCGTCTTGGGCGCGCCGTAGGTGGCGCCGGAAGGCATCGTCATTTGCACCAGCATTTCGGCTTGGTCCAGGATGCGCTGCAGCTCTGGCGAACCTTCCACCGTCCATTTTGCAACGACGCTGCCCCACTCCTGCCGGGCAACCGACTCTTGCAGAGTCAGCTGCTGTTCTCCGGCGCGTACATCCGCTTCATTCGCTCGTAGAGTAGCCTCCGCAGATTGCAGCGACTTTTCGGAGATGTTCTGGCTCTCGTCAAAGAGGATTTTCAGGCGCGTGTACTCTTTGCGGGCGACGTCGGCTGCGACGCGTGCCTTCTGAACCTGGGCCTGCGCTGCAATGTTGCTATTGCGGGAGGCTGCTAGGTCTTGAACGGGAACAACCACGGCAGGGAACGTCGCCTGCGCGCGGGTCACCGTCGCAGAAAGGGTTGCAACTTCGAGACCCAGGCGGTTCTGCGTCGGCGAATCAAGTGTAAGCACGGTCTGGCCGTTTTCTGTAGAGATCTGGGCAGGGCCTTTCTTCGCCTGAGCCAGGCGATCTTCATCGTCTTTGTCAAAACGATTCTTGCAGCCTCCCAAGAAAGTCAACGTTAGGAGGGTGACGATGAAAATGCCCGTAGACCTGACGGTCGCAAAGGTGGGTCTATCTCTCATCGTTTCGACTCCTTGGGGAGTTTGCTCAGTGCTGGAGATTCAGGACTAATTGAAAACCCGTCGCCGGGATAAAGCGGGCGCTGGACATCATCCTCGAGTTCCCCCAGGGCGCTCTGCGCGCGTGCAAGCGCATCGAGCCGCGCTCGAGCCAATACTGAACTTTGGATTTGCACACCGTTGAGGCTCAGTCGATCTTCCTCCCCGAGTCGCACTGCCTGCTGTGTCATCCGAAGTTGAGTGTCTTGCAGCTTGCGTAAAAATTGGTCAGCTTCTGCCAGTTCCTTCAGCGCTGCAGTGTACAGGGCAAGAGCGCGTTCGCTTCCCGCTATGACTTGCGCCTGCTTTTCCAAGAAAGAAGCGCCCGCTTCTTTGCGTCGAGCCTCGGCCTCAGCGATGGGTCCCTGGTTTCGGTTGAAGAGAGGAAGAGTGGTCGAGAGTCCGATTACGAAGAAGCTGTTTCGTTCCTCGTATGTATACCCCGGTCCGATTTGGAGGTCCGGATATTGTTTGGAAATTTCGAGCTGCAAATCGGCTTCGGCCGCCGCGTATTGTGCCAGAGAGCGTCGAACATCCAAGCGGTTCAGAACCGCGTCCTGTTGGATCTCCGCTGGCAACAAGGATTCTGCGCTTGGCGGCGAGTCGAGGTCCGGCCATTTGAAATCGAGCCCCTGGAGCCCGGCCGCTGGAATCCCAATAGAGGCTGCCAGGGCTGCCTTGGTTTCCCCCAGCCGCCCCTCGGCTGAGTTTATCGCCAAGTGCGTTTTTGAAAGCTCGATCCGCGCAAGGTCTACTTCCGGTCTCGGTATCTCGCCAACCGAAAACCTTCGCTCCAAGATGTTTACTTGGTCCCCGCGAATCTGCTCTTCGGAGCGCAGCAAGTCTAGATTTCGAGAGGCGAGAAAGTAATTCAACAGTGCAATGCGAACTCCGCTGCGAACCTTCCAGGCGGAGTCGGCCCGATCGAATCGAGCAGCCTGGTCGAGACTGCGAGCGGCTTGGATGCGATGCCCGCGCTTGCCAGCGGTTTCAATTGGCACAGAAAAGTCCAAATTGAACAAATAAGGGCTGGGAACACCGGGTGCAACGCCAAGACTGGGATTTGGCCGCGCCCCAGCAGTCACAATCGCTGCTTGCGATTCTTCTACACGCGCCCGAGCAGCTTCCAGCAAGGGATTGAAATACAAGGCAGCAAGGGAAAGTGTCGCGAGGTCCCAAGTCTTCGTCGGCCAAGGCGTAACCTCGTGACCAAGGTTCTTCTCCACAAATGCGTGCAGGCCTAGGTCACTGAGACTTCGCGTCTCCAGCGTGGAAGCTGTCTGGGTTGGGACGATAGGCGCGGGTTGATATCGCCGGACAGCGCACCCAGTCAAAATTACGCCAGCGAACAGATAGAGAACTGGTTTTCGAATCGCGTACATAAACATACTCCGAAGAATCAGGAATCAATAGGTAGACTCATTGCCTTGGCCGGAGGGTCTAGTCGAGAAAACCTGGTCCCAAAGGAAGTGAGGCGACGGGCCACTCCCACAGGACAGGCTTCGAGAGCAGTTCTTGATGAGTTCTAGATACGGAGTGCGAGAGCGGGAGGACTCAGCGGAATGGGAGAGACGAAAAATGAACAGCCCAGAGGGGACAGAAGGAGCATGGCTGCGCACGCGTTGGAAACGACCTCCGCGGCGGACCTGAACAGACAGAGCTTGAAGATGAATTGCGTGAATGAATACGCCGCTCCGATGCACAACGCAAGAATGACCAAGGTGTACTCGGTGTCGTCCCCGGTTTGTATCGTGTGATCCCAGTGATCAAAAAGCTCTACCAGGGGACAAACGAGGCAAACAGCTAGAATGAACACAATTCCCACGTGCAGGAGTCTTGAGCGCATCGTGGAAATTATATCACCGCGTGGTCTCACTGGTTGAGGATTGAACCAAGAATTCCTGGATGCCTAGCACGGCCCACTTGGTCGAGCCGCCGTTCCGGCTTCCTGCGTCGGGGAGCTCTGCGGGTTCGGAACTTGGTATGGCACTGTGCCGACCAGGGTGGCTGCACACTCCGAAAGGACCTGCGGAATTGCTGGAAGCGTGGACGGCAGTGCAGGAATCGACTGATCAGGTTTTGTGAAGTTAAATGCGCTCGTGAGATCACCGACGGTCGCACGACGCCATGCGGTCAGGTTGGGCACTTCGGCGCCAAAACGTGTCTCGAGGAATCGCAGCAATGAGGTGTGATCGAAGAGAGCCGACGATACAAGCCCACTCCGGCTGAACGGAGAGATCACAAGCATCGGCACACGAAAACCCAAGCCGATAGGGCCGAGAATGGGAGGATTGCCAACCACCGTGGGGTCCGGGACTGCGGGCGCAGTGACGTATTCGCCGGGGGTGCCAGGGGGCGCGGTGACCGGCGGGACGTGGTCAAAGAAGCCGCCATTCTCGTCATAAGTGGCGAATAGGACCGTCTTCGCCCATAGCGCTGAATTCGTAGTCAAGGCACTGATAATTGCGGACAGCGTGTTCTCCCCAAAGAGTGAGGGAGCTGGGGGGTGATCGGAGTCAACGACCGAGGCGAGCACCCAGGAGACTTGTGGCAGGTTTCCCGACAACGCATCCGCCAGAAAATCAACCGGAAACTGGGGCCCGAATGCGTTCTGGTAGAGCACCGATGTGGGATCCTGGAAATTCTTGAAGTACGAGAGAACATTGTTGGAGAAAATGGTATTCAGAATATTCTGGTCAGGTGACGAGTAAACCTTCCACGAAATTCCGCGAGCCTGAAGCTGTTCGGGCATCGTCGTATAGGTGAGTTTGCCGAAGAACGACGACCGATTTGCGACTAGCGTTTGAAGTAAGGGTCCGCCGTTCTGTCCAGCCGGGTCAATGGAAGCCGCCATGGTGTAGAGGCGGTTCGGATCCGTGGGGCCGATCACCGAGCAGAAATAGTTGTCGCATATGGTGAAGGCGTCAGCCACCGCATAGTAAAAAGGAAGGTCTGCCCGAGTGTAGTAGCCCATGGTGAGTACGGCATCATTGGTATTGATCGGGAGGCGAGAGGTGACAAAGCCATCCATTGCGCCGCTGTCCCAGCTCTGATGCTGCGGCACCCAGTCATGGGTGATGTCGTGGCTGCATGCTGCGTTCGTCTTGGACGTATCGAGATGGAATGGCAACAATATGCCGGCCGGAGGGTTCGTGGTATTTGCAGGGTCGGGTTGTTGGAATGCCGGACTCTGGTCGGAGAATCCACGTACGCCGCGGTAGCTTCCGAAATAATGGTCGAAGGAACGATTTTCCTGGATGAAGATGACGACGTGCTCGATGTCAGTCAATTTGGAACAAACGGACGGACCGGGGGAAGTACCTCCACCGCCGCATCCAGGCAGCAGTATGGCCGCGAGCTCTGCCGCGGCCGTGGTGGCGCCAATTTTCAATAATTCTCGACGGGTAACATTCCTGGAAGGCACGGGGACCTTTATCCCCTCCTTTCACTTCGTTGAATCGGCGACGCTGACCCGCAAACCGGCAACTCTCTATGTCAGGCCGGTCCTGTGATTGAATCCTCGTCATAGAAGGAACGCCGAGGCCTGCAAAATTCCTTCCGGGGGCACTACTAATCACATTGGCGTAATCGCGCCTGCCTTGTAGGCATGAAACAAAAAAGGGGAACCACTAGCATTCCTGGCGGCTCCCCTCGACCGGTACGATCGAGTTCTACTGAGCTGTTCTTAGTGGCGGTGACCTTTGGCGTTATGTTTGCCCTCGGTCCCGCCCTTGTGCTTTCCCTTGTTCTTATCGTTGTCCGGAGCTGGATCCTTGTCTTTATCTTTCTTCTTGTTCTCTGACTGAACCAGATCGGCACGCGCATCGCCTGTGGCCGCGGCGCCCTTGTTGGAGCGGCTGCTCTTCTGTGCGGCAGCCGGAATAGCCAGCAAGAAAAGGATAAGTGCCGCTAAGGAAAAGTACTTCAGCTTCTTCACTGAGGCCTCCTTGACCCGCGCACCTCTGGGGACACTTATGCACGCGGATTCCTGTTGTCTTGTTGCAAGTCACGGTCCACGAGCTAATTCCTTGTCAGTTAGGAACTTACACGTCTGGTGGCTTATTGTTGGGCGCTGGCTACAATTCAAAGAGTAACAGGACTGAGCAAAATCTACGCAAGTCAAACCCTTCGCCGCGATCTGGCCCAGCGGGCAGGTAATTCCTTGGGAGCCGCAGCCCTCCGCCGTCTTAAATCAACTCATCTTGGTCTCGTAAACTGAAAACGAATCGAGCGACCAAGGGCGCATACACGTGTAGCGTCGCAAACGCGGCAATTCCAGCAAGGCACGGAAGCGAACGGGCAAACGCAACCGCTTTCAGCCTGAAATCTGAAGGGGGAAAGAGATGCGAAATATCAAATTATATGGAGGCTACTTGAATTGGCTGCCGTGCTTTTCTCGCTGCACAATGCTCTCCTCGTTCCTTGTGCTATTCGCAGGGGCTTCCGCGACCCAGGCACAAACTCCGGGCCCCGCGGCCACGGCGTCCACTGCGAAATTGCAAGAAGCGTTCAGTCCTGGCTGGGGATTCGGCATGAAATTCGAAGGCAGCTCAAGCGGAGACGGGACGATCACTGATCTTGCTACGGGAGTGGGCTACAACTTTTCACACCATTTTGGTGTGGACCTTGGCGTACCGTACTACTTTGTTGGGACACCCTCTTTGATCAAGCAGAAAAACCCATCCGCTGTTTCGGGCAATGGCTTGGGCAGCTTCGGCGCGGACCTGAAGTGGAATTTTCCAGGGAAGACACTCAACTACGCCTCGACAATTCACCTCGGAGCACCGACTGGCGATACCAAAAAAGGCCTGAGCACGGGTCACGCCACATGGAACTGGTCAAATACTTCGAGCATGGGTGGGGCAACTTCACGCCGTTCGTCGACGGTGGAGCGGGAAACACAATTTCGGACACGCGCTTTTTTCATCGGCCATTCACATCCTTCGGCTACAACGCCTCGCTCGAAGCAGGGACAGAAGTGGATACGGGCCCTTTTAGTATGACATCGCCCTGTGGGGCACCCAGACCGTATACAGCAAAGTTTTCCGGTGCTCGTCCGCGGTGAAGTGCGCGGCCAACGGCACTTCAACGAATCGGAAGGGCTACACATCCGCCAGTGTGCAAAGCGGCGGCGCGAGTCTCACCCGAGACAACGGCTTCAATGCGGGCCTGGAAGTCAAGCCGCGTCCCTATCTCGCCTATCTCGATCTGGAAGTCGCCTATAGCCGGAGCGTTCCCTTGCAGCTTAATAGCTTCTCGTTCGGCATCAGTGTTGACATTGGCTCGCTTCTCCGCTCGCGGCCACAGCACTAGGACGCGGTGGCAATGCGCCCAAGGTTGCGGTGGTCGGATTCCATAGACCTCCGCGACAAGGAGCGTCTCGCTGTCAATTTCTCTCTAAGGTGCGGGGGCCACTGGGGCTCGGCCGTGACAGTGTGGGATTCTAACCAACGACAGGGCAGCGTTCTAACCAACTGAACGACGTCCCCACTTGAGAATCAACAACTTGGCGTAAAGCCTTAAGGAATAAGGCTGTTGCAAGTTTCGCATATAGCGCACGGTTCGCTTGCAGTGCATACGGTAGCAGCTGTCTCTGCCAAAACCGCTAATAAACCGCTAGTAAAAACTTGTGCGCTCATGGGAGATTCATACAAACACAGATACCTGCAAGAGGCGAAGCAGACTCCGACAAATTCGACAAATCTCCGACGAATCCGCGACCAACGGAACCAGACGATTCGTAATCAACTGTCACGCCAATCTACAGGAAATGTGCTGCAGCACATTTGCTCTACTATCTGCTGTGGGGCGTTATGTAGAGTTGCTGCTGTAAGTGCTTGCCGATCAGTTCATTCCTGTTGGATCACAGCACATAAAATTTCATGATGGACCCCTCGGTGGCCATCGAAGCCACATCTC
>Ga0209577_10006158_pt1 | contig 11119 bp, 9 predicted proteins | sample GraSoiAngelo_109_FD_185874 | JGI IMG/M metagenome (GOLD analysis project Ga0209577, IMG submission 185874) | Grasslands soil microbial communities from the Angelo Coastal Reserve, California, USA - 14_0903_12_20cm (SPAdes) (version 2) | ecosystem: Environmental > Terrestrial > Soil > Grasslands ... | reverse complement strand
CAAGCTGCTGCGCCTCGACCGCTGCCTCGACCTCCTCGAGAACGCCATGGAGAAGGACTGCGCCGTCGTCGACCGGAGGGTCGCCGCGGTCCTCGCCGAGACCACCCCGCTCCTCGCCGAGGGGATGGCGGTGCCCGACGCCATCGAGGTGGTGCTGCTCCTGCAGGAGGCCTACATGCGGCCGGTGCTCGTTCCCGTCCCGCTGAAGAGGTTCCGCCCCCGCTTCTGATCAGCCGGCGAGCGCCGACCGGGCGCCGGCGCAGAGGCCGAGCGCCAGCGCCGCGCCGGTGGTGTGGCCGACGCCGAGCAGGCCGTCGAGCGCGGTGCCGAGGCCTCCCTGACCGCACAGGGCGCGGAGCAGCTCGGCGGCCTGGGGCACCATCTCGCCACGGGTGGCGCAGCGCAGCAATGCCGCGGAGAGGACGGTCGTCCCGGTGCGCGCGGCGCCGACCACGGCGGCGGAGGCCGCGGGGTCGAGCCGGCCGAGGATCGCGACCGCGGCGGCGGCGCCGGCGACCACGTCGTCCCCGGAGGGGGTGAGCCCGGGGCCCTGTCCGAGCAGGTCGAGCGCGGGTGCGGGGTTGCCGGTGCGGAGGCCGTGGGCGACCGCCGCCGCCGGGTGGACGCCCAACCCGGCGGTCTCGGCGGGGACGGCGAGCAGCTCCTCGGCCTCGTCGAGGCGCGTCGCCAGCGGGCGCCCGGGGATGTGGGGGCGCAGGTCGACCCAGCGTGCCGGGATCACGGACCACCCTCCGAGGTGGATCCCGCCGCCCCCCACCCGCACCGCGGCAGCGAGGTGGATCGGGGGCGCCTGGCCGGGGACGGCGACGGCGACGGGGAGGTGCACCCCCCGGGCGGCGACGATCGCGACCACGTCGGGCCCCTCCTCGCCCCCCTCGATGGCGAGGTAGACGGCGGTGGCCGAGGCGCCCAGCACCCGCGCCGGCCGGGGCGCGGCGGCGAGCAGGCCGGCGATCGCGGTGCTCGCCACCGACCCGGGGAGGGGCTGCGGTCCCCCGGGCGTGGACGGCGTCGGAGGGCTCGACATCACAGCGCTCAGTTGTACCGCCCCGGCCCGCCGGGGCCGCGGTCAGCGCCCGGGGAGGCGCTCCGCAGGCGGGGACGCGACCCTCGCCGGGGCGATCCCCGGCAGCACGTGGCTCTCCCTCCCCTCGCCGAGGTAGGCGCGGAGCCGGGCGAGGAGGCGGCCGACGTTGTAGGGCTTGGCGATGTGACCGTCGGCGCCGGCGGCGAGGCAGCGATCCACCTGTCCGGGGGCGGTGTGGGCGCTGACCATCAGGATCGGGGTCACCACGTCACCGGCCCGCACCGCGCGGCAGACCTCGATCCCCGAGATGTCCGGCAGGCCGACGTCGAGAAGGATGGCGGCGTAGCACCCGGTGGCGGCGAGGTCGATCGCCGCGGCCCCGGTGGCCGCCTCGACGACCGCGATCCCCCCGGTCTCGCAGGCGAGCCGGAGCACCGTCCGTCCCGCCTCGTCGTCGTCCACGACCAGGACCGCCGCCTGCTCTCCTGGGTCCATGCCGGAAGGCTGATCCGGACGCGGCCTCGCGGCAAGAAAACCTTGTGACGAGATGTGAAGTGACCGCCCGGTCAGGAGACGGTGACGGTGCCGTCCATCCCCGGGTGGAAGGTGCAGTGGTATGCGTACTGCCCCGCTCGGGTGAACTTCAGCTCGTACTTGTCCCCCGGGCTCATCGTCTGCGAGGTGAGCTCGGGATTGGCGTCGAAGGTGACGTTGTGGGGCGCGGTACCGGAGTTCGTCCACAGCACCACCCCGCCGACGGACACGCTCACGGAGGCGGGGTCGAACTTGAGCGTGGACGTCTCCTGGACGGTCTGGCCGGCGGTGGCCCCGGTCACCTGCGACCCCGCCGCGGGGAGGGGGGTGGGGACCGCCTCGCCGGTCGAGGTCGCGGCGGACGCCGACAGCGCGGGGAGGGACAGCAGCTGGCCGGTGGCGGCGACGTAGACGGTCCCGAGCCGGCGTGCCAGGGCGCTCTGGTTGAGCCCGCCCGCGTCGAGGGCGATCCCGACGACGGAGGCGCCGTCCTGGAAGGCCAGCAGGCCGTCGTCGTCGGTGCCGCTCACCAGGGTCGGCCCGAGCTGGTGGAGCCCGGTGGTGATGTCGGCGAGGCCGTTCAGGGTGCTCTTCGGGTACACGGACACCACCATCGTGGGGCCCTGCGCCGAGCGGTAGGTGCACTGCCCGACGTTCGGGTGGGAGCCCACCGCGGTGACGACGTACACGCCCGGCGGCGATGCGAGCGGGGCGCCGGTCGCCGACGCCGCGGGCGACGCGGAGGGCAGCTCCGCGGCCGTGGGCGGCGACACCGCGGTGGCCACCGCCGAGCCCGGGACCACCGAGCAGGCGTCGGGGGTCACCGCCGGCGGTGCGGCCACGTTGTCGGGGCTGATCTCCGCGCTGGCGGAGCCACAGGCGGCCATCAGCGGCAGCAGGAGCACGCCGATCAGGCGCCGTCGAGGGATCCACATGCCGGTCGGGATGATAGTCGACCGGTCCTCGCCCCCGGCCCGCCGCGGGGATGACGCCTTAACCAGATCTTCACGTTCCCGACATGGACACGGCGATGGATGCGCGTCACACTCCGCTCCCCATGCCCTGCGTCACGGCGGTTGGCCAGTCGCGACGTCCAGCGCTGACCCCCGAGACGCTGGAGTTCGTCCTGGTCTCCTTCGAGGGGCCGGACCCCTACAGCCTCGCCGGAGGCCTGGGCGTGCGGGTGCGCGAGTTCTCCCGCGCCGCCGCCTCGCTCGGCTTCACCACCACGCTCGCCTTCGTCGGCGATCCCGACCTGCCCGCCTCCGAGGAGCGCGACGGGGTGCGGCTGCTGCGCTGGTGCCAGCCCGTCAGCCGCCACCATCCGGTCGGCGTCTACCAGGGCGAGGAGGCGAAGGTCGCCGACCTCGAGGGCTCCCTCCCCGCCCACCTCGTCGAGGCGGTGATCGGCCCGGCGGTCGACCGCGGACGCCTGGTGGCGGTGATGACCGAGGAGTGGCAGACCGCCGGCTTCACCCAGGTGCTCAGCGACGAGCTGTATCGCCGCGGGCTGCGCGACCGCTGCGTGATGCTCTGGAACGCCAACAACTCCTACGGCTTCGAGCGCATCGACTGGGGAGTGCTCGGCTACGTCGCCGAGATCACCACCGTCAGCCGCTACATGCGCCACCTCATGTGGCGCTGGGGCGTCAACCCGCTGGTGGTTCCCAACGGGATCCCCGAGGCGGCACTCGCCGACGTCGACGCCGCCGGGGTCGAGGACGTCCGGGACGCCGCATCGACCCCGTGCCTTGCGGTCAAGGTTGGCCGGTTCTGCCCGGAGAAGCGGTGGCACCAGGCGATCGACGCGGTGGCCGCGGTGCGCCAGCGCGGGCTCGAGGCGCGACTTGTGATGCGCGGCGGGGTCGAGGCCTACGGCGGCGAGGTGTTCGCCCACTGCCACCGCCGCGAGCTCGCCGTCCACCACCACACCGGGACGGTCCGCGGTCCGGCGGACGTCGCCACCGCGCTCGCCGCCGGCGAGGCCCCGGTGGTCAACCTGGTCAGCTACCTCGAGCAGGGGGTCGCCTTCGCCCTCTACCACGCCGCCGACGCGGTGCTCGCCAACAGCGCCCACGAGCCCTTCGGGCTGGTCGGGCTCGAGGCGATGGCGGCGGGCGGGGTGGCGGTGGTGGGGAGCACCGGCGAGGAGTACGCGCGTCCCTACGTGAACTCGCTCGCGGTCACCAGCGACCGTGGCGACGAGGTCGCCGACGCCCTGCTCGGCCTCCACGAGCGGCCCGAGCTGGGCGCGCGGGTGCGCCGCAACGCCCGCCGCGACGCGGCGGAGATGACCTGGCCGCGGGTGATCGAGACCCTCGCCGCCCGGCTCGGCTACATCTCCGAGCACCAGGGGGTCTCGATCCCCCGCGGCTGACGCCGTCAGACGGTCGCGGCGGGCTTCCTCAGCTGGGCGTAGAGCGCCTGCTCGATCGCCATCGCCAGCCCGACGACCTGGGCGTCGAAGAAGGGCAGCACCTGGGTGAGCAGCCCGGCGGCGATGCCGCTCTCGCGGTCGACCCAGAAGTAGCTGTTGAAGATCCCCGCCCAGTCGCCCGAGCCGGCGCGACGCATCCCCTCGAGGTCCTCGAGGAAGAGGTGGAGGCCCAGCCCCCAGCCCTGCTTCACCGGCAGCGAGGGGACGTCGTTGGAGAGCGTCGGGTCGGCGGACTTGATGACCTCGGGCAGCGGGACCCCGCCGAGCGAGTCGGTGAACATGAGGTCGACGGACTCGCGGCGGAGGATGGGGCCGCCGTCGTCGAGCAGCGCCTGGAGGAAGCGTGCGTAGTCACCGGCGGTGCAGGCGACGCCGTGGCCACCGGCCCACCACTCCGGCGACGGAGGGAGGTCGACGGGGATCGCCGCCAGCCCGCCGTCGGGGGTGCGGGCGTGGACGGCCATCATCCGCGCGGCCTGCTCGGCGCTCGGGGCGAAGGTGGCGTCGGTCATCCCCAGCGGAGCGAAGATGTGCTCGGCGCAGTACCGATCGAGGGTCTGGCCGCTGATCTTCTCGATCACGAAGCCGAGCCAGTCGATGTTGACGCCGTACTGCCAGATGGTCCCAGGGTCCTCGGTGAGCGGCAGCTCGACCGACGCCCGGAGGCCGCTGAAGACGTTGGGGGTCCCGGTGATCTCGTGGTACCGGGTCAACCGCTCGTTGATGAACCAGTACCCGAGCCCGCTGGTGTGGTTCATCAGCTGGCGGACGGTCGGCTGGGCGGCGGGCGCGCGGAGCACGGGCGTGTCGCCCTCGAAGCCGGTGAGGACCTTCACGTTGCCGAAGGCGGGGAGCACCGAGGCCACCGTCTGGTCGAGGTCGAGGCGGCCCTGCTCCACGAGCTGGAGCGCGGCCGCGCTGGCGATCGCCTTGGTCATCGAGGCGATGCGGATCATGGTGTCGAGCCGGGCCGGGGCGTCGCCGTCGACGCTCAGCCGCCCCGCGGCGCCCTCGTAGATGATCCCGTCCCGCCCCACCGCAAAGGCGATCACGCCGGGAACCGTGCCGTTCGAGGACGCCTGCTCCAGCAGGCCGTCGATCTGGCCCCTCTCGATCATCCCGTCATCCTCCTTCGCCCGATGCGGCCCCCGACGGTAGCAGGCCACCGGGCGGTGCCGGGTCCCGGAGATCGACGACCACGGGGGCGTGGTCGGACGGGCCCTTCCCCTTGCGGGCGTCGCGGTCGACGTAGGCGTCGGTGACCGCGGCGGCGACCTCCGCGGTGGCGTAGACGAGGTCGATGCGCATCCCCAGGTTCTTGTGGAAGTTCCCGGCCCGGTAGTCCCAGTAGGTGAAGGGCCGGTCGTACTTCAGCGGCCGCGGGACGACGTCCTCGAGCCCGAGCGCGCGCAGCTCGGCGAGCGCCTGGCGCTCGGGGACGGTGATGTGGGTGGAGGTGGCGAACGCCTCCGGATCCCAGACGTCGGCGTCCGTCGGCGCGACGTTGAAGTCCCCGCACACCACCAGCTCGCGCTCGGACTCGAGCTCGGCGGCGAGGACGGCGTGGAGCGCGCGCAGCCAGTCGAGCTTGTAGACGTACTGTGGATGGCCGACCTCGCGCCCGTTGGGGACGTAGACGGACCAGACCCGCACCCCGGCGCAGCGGGCGCCGAGGGCGCGGGCCTCCGGCGGTGTCGTCGGCGGCGCGCCGGGGAGCCCCGCGGTGACCCCCTCCAGGCCCACCCGGGAGAGGACCGCCACCCCGTTCCACTGTCCGAGGCCGTGCGGCGCCACCTCGTAGCCGAGCGCCTCGATCTCCGCACGCGGGAAGAGGGCGTCGGCGATCTTGGTCTCCTGGAGGCAGACGACGTGCGGCGCGGTCTGCTCCAGCCACTCGAGAAGCCGGGGCAGCCGCGCCGCGATCGAGTTCACGTTCCAGGTGGCGAGCCGCACCGCGCCATCTTGGCAAGGAGACACGGGTGACGTCCGCGGCGGGATAGGCTCGGGGGATGCCCGGGCACCCCCCGAACCTCGCGGTCGGCATCGGCGACGTCCGCGCCGCCGCCGGCCGGCTCGGCCACCGCGTCCACCGAACCCCGGTGCTCAGCCTCGACCGGCTCGGGCTCCTGGTGAAGTGCGAGAGCCTCCAGGGCATCGGAGCCTTCAAGATCCGCGGCGCCACCAACGCGATCCTCGTCCTGCGCCCCGCGGGGGTGGTCACCAGCAGCAGCGGCAACCACGGCATGGCGGTGGCGGCGGCGGCCGCGGCGGCGCGGATCGGAGCGGTGGTGGTGATGCCCGACAACGCGACCCGGTACAAGCGCGAGGCGGTCGCCCGGCTCGGGGCCGAGGTGCTCACCAGCCCGCCGGAGACCGAGGCGCGCAACGCCGCCTGCGCCGCGCTCGCCGCCGAGCGCGGGCTCACCCCGATCCCCGCCTACGACCACCCGCTGGTGATCGCCGGCCAGGGCACCTGCGGCCTGGAGATCGCCGAGCAGGTCCCGGAGGCGGCGACCGTGGTCGTCCCCCTCGGTGGCGGGGGCCTGCTCTCCGGCATCGCCGTCGCCCTGCGCGACGCCATGGGCGCGCGGGTGCGGATCGTCGGGGTCGAGCCCGCCGACGGCGACGACACCGTGCGCTCGCTGCGCGCCGGGCGGCGGGTGGCGATCCCGGCGCCGCGCACCATCTGCGACGGCGCCCGCAACACCATCCCCGGGGAGCTCACCTTCCCGATCGTCGACGCGCTCGTCGACGACCTGCTCGCCGTCACCGACGACGAGGTCGTCGAGGCGATGCGCGTCCTCGCCGCCGCCGGGCTCGTGGTCGAGCCCACCGGCGCCCTCGCCGTCGCCGGCGCCCTGCGCATGCCCGCCGCGGCCAGGCGCGGCCCCATCGTATGTGTCGTCAGTGGCCGGAACATCGCCCCTGAGGAGTACGCCCGGCTGCTGCTGGGGACCGGAGGACCCGCGTGACCCTCGACGAGCACCGCGCCGCGCTGCATCGGGAGCCGCTCGACGGCTTCGTGCGGGCCCGGGCCGAGCTCACCCGCTCCCTGCGCGCCGCCGGCGACCGCGACGCCGCCGCGGCGGTCGCGAAGCTGCCCAAGCCGTCGCTCGGCGCCTGGGTCGTCGACCGGCTCGCCGGCCTCGCGCCGGACCTGGTCCGCGACCTGCTCGCCGCGGCCGCCGACGCCCGCGACGCCCAGCGGCCCGGCGCCGCCGAGGCGCTGCGCGAGGCGAGCGCGCGGGTTCGCGGCCTGCTCGACGACGCCGGCCGCGAGGCCCGGGCGATCCTCGAGGAGGCGGGCCATCCCACGAGCGACGCCACCGTCCGCCGGGTCCAGACCACCGCCCAGGCCGCTGCCGCCGGGACTGCCGCCGAGCGAGAGGCGCTGCTGAGCGGCACCCTCGACCGCGACCTCGACCCACCCGGCTTCGGGCCCGCCGGCGAGCCCGAGCCCGACACCGACGCGGTCGTCGCGGCGATCCGCGACCGGCGCCGTCCTGCGCACGCGGCGGTGCTCGAGCTGCGACCCGGGCAGGCGCCCGCCGCGGACGAGGTCCGCGTGGACGAGCTCACGGCGGCGGTCCGCCGTGCCGAGCGCGAGGCCGAGGCGCGACATCGCGACATGGGGCGCAGCGCCGCCGAGGCGGAGCGCCGGCGCGCCCGCGCCGACCGGCTCGCCGCCGAGGCCCGGGCTGCGGAGCAGGAGGCGGACGCCGCCGAGCGCGCCGCGGCCGCCGACGCGGTGGCGGCGCAGGCGGCCGAGGAGGCGCTCCGCCAGGCCCGCGCGGCGCTCGACGGCGCCCGCGGCGGCTGAGGGCTCAGGCAGCGACCGGGCGGCGACGGAAGAGGCGAAGGCGCAGACCGCGCGGGGCGGGGGGCCGGGCGTCGGTCTCGCGCACCGACTCCAGGAGGAGGCGCCAGTCGACGTCGGAGTCCATGTCCTCCTCGGCCTCCTCCCCGGCGAGCTCGAGGTCGAACGGCGCGGCCGCCGCGACCGCCGCAGGCGCCTGCTCGCGCTCGAGCACCGCGACCCCGGCCGGCGCCGCCGTCGCCTCGCGTGCGGCGGTGGCGCGCGGGTGCCACACCCCCTGCTCCTCCACCGCGGGAGCGTCCGCCGGGTCGCCGTCCTGCAGCGCCACGACGATCTCCGCGGTCAGCGCGCCGTAGTCCCGAGCGGCGCCGGACGACGGCGCGGACGCGAGCACCGGAACCCCCTCGAGCGCGCTCTCCTGGAGCCGGACCGTCATCGCGATCCCGGACTCGAAGACCCGGATCGTGGGGCACTCGGCGAGGGCGCCGAGCAGGTCACGGCTGAAGCGGGTATGGCTGATGAAGGTCGGGGCCACCCCGAGCAGCGCGAGGTCGGCGTTCAGACCCCGGCGCGCCGCGGCGATCACCCGGATCACCTCCTTCAGCCCGCGCAGCGCGAAGGCCGACATCTGCAGCGGCACGAGCACGTACCGCGCCGCCGCCAGGGCGGAGATGGTGTGGAACTGGAAGTTCGGCGGGGTGTCGAAGAGGATGGCGTCGTAGGAGCCCTCGGGCATCGCCTCCAGCGCGTCCCGCAGCCGCAGCACACCGCCGATCTGGTTCGGCAGCTGGGATTCCACGGCGGTGAGATCGGGATGCGCGGGAAGCAGGTCGAGGCCCGGCGTCGACGTGGTCACGATCGCCTTCGCCGCACTGCAGCGGCCGGCGATGACGTCGATGACGGTGGGCCGCTTCACGTAGGGGTCGTACCCCAGGCCCGAGGTGAGGTTCGACTGCGGGTCGCAGTCGACCACCAGGCACCGCCTGCCGATGGCGGCCAGCCCGGCGCCGAGGTTGATCACCGAGGTGGTCTTGCCCACCCCGCCCTTGCCGGCGACGACGGCGATCCGCCATGGCTGTCCAGACACCGATCGACCTCCGGGGCGGGTGGGAGAGGGAGTGCCCGGACGCCCAATTCCGGGACCGCGTGAGGAACGAGCCCGGCGGCTGCGATCTTGCGGTCGACGCGCGAGAGGCGGCCCCGAAGGGCCGCCTCTCACAAGGTCGCGGACGTCCTGCCGCCGGCTACGGAGCCGGCGACGGCGACCGGTAGGAGATGACCGCCTGCTCCGCCGTGCAGGGGGTGGTGAGTCCGTTGTAGTTGGCGTTCGTGGAGGTGAAGACCACCTCCCACGCGTAGGTCCCGGCGGGCGTCGCCGCGACCGGCGATGTGGTGGAGGCGGTTCCGCCGGCGTCGAGCGTCGTCGACGTGGACGTGAAGATGGGAGTGCTCGAGCAGTCCGCGGTGTTGAAGAGCTCGAAGACGACGCTCCCGGTCGGCGTGCCCGCGCCCGACGCGCCGCTGACCTTCACGCTGTCGCTCAGCAGGATCTTGGAGGCCACGGTCGGGTTGATGGCCGAGACCACCACGCTCTCGTTGGGGTCGCCGCAGCCGCTGGGACCCGCGCCCTGGTTGTTGTTGTCGCCGCTGTAGCCGGCGACCCAGTAGTACATGCCCGCCTGGGTCGGGGTGAAGCTCTGCGACCCGGTGGTCGCGGTGCCGCCTGCGGTGACGCTCCCGGCGATCGGGTTGCCGGGGAGGGCGACCAGGTTCGCGGCGGTGCAGGACGAGGCCGTGGCCGTACCGCTGATCGGACCGTGGAGCCCGAAGCTCACGCTGCCGGTCGGCTGGAAGGCCGAGCTCAGGGTCGCCGTGTCACTGATGCCGACCGTGCTTCCCACGCTGATCCCACCCTGGGGGTTGGTGGCGACGGTGCTGACCGACGCGGGCGCCTTGCCGACGGTGATTGGCTCATCGGTGCAGCCGCTCTGCGCCGGCAGGTTCTGTCCGCCGGGGCGGTCACCCGGGTAGTAGGCGACCCAGTAATAGCTGCCGACGGCGCTCAGGACCTTGCTCCCCGCGGTCTGCATGGTCGAGGCCGTGCTCCCCGCCTGGGTCAGCGTGCCCGTGGTGGTGAAGAGCGCGCCGGCGGTCGGGCTGCAGTCGAAGCCGCTCGCGGGACTGGGTCCGAAGAGCTTGAAGGTCACCGACTCGTTGGCGACGCTTCCCGTGACGCCGGTGACCGTTGCCGAGTCGGTGAAACTGGTCGACCCGACCGTTCCTGTCGTCGGCGTCTGGCTGGTGGTGACCGTCGGGGTCACACAGCTGTGGAGGTTGACGGGGATCGGGGAGATGAGGTCCTTCAGCTCGGCGTTGAAGGAGGACCCCGAGGAGCGCGCCTTGACGTAGGCGCTGCTGAAGTTCTCGCACAGGTTGGAGTTGAAGATCCCCGCCGCCTGCAGGTTGATGGCGGCATCGCCGAACAGCCCGGTGGTCAGCGATGCGTTGCCGTTGAGTGGATCGGTGACCGTACCGGTGTTGACCGAGGCGAGCGCGCTGGTGCCGTTGAGGGTCACCGGCGTGCTCCACGCCGTCCCCTGCCACGTGGCGATCTGGATCATCGGGGTGCCGCTGCCACCGAACTCGAAGAGGACGAGGAGGTCACCCACGGTGCGGTTGAGGGTGTACATGCCCGCTGTGCGGAGCGCGGGCTGCGCCGCCTGGTTGATCTCGAAATCCATGTCGGCGCTGCCGATGTTCACCGCCCGCTCCCAGGCGAGGTAGAGGAAGGGCATGTTGTTGACGAACTCATCGGCCAGGTAGAACCGCGTGAGATCGTTCTTGTTCGGAGGGATCGAGCCCAGGACGACGCTGGCCGAGGTGTCGTTCTCGTGGGTGCCCTGGCCGAAGGCGTTGTCCGTGGAGCCGCTGGGAAGGTCCACCCCGGTGCTCAGATTCGGCGCGGGGGTTCCCCAGTTGATGCACCCGCTCTGCGCCACCAGGGTCCCGTCGCTCTCGAAGGTCGACGGGCTGAGGCTTGCCTGCGAGCATGTGGTGGCGGCGCGGCTGGCGGCCGAGCTGCCCACCAGGGCGGCACCGGCGGTGGCCAGCATGAGGGTCACGGCCGCCAGCCGGCGCCTGGACCCCCTCGTCGGTGTGTTGCTCATTTCTCGTGTTTCCATGGCGTGCTTCCACACATTGTTGAGAGCGCCGTCATGGACGGAGCTCGCGTCGCGCCCCCCGGATGAGGGCTCGTGGGCTGCCGTCCCGCTGCGGTTCCCTT
>Ga0209577_10006155_pt1 | contig 11122 bp, 14 predicted proteins | sample GraSoiAngelo_109_FD_185874 | JGI IMG/M metagenome (GOLD analysis project Ga0209577, IMG submission 185874) | Grasslands soil microbial communities from the Angelo Coastal Reserve, California, USA - 14_0903_12_20cm (SPAdes) (version 2) | ecosystem: Environmental > Terrestrial > Soil > Grasslands... | reverse complement strand
CTGCGTTTCTCCTGGATCTCCATGCCCAGCAGCTCCAGAGCGAGCAACAAACATCCAAACCCCGCAGTCGAAAACAAAAATCGCAGCGCAAACGCCGAGGCACACCCGATCGGATTGCGACTACCATGGCATATATCGCTCAAACTTTAGGCGGAAATCCAAAGTTCCAGCAGTCAGACGTCACCAGGCTAACAAAATTGTATTGGGCCGCAACCCAAATTTTTAACGGGTTTACCAACGCGTGGTTTTTAGACATGATCCAGGAGGCGTTTCTTACAGTCTGTAATACCAGGGGAGTGAAACGCCGTGTGCCCTACTTTTTCAAATGCCTGGAGGACAAATTAGAGCTGACACCCGACGAGCTGGTCTTTATCCGAAGCCAGGAACCTCTCTACGCAGACGGGGATATCCAAAACTTTAAGGCCAGCCTCAGAAAAGCGTACGAAAAAAGCGGGACCCATCTTGAATACCTGGAGTGGATACAGCAAACCTACTCGGTCTAAAAGTTTGCGTCCTGCAGGCTAAAATGGTAGTTTGCGAGAATGTTCGAACACTTTTTGCGCAGAACTTCGAACACTTGTGCCGATTACCGGAAAGTTTGGCCGTTTCCTACCGAAAGTTTGGCCACAAGTACCACAACCAGTAAAAAGCTTTGTTTCATCTCAAAGTTTGTGTTAAGCTGGAAAAAGGGGCATTGGAGAGACATCGATAATAGGAGGGAACGGTCATGGCAAAAGCTCTTGATGGCACTGCACTCTACACCTACTTCCGCCGTCTCAGTTTTTCGCGAGAAACGCAAGCGTTGCTCAGTCACATCCGTTCATCACCTCCGAGCCGCACTCCTGGCGCACGTCGAGGCAACATGCCAGTCTGGTACCCCTCCAAAAAGATGCAGTGCATCATCAAGGCAGAGAGCGCCAAAGTCGAATTTCCGTTTTTACTCCAAGCTGAACACGATGAAGATGTTGGTACTTTCCCTGAATGTTTGTCCACCTTCCGAGCTTGAGCCTCAACCACAGAGCAACAATTCAGGTCACATTTTTGACCTGAATTGTTGCTCGAATATGAGAGAAGCTTACAACTGAGGAATATACCCGTAGAACTTTCTGGTAATAGCCCTGAAATTGTGCTCACTTTTGCCCTGAATCTTTGCTCGTTTCCCTGAATGTGTGCTCTGTGACTCAAAATTGCATGCTCGTCGCTCATTTGTGAGCGAAAGTACTCACAAAGTTGGATAGATCCCATTCATTCGCTTTTCCTGTTTTTATAAGAAACTTTCTTCCAATACTCCTCATCTATGGAGTTTGGAGAGCGGGCTTCTATATTCGGGCAACAATTCAGGATCAAAATTTGACCTCAATTGTTGTCCACCAAGTGCGATTTGCGCTCGGTAGGTGGACAAACATTCAGGGAAACTACCACTTTCGCCGCTTTGTTTAGGGCATGCATGCCTCGTCTATGAGTTGCTTTACCTCCTTGTAGGCCTGATCCATACATTGGTGATACCAGGGGCAAGATAGTTATATATTATTGCTGGGACAAGAAAGGGAGATCAGAGAAAGTCTCTCGGTTAATGTACGTCTGTATTGACGACATACTTATAGAATGTATCTTTACTCTTGAATCCGGTCAGTTTCATAATGTCTGGTACGGTCATCTCTTTCTTTGCATACAACTCTTTGGCTCGTTGCAACTTCTTTGGGTCCATGGTATCGATTGCTTGTGGTCTGCCACCCTTGCGGCCTCTTGCTCGCGCTGCGTCTAACCCTGCTTGGGTTCTTTGCCGAATCATATCGCGTTCCATTTCTGCTAGTGCTCCAAAGAGATGGAACGTGAACTTTCCCCCAGGAGTCGATGTGTCAATATTTTCCGTTAGGCTCAGGAAATTGATCTCTCGTTTCTGCAGGTCCATCACCGTATCAATAAGATGGCGCAGGGATCTGCCTAGCCGATCCAGTCGCCAGACCACAATCGTGTCACCTGGTCTGGCGAATTCGAGCATGGCCAGGAATTGAGGTCTGTCGTCTTTTGCTCCACTCATCACATCACGGAAGGTTTTCTCGCACAGCGTGGTGGCGAGCGCGTCCTCTTGCAGTGCAGTAGTCTGCTCACCCTTTGAGATCCGCATATACCCTATTTTCATTCGTGTCTTTACTCCTTCATCTCTCTGTATCCAGACTCATCGTACACAAACTCATCTTCTTCTGCAAGTATTTTGACGTTGATAGACGAAACGGGTTTTCAGACGCCTCGGCAAGGCGAGAATTGGGAAAAAGAGAGGCTGGTCCAAGAGGAGTGAAGGAGTACGGGAAAGGATCGTTTTACGAACGGGTATCATCATTACTCAAAGACTTGCTATACTAGTCCGCATGAGCTTGGCTCAAATACAGTATGAGGTGTCATTCGCATGAAGCGACAATGGACCAATGAAGAATTAATCGATCACTTTACGCTCTCGCCGCAAGAACTCGACCTGATCGGAGACAGCAAGACAGACCATAACTTACTCGGCTTTGCTGTGTTGTTGAAATATTTCCAGTATGAAGGCCGCTTTCCTTCTCAAAAGCACGATGTTCCCTCGATCGTGATTGTGCACCTTGCTCAGCAATTGGGTGTGGTTCCTGAGAAGATCATTCCCTATGACTGGGAAGGACGTTCTATTAAGGCACATCGTGCTGCGATTCGCGCCTTTCTCCACGTGCATGAGGCAACGCTCTCCGATGAAGAAGCCATTATTGAATGGCTCTGTCAACACGTGCTTACTGAACAACGCCAAGAGGATGCCATCATCGCCTCGGTGTATACCTATTGTAAAGAAAACCGCATTGACCCACCGACCCCCGATCGCATTCGGCGTTTCGCACATACGGCGCTCCACCGTTTTGATGAGCGGCTCTGTGTATCCATCATGGAGCGACTCTCTGCCGAGACACGGGCGAGTCTCGATGACCTCCTAGCTGTGGTGAGCCAGGACGTTGAAGAGCTGCCAGCAACTCTTTCTTCTGAACAGGACGCTTTGGAAGAGAAGGAAGCACCATCACCGCCATACGCCCGGTCGGCTTTGTCGTTCTTGAAACAAGATGCTGGTTCTGTCAGCTTGGAGAGCATTTTGCAAGAGACCGCCAAACTAGAGCGTATCCACCAGCTTGCTTTACCTGCTGACCTCTTCTCCCAGATCTCACCAAAAATCCTGCAAGGGTATCGACAACGGATTGCTGTTGAGGAGTTACAGGAGGTCCGCCGTCATCCTGATCCAATCCGTCTCACCTTGCTCTCAGCCTTTTGTTGGTTACGCCGTCAGGAGATTGTCGATACGCTGATCAAACTCTTGATGGATGTGATCCATCACATCGGGACAAAAGCGGAGCGGCGAGTAGAGAAGGAATTTGTCAATGATATCAAGAAGGTTTCTGGCAAAACAACTATCCTCTTTCGTCTGGCTGAAGCCGTCGTTGACAAGCCCGATGGCGTGGTACGGGATGTCGTTTTTTCTATCGTCAGCGAGCAGACCCTACGCGATCTCGTCAAAGAGTACAAATCCACCGGGTCCGCCTATCAGCAGAAAGTCCAAACGATGATGCGTTCTTCTTACAGTAGACACTACCGACGCATGGTGCCAGTCATCCTCAAACATTTGGAGTTCTGCTCCAATAACGAAGTCCATCGTCCTGTGATCCTCGCGTTAGAGGTCCTCAAAAAGTATGTGGATCTGCCCAGTACCCAAGCGTATTTTCCTCGCAGCGAAACCGTTCCCCTGGAGGTCGTTCCCAAAGACTGGCGTCCTGCAGTGGTTAAGAGTGAAAAAGACCAGGAGAAAGAGCACATCAATCGTATCAATTACGAATTGTGCGTCCTGCAAGCATTACGAGAGAAAGTGCGCTGCAAGGAACTCTGGGCCAAGAACGCCAACCGCTTCCGTAATCCTGATGAGGACTTGCCCAAGGACTTTGAGACCAAGCGCCAGATCTACTATGATGCCTTACACCAGCCGCAGGATGTCGAAATCTTCATCGGCAAACTCCAGCAAGAAATGAAAACGGCACTCACGATGCTTAACCAGACCATCCCAAACAATACAGGAGTCCAACTCCTTCCTAAGGGAGGCGGCTGGATTTCGCTCTCTCCACTGGAACCGCAACCGGAACCAACACACCTGCGCTTGCTCAAGGGAGAACTGGGACAACGCTGGCCCATGATCGAGTTGTTGGATATGCTCAAGGAAACTGATCTGCGTGTCCACTTTACCGATCACTTCAAGAGTTCAACCATCCGGGAGAATCTTGACCGAGCAACGATCCAGAAGCGACTGCTTCTCTGTTTGTATGGGCTAGGAACCAATATGGGACTCAAGCGAGCCAGTGCTGGAGACCACGGCGAAAGTTACCGCGATCTCCTCTACGTCCGCAATCGCTTTCTCACCAAAGATCAACTCCGAGCTGCTATTACGGAAGTGGCAAATGCCATCTTCCGAATACGATTACCCACTATCTGGGGAGAAGGAACAACCGCATGTGCCTCGGACTCCAAGAAATTCTCGGCTTGGGACCAAAACCTCATGACTGAATGGCATGCACGCTATCGTGGACCTGGAGTTCTTATCTATTGGCATGTAGAACGCAAATCCACATGCATCTATTCGCAACTCAAAAACTGCTCGTCTTCGGAAGTAGCAGCGATGATTACTGGTTTACTACGCCATTGTACGGAAATGCAAGTGGATCGCAATTACGTCGACACCCATGGACAGAGTGAGATCGGTTTTGCGTTTTGCTCACTCCTGGGTTTTCAATTGCTTCCTCGGCTCAAGAATATCCATGCACAAAAATTATACCGTTGTGATACGAGCGATACCTATCCTAACCTCCAAAACGTGCTGACCCGCTCGATCAATTGGGAGGTCATTCGGCAACAGTACGACGAAATGGTCAAATTCGCCACGGCCCTTCGCCTTGGTACGGCAGAGACCGAAGAAATTCTCCGTCGGTTCACTCGCAACGGTATCCAGCATCCCACGTACAAAGGACTGGCTGAACTAGGTAAGGTCTACAAAACGATTTTTCTTTGTAACTATCTCGGTTCTGAGGCACTTCGACGCGAAATACAGGAAGGACTGAATGTCGTTGAGAACTGGAATAGTGCCACCAATTTTATCTTGTATGGGCGACATGGGGAATTCAGCTCAAACAGGCAGGAGGATCAGGAGTTGACCATGCTCTCAATGCACTTACTTCAGGTATCATTGGTCTACATTCAAACCTTAATGATTCAAGACGTGCTAGCGGAGCCAGAATGGATGAACAAAATGACCAAAGAAGACCTACGCGGGCTCACTCCACTCATCTACAGTAACGTCAATCCCTACGGACTTATTCGATTAAATATGGCAGAACGCTTGACTATTGAGTCAGCGCACATAGCCTAACATGTGCAAAGCCCTTCTGACTCCTCTGTGCAGAGGAGTCTAGGGCTTCCTTTTCTTCCCAGCAATAATATAACTATCCTGCCCCTGGTATCACCAATGTATGTATTAGGCCAATCCGTTAGACATAGGTCTTTCCTTTCATGAAGGAAGCCCTAGCCAACCTCTGATAAGATAGAGAGGACTAGGGCTTTATGTTCTGGTGATGCAGGTAGCAGGTGAAGTTTCCAGTCCCAACCTGCTACCGACTTGCATACAATGCATGTTTCTTTTGCACGCGGACAATATTAAAAACAGGTATACGCCTCTCTTGTGCTAGTTTGCGTACACCTTCCATAGGAGTGTAGGCACGCACTCTATACAGTCTCCCTGTGTAGATATCCCTGAATATAAAATCACGCATGTGTTTATCTCCTTACACGTTTTGTACGCATGACAACGATAATTGCCATTTGTGGGCAATCATGCTTGCCATATGCGTCAATCATCATTGTACACCTAGGACAACGTACTTGCACAATATCAGGATTAGCAAGGCGAAATAGCCTCTTGATTGTTTTGATCATAATGCTCCTTTCAAATGACGCACCGTGCGTCATTTGGGCATAAAAGAACCGTGCCCTAGAAGTTGAGCACGGCTGTAAACGTTTACAGTACTTTCTGGTAAATGACATCCGAAGTGAGCAGGTTTTGACCCGAATGTTGAGCAGTTGCCCTCAATCATGAGCAACTGCGATGCATTGAAAACTCGTATGGCTCTAGAGGCCGATCACGGTATCCAACATTTGTAAATTCATGGTGGAACGGACGAACGTTTTTTCCCACATCTCAATACGATTTGAGACGGAAGGATCGAACGCGCATGCCAAGGTGAGCATCTCTGTCAAACCGATCTCGCCTCTTTCTCGTATGGGCTGGTGACGGTTTTGCTTGAGATGCGCTCTGTGCTGACCGTCTGAATTTACAAAAACGGTGCGAAACGGTACGCAATAATCCGCTCCAGAAGCGGATTGTTAGGCAGTCAATGGCTGAACTGCTCAACATTGGGGGCAAGCGCTCATGTTTGAGGGCAAAAGCCGCTCACTTTCCAGGACATTTACCACTTTCATCCAACTACGCTGAAACTACGGTGAGGATGATGTGTTCAGCAAGAGCTATTGCCTCTTTAGGTGACAGGACAATCTGAATGTGCTCATCGCCAGAGTCACCAGACGTTTGCCCGATGACAATCTCATTCAATTTGGGCATGTGACAAAAGTCTACTCTTTCACCATTTTCACGCGTTACGGTTACAGAAGTCTCATCTTGACTGGCTGTGTGTGTAATCTCCATATTTGGCAACTTCTTTCTGTGTAAAATACTCATCAAATGGGGAGACGAGTATGATTATATCCTCACAAATTGAGGAAGTGGGCGATACCGATATGAGCAGCATGGGACCTTTAGTCCTATCGCCCGAGCAATCTAGGATGCTTTGCGAGCGGCTTGTAACCGTGCATTCAAATCTCGGATCATGGTAGCCATATCACCAAAGCACATGCCCTCAAAATCGCTCTCAGCAAGCCCTAGGGACTTCTGTAGCCGATTGGCTGTATCACACTGCTGTTGTGTAGCAGGCTTGTCAGGGTCATAGCTAGGACGCGTTACAGGCGCGTCGGCGAGTCGTCCTGACTCAACTTCCCCCTCGTCTTCAGTGAACTGCGTGCCGAATCCGAGTCCAGCAAGTGCTCTTGAGATACTGCCTGTTTCTGCTTTCTCCAAGAAGTCAGAGAACGCAGCTGCATTTTCCATCTTGGTTCCTGTACCAATGGCACCACTTGGCAGTGTAACCGTCGCCTTGAATATCACCAACCCTTTGGCGTGCTTGATGACCTTGACAGACTTACGAAGGTTCTCATCCCACTCAGAGACCTCTGCCGAGACCTCTTTGTCGAGATCTAGGAAAAGCATCTCAGTCGTAATTTGGGCGTCCGGTTCTTGCTCTCTAAGCCAAACAAGCCTCCATTTGTTTTCCAGGTACATTCTAGGCTTATTTGCCGTGCCGATGTTGAGAAGATGTTCTGATGGATTAAACATGATAATAAGTCCTTTCTACTATATGTCCTAGGGTGTCCTAACGTGTCCTGTTGTCCCTTACCCCATTCACGAGCGCCTGGTGTTGCTGGTGCCTCTCTCGTGAGCTACGGGATACCCCTATTGGTAAGGGCAGGCTATTCAGTTGTGAAGGTGCTTTACTGCGATGGTCGCAGTAGGCTCTAGCGAAGGATGCTAAAGCCGACGTTCTTGGTAAGAGCAGTCTTTTTTACAAGGTCTGTAACTACGCTTGTGCTGACGTAGGTAGCTGCCAGGTGCTTGGCAAGCTTGGCTTTGTATGCATTCCACTCTGCTTTACGAGCTGTTTCTACTTTGTTGACTGCTTTCAGGTGGTAGCACTCTTTGGTTGCAGGACAGCTACAAGACTGCGTACCGTTCTCATTAAGAGTACAGAAGTAACGGACACCTTTGTCATTCTCAACATGTAGGATGATTGTTCCGGTTGCCTTGACTGTGTACCTGACAAGAATGGTAACTGTTCTCAATTGCGTTGCGTTGATGGTTTTCATTTGGTGTCCCTCACTTCGTTTTTTTGTGTGTTTCTTGATCTACTAGCAGTATACGTTAAGTGGCTTCTAATGTCAAGGCTTTTTAGGCCAATTTCTAGCTAATTCTGAAAATTGCAGGAAATTGGCAAGGCTAATTATTGACAATTAGCCCTAATTACGGTATGCTCTGAGTACGGACAAACGTTCGATTAGAGAGGATAGAGAAATGGAGCAAAAAGATACGTACACACTTAAAGAGCTTTATGACAATCTGGATATTCCAATTTCAGCACTGGGAAGGAAGGGGAATATCAATGAGGGCACGGTTAGCCGGATTCGCGATGGATACCCCGCCCGTCGCTCAACCATGGTACGGTTGCTACGTGCGTTCTCAGAGGTCTATAGCAGACCTATCACGTTTGATAATGTGTCTGGTATCCAGATAGAGGACAAGCATCAAATTAAACGCGTTGAGAGCGTCCCTGTACCACCTAAGCAAGAGACAATGCCCTATGAGATGCCTAAAAATGAAGGCCCTCTCTTGCCCATTGTAGAGACAAAGAAGAGGACTTGGAACCAACCAGCAAAGAAAGCTGGTTATTTTCCTGACGGGGCGATAGGCATTGCAGACTTTGCAAAAGCGCATGGGGTACCCTACTCAACACTGTATGGGCATATGCTGACAGGACTCGGCGGCGGGATGATTGGCACACACACAAACACCATTCCACAAAATGAGACCATTGCATACACAGAACGGGTAAAGCCTAACCGCCCAAAGGAGAAAGAGCGATATCTTACACAAGAACAACAGAAGTCGGCGCTCGAGTTCTGGAAAAAGTATCATGTGGACTATTCAGAGTGCGACCAGGCCGAGTGCCCTTGCAAGAAAGGAGAATGAATAATGGAAGATTGGATAGGCACAAGAGACTACAACAAATGGTTAGAGCAAGCTAGGCAAGCATCTACAGAAGAGTTGATTGAACACGTCAATTGTGATGTCTATTGCATTGCCTTATTATTCGGACAACATCCACCTGTGTCTTTTGACTGGATTATCGTATGGAATGCATACATCGAATTGAAGGTTGAATTAGATGCATTAGACGAGAAAGGCATCTATAACTATTCAACAAAGATGGCTGCAAATGCAATGCTTGCACGATTAAAAGAGGCTCTTGACGAGCTTCGAGAAAAGGGACGCGAGTCAAGGATTGCAAGGAAACTAGCAAGATTACACAAGCTAGCAAAGTTACACAAACTAAATTCCGCTTCCATCCCGCCCACATAGAATTGAATTGAGAAGCAGATCTACACAGAAAAGCATCCTGGATTCCGTCGCTGGCTTTCCAGGTGCTTTTTATTTACCTGATATGGTACGGACAACAATATAGAGCGTACAGTTGTCCTAAAGAATTTTTGTTCTAATTCGAGAAAAAGTTTTTTGACGCGTCGGAATTTGGGAAGGTGGACGCACGGGAAGTATTGAGCCAAGAAAAACCATGAAAAACCAAGAAGAATTGAGCCATATCGTCTCACATCGTCTCAATTTCAATTTTTCAATCGACGCATCTGGGAGATATTTGAGCTTGCAGAGTGACAGGTTGACACTCCATACGCGTAAGTGGGGAGCTGTCCCTAAAAAGTGGAGGAATTCGGAGGTTTTTGGAGATTGTGGTGGGGAGAAATCCCTAATTCGTTACAATGCGTTACAGTTTGGTACTTTTGACCAGAGGAATTCAGAGGGAATCAGAGGAAATTTTGTCAGAACAAGAAGGACTTTTTCTCTATCTCTGCTCAACAGAGCCACACACCACTCGCGCACGCAATGAGTAGAGTGCCATCATGCGTGTCTGGAATAGCTCCATCGGGCAACCTAAACATGATAGCTCGTTCAAGAGATACCAACGTGCAATCAGGTCGAGCGGTTCGTTCTCATCTGAATAGGTGTGCTCTTTCATGAGCTGATTGGTTCGTGCGTCCTTAAAATCGCCCGGATGCAATTCTTTGACCGCTGCCCGAAAACGACTATCTAGGCATCTCTTCACTGAGAAGACACTGCCATCATGGATAAAATGTAACCAGTCACAAGCACGAAGTCGAATAGCTGGAGGACATATTTCTGCTTTTCTGTGGTACGTCAATTGTAACCTCCATCGGGTACTCACTGGTACCCGATTGTGTGCGTGCAAAGAAGGTGCCCGGTTAGAAAGGAATGAGCCTATTATAGCACTCGGGCCAACTTCTCCGCAGCTTCTAGCAAGAGGCGTGCATGCTCAATCATCAAATCTGCATAGTGCTGCTTTGACTCGGGACGTGCCCTCACATAGAAGTCTTCTAAAGCGTCAAGACGCATTTTCACAGTGACATACTCCATATAAGCATCCATCAGTGTCTCTTGCTCTTTGGTAAGCTTCATAGGTTCTACAGATGGCAATTTGAACTTTAGAGACGGTGCTGCTTTAAAGTAGCTTTTCTGTTTCATTGATGCCACACTCCATATCTATCCCAAAAATCTAAGGCTTTCCGTTGCTGCTCAGGAGTAAGATACCTATGCACATGTTTTCTCAAAGTGGTTTCAGTAACTTCTATTCGTTCTCCTGCAATACCAGTAACAATATGTCTCATTAGCATCATCTTAGTCACACAATGCATCTCAGCAAAACGAGACAATGATATTGTCCCTGGAGGTCTTTGTTTTGCAACACGACAGTGAAACTTTGGCATTTCAATACTCATAATGTGAGTCCTTTCTATAATGCTGGTAGTATCCAGTCATTCAGTAAGTCAATTCCATCCATTAACATCTGGTTAGCATCCTTCCACCAGGGACGCAACCTAGTGGCATTGTCCAAGGTATGCATCCACCAGTCGCTAGCCTTATCGCCGTGCTCATCGGCGTCAAATGACAGTAGGACGGTTTCTTGCACGGCAAGAGCAGTTATCCATTTTGCCGTGTGACTGCCTTCTGTTGTCCCTGTAGCGCACACCACGACATGTTTCCCTGCTTCCTGAGCGATGGATAGGGCATCGAATTCACCTTCCACTAGAAGGACTGGTCGGTTATAGTGCAAAAAGTTGCTACCGAGGTACAATCCGTTCGAACCTCCCCATACTTGCC
>Ga0209577_10006152_pt1 | contig 11124 bp, 9 predicted proteins | sample GraSoiAngelo_109_FD_185874 | JGI IMG/M metagenome (GOLD analysis project Ga0209577, IMG submission 185874) | Grasslands soil microbial communities from the Angelo Coastal Reserve, California, USA - 14_0903_12_20cm (SPAdes) (version 2) | ecosystem: Environmental > Terrestrial > Soil > Grasslands ... | reverse complement strand
CCGTTGCGCCGGCGACGATTTTTCGGCAGTCATGCTGATCGTTCGTCGTTTCTTGCGTTTCCCGATTCATGCAGAATCCCCACACGCAGTTAGTTGACCCATTGTTTTCAGCGCGCATCGTAGCCAACCGCACTCGTCGAAGCTCGGCACGCGACGTGCACAAACTCTGTCTTTCAGCTCTTGAGAAGACTCGAACGAAGTCTGCTCATGAAGGACAGTCGTCATGCTGTACAAATGCGCGAACGAGGCTTGCAACACACCCTTCCGGCGCTTGCGGGAGGGGAAACTGTTTCAGGTTGAGACCGAATACTTTCCTGGACGAAGACCTGTTTCAAACATGCAGCGCAAGGCGCGGCCGGCTCGTCGCATCGAGCACTACTGGCTCTGTGATGCTTGCTCCCCGTTTGTCACGCTTACCTTCGACCGCCAGCGGGGTGTGATTACCGTTCCCTTGGCGGATGGATCCGGAATGAAGACGGTCAAACTCGTATCGATGGACGGGGCTCCGTCGGCGGTAGGATTCGATGATTCCTCCCGTCAACCTGCGCTGCACGAGGTGCAGAAATGACGGACCGAGAACCAGTGTTCTGCACAATTTGTCTCACGGCTGGAAAGAACGACGAGCAGTGGTTTCTGTTGGTCGAGAACCGTTGGACGGACCGGCTGAAAATTCTAAGCTGGCATGACGAGTTGGCTTCCAATCCTGGATTTCACGCGGCCTGTTGCGCCGCCCACGTGCAACAGCTTGTGATCCACTGGATGACCACCGGAACCCTCGATTATCCGTTTGCCCGCACCAAAGATTGCGCCCACGGCCCGGTGAGCCAGAGGCCTGCGCATCGGTCGTCCATCAAGCAAGAGCCCGACATCAGCGGCGCAGAAGTGCTGGGAGAGCTAGCTGTTCATCGCGAAAGCATCGACAGAATTCTGGTCGAGAGCCCGGCTTCTCTAGGTGCCATGCTCTCTGCGTTACAGGCTGCATTACCCGAGCAGGTCGATCGTTCCGAAATCGCCGAGCAGGAAAACCCGGAGTGTGACGCCTACGCTTTGACGGAGGTTTAGCTCTTCCGACTAACAGGCCGAAGCTATCCGTCGACGCGGGCCTTCCGCCAAGCTTGCCAATCTTCATTGACGGCGGCCACCATTTCCCGAGCGGCGGCATACAGCCAATTCGGCTTCTGGTTTTTGAGGTGCTTGCGGATTTCCCTGGCGGCGTTGCGATTCCCTAGATGGATATTCGCTGTTTCCCATCCCATGGAGAAAAGCAGACGGCACTCGTCGCGGTTCTTGGGGAGTACGGCGAGTTCGATACGCGAACAGTGCGGGGAGAGGCGCCGGACAATCCAGCGGCCACGCAGTTGAACGAACGGATCCGGACAACGTACCGCCCGCGATAAGACTGCCTGGTACCAGAGCTCAACCGGACCGGGAAGATCGTAGGCCCAATATACCGAGGAGGGCACGAGCATCTTGGCTTCGCGCGCGATCCGGCCACCATGGAATTCGGCTACGGCAACGAAGCGCTGATGCCCAAGGCTACCCAATCCTGCTACCCGGCGAGCGAGACGATATTGCAGGTGCGAATCGGGCAGCAGGTGTTCGACCGCCTCACGAGCGGTGGGAGAGATCTCCCCCCGGACAGAAGGCAGAGTGTCCATCTTCGTCCAAAACCGATCTGGGTCGCGCAATTCGTTCAGGGCGATCAAGCGCAGCCATTTGTAACCCTCCTCCAGCACGAAAGGCCTTCCGCTTTCCGTTAGAGACTTGGTATAGCCATCAAGAATTTCCGCGCATGCATCCTTCCCAGACGCCGCAAGATGACTGTCCGTGATCGCCAGCAGCGCACTGCTTGCCAGGCGCACCAGGTCGTTCGTGTAAGGAAAGGTCGCAGCTTCATCAAAGTCGTTCACGCCCCAGATGAGACGCCCTTCCACATCCCGCCAGGTGCCGAAGTTTTCGATGTGCAGGTCGCCTACGGAAAGAATCTGGGGAGCCTTATTTGCGGCCGGACACACATCCGGCCAGATCTGCACCCAGCGGTAGAACGTGGCGCGCAGAAAGGGAAACACCGCTTCCGCCATCCGTTTGTGCTTCAGGCGCAGATCCGCCTCGACCACCGTGGTATGCGACTTGAGCCAATCCTCGTAACGAGATGTGGCCTTGACGATATTCATCGAGGTGCGGGAATGAACGATAGTGCCCTGGAAATGTGCGAGGAATACGCCCGTCGCCTCGTTCTCAAGTTCGAGATTTCCATGAGGCTGTGGGTGGCCGGGGAAAGTGCAAAGAGGAGCACAGTGGTTCTCGGCGTCCTCTGCGGCCGTTCTCTGCGCTCTCTGCAGTCTAAGATTTTCCTGCGGTTAGACGATTCCCAAATGTCACCAAACGAAAAAGGCGACCTCAAAAGCCGCCTTCAGAAGACTTTCATCGGGGTGAATCGGCCCCTACCGCATCGACTCCTCCACTTCGGAAATCCAATCCGGCCGTTTCAGCACCTCGCGCGGCTTAGGACCATCCGCCGCACCCACGATTCCATCCCGCTCCATCAAGTCGATCAAGTGCGCCGCCCGCCCGTATCCGATGCGCAACCGTCGTTGCAGCAGGGAAGTGGAAGCCTTTCCAAACTCGACCACCAGCCGCACCGCATCATTGTAGAGGGGATCGTTCTCCAATTCGCCGTCGGGCCCTTCGCCGCCCGCGTCCCCGGCCTCGCGTTCCTCCCGCGGAGCCTGTAGGAAGTCCTCGACATACTGCGCGGCCGCCTGCGACCGCCAGAACTCCACCACGGCCGCAATTTCCTTCTCCGTCACCAGCGGTGCATGCAGGCGGTGCACACGCGCCGACCCCGAAGGCAAATAAAGCATGTCGCCGCGCCCGAGCAGGGCCTCAGCGCCGTTGGAATCCAAAATCGTTCGCGAATCAACCTTGGTCGCAACCCGGAACGAAATCCTCGCAGGGAAGTTCGCCTTGATGAGCCCCGTGATCACATCCACGGAAGGCCGCTGCGTCGCCAGCACCAGGTGAATGCCGACCGCGCGCGCCATCTGCGCCAGCCGCGTCACCGACTCCTCCACGTTCCCCGCATCCAGCATCATCAGGTCGGCCAGTTCATCGATGATGATCACGATGTAGGGGATCGGCCGCTCCTCCGAATCCTCGCCGAACAAGCTGGGCGTGCCGTCTTCCTCGAAAAGCTTGTTGTACTGATCGATATTCCGCACGCCCTTCTCGGCGAGCAATTTCAGACGCCGCTCCATCTCCCGCACTGCATTGCGCAGCGCGTTAGAGGCCAGCTTCGGCTCGGTAATGATAGGCGTAAACAGGTGCGGAACTCCTTCGTAGTTGCCCAACTCCAGCCGCTTCGGGTCAACCAGGATCAAGCGCACCTGGTCCGGCGTCGCCTTGTACAGGATCGACATGATGAAAGCATTGATGGCGACCGACTTGCCCGTGCCCGTGGAGCCAGCAATCAGCAGGTGCGGCATGGTCGCGAGATCGGCTACTGCGATCCGTCCATTGATGTCTTTCCCCAGCCCAAGCGTCAGTTTCGACCTCGAGCCGATGAATTCCGTCGACTCGATATTCTCGCGCAGCCAGATAATTTCCCGATCGCGATTGGGCACCTGAATGCCCACGGTCGATTTGCCCGCCATGCGCTCCACCAGGATGCTTTCGGCCTTGAGCGCGAGGCAGAGATCTTCGGTGAGATTCGTGATCCGGCTGTATTTGACGCCCGCTTCGGGCTTGTACTCGAAGGTCGTGACCACGGGCCCCGGATTGATTTGGGTGACCTGTCCATGCACATCGAACTCGGCGTACTTTTCCGTGAGAACCTGCGCCAGAATCTTCAGCTCATCGGCGTCCACGGACTGCGCCCCGTCCGGCCTATGCAGCAGGCTGCTGGGCGGAAGCTTGTACCCCCCCGCTATGCGCGGCATGATTGTCTTGTGCTTTTGAGCGCTGTCGGCCCGCTCCGAAACTTCGGGTACGAGAACGCCCGACTCCGCCCGAGGCACGGTGGCAGAGGAATTCTCCGAAGCAGCCGTGACGGCGGCGGCAACCGTCTCGCGCGACGGCTCTTCCTCGGGAGCACCCATCATTCGATCAATCCCAGTGCGCACCGGGGCAGATGATCCGGAACCCTGTGATCGCGCCGCCCGCGGTTCTACGACGGGCGCTGCCCGTCCCGGCACCAATTGCGCCGTAACCACAGGTTTGCTGGCCCGGCGCTTCTCCAGTTCCCGCTGCATCTTGCGCTTCGCCCGCTCCTCGCGCCAATCACGCCAGCGGTCGCGCAGCGCAAACGCAAACGCGAACCGCGTCGGAATCCACACTTGCACGCTCGAAAACGAGAACGCGGTCGACAAGTAGAGCGCCACCGCGAGCACGGTCGCGCACACGATGTACGCCCCCGCCAGATTCAGGTAATGGATCAGGAAATCGCCCACCACGCGCCCGACCAGGCCTTCAATCGGAATCACGTGCATCCAGCGCACGTGGCCGGGAAGCAGGGCCAGGAATGCCGGAACGAAGGCCATCAGCCAGATCGCGCCCAGAGTCTTCGCCATCGGCGATTGGACCCTGCGCGAGCGGAACCAGCGCGCGCCCAGCACTGCCGGAAACACAGGAACCAGGAAGGCGCCGATCCCAAAAGTCTGCAGGCACAAGTCAGAAATCACTGCCCCAACGATGCCGATCCAGTTGCGGGCTCCGCGGGCGGTCGTCAGCACCGAGGCGCTGTTGAACGACGGGTCGAGGGCGGAATAGGACGCGAGCGCGAGGAAAAGGAGGAGCGCGGAGACGATCAGCAGGAATCCGACCAGCTCATTGAGCCGTCGGTTGCTGGTCGGGTTGAAGATGCGCGAGAAAGTCTTCATGAAGGCGTATTCCGCACCACTGGCCCCGTTCAGACCATCCGTGACCAGTGACCGAAGCGCGCCAGAGCCTATCGATTATGCCAAGAAACCGGCCCCGCCGACAATGGAGGAATACGCTGCGCCGTATCGACCTAGCTTCAGGGCGAAGGGGAGGCAAATGCACAGACCGGATACGTACGTGGCCTCATAGACTTAGGTAGCAGGTCTCAGGTGTCAGGTCTTGGTCGTGTGTGGAGCGAGGGGCGTCCTCGCCCGTCGATTCGGCGAGAGCCGAATGAAAGCCTGACACGTCCCGCCGCCATGTTCCCTATCCCGCCAGCCTCGCCGCAAACACCAGCACCACGATGCCGATCACGATCCGATACACCGCGAACGGCGCAAAGCCGCGTTTCCGCACCCACGCCATAAACCAGGCGACACTCGCGTAAGCAACCAGAAAGGAAACCACAAATCCAATCGCCAGAATGATCCATTGTTGGGGCGTCAACTGCGAAACCCCAATCGGATTCTCCCCCTTCCCCCGTAGCGACTTCAGCAGGGTGTAACCCGTCGCCACGACCATGGTCGGAATCGATAAGAAGAACGAGAATTCCAGCGCGGATGCTCGCGACATTCCCGCCAATTGTCCCGCCGCAATCGTCGCCATCGATCGCGATGTCCCCGGAAACACCGCCGACAGGATCTGGCACGCTCCAATCCAGATGGACTGACCCAGGCTCATATCCTCCATGCGCCAGATGCGAATCGGGCTGCCGGAGGCGCCCGGCCCCGCCTTCTCCCAGATCGCGTTGCGCGCATCCACCACCCACATCACAATCCCACCTAGAAGCAGGGCGGTTCCCATGACGTACAAGCTCTCCAGATTTTTGCCAATCACCTTGGTAAGCAGATACGAGGGAATGGCCGTCACCACGAACGCAACCGCTGTGAGCCCCAAAGGATGCGTCAAAACCGTGCGATCGCCGCGTTCACCCCGCGGGAAAGTCGACAGGAACTTCGCGATGCGGTCGCGGAAATATACCGGCAGGCAGAGAATCGCGCCTAATTGAATGACGATCGAGTACATCTTCCAATAGCCATCGGAGAGAGAAACATGCAGCAAACTCTCCGCAATTCGCAGATGCGCGGTAGAACTCACAGGCAAGAACTCTGTCAAACCTTCCACGATACCCAGCACGACCGACAGCAAGTAATCGTTCAAGCTTCCTCCAGATAAGAAGCATTAGTATCCCAGAGATCTGTGGGTTAGCCAGATTGTGAAGTTGGGTACGGAGCAGGCTCGAGCAATCAGGCTCTAGCAATCAGGGTCCAGGCTCTAGCAACCAGGCTCTGCAACCAGGCTCCAGGCTCTAGCAACCAGGCTCTAGCAACCAGACTTTAGCAACCAGACTTTAGCAACCAGGCTCTCGGATCTGGCAAGCACGCGTTTAAATTCTGTGCTGGAGGCTCCAAGCGGATGGGAGTTCTTGGATTTTGCTCTCCTGTCGGAAATCTAATTCAGCTGCGGGATTTGAGCTAAAAGAAGTCGCAAGCATAAAAATGTCTCGTAAGCTCAGGACGTCAATCCGATAAGTCGACTGAAATCGCACCAGCTAGAGCCTGGAGCCTGCTTGCTAGAGCCTGCTCTCCTACTCCACTAAATTCCCGAACGTCGGCACATCCTGCTGCACCAGAAACATCAACCGCTGCGCGCGCGCCGCCCAGTCCGACTGCGGATACTGCTGCACAATTTTCTGCGTGAGCGCGATGGCCCTCGCCTTAGCCTCATCGGCTTTCTTTCGCTGCTCATCAGTCTTGTAGATATCGACCAGCGCCGCGCGCCGCTTGGCCGCCAGATACAGAGCCTCCGGAGCCGCAGGCGAGCCCGGCCGATCCGCGGCGTATTTCTCGTAATGGTCGGCTTCTTTCTCTGGACACTTCGATGTGCCCTGCCAGTCTCCGCACAACTTGTTCTCGATCAGGTGGAAGGCCGCCAGGTCTGCCCACTTGGTCCCGGGAAATTTCTTCATCACCTCATGCATCCAGTCTTCATTCATGCCTTCGCGCAGCATGGGGTCGCGCTCTTTGGCCGAAGGCCGCGACATGACATCGGCACGATCAATCTGCCAGCGGATATCGGCCGCCCGGTAGAGTGATTCACCCGCCAAAGGTGAATTCGGAAACAGGTCGTACACGCGATAGTAGAGCCGCAATGCATCCTTATCCGCGCCCCGGCGTCCATGCCGGCGGCTGGCCTCATCTTCCGAATCGGCCGCTTCGCCAAACACAATCTTGTCTCCATCCGGATTCGTGCTGCGCACGAAGCCCTTGTCGAGAATCCAGCCACTCACCGTTTTTTCCTCGCTCAGAAACGCTTCCACGTGCGCCCACCCGTTGCTGGAATTCTCGATCACGACCAACTCGCGCCCACGTTCGACCTCAGCCAGCTTGGTGGAGTTTTTGTCGGGAGAAAGATAGATATCGGCAACCCGGATCAGCGTACCGTGCTCGCCCGCAGCCTGAACTGGCCCGGGGTGCACGTGCAAAAACAACATGAATAGAAACAAGAGAAGAACAATCGTAGAAATCCGCACACTGGCGGAAACCGGCATGGGCGCAACCTCAAATTGGATGAAATCGGAGCGGAAACTAGATTTTACACCGCCATTGAATGAGGGTACGAAAACCGCGCAGCAGAACTGGACGCGTAGGCCCAGACGCCTCGTCTGGGCGGCCGGGCGTCAGCCCGGTTGGTTCTTGCTTGCGGCGCCGCAAGCCATCATGCGTTTTCTGCCCTGCTCGCAAGCTTCGCGATTAGCCATTGCCTGGCGAGAATCCCCGAAGCGGAGCTTCGCTCCGCTGGGCAGACGGGGCGTCCGCCCCTTAGAGCCTGGTTGCTAAAGTCCGGTCGCTAAAGCCTGTTCCTAGAACCTGTTTGCTAGAGCCTAGAGCCTAGAGCCTGATTGCTTACGCCCGCAACGTGTTCCAGGATTTGTCCCGCATCTCGGCCAACATCGCCGGCTCGATATTTCCGCCGCTGATCACGGCGACGTGAATCGTCCGAGCAGGCAATTCCTTTCCGTGAAACAAAAATCCGGCCACTGCCACCGCGCCGCTGGGTTCGGCGATCGTCTTGGGATTGGCCGCCAAACGCCGCATCGCTTCCCGGATCTCCTCCTCCGACACGGTCACAATGTCATCCACGAAATTCCGAATGTGCTCGAAATTGATCGGCCCGATACTCTGCGTGCGCAGACCGTCTGCCATCGTCTGCGTCACTTCCTCGGCGGGAAGATTTACGATTTGTCCGGCGCGAAAGCTGGCCTGCGCGTCCGCCGCCAGCGCCGGCTCGACTCCGATCACCGTCACCGAAGGTCTGCTGAGCTTCACCGCGGCTGCAACGCCGCTGATCATCCCCCCTCCACCCACGGGAACGAGCACAGTCTCCACCCCAGGCACGTCCTCCAGAATCTCCAATCCCATCGTGCCCTGTCCCGCGATGATTTTCTCGTCGTTGTACGGAGGAACGATCATGTATCCATGCTGGGCCGCCAATTCTTCCGCCTTCCGTTGCCGTTCGGTGCTCCCTGGACCGACTTTCACGATCTCCGCGCCCAAGCCCGCGGTGGCCTCAAGTTTGATCGCGGGAGCATTCTCTGGCATGACGATGACCGCTTTGGTATGCAGAGCGCGGGCAGCATAAGCTACGCCCTGCGCGTGGTTCCCGCTGGAATACGCAATCACTCCCCGCGCCCGCTCTTCCGCCGAGAGAGAAGCAATTTTGTTGTACGCGCCCCGCAGCTTGAACGCGCCGATGGGCTGGAGGTTTTCGAGCTTTAAGAAAAGGCGCCGACCGTCGTTCGACCCCACTCCGTCTGCCGCGATCACCGGTGTCCGCACCGTAACGCCACGCAAACGAGCCTGCGCTTGTTGAATATCTTCCAGAGTGACGATGGCAGATGCTCCTGATTGAGCTACGAGCTACGAGCTGCGAGCTGCGAGCTATGAGCTCCGAGCGACGAGCTCCAGTTTCGAGTTTCAAGGTTCGAGTAAGAAAGTAGCATCCACATCTCGCCTTCGATCATCATTCTAAGAACAAAAGCTACGGCCTCAGCTCGCAGCTCGTAGCTCGTAGCTCAAAGCTAGATCTCCAGAATCACCGGCATAATCAGCGGCCGTTTCTGGGTCTGCTTACTGATGTAGCGCTTCAAATCGGCGCGGATTTTTTCCTTGATCACGCCATAATCCGCCTTTTCTTCCTCGCTCGAGGCGTCGAGCGTCTGGATCACGATCTGCTTCGCCTCTTCCATCAGTCCGTCTTCGCCGGGATTGAACCCGCGCGTCACGATTTCCGGCGACGTTTCCACCACGCCCGTCAGCTTGTTGATCGCGATGATGGGCAGCACAATCCCGTCCTCGCTGATGTGTCGCCGATCTTTAATGATCAGGTCCTCGACCACGTCGGTGCGCGAGCCGGAATCAATGCACACCCGGCCCACATTAACGCGGCCCACTTTCCGCGCTCCGAGTTCGTCGAATTCCAGAATGTCGCCGCTTTCGATCAGCATGACCTGGCCCACCGAGCCGTGCATCGAAGCAGCCATCTCCGCATGCAGCTTGAGCTGCCGGTATTCCCCGTGCACCGGAATGAAGTAGCGCGGCTTCACCAGGTTGATGATGAGCTTTAACTCTTCCTGGCTGGCGTGTCCGCTCACGTGCACTGGCGGCGACGACCCATCTTCGTAAATCACGTGTGCCTCGCGCCGGAACAGGTGATCGATCATCCGGTAAATCGCCTTTTCGTTCCCAGGGATAATGCGCGACGACAGCACGACCGTGTCGCCCTTCTCAATTTTCGCGTGCTTATGATTGTCAACCGCCGACCGCGACAACGCTGACATGGGCTCGCCCTGCGTCCCGCTGATGAGCACGCATACTTTCTGCGGCGGAAAGTTCTTCATCTCTCCCGGATGGATCAGGAGCCCCTCGGGAATCTCGATATAGCCCAGGTCCTCGGCAATTTCGGCCGAGTTGTTCATGGAGCGCCCGATGAAGGCAATCTTGCGTCCATGTTCGAACGCTAGATCGACCGTGAGCTTGATGCGATGAATCGAAGACGAAAAACACGAAATAAACAGCCGCCGCTCGGTGCGCGCAAACACTTCATCGAACTTGCGCCGCACCGCCCGCTCGCTGGGTGTGTATCCCTTGCGCTCGACGTTGGTGGAATCCTGCAGCAACGCCAGCACACCTTCCTTGCCGTATTCCGCAAAGGCATGCAAGTCAAACAGGCGGTTGTCGGTGGGCGTCGGATCGACTTTGAAATCGCCCGTGTGCACCACCACGCCCAAAGGCGTATGAATCGCCAGCGCCACGCAATCCACCAGGCTATGCGTTACCTGGATGGGATGAATCGTGAACGGCCCAATCTTGATGCGCTCTGCGGGCCGAATCTCCCGCAGATCAGCCTCGTCGAGCAGGCCGTGCTCATCCAGTTTGTCCTCCACGTAGGCGAGCGTGAACTCCGTGCCCCATACCGGGACATTCAGTTCCGACAAAATCCAGGGCAGGGCGCCAATGTGGTCCTCGTGCCCATGTGTCAGCACAATCCCGCGCACGCGTTGGCGGTTTTCAATGAGATAAGAAATATCGGGAACAACAATATCGACACCCAGCAGTTCGGCCTCGGGAAACATCAGGCCGGCATCGATAACGATAATGTCATCGCCCCAGCGCAGGGCCATGCAGTTCATGCCGAACTCGCCCAGCCCGCCGAGGGGCACAATTTGCAATTTTCCGGATGGCATCGAAGTACTGATGCTAGCACAGGCTCGAAGCGAACTCGGCCTTCGTTCGTGGTTCGCCGAGGCTCAGAAAGGTAATGTTGTGCTCGAGAAACACCGTGACCCAATACCTCATCGAAGTTAGTGTCATGCTGAGCGAAGTAAGGCGCCAGCCCGACGAAGTCGAAAGCCTGCCCTGAGCGAAGCCGAAGGGGACCCCGTGTAAGGTGGCAATTTCGACCCGGTGTCGGTACATTTTCAACACTGCCGAGCTTGATGAATCATCGAGGTAATCGTCCCAAACTTTCCCCCCTGTCCCTCCCCTGATAGCATCCAATCAACGATGCCCGAGAACTCTCATAAATCCTGGCTCCGCACTCGCATTGAGCAAGGCCTCGTCCACGGGTTCACGCATGCCTACGATACGGTGAAGGTCGATCCCCACAAATTTCTGATCCAGGTGCGCGCCGCGTATGACCTTCCAG
>Ga0209577_10006151_pt1 | contig 11125 bp, 8 predicted proteins | sample GraSoiAngelo_109_FD_185874 | JGI IMG/M metagenome (GOLD analysis project Ga0209577, IMG submission 185874) | Grasslands soil microbial communities from the Angelo Coastal Reserve, California, USA - 14_0903_12_20cm (SPAdes) (version 2) | ecosystem: Environmental > Terrestrial > Soil > Grasslands ... | reverse complement strand
GTATTGAGTGCGAAAGCCTTCATGGTATTGATTGGAGAAGGTTGTTGAAGCTGGTGAGGCATGGCCAGCTAGCCCGATGGCGGGGAGCAGGGAAGGGAGTGTGCTGAGCAATTGCGCATCCGCGCATGTGACGACGGCCGACGCTAATCCCAAACGGCGGGCGGTGATGGCGGCAAAAGTGGCGGTGCCTCCCAGTGAGAATGAACCATCAGGAAAGATATCGCGCGTGACATGTCCAATGGTCAAAAACTCGGGGGCTACGCCGTCTTGTACTGGTTGAAGAATAGGCATGATTTTTAATATGGAGGGACGCAACGATTGCGTCCCTCCATGTTTTTAGCGACCAAGACGTTTCAGAGAAATAACGACCCGTCGTGCATCCCCTTCACCAATACTTTCGGTACTGATGTCCTTGCTATCAGAAAGGGCAATGTGGACGATACGGCGTTCATGGGGTGGCATGGCCTCTAGAGCGATGGAGCGGCGATAGTTGCGCACTTGCTGTGCCACACGCAACGCTAATGAGCGCAAATTCTCTTCGCGGCGCTCGCGGTAATTCTCAGCATCCACTACAATACGCATACGATGCTTGGTGCGATGCCCGACGATCAAGCTGACGAGCAGTTGGAGTGCAGCCAGGGTTTCACCACGCCGGCCGATCAATAGCCCCAGATTCTCGTGTATGCCATGAATGTTGAGGGTGAGAGGGTTTGTGGAACGCACCTGGACGGTGGCAGGGATATTCATATAGCGCAGGATATGCTGCAGGACATCGACGGTAATTTCGACATCCTCGCGCGTTGGGACTTCGACCTCTTGCATTTCACCTTCGGTGGCACTTACATCAGCCAGACCAGCTTCAGCGGAAAGCTCGGGAGTAAAAGCCGAGGCGGAAATAAATGGCGCAGGCTCTTCTTCCTCCAGTATCTCGTCCTCTTCATACTCGTCCTCGTCTTCAAGAAATTCCTCGCTCCCCTCCTCAAATTGATTTGCCTCCTCGTCCGGGGCGTAGCGTTCCTCTTCTGGCAAGACTTCGACTTCATCTGGACCAAGAATAGCGTCAGCCATTTCAGGGGTGATTACAGCGCTGAGGCTGCTGGGCCGTACCGAAACGCGAACGCGGGCATCTTTGTTGCCAATACCGAAGGCGCCACGGGCTGGTGCTTGTAATACGGTGATCTCCACCTCATCACGGCGCTTACCCAAACGTGACAGTGCTTGCATTACAGCCTCATCAACACTTTTGCCACTAGCCTCAATACTTTCCACTTTTTGATTGCCTCCCTCTATTCTCAATGGCTCGGGCGACCCTCATGGTCGCCCTACCGATGCGATGCATTTCGCTTTGGCATATTATTGCTGCTGCGGCGGCGAGATGAGGCGCTGCGGCGGCGATTAGACGATGAGTTATTTGTATGCGAACCTGTCTTCAACTGGCTACCAACAGGGCCATTCTCTCCTGCGACCTCAACTTTTGGTTCCGGTTCCTTAGCTCGAGCCAGGAGTTTCGTCTCTTTTGAGCGATCACCCGTATAGCTCCTGCCGTTACTGGCATTGTTGTTTTTGTTGCTTAGAAAATCTGGTGTGACCAGCAAAGCACCCCAACCGGTGACGAAGTACTGCTGGAAGATAGCAAAGAGCGATGATACCGTCCAGTAGAGCGCGAGACCAGCAGCGTAGTTCCACCCGAAGAAACCGACCATCAGCGGCGAGATGTACTGCATCATCTTCATCTGTGTCTGCGTGGCGTCTGGCGCTACTCCTGGCTGGGGTTTGGGCTGCGACATACGCAGTTGTACAAAAGTTGCCAGGGCTGCCAGGATTGGCAGGATGTGAGTCGGATCCGGTACATTGAGCGGAATGTGATAGAACGGGTAAATGAAGACCGAGGTGAGACTTGGCATAGTGGCAAATTTTGGTATAAATGGATAAAGGAGTGCATTGATATCTGCTACACTATGAGCACTTCTCAAGACGGCGCTGAGCGCGTAAAAGAGGCCGAAGAGGACGGGCAGCTGAATCAACAAAGGCAGACAACTGCCCACCAGGGGATTCATGCCGTACTCTTTGTAGAGGGCCTGAGTGGCCTCCATTTGAGCTTTCTGATCTTTGGCGTATTTCTTCTTGATTTCTGACAATTGAGGCTGGAGCGCCTGTGTAGCCTTCATTGACTTCAACTGCTTCATCGTAAGCGGGAAGAGAATCAGTTTTACGATCAGTGTCAGAACAATGATTGCTAACCCAAAATCGCCAAGAATGCGGTCCAGCACCATCAGCAAATTAAAGATAGGAAAAGTAAAGAGAAGATTAAACAAGTAACCTATTTGACCCACGGGCCTATCCTGCCTTCCTCGATCTAGTCAGCCAGGCGTTCTGGGACTGGATCATAAAGATTACCATGATAAAAAGGATGACAACGCCCGATGCGTTTAGCTGCCATCCATCCTCCACGGAAAAAACCAAAACGTTGTATAGCCTCATATCCGTACTGGGAACATGAGGGTGTGAATCGACACGATGAAGGCAGGACTACCGACAGCGTGCGCTGGTATATACGAATTAAAAAAAGAGCGATAAATTTCACGGCTGTGACCTTTGCGTATCTTCGACGGCTCGTATCCCTCGATACCTATCAAGCCTTTGTTTGTTCCAATTCGGGTCCGAGAAGTCGCGCCCGATGCAATAGATTGACAATATCCTGTTCAAGTGCATGGAGATCAGCAGTAATAATTTGATTTCTCGCACTCAGTACGATATCCCATCCACCGGATAGCTTTGGGATATCAGGGCGTATCGCTTCACTGAGCAGCCGCTTAATATAATTACGTTCTACTGCCCGTTTCGATATACGCTTGCTGACCACAAAACCAACACGCAGTTTTCCAACGTTGTTTGGTATCCATGCAAGGATAAGCAGCCGGGACGTCACGCTCCGTCCCTGCTGCCTTACCCGCTGAAACTCACTACTTTTATGCAGGCGTAACGCACGGTTAAGTGCCACAACTGTCCACTATTCGACTGTTAGCTTCCAGCGCCCTTTGGCGCGGCGAGCTTTCAGAACGCGACGACCGTTGCGGGTCGACATGCGTTTCATAAAACCATGTTCGCGTAAGCGCGGAATGCGCTTGGGTTGCCATGTACGTTTCATGTCTTCCTTCTCTTTCCTCCACTTGAGATGTCCTGTAGATTATAGCGGTTAAAGGTACATACTGTCAAATGTGTCAGAGAAGCCAGGTACCATCCCAGTAGTGACTTGAAGCTAATTTCTTCACGATTACGCTGTTTTAAAGCGCAACAGCACGCGACCAAGCTTGATTTCGTCGTTGTCGTGCAGTGGCGTCGGTGTCTTACCAGACAGCCGCTGGCGATTGAGAAACGTGAAGTTTGTGCTGTTCTCATCTTCCAGCATGTACTGGCCATTATCGACAAAGATACGAGCATGCAAGCGTGAAACGCCACCTTCTTCGCCGCCGTGTGGTGTGAGATCCACGTCGGGGAAGATATTGCTCACGGCATCCTCGCGCCCAATCACGACATTATCTTTACCGCCCAGGTCGAATTCCTGGTTGTCTGCTTCAACGATCAAACGTGCCGCCAAAGCCGCCGGAGCCGTTGCTATAGCAGGCTCGGGGGCGGGAGCTGCCGCTGGTTCAGGAGCGGGAGCCGGTGGCGCAGCAGTCGCGGGATTTGCGGCCGGTGCTCCCAGCAAACTCACGCCGCAGTTCGAGCAGAAAGCCTCACCAGCGGGATTCTCTGCTCCGCACGATGGACAGGTCTGTGTCCCTGTCGCCGTAGGCGCCGGTGCCGGTTGGCTGCTAGCAGCCGCGGCTGGCTCGGGTGCCGCCCCGGTCAGTGGCTCGCCACACTCATCGCAAAAGGCTGAACCATCCGGGTTTTCGTGATGTAAAGAACAATATACTACCATTTTTACTCTATCCTCCTTAACCTTAATACGATTAAGTTGCTTATTGGTTGAATCAGACGAGATCATCTAAGCGCTGCGTCAGTTTGCGCGTCTTGTTTCCAATTGATTTTACCTGGTCCTGTGAAATTTGCTGTCCCTGGTTGATTTGTTCAAGAGCTGCCTGGGTCTCCTGGTCAAGCACGCGAGTGACATTGGGAGCCAGGCGCGTCGTTGCCTTACCGGTGCGCTTGTATTCGTCCAATACCCTGGTCACCAGGCGATGAGCATTGGCCTTTTCGGCGAAATTCATTACAAGCGGATTGACCTGGGCCGCTTCGTTGGGGTCCGTGGTGAATGTTACTTTAATATCGTCGCGAACCCTTTCTCCGATAAGATTAGCAATCGGAACATCGTAGGTGAGCTCAGTCTGCGCAATGCGGAAGAGACCTGCAGGCCGCGGGTCGATCATCAACTCTACCAGTACCGACTGTGCGTTTTCTTTCTCAAGATCACCGAGCTGGAGAATGACCTGCCGGTCGGAGAGTACAGATGGACCAAAATCGCTAATGATGGGCAGCACTTTTACTGCTTTTTTCGGTGTCACACCCGCAGGCAGGCGCAATGTGAGGGTGGCATTACGGACAGCCACCGCGACCGCGCTCTGGAATTGCTGCTCAAAGACGGTCATAGCATCCGATGGATTTCTAATGAACTCTGCCGGCATACCACCGCTCATTTCGCCGATGGTATCCAACAAACTCTCGTCCCAGTCCTGGCCTATACCCAGCGGGTAGATCGAGATGCCAGCGGCCCGGGCGTCTCTCGCCAGTTGACGACAGCGCTCGGTGTCGCCATAGGTGACGCCATCCGTCAGGAGAATCATGCGATTAATGGCATTCGGGATATTCCAACGCCGTAACTCGTTGAGTCCCTGGATCATACCGAGCGACATGGTTGTACCACCTGCGTCGCGGATACGATCGATAGCGGCTTTCATACCGACGGGATCGCGCGCGGGCATAGATGGGATGATGACCTGGCACGTGTCATCGAAGATGACGACGGAGATATAGTCCGTCGGCTCTAAGCGATCGATGACCATCTTGACGGCCTCTTTAACGTTCTTGAGTTTTGCACCTTTCATGGAGCCAGAATGGTCGAGCACCAGGGCAAAATTAAGTGGCATACGTACCTGTGCCATCAGTTCAGTAGGTTTAGTTTCTATCAACACATATGCCACCTGGCTTCCACCAGTGACCGGCATAAAATCCTTACCGACCTGATGTGCCAATGTTACCTCACCGGGCATAATGAGTAGCTCCTTTCATGCTTGGCTTGATGTAGTATATCATATTTCATGTTCATAATTAATGCACAAAAACCACGACCGCGCTGACATTATCTTCTCCGCCATTTGTATTGGCCGTTTCGAGTAATTGCGTACATGCCGTCTGCGGATCGGGGGCGTTATTTAAGATGCTTTCAATCTGTGGGTTGCGCACCATCTCCCACAAGCCATCTGAGCAACTGAGCAGGATATCTCCAGGATGTAGCTGCTGCTTGAAGATATCGACCTGTACATTCGGCTTGTCGCCGAGGCTGCGGAAGATCTGGCTGCGCTGCGGATGGGTGTAGACATCATCCGGCTGGATCAGGCCGCCCGCGACCAGTTGTCCCACGAGTGAGTGATCAGTCGTCAACTGATAGATTTGCCCGGCGCGAACCATGTAGGTGCGGCTGTCACCGACGTTCAGGATATAGGCAAAGTCACCGACCACCATAAATCCTGTGATCGTTGAGCCCATATCGGTCTTATCGCGCTGGTTCACCTGGCAGATGGCGCTATTCGCATCTTCAATGGTGCCCTGCAAGAGCGCAGCCAGGCTATCTTCAGAGGCTTCCTCGACCGTTTCCCCGGCCTTTTCGCTGGCGAGCGGCGCTGCCAGCAAATCACGTACCATGCGTTCCGCGATAATGTTAATCGCCATGCGGCTCGCTTCCTGTCCGTTGTCGTGGCCTCCCAGGCCGTCAGCGACAATAAAGACTCCGACAGGAAACGCCTGCGATTCGTGGACCCGCTGCAGTTCCAGCGCCAGTGTGCTATCTTCGTTAGGTTCACTGCGTCGCACGTCCCCGGCATCCGAATCGGAGGCTGCGAGCAGATGAACGCCGTTGGGAAAAGCATTTCCGGCCACATGGGCCTGTTCAACGGCGTAGGTTCGTCCCTGCTCAACAAAGGTGTTGACAATAGTCCCATGGAACGTGTCGGCATCCGAATCACTACTTTTCGCGGCAGGATATTCGTGCATGGTGTAAACCGCATTCTGCAATTCAGCGCCACAGTCGATACAGAACTCATCACCTTCACTATTTTGCTCAGAGCCACAATTCCAACAGTGCTGGTAACCCTGGTGATCCGTCACGCTGTAGACATGCTGGTCTGTACTTTCGCTGATGACCTGCGTGATCTCATAGCGCTCGTGGACGGTGGTACCAACCGCCAGGACCGGGAAATCAGCGGATGCGGTGGCCTGTGCATCCTGAGAGGACTGGGCCTCGTCAAGCTCATCGGATGGTGTTTGTGTCACTCCTTCGTCTTCCATTTCTTCTCTAGTTTGAGCGGTACTCTCAGAGGGAACTTCCCCTGCCGGGGCCTGTGCCGCCGGCGTATCACTAGCCGCTGCTTCAGCCACCTCAGTCGTCTCTTGGGCATGGACATCTGGAGATGCTGCTTCAGGCGCAGGTTGCGGTGGTATAGGCGCCGGCTCGTCAGCCTGGATAGCGGCCGCTGTTTCAGCCGGAGCAGGCTGCGGCGATGGAACAGGCTCAGCGTCGGTGGGTTGATTGATGATTACCGTCGGCAAGTCCGCGATATCCTGTGCCGGTTCATTCGTCGCAGGTGGCTCTGCCGGTGCGGAGGTGGGCGGCTGTGTTTGCACAACTTGCTGATTGTTTACTGCCTGGTCCTGGTTTTGTGCTGCTTGCTGCTTGCTGGCTTGCTCGCGTTCTAATTCCTGTTGCCAGCGACGATTATGGTATTCTACCATTTGTTGCGGGGAAATGATCTGTGTCGGCGCGGAACTGATATCCTCGACGTCCATCTGCCCCTGCATGGGAGCGGAAGCCTGGCTGACCACAGCCGCCTCGGGTATCTTCGTTGCTTCTACCTGTAATGGCTGCCCGCACTTTTTACAAAATTTGGCGTCGTCGCGGTTGGGTGCGTTACATGACGGACAGAACATACTGTCCCTCCTTTATGGTTAGAACTATAATTGTCTATGTAGTCGGATGGCTTCCGAATTGTTAGGGTCGAGCAGAAGCGCTTCATCTGTCTTCTGCTTTGCCTCATTTTTTTTGTTCATTTTTTGATAACACGCTGCCATAGCGCTGTAAATGTTCGATGCATCCGGGTTAAGCTGCCTGGCATGATCCAATGCTTTGATCGCCGATTTCCAATCCTTCGTCTTCATGTAGGCTCTACCTAACTCGTACCAACCTTCCGGTAGATTGGGCTCTCGCCGGGTTGCCTGGAGCAAGATATCGATAGCTGAACGAACCTGATCTAATTCTACATAGAGACGGCCTAATGAGGTCAGAATGAGAGCGTGATCAGGCGTAATTTTGAGACCGTCCAGAAAGTACTTCTCCGCCTCCCTCTTGGATCCCTGCTCAACCGCAGCCATGCCTAACTGGTAATAGATAGCGGGATCTCTGGGTGTTATTTGCTGCGCCCTCTTGAATGTTGCCATTGCTTGAGGGTATAAGTCCAGGTCACGGTAGCTCATACCAAGTTGAAACAAGGCATCTAAAGCATCTGATTTGAGGCGAGTAGCCTCCTCAAATTGTTCAGCGGCCATCTTCATGTTATCGGTAAAGAGCTTTTTATCTTTATCTCTAGAAGCCTGCGCGTACTGGCGGTACGCCCGGCCAAGGTTGTATAGCACATCATAGGATGACCTGCCAAGTGACAGGGCCAGCTTAAATTGATTGACCGATTCGGCAAAGTTTTTACTATTAAGGTACTGTAGGCCCATCCGGTAGGCGGCAACAGGGTCACCAGCCGGCGCTGCGCTTCCAGCTACCGGTTTCGCGCGAATAGGCTGTGCGACAATCGGCCGTGACTGAATTGTTTGAGACTGATCCGGTCGAGGCTGAATTGGACGAGCCTGAATTGATCGCGATTGAATTGGCTGGCGAAGCGGCACCTGGATACGTGGCTGCGGTGGTACCGCTGTTGCTCCTTGAAGCAGAGGCTGTCCATCGCGCTTGCAGAATTTCGCGCCAGGCCGGTTTTGAAAGCCACACTTCGGACAGATCAAGCCGTTAGGCTGGACAAGAATGGTGGCATTTGGTGACGACACAGCCGGAATCTGCACAGTGGCAGGCGGGGCATAATTGGGCAAGCATTGCTGCAGCGCTGTCCGCATTGCATCGGCGCTCTGGAAACGCTTGGCCGGGTCTTGTTGCATTGCCTTGATAATTACCTGTTCGATAGGGCAGACCACCGTATTGTTGACGCGCACCGTAAGTAAGCGAGGATTCTTCGCTAGAACACTCCCTGTGGCAGGCGTCTGAATAGGGTCTGGCTCATAATTGGTGAGCAGGTGATACATCGTAGCCCCCAGCGAGTAGATGTCTGAACGGGCATCCGTTTGTACCAGTTTCCCTGGATTCTGCGCGCTGCGCCGCTGTCCACGGTCTGTAATCGAACCTAGATGCTCTGGGGACGCATATGAAATGGTGCCCAGGTTCTCGGTGTTGGTGCGTTTGTTCGGGTCAAAGCGGCGCGCGATACCGAAGTCGATCAATTGAACATCACCGGCAGGTGTGATCATGACATTGCCCGGCTTGAGATCGCGCAAGATAATGGGTGGGTTGCGAGAATGAATATAGGCCAGAGCTTCACACACCTGCATCATCCATTTGATCACAGACTCTTCGTTCAACGGCCCTTTATGCTCTTCAAGCATTTTGTCCAGGCTTTTCCCTGGCACGAACTCCATCACAAAGTAATAATTGCCGCGCTCTTGAAAGCTGAGCATAAACGAAGGAATACGTGGATGCTTGAGGCCAAACAGCAAGTCGATCTCTTTATTGAAGCGTTCAATAGCAGTTTTGCGCTCTTCTGCACTGGTGGTAGGATTGATCAATAATTCTTTAACGGCACAGTAATTGCCCGGCCTATCTAAGAGTTCCACTTTATACACAGTGCCCATTCCACCTTCGCCTATCACCTGCACAATCTTGAATTTTCTATCAAGGATTTCACCTATTGGGAGAGCCATACGCCAGTTTACTCCAAAGTTCCTTTAAAGAGCACTGATGTGCACCACCACGGCAGTTATATTATCTTCACCGCCGTTGGCATTTGCGAGATCAATCAATGTATCGCATATTTTCTGAGGACTTGTTTTCTCACTAAGTTCTTTGAGCAGATCCTCGCTCCGTACCATCTCCCAGAGACCATCAGAACAAAGCAGGAGTGTATCACCGGGCTTCAAGGTCTGGTGGAAGATGTCTACTTCGATTGTTTTATGACCGGCGCCAAGAGAGCGATAAATCAAATTGCGCTGTGGATGTGTGTAGATGTCCTCAGGCTCAATTTGCTTTGCCTCGACCAACCTGGCTACCAGCGAGTGGTCTTTCGTAATGGGGGTAAGTTGCCCATTGCGTAACAGGTAGGTGCGGCTATCGCCGACGTTGGCGATGTACGCCTGGCTATCGTGTATTAACGCAGCAGTAACTGTACTTCCCAGGCCGCGAGCAGAAGATTTTTGTTCACCATAGCGCAGGATAGCTTTATTTGCTTGCTGGATGGCGGCTGTAAACTGGTCCTCTACTGATTGCGCCACAGGCGTCTCAGGTAATTTGACGGTCTTGTTCGCTTTGACTTCCTGTGCCTCCACAGCTGCCCTTGGGAAGGTAATGGTCTTGTCCGGGTCGTCCATCTCGGAAGCTGAGAGCTGCAGCTTGATGGTAGGTTGGTCTGGCAGCGGTTTGAAGAAGCTATCCATAGCTCTACTAATCGTATCTACAGCCAGCTTGCTCGCAACTTCACCGGCCTGGTAGCCACCCATACCATCCGCGACAATAAATAGACCACGATCACCACCGTCCAATGATTCTATTCGTTTATAAGCGCAATCCTCGTTTTGCTCTCGCTGTTTTCCGACATCGGTTTTATCAGCAGCAGTGAGTTTCAATTGCATTGGTATTTCCTCTTATATATCATAAGTATTTTTGTGTTTTCCAAGCTCACTCAATATAACATAATTGTGTTATTTGTGACAAATGAAACAAAATGAAACAGCCTTGCCTGGCTTCTCTTGCTAGCTGACAGGACGTGAACAGCTTCGTATAGCATAATAGCATATAATATATCTCTAGTGTTTAAAGGAGCCTACTAATTGTACGTACCTGGAAGGTAAAAGTTGTTATTTCAGCTCATTTTTCGGGCGTGGCTTAAAGAACAGGCGAATAGCTGTTCCCTTAAAACTAAAAGCTTCCCGTATTTTATTCTCCAGATAGCGTTCATAGCTAAAGTGTACCGCCTGGGTGTCATTGACAAAAAACACGAAGGTAGGAGGATTCACCTGTGTCTGCGTAGCATAGTAGATCTTCAGTATTTTGTTGCGCACAACCGTAGGATTATGGCGGCGTACAGCATCCTGCACAACCTCGTTGAGACGAGCGGTCGGGACACGCAGGTAGCGCATATCGGTGACATTCAGCACCGTGTCCAGCAGCGACTGCACGTGATAGCCTGTTTTCGCGGAGGCAAACACGATGGGAGCAAAAGGAATGAACTTCAAGCCCTCGGCAATGATACGGCGATAGGCTTCGGCACTTTCAATCTCTGCTTTCGGGTCCGTATATTCACCGCGGCGTTCGGCACGCTGTTGTTCCTGTGCCATGTCCCATTTGTTGACAACGACAACGACGCCTTTAGCCTTCTCCAGGATTTCACCGGCAATATGGGTGTCCTGAGCCGCCAGGCCCTCGCTGGCGTCGATGAGCAGGAGCGCGACGTCGCTCCGTTCGATAGCTCGTTCAGAGCGCAACACGCTGAACTTCTCGATGCCGGGGCCAACCTTGCCGCGCCGGCGGATACCAGCCGTGTCGATCAATACGAGTTTTCTATCCTTATACAATAGCTCGGTATCGATGGCGTCGCGTGTCGTGCCGGGCACTTCGCTGACGATCGAGCGTTCGGTGCCCAGG
>Ga0209577_10006150_pt1 | contig 11125 bp, 4 predicted proteins | sample GraSoiAngelo_109_FD_185874 | JGI IMG/M metagenome (GOLD analysis project Ga0209577, IMG submission 185874) | Grasslands soil microbial communities from the Angelo Coastal Reserve, California, USA - 14_0903_12_20cm (SPAdes) (version 2) | ecosystem: Environmental > Terrestrial > Soil > Grasslands ... | reverse complement strand
GAAGCGCCGCTGCCACAATCCATAGCTAAGAACCACGACCGGCTCGCGATCAGGTTGCGTGTCGTCAGCTTGCAGAGTACGGCCGAGCAAGCTGGGTGTGCGGAAGAGTGAAAAGAAATCAGCGGTTACCAAAGTGCGTTGGATGCGTTCGGTTTCGTCACCGTTATTGAGTACCGCGGCGCCGACAATGAACCCAGCCATTTGCTCGAAGACTTGATTTTGGTTTTGCCAGTCCGCGAAATCCGGAATCGACATATTGGATTGTGTGATTCCCTTCGATGGGTTGATGCCTTCGAGCACCACGATTCGACCGGCGTCCGGATATTGAAGTGGCCGCAGCAACACCGCGTTCACCACGCTGAACATGGCACTGTTACCGCCGATACCCAGCGCGAGAGTGATCGCCGCTACCAATGTAAATGCAGGCTGCTTCAGCAGGCTTCGGACACCATAGCGAAGGTCTTTGAAAAGTGTTTCCATGAGCTTATTTCCAATTTCCGATTGCCAATTGCCAATTTGTTTTGCTTATTCCAGTTGCTCGAGCACCGATCACTGAATCGTCACTGGTCATACCTAATCCCTTTCAATCGGCAATTGGAAATCGGCAATCGGCAATGACTTCACTCGTATCGCAACGCCACCAGCGGATCGACTTTCGTGGCGCGGCGCGCGGGGATGTAGCAGGCGACGAACGCGACGATCAACAGCAGCGCCGCAACTTCCAGAAAAGTGAGCGGGTCTTCGGCGCCCACACCAAAAAGCAAAGTTGCCATCACCCGAGTCAATGCGGCGGCGCCGACGATCCCTATGCATAGACCAATCAATACCAGACTCATTCCCTGACGGACGACGAGTTGCAACACGTCGCGCATCTGTGCACCGAGCGCCAGGCGAATGCCAATCTCATTGGTGCGCTGGGTGACCTGATAACTCAACACGCCATATATCCCGATCGCCGTTAAGGCCAGCGCGAGACTTCCAAAAACAGTCATCAACAAAAGGATGAACCGTTGTGAAGCCAACGATGAGCTGGCCACCTGCGTCATCGTGCGAACATTGGACAGCGGCAGTTGTGGATCAATTTCATTGACTGACCGACGCAGCCTATTAGCTACATCGACTGGACCGTTCGTGCGTAGGATCCAGGAAGTGAGAAACCATCGGTTCATGAACAGCATCAAGCCGTCGGGCATTTGCGGCGTGGGAACATAGAGTGTCGGAACTGCCGACTGGTCAACTGCGATCTCTCTGATGTCGCTTGCCACTCCGACGATCTGCCACTGCCGTTGTTGCCAGGTGATCTGGCGGCCGAGCATGTAACCGTCACCGCCGTAAAGCCGGGCCAACGCTTCGTTAACGATGACGACCGGCAGCGACGCTGATGTGTCCGTGTCGCTGAAGGCACGACCTTGCTTGAGCGAAACATCGAGAGCGCGGAAGTAGTTGAAGCTGATGGCGCGGACTTGCGTCGACAAAACCGTTCGGCCGGTAGCACCTTCAACTGACAAGCCTGTTCTTAAGCCGCGTTCGAGCGGAATATTTGAGGCGGTTGCAGCCGCCACGATACCGGGCGATGACGACAATTGCCTCAGAGTTTCTTGTTCCAACTCCCAGATCTGCGCTGTGGTTTTGTACCGATCGGAAGTCAAGGAAGCTTGCGCCGTGGTTACCTGAACGGGATTGAAGCCCAGATCGACAGCGCGTAGTTTCAGAAAGCTCTTAATCAGCAGCGCCGCGCCGATAAGCAACACCACTGAGACGGCAACTTGGCCAACAATCAACACGCTGCGCGTGCGCGAGTCGGCTTTGCTGCTGCTACTCTTCTTCGAAGTTGACTTGATGCTTTCATTAACGTCGAGTTTTGTTGCTCGCCAGACCGGAATCACCCCAAACAATAAAGCGGTGACTAGCGACGCGCCGATCGCAAACAAGGCCACTCGGAGGTCCAAGCCGACCTGATTCAGCCGCGGCAGTCCTTGAGGCGCGAAAGACAAGATCACCGGCACTGCCCAGAAAGCGATCAGCAATCCGAATAAACTGCCCGCGAGTCCTAACAGCCAACTCTCCGTGAGTAGTTGTCGCGCTAAGCGCCAACGGCTGGCGCCCAGGGCGACGCGGATCGCGAGTTCAGCCTGGCGCGAGTTTCCGTGCGCGAGCAAAAGATTCGCTACATTCGCGCAGGCGATCAGCAGGACCAGCCCGACCGCGCCGAACAGCAGCCAGAGTGTCCTTCCAGCCTCGCCGACCACGGATTGCTGGTAAGAGACGAGCCACATTCCTCTTTCGCCGCCGGCCCGCAAGTGGGTCGGATACTGCTGGCGAAACGGGCCCAATAGTCGATCAGCATCCGCTTGCGCCTGTGCGCGCGTGATGCCTGGCTTGAGGCGCGCAATCATCTCAGTGTTTTGACCGTCATCATTGATGTTTGGAATTGGTCGCAGTGGCAAAATCACGTCAACAGGTATTTCAAACTGGAAGTCATGGGGCAGGATTCCTACAACCGTTTGGCCGCGACCGTTCACAATTATTTGTTTTCCGACCAGAGAGCGATCGCCGCTAAAATAATTGCGCCACAGTGAATCGCTGATGATTACGGCGCCCGGTCCGTTCGGCTGATCTTCTTCAGTCGAGAATTCGCGGCCCTGTACCGGAGGTATGCCGAGGACGCGTAAGAAACCGGCTGAGGCTTTCATGCCGCGCACCCGTTGTGGTTCCGCGCCTCCCGCGAGATTGAACCCGGAATTGGTTTCCGAAAAACCGGCCGCCTCAAATGCGCTCGCGTGATCTTTCCAATATTGAAAGACGAGCGAAGTCACCGAATCAATTTCCGTGCCCTCCAACCGCCAGTCGCAATGCACCAATTGACCCGGATTTGGATAAGGCAGCGGTCGCAAGAGCACCGTATTCACGACACTAAAGATTGCAGTATCTGCCCCGATGCCCAGCGCGAGAGTAATTACTGCAACCGTGGTGAAGGCGGGGCGCTTCAGAAGAGCTCGAATGCCGTAGCGTATGTCTTTGATTAACGATTCCATGATTGCGTTTCCGATTGTTGCGTGTTTGTCCGTGCGTTTCGTGATTCTCAATATGGGGCCGAACAGGTCCGCCGCTACACCAACCAAATGAGTTCACTCGTATCGCAGCGCCTCTAGCGGATCGACTTTCGTCGCCCGCCGCGCAGGTTGGTAACTGGCAATGAATGCCACGCTGACAAGTAATAGCGCCGTGCCGATAAAAACGAATGGGTCGGTGGCGCCAACGCCGTAAAGCAGACTGCCAAGCGTGCGCGTTAACGCGCATGAAACCGCCAACCCGATCCCGACGCCGGCTAACGCCAGCCAGAGACCCTGGCGAATTACCAGCCGCAGCACGTCCCATTTTTGCGCGCCCAGCGCCATGCGAATGCCGATCTCGCGTGTACGCTGGGACGCCGAATAGTTGACGACGCCGAAGATGCCGATCGCTGCAAGCAACAGGCCCACCGTGCCAAGCGTACCTCCGACAGTTGCGGCCAGCCTGAGCGGGACGAGCGAGAAACCGATCTGCTCGGTCATCGGCATCACGTTCAAGAGCGGCAAATCTTTATCAAGCGCGCCCACCTCGTGGCGCACGCCGGCAAGCACGCTCGCGGCGGCGTTTGCTTCCGTGCGAATGTGCAGAGTCATCTCACCCGAATAGGATTGTTCGAAAGGCATGTAAACAAAGGGCTGTGGGTCTTCGCCCAAAGTATCGTACTTAGCGTCTTTTACTACCCCGACGATCGAGACGCGCTCGGTGTCCAGGTTCCGCCCACCCTCAAAGGTGAAGGCCTGGCCCAGCGCCGTCGAGAGATCAGAACCGGGATAGAAGCGGCGCGCCATCGTCTCGTTGACGATTGCCACCAGCGGTGCGCCCCTCCGGTCCGTTTCGTTGAAGGCGCGCCCGCCTAGCAGCGGCATCTGGATCGTCTCAAAGTACCGCACACCTACGACGTTCAGACCTACCATCGGCGAGCGTTGGTCAGCCGATAGTTCTTTGCCGGTGAGGTTGATGCCCATTTTCATATTATTTCCATTGAGCGGCACCATGCGCGCTAGACTAACCGCGCCCACACCAGGGGACACCGTGACGCGCTCCAGCAGTTGCCGGTAGAATTCGCGACCCTTCGACTCGTCATAGCCTTGTGTTCTCAGATCGAAGGAGACGGTTTGCACACCCTCGGGGCGGAAGCCCAAATCGATTGAGCCTGCGTTCTGCAGACTGCGCAGAAACAAACCCGCCGTGATTAGCAGCACGAGCGAAATCGCGATCTGTGCGATGACGAATACGTTGCGCAAGCGCGAACGGCGCGAGGCACCCGAAGCATCGTTCTTAAGTGCGGAGAGCACGTCCGGTTTGGACGCCTGTAGCGCCGGGGCCAGTCCGAAGAGCAAGCCGGTCGCAAGCGAAACAAGCAGCGTGAAAAGCAGCACGCGAAAGTCGACGCCGAGGTCGAGCGAGATGGGTACATCCGAAGGCGGCGTGAACGCCAACAACAGACGAGTGGTCCAGACGGCGATAAGAACTCCGGCTGCGCCGCCGAGCAAAAAGAGCAGTACGCTTTCGATCAATAACTGACCGATGATGCGCCGCCGCCCCGCACCCACAGCCATGCGAATAGCGATCTCTTTTTGCCGAGCTTTGGCACGCGCCAGCGCCATGGCCCCAACGTTCGCGCACGCAATCAAGAGCACCAGGCTCACAACGAACATCAGGATCCCCATAAAACCGATTACGGCACCGCGAAATTGCCCTGGGATCGTGCTGGCTGAGCGCAGTTCAATACCGCGGCCTCGATTGGTATCCGGATAGCTTTCAGCTAGTTGATAAGCCAGCGAGGTCATTGCCGCTTGCGCCTGCTTCATCGGGACCTCGGCCTTGAGCCGACCGATTATTTCCAACCCGCGGGCGCCGCGCCCCATCATGTTGGTGTCGGGGCGGAGCTGTGCCTGCATCATCAGAGGTACCCAGAGGTCTGGCATCAAACCCGCCTGCGTGCCTCGGAACCCTTCGGGCGCAACCCCCACGACGGAAAATGGATGACCATTAAGGGCGATCGTCTTGCCGACGAGCGTCTTGTCGGCCCCAAAGCGGCGCTGCCATAAGCCATAACTCAACACGACGACCGGGTGCGTGCCCGGCGTCTGATCTTCTTCAGGCAGAAAAAACCGGCCCTGGGCCGGGTGCGCGCCCAGTACCTCGAAGGAGTTGCCGGAAACGATCAAGGCGAAGACGCGTTCAGGCTCCGCGCCGGCGGTCATGCTGACTGGCATGCCCGTGTGGGCCATCAATCCATCGAACACCTTGTTCTGATCGCGAAAGTACACATATTCGGGATAAGAAAAGCTGTGAAAGCTGCTGCCGCTGGGCTCAGTTGCATGCATATCAACCAATGCGCCGGAGTGGGTGATGCCGGGTAGCGGACGCAACAGAATGCCGTTGACGACGCTGAAGATCGTGGTGTTCGCCCCGATGCCGATTGCCAGCGTGAGCACTGCAACCATAGTGAAGCCCGGCCGCTTCAATAGGCTTCTGACACCATAGCGAATGTCTCTGAATAGTGTTTCCATGAGCTTATTTCCAATTTCCAATTTTCGATTGCCAATTTGTTTTGCTTATTCCAGTTGCTCGAGCACCGATCACTGAATCGTCACTGGTCATGCCTAACCCCTTTCAATCGGCAATTGGAAATCGGCAATCGGCAATGCCATCACTCGTAACGCAGCGCCACTAGCGGATCGACTTTTGTCGCCCGTCGCGCGGGGATGTAACTCGCGAGCAAAGCGATGGCGATCAAGCTCAGCGGTACGGCGCTGAAGGTAAAGGCATCGGTCGCCTTCACTTCGAAAAGCAAACTGCTGAGCAAACGGGTCAACGCGAATGCCGCGGCCAATCCGACTATCACGCCAATGAGTGCGAGTGCCATCCCCCGGCGCAGGACGAGCTTCAAGACATCGAGCGCGCGGGCCCCAAGCGCCATCCGAATTCCGAATTCGTGAGTCCGCTGGGTGACCGCATAAGACATGACGCCATACGTGCCTACCGCGGCGAGGGCCAGCGCCACAAAAGCAAAGACCGCCAGCAGCACCGTGTTGAATCGCGAACGGGCGATAGACTTCGCTAGCAGATGTTGCATTGTGGTGACCTCGCCAATCGGTTGTTGCGGGTCGAGCGCATGAATTACGTTGCGTGCGGCGGCGGCGATGTTCTGAGCCGGGCCGCGAGTGCGAATGACGAAAGTCATGGACGGATAGGTCAGTTCCGGATGCGGCCAATAGGCCATCGGCTCCGGCTCACCATCGAGCGCCATGTGCTTGCTATCGGCTACCACGCCGATAATTTCGCTCGGCACGTTTTGGTCTTTCATGTCAATCGTCACCCGCTTTCCGATTGGGTTTTCGCCCGGCAGGTTCTTACGGGCAAAGGTTTCGTTGACGACGACGACGTGGCGCTCATCGGTAGCCTCCTCCGCAGTGAAGAGACGACCTTGCCTAAGCGGAATCTTCATTGCGGTGAAATAGTTCGCGTCAGTTACGCACACTCCGGTTCCCAGCCCTTGTCCCGGCGGCAATTTGGGCTGGCCTTCAATATCAACGCCGGTGCCCGAGTGGGGTCCATTGAACGGGAGAAAGCTGATCGCTCCCACTGACTGTACATCCGGCAGCGTTTGTAATTGACTGACTGCTTGTTTGAAAAAATCGATGGTCTTGCGATCACTGTCGTATTTCCAGCGAGGTACGCTGACGCTCATCGCCAGCACGTTGCTCGCATCGAAGCCCGGATCAACCGCTTGCAGGCGAGCAAAGCTTTTGATCAGCAAACTTGCGCCGATAAGCAGCACCAGGGCCAGAGCAATTTCGGTGGCGACGAACGCGCCTCGCAGGCGATGGCTGCGCGCGCCGCCGCCAACGTTCTTGCCTCCTTCTTTGAGCGAATCGTGCAAATCGACTCGCGTTGCTTCAAACGCCGGCAGCAGCCCAAAAATAATTCCGGTAAGCAACGAGACGCCGAGCGTGAAGAAGAGCACGGGCGCATTCATTCTTACGCTCGATGGTCCGAGCAATTCAGGGGGACTGATGGCCACCAACAGGTCGGTTCCTTGCCACGCCAACATTAAACCCAGCGCACCGCCGGCAGTTGCCAGGATCAAACTTTCGGTCAGCAGTTGTCTGACGATCCGCGCGCGACCGGCGCCCAGGGCGACTCTGACTCCGATCTCTTTTTGCCGCGAGACACCGCGAGCCAGGAGCAGGTTCGCCACGTTCGTGCAGGCAATGAGCAGCACAAATCCGACAGCGCCGAGCAGGATGAGCAGGGGCTTGCGAATCTCGCCGCTAAATTGGGCCCGCAGAGGAACGAGCAGGATTCCCCAATTGGTATTGAATTCCGGATACGCCTGTGAGAGGCGCGCTGCGATCGTATTCATCTCAGCCTGCGCTTGCTCGAGCGTGATGCCGGGCTTAAGTCTGCCGACGGCGCTGGCGAAGCGGCCATGACGCTCGCGCAACGCGTTTGAGATCTGCCATGTTCGCCACATCTCGGCGGGCCTGTTGGTCATCGCTGTTTTGGCGAGGTGCAAAGTGAAGTCGCTGGGCAGGACGCCGACGACTGTGACGTCTCTGTTGTTGAGGGTTAGGTGACGGCCTAGTACGTTTTGGCCTCCGAAGCGGCGTTGCCACAACGAGTAACTCAGCACGACAACGTCAGGTTGATTTGGCTGGCCATCATCCGCCGTAAACGTTCGGCCCATAATCGGGTTGACACCAAGCACCGAAAAGAAATTTGACGTGGCAATCTGTGTGGGAATCTCTTCCGGCTCGCCGTCATTCGTGAGCTTCGCGTTCCGATCGATGAACGTGGCCATGTCTTCGAAAACGTGGTTCTGCTCTTTCCAGTCAAAGAAGTTGCCGAGGTTGATCACATTCTGCTGTTTGGGATCGCGGCGGAGATTGTTTTCCCAAACCATGACCAGGCGATCAGCGTTACGGTAAGGCAAGGAACTCATTAGCACCGCATGCACGACGCTAAAGATGGAGGTGCTCGCGCCAATGCCGAGCGCGAGCGTGATCACCGAGATCAAAGTGAACGCTGGACGGCCGAGCAAACTTCGCATGCCGTAGCGAATGTCTTTGAAAAGCGTTTCCATGACTTTCCCCTCTGACGCAGACTTAGCAGGGCTGAAAAAATTACCACAGAGACACAGAGACACAGAGTCACAGAGTCACAGAGAACAGGAAGAATTAGGAGCCATCAGAAATGCCATCAAATTCCGGCATCATTTTCTCTCATCTTTCTCTGTGTCTCCGTGTCTAAGGTTAGTTTTTCATCAGACCTGTTAGGTCTGTGCTACCAAAGATCCCAAATGACGACAAGGCTTGCTTCCCATCACTGCTGATCGCGTTCGGCAACGGTCTCATTCGTATCTCAGAGCCTCAACCGGATCGACTTTGGTTGCCCGCCGCGCCGGAATGGCACAAGCGACCAACGCCACGATGGTGAGCAGAGCCACCGCGGCGCCAAAGGTCAATGGATCTCTCGGCTTCACTCCGAAGAGCATGCTGGTGAGACTCTCCAGATACTTCGTCAACACATAAGCGCCGGCCACGCCCAGTGCTACGCCGATCAGTGTCAAGGTCATTCCTTGCTTCAAAATCATCTTCAGCACTTTTGCGCGATCCGCGCCCAGCGCCATGCGAATCCCAATCTCCTGCGTCCGTCGCGATACTGAATAAGCCATCACACCGTAGAGTCCGATTGAGGCAAGCTGCTGCGCGAGGACGCCAAAGAGACTCATGAGCTTTGCGAACAGTCGCTCCATCGAGAGCGTTTCATCAGCCTGCTCGATTTGTGTCTTTATGTTATTGAGCGGCAGATTGGCTTCGACCTCGCGCACGGCCTGGCGAATCGTCGCGACAAACGCCTTAGGGTCTCTTGTGGTTCGCACCTCGAACGTCATTGAGTCGGTTGCTCCGGGAGTCTGCAACCAGGATCGATACATTGTCGCGGGGGTTTCTTCGCGCTGGCTCGTATACTTCGCGTCTTTGACCAGCCCGATGATCTCGATTGGATCCGGTTTTGCGATGTCGAAACTGAATCGTTTGCCGATTGGATTTTCTTCGGGAAAATACTCTCGCGCGAAAGTTTGGTTCACCACCGCGACTTTTGGCGCGTGCAAATCATCCTGTGCTGTGAAGGTACGTCCGAGCAGTAGCGGGATTTCCATCGTGGCGAAAAAGTTTTCCCGCACATTGTGATAGTAGACTTCCCCGGTCGGCGGCACGGTACCGTCAGGCGCGGCCTTGGCGCCAGGTCGATCGAAAGTGCCTGCCGATGAAGCGTGTGAAAGCAAAGGTAATCGGGAGAAGGTGGCCGAACGCACACCGGGCACGGCTTCGATGTGCTCGAACATTTGTAGATAAAGCGCGCGCAAGCGATCGTCTTTGTAACCGAGTAAGCTCGGTTCGACGCTGAAGAGCAGAAGATTCCGCTCGTTAAAGCCGGTCTCGACTCGCTGTAGATTGATCAGAGTGCGCACCAACAGTCCCGCGCCGATCAGTAACAACAGCGACAACGATACCTGGGCCACAACCAATGACTTACTTAGGAGCGACCGCGATGAGAAGCTGGAACTCCTGCCGCTGTCTTTAAGCGCCGGCGTCAGGTCAAGTCGAGTTGCGCGCATAGCAGGAACAACACCGAAGACGATTCCGGTCAGAAACGACAATCCAAACGTGAAGGCAAGCACGCGCAAATCGAGGCGCGGATTCAATGAAATCATCTCTCGGCCCGCCCATTCACTGACGCCTAATAAACTGTCCTTAATCCACAGCGCAGTTAACACACCGAGGCCGCCACCCAACATCGCTAATACCACGCTCTCAGTCAGCAATTGGCGAATCAAACGCCAACGACTCGCCCCCATCGCGAGACGTACGGCGATCTCTTTTTGTCGAGAGGATGCGCGAACTAACAGCAAGTTCGCGACATTGGCGCACGCAATTAGCAGCACTAATCCAACGACACCGAATAGCAGTTTCAGGGGTTTGGCAAAAAACTCTCGGCCATTCATTTCACCCTGACTGCCGGAGATGGCCCCCAGGTGCGGATAGTCTTTAGGCTCAAGCGCACGAATCAGCTCTTGCCCGGTCGCCCTTCTTTGTGCTTGCCGGGCCTCGCGATGTTCGAGTGCCGACTGTTGAAAGGCGACATCCAGCGACGCGCGCGCTTGATCGATCGTCGCGCCCGGCTTCAATCGGCCCATTAATCTCAGCCACCATGTGCCGGCGCCCTTCATCCAGGATCGATCGCCGCTGACTTGCGGTTCCCACGCGAGCGGTATCGCAACCTCCAGCGAAGAGCCGACATCCATGGCGCCCTCAAAGCCCGGCGGCGCCACACCGGCTATCGTGAAAGCGACGTTGTTAAGATTGATTTGCTTACCGACGACTTCCCGGTTGCCACCAAAACGCTTTTGCCAATAACGATGACTGAGCACCGCGACGGGACTAGCCGCCAAAGTGTCGTCGGCGTCGGTAATTGTGCGACCAAGAAAGGCGGGAACGCTCAGGACCTGATAGTAATTTCCCGATACGGCTTGAGCCATCGCGACATCGGCGAGACCGTCGGCATTCACGTTCAAAGCCAGGAAGCCAAACGCCGCGATGTCGGAACATTCACCACGCTGCTCGCGTAATCGGACGAACGTCTGATAAGGAAAAGATGAACGAGTGGTCAGACCCGTCTGAGGGTCGCGACGATTAGTTCCCGTATGGCTGCCCGGCGAGAACTGCGCGTTCGAAAACGAATTGAACAGCACTAAACGATCGGGATCCGTAACCGGCAGTTTCTTCAGCAGGACTGTATCAAGCACGCTAAATAGCGCCGTGTTCGCGCCGATGCCCAGTGCGAGCGTGATGACCGCAACCGCGGTGAAGCCCGGCCGCTTCAACAAACTTCTAATTGTATAGCGAATGTCGTTGAATAAGGTTTCCATGAGCTTATTTCCAATTTCCAATTTTCGATTGCCAGATCACTGAATCGTCACTAGTCATGGCTAATCGCTTTCAATCGGCAATGCCATCACTCGTAGCGCAGCGCCACCAGCGGA
>Ga0209577_10006148_pt1 | contig 11127 bp, 6 predicted proteins | sample GraSoiAngelo_109_FD_185874 | JGI IMG/M metagenome (GOLD analysis project Ga0209577, IMG submission 185874) | Grasslands soil microbial communities from the Angelo Coastal Reserve, California, USA - 14_0903_12_20cm (SPAdes) (version 2) | ecosystem: Environmental > Terrestrial > Soil > Grasslands ... | reverse complement strand
CTCGCTCCTGCACGTGGCCGTGGCGTTGCTCAGGCGGCCGGGCCGTGAGGTCATCTTCTCCGACGGCGAGCACCTGGCGATACCCCTGGGTCTTGCCCTGCGGAGCCTTGGCGGCGGTCCCCGGCACCTTGCCCTCGGCCATCACCTCACCTCCCGCATCAAGCCGTTCCTTCTCAGGGGCCTTCGTGGCGCCGGGATCGACCGGCTCCTGGTCCACTCCCGGACCCAACAGGCGATCGCCACCCGGCGCCTCGGCCTGGACCCGCGCCGGGTCGCCTTCCTCCCCTATTACGCCGACGCGAGCTTCTGGCGTCCAGGCGCTGCTTCCGCGGGCGAGAACCTCGTCCTGGCGGTGGGAAGGGAGCATCGCGATTACACCACCTTCGCCACGGCTGTCGAGGGACTGCCCTTGCACGTCCAGATCGCGGCAGGGAGCCTGCATTCGCCGGGAGCGGTCTGCCGGCTTCCACGGTCGTTCCCGCCCAACGTCCAGGTGGGCATGCTCGGCCTCGGCGAGCTGCGCCACAGATACGCGGCGGCGACGGTGGTGGTGGTACCTCTGCTGTCCAACGATTTCCAGGCAGGCATCACCACCATCCTGGAGGCGATGGCCATGGGCAAGGCCGTCGTGGTGACCGCCACGGAGGGCCAGCGAGACGTCGTGGTCCACGGCGAGACCGGGTTGCTCGTGCCGCCCGGAGACCCCGAGGCATTGAAGGACGCGCTGCGAGGCCTGATCGCAAACCCGCGGCAGCGGCGAAGGCTGGGCGAGAACGCGCGCGAAGCGGTGCTCCGGAATTACGACCTGCCCATCTATGCGGCAAGGCTCGCGGCCCACATCTCCGACCTGGGACAGGTGGGACGCGCTGTGGCATGACGCCCTCATTGCTGCAGGAGGTGGCGGAAGCGTCGCCTACCTACCTACGACCGGAGATCGAGGACTATCACGCCGTCCATGACCTGGACGGCCTCCTGGCCAGGCTGGGGACGCACCTGCAGCTGGCCGGCGCAGCCGCTCCCGCCGGCCGGCCGGAGCCGCCGCGGAGCGAGAGCCGGGAGCGATTGGTCGATGCCTTTCTCTGCGTCGCCGGGATGGCCCAGGTCCTTTCCGATCACCTGCACCGGGACCCGGCCGGGCTGGGCAAGACGGCCAAGTACTCGTCGCGGCTGGATGGCCTGGGGGCCTCGATCCTCACGGCCGGACTGCGCGCGGCGGCGGCGTCCCTGCCCTCGGCGCGTGCACAGCTGGCAGAGCGCGGGCTGGCCCGCTGGCTGCTGGCCTGCGAAGACCTCGCGCTGGAGCTCGCCCGCGCCGTTTGGGGAGCTGGGCCGGGCTCACCGCCGGGTGCGCCACCCGCTCCAGCCGGCGAAGCCGTTTTGCGCGGCGTGCCGAGGCGCCGGCCGGGGCGATCGGTTGCAATCCCCCCGCGCTGCTTTTTCGGTTTTGACCAGCGTCCGGAGGATTGTCATGCCCTCGCCGCCAAGGTTGCGGCCCGGCACCCGCGGCGAGAGCGGCCGCTGCTGGTCGTCGGCGTCCGCACCTCAGGCTGCTTTCTGGCGCCGGTCCAGGCCGCCGCCCTACTCGCGCTGGGCTACTCGGAGGTTCGCTGGATCAGTTGGCGACCGGGCCAGCCCTGCCTCCCCGCCGACCGTGCGGCACTGGGGTGGGCGGTGGGCGCCGACGCCCTGGTCCTGGTGACCGACGATCCGCCCACAAGCGGGGGAAGCTTCGCCCGGGTCGCGGAGGACCTGGTCCGGCAGGGCGTCTCGAGCCGGAACCTGACCCTGCTGCTGCAGGTCTTCCCGGATCGAGCGGGTGACACGTGGAGGCAGCGTCTGGAGCCTTGGCAGTCCCTCCTCGTGGAGCCGGACGGCTGGCACGCGCAGGGCCTGCTCGAACCGCGGGTGGTCGAAGACGCAGTGGGGGCGCTCTTGACGGGACGGGCGATCACGACTTGGCTCGCCGGCCGGGCCCGGCGGGTTGAGGTCGCCGCCGTCACCTGCGCGGGCCTCTACCCCCTCCCGCCGCCGGGTCGCGGGCACCTCCGCGCCCGGCTCGACGTCTGCATCCGAACCGCCGCTGGAGAGAGCATCGACCACTCCATCCATGTCAAGGGAGTCGGCGTTGGCTTCTTCGGCCGGCGCTCGCTTGCGATCGCCTCCCGGCTGGGAGCCGCGGTTCCGGAGGTCTACGGAATCCAGGACGGTCTCCTCTACCGGGCCTGGGTGCCGGATGAGCTCGCCGTGGGTGAGGGCCCGGTCGAGCGCCTGCAGCTGTCCGCCGCCATCGGTCGATATGTGGTCGACCGGGCACGAGCCCTCCCGGTCGACCGCGACCTGGCTCAAGCTGCGAGCGGTCACGACGCCCTTTGGGAGCAGTGCGCCCGCTGGCTGGGGCCGACCTTCGGCCGCGCCGCCCTGCCGCTTCGCCCCCTCCTCCACCGACTCGGCCGGCGACTGCTGACTGCGGAGAAGCCCTCCCTGATCGATGGTGACATGGGCCCCGGGCACTGGTTTTGGAGCAGCAGGGCGCCCTCTCGGTCCGTGCTCAAGGTGGGTTGGGACGAGCGCGCCCTGGTCTACCAGGTGCCATTCACCTACGACCCCGCCTTTGACGTCGCTGCCGCGGCTGCCGAGCGGGCCGGGGACCCCGAGTTCGGCCGGCGCCTGCGCCGGGAGTTCGAGTCTGCGAGCGGTGAGCTGAACGAGGTGCGCTGGTTCCTGCACCGGCTGCTGCACCTCCTGGATCACCGGGACGCCCTGCCGGCCACCGACTGGGAGCGCCGGCTCGGGGCCCTTCATGGCGGCTTCCTGGCCGGCCACCTCTTGGGCGACGTCGAGGTTCCGACCACCGGCCCGCTGGCCGCGATCGACATCGACGGCGTGCTGGAGACCGCCTGGCGCTCCTATTCGGCTCCCACGCCGCTGGGCCTGCTCGCGCTCAGAGGGCTCATCGTTCACGGCTACCGCCCGCTCCTGGTGACCGGCCGGTCGGCGGCCGAGGTGGCCGAACGCTGCCGAGCGTTTCGCCTGCCCGGCGCAGTCGTCGAGTACGGCGCCGGCCTGGTTGACGCGGAGGGCGGTTTCGAGTGCCTGCTGACAGGGCGACAACTGCAAGAGCTGGACCGCTTCCGGGACCTCCTCTCCGCCGTGCCGGGGATGGAGGTCGACGCGGCGCATCGCTGGTCGGTCCGCGCCTTCCAGCTGCGCGGCGGGAGAAGGCGCGCGCTGCCGGAAGGCCTGGTTGCGACGATCCTGACCGAGGCTGGGCTGAAGGGGAGGCTGAGACCAGTTCCCGGACTGGCTCAGACGGACTTCGTGGCCGTCGGCGTCGACAAGGGCACCGGCGCGATCGCGATCGCCCGCCGGCTCGGCGTCCCCGGCAAGCTGCCTCTGCGGCTTGCGGTTGGTGACTCCCTGCCCGACCTGCCGGTCTTTGCCCTCTCCGAGCTCTCCGCCTGTCCGGCCAGCGCCGACCCGGCGATCCGCGCGCAGCCGGCCATCTTCGTGGCCAGGCGACCGTTCCAGGGAGGACTGCACGACGCCGTCGCAAGTCTGCTCGGACACGCTCCGGGGGGCTGCCCGGAATGCGCTCCCCCTCCGGTGGGCTCGGTTCAGGCTCGCCTCCTCTTGGATCTTCTGGACGCGGAGGGCCGGAGCTGGCCCGGAAAGCTGAACCGCGTCGCAAGGCTGGCGGTCGGCGCGATTCGCTGACCTCGGGGTGTCGGGCTACCGGTCGGCGTCGGCCTGGGTGTCGGTAAGCGCCGGTATGAGTCGGGTCAGGCGCCCGCGTCCCAGCTTCGGACCTCGGGCGGGTCGGTAAACCGGGAGCAGCCGCTGGAGAGCGGCCCGGCTGGATTCGACCAAGGAGTCGTTGGTCTGCCCATCAGGGTCAAGCGGCCGTCCGATCCTGACCAAGATGCGCTTTCGAAACCAGAGCTCTCTGGTCCCCGAAAGCGCGACCGGTACGACTGGGACCGCGGCGGCCAGGGCGACCCTGGCAAAGCCTGAGTGGAAGGGAAGGAGCTTTCCCTCGTCGTGCCCGACGGTGCCTTCGGGGTAGAGGGCCAGGACGGCGCCTTCCGCCAGGCAACGCTGCATGCGCCGCCAGGCCACAAGCGTGGCGGCCGGAAAGGCAGACTGGTCGCGCTCGACCGGGATGAACCCCACCCCGCTCTTACGGATCAGCCAGCTGAGCTTGCGGGTGTCAAGCACGTCGGCCCAGCCGAGCAGGTAGACCTTGGGGCGGCTTGGCAGCGCCATCAGAACCGCGAAGGAGTCGAGCCAGTTCAGGTGGTTGGCGATGATCACGCATGGTCCTGGCGGCAGGTTTTTCCGGCCCTCGATTCGCCAACCGAACAGCACCCGTAACGTCATCGATGCGAGCAACCTGAAGAAATCCCAGCGCAGGGACAGATGCGAGCTGAGGATCTCCGGGCCGGCGAGAGCCGGCTGCCCGGGATCGAGGACACTCTCGAACCTCTCGTCGGCCATCACGGCTGGGGAGCCTCGGTGCTGCTCGACCTCAAGGACTGGAGGGGAGAGGAGGTTGCCGAGGACGGCCTGAAGGTCCGGGTACCGGCGTCAACAGGCCGGCCCCATCCCGCTGCCAGTCCACGACAGTAGGACAGCAGACGTCCGGCATTGGTCGGCTTGCCGGCCAGGCCCGCGAGCGGACGGAGAAGCCTCAGCGATGACCACAACTCCTCCACCAGCAATACCAGGGCAACCCAGTCTCCGCAGCGGAGCAGCTTTGTGTGGACCGCCCCGTGCGAGAAGGCGTTCATCCGCAGCAGGCTCGCCGCGCTGCCGTCGGCGTAGGGGCGGCCCCCGTGGTGAACCACCTGCACGGCGGCAGACTCGACGACCCTGAAGCCGGCGGCCAGCGTCCGAAACGTGAAGTCCCAGTCCTCACTGCTTCGAAACTCCGCGCCCGCGCCGAGGAGCAGGTCGAACTCTCCGACCTTCGCCGCCGCCTCCCGGCGGACGTACATCGCCGCGCCTATCCCATGAGCCCTCGCTGCCGCCAGGCGGCCACGGAGGGTTCGCTCGCCCGTGATCGAGTACGACGGCACGTACTGCTCGGGATCGCCGACGCCGTCGCTGACGGACCCGAAGACGAGCCCGGCTTCAGGGTGTCGCCCGAAGACCTCGGCGACCTGAGCCACCCAGCCGGGGCCAACAGTGCAATCGTCGTCCAGGAAGGCGACGATCTCGCCGCGCGCAAGCGTGATCCCGGCGTTCCGTGCCCGGGAGAGGCCTCGCTCCAGGGTCGGCTGATGGCGAAGAGCAGGGAACGCAAGCCGGGCGGCGCCGAGGTCCGGGGAGTCGCCCTGGTCGATCACGACGACCTCCAAAGGAGGTGGGGACAGTTCCGCAAGGCTGGCCAGACAGCGAGCGAGATCGGCGGGACGGTCGCGGGTACAGATGACCGCAGACACTGTGAGTGGGGGGCTGATCACTACTCCACCAGGGTCCGCTCGATGATGCTGAGCGTCTTCGTGGCCTGCCGTCCGGCGTCGTAGCAGTCCTCGGCGCGGCGGCGGCCGGCCGCTCCCATGGCAAGCGCCAGGGCCCGGTCGTCGAGCAGCCTTCGGATCGCCTTGTACAGCTGAACGCCGTCCCCGGGTGTGACCAGAAAACCGGTTTGGCCGTCGCGCACAATCTCGGGAATCCCGCCGACTGCCGAGATGACCACCGGGAGCCCGCATGCCATCGCCTCCAGGGCGGCCATCGAGAAGCAATCCGCGAGGGTGGGGATGACCAAGGCATCGCAGCTCCGGTACAGGTCCCGCAACCTCGGCTCCCCCGGGTTGAGGTCGCGATGAACCTCGATCCCGGCCTCCGGCTCGATCGGCGCGCGGGTCACCATCACCAGCTCACATTCGCCCCGCAGCCGGCGCCGGAAGAGGTCGAGTAGCAGCGGGCCACCCTTGCGCTCGAAGTCGCCCCCGATGAAGAGAAGGCGGGCCGGCGCGCTGGCGGGCCGAGGGCGTGGCGACCAGCGGCTGAGGTCGATGCCTGGCGGGATGACCTCAACCCGGTCGGGCCGGGCGCCGTAATCCTGGATCATCGAGCGAGCCGCCCACGCTGACCAGGGAAGGAGTCCCGCGCAAAGCCGCAGGAAGGTGCGCAACAGCGAGGCGGCTGCACGGCCTTTACGACTCGTTGGGTCGGCGACTCCACTGTAGAGACCGCCGAAACCGTGGAGAAGCGCGGGCGTGCAGTCGATGGCGTAGAAGATGGGCACCTGTCCCAGCGCGCCGCGGGTCAGCGCGAAAGGCAGCATCGGCAGGGCTACCTGGGTCCAAACGGCAGCCGGGCGGCGGGCGAGCAGCGCCGGCGACACCGTGAGCGTAGACCTGAGGGTGCCGCGAATTGTCGATGGCAGTGGGAGGCGCTCGATGGCGCCGCCGGCCCGGTAGGGGACGGTCTCGATCACGCGGGCTGAACGGACCGCCGGAAGCGTCCGCAGGTGCTCGTACTGGGTCTGCACGCCGGCGACCAGCCAGGGGACGAGCAAGAGCTGGGGCCTGCGAGTCGAGCGGTCAGCCAAGGTGCCAGCAGCCAGCGCTTCCCTCATCCCGCTCTGAGATAGCTCAGAGCCCAGCTTCGCGCGAGGGGTGAATCCGGAAGCGGCCGGGAGGAGCGCCCATGCGGGCAGGCACCTGGCCTGGGACTCCAGCCCAGCCTGGGCTGCCTCGGGACAGGTTCCCCATGGTCAGGGCTGGGGCGCGCCCCTACGTTGCCTTTGTGAAAATCTCGGTTGCCAGCACTTTGCCCGGCGGGCTGTGCTGAACCGCACCGTCAGCCGGCGTCGGTTTCTGGTCGTTGGAGCCGCGGCGGCGGTCGGTGTGGCCGCGCTGGACGGGGTGGCCCTCATAGGCTCCAGCCCGGGCAACCGCAAGCCGCTCAATTGGGCTTCGCCGCGGGGCTCGCTGGACGTCGTAGACGACTATCCGCTCTGGGTCGCCACCAAGCTCGGTTACTTCGCCGGCCAGGGCCTCGACCTGAGCATCTCGGCTGGACCCGCGCAGGCGGACTCCGGGCTGAGCCAGGTCCTCGACGGCCTCGCTGATGTCGGGTTCCCGAGTCCCGGATTGCTTGCCTCCACGGTGGATCGCGGCCTCCCCCTGCAGTCCTTCTTCCAGCTCTGCGCCGGCCCGGTCTTCGGGTTTGCCGTCCGCTCGGGGAGTGCCATCAGCCAAGTCGCTCAGCTGGCCGGAGGCTCGGTCGCGGTTGCCTCGAAGTCCTGGACCGAGCTGGTCGAGCCGCTGCTTGTCGAGGCTGGGATCGGCCCCCGCGCGGTCCGCGTCCTGGTCGCCGGCAAGGACTGGCTCGCGAGTACCGGCAGCGGCCGAACAGAGGCATCGCTGGCCTGGAGCGGTCTCGAGGGCAGCCCAGGCGCTCATGGGCTGCGTTTCTTGCTCGGTGAGCGTTGGTCGACGCTGCCGGCGAACAGCTACGTTGCTCGCGCCTCCGCGCTGGCAGACGCCAACCGCCGCAAGGAGCTGACGGCATTCACTCGAGCCGTCGTGATGGGGCTTGAGTTTGCTCGGGCCAGCCCGGCAGCCGCCGCCCAGATCGTCTACGAGCTGGCGCCCGGCCTGGCGGACAGCACCTCCCCGGCCCTGGCCGTCCGGGCGGTGTCCCGGATGGCCGGCGTGTACGAGGCCGGCCGGCAGCGTGGCCAGCCGTGGGGAGTCCATGAGAAGAAGCGCTGGGCGGCCTTCCTGCGGATCCAGGAGGAGCTCGGCCGAACCAAGCGACTCCGACCCGAGGACGTGTACACGAACGCACTGATCCGGGCGGCGAATGACATCGACTTCCTGCGCGTGCAATCCGATGCGCTGGCGTACCCGCTGGACCGTGGGTTCCGGGCGGCCCAAGGTGCCTGAACCCGAAGCCGCGAAGCACTGAAAACCAAGGGAGGAGAACGAAAGAGACGTGGCCAACTTCACGAACATCGCGCTGGAGATGAACACCGGGACCCAGGGGTCACCGGTTTGGACCGCCGTGACCGGCGAGATCCGATGGTCGGACCAGGGCACCCAGGCGACCACCGGGTCGGCAGCCTGGCCGCCGATGTTGCAGCCATCCTCGCCGACCGTCGTTGCCTATACCTACTGCTTCACCTCCGACTCGACGGGCTTCGGTGTGCCCGGAGGAGCCACGCCGGGCGCCTTTGCGAACTCCAGCTTCGCCTTTTGCCGTTGGAACTGGGATGCCAGCGGAACCTTCGCCTCGCCCCCCGCGGTCAGCGCCTACTACTCGACAGCTCATGCGGCGGTCACCAGGGGTGACGGCCAGCTGCTGGGAGGCGCGGCCGGGGACACGGGCGCCACGCCGCGCAGCTTCCTGAAAGCGAACTGGTTCGGCAACGGCAATTCCCAGGTGCCGGGAGCTGCGCCTCCCAATGCCCCCGCCATCACCGACGGGGTGACCGGGGCCGCCACCGCGGGCTCCAACGCCTGGCTCCCCAACTACCAGGGACTGCAGGGCGACAGCGACTTCGTCGGCCTGGCCAGCACGCCTCCCGCACGATCGGCGAACCAGTGGTATGGAATCCTGGCCCTCTTTGCCGGGCCGAACTTGAGCCCGGCAACCTACACCCCTGTAGTGACTCTTCGCTACACGTGGGCTTGAGCCTGGCAGTCGACCTTTCGGCCGCTCTTGGCCTCAGCGGCCGGTCCTGGTGGGAGGCCCGCTACCGCGACGGGCGGACCGTGTCCGAGTGGGCGGGCGCCCTTCAAGCGGGCCCGGAACCGGGCCGGGACGGAACGAGGCACTGGGAGGACCTTGACCGCAGGGGGCTGGTCGGTCTCCGGCTGCTCTGTCCCGACGGCAGCGTGGCCGAGCTGGCGACCGCTCGGGAGGGTCTCCTTTTCCAGTTCAAGGTCGGCGGCCTAAGCGTGGGCGGCGAGGGGCCCGCCGCCTGGTGCTCGGCCCATGTGATCGGCGCCGTCGTGGATGCCGACGGGCGGTGCGTCTGCAGGGCGTGGGAGACGGCACCCGGCCGCTTGGTCGAGTTCGAGGACAACGTCTACGGGATGCGTTACCTCGGCATCGGTGCATTGGCCTTGACCAACCTCGGGGTGAGGCTCTGAGGTGGCCGTTCAGATCGCCACGGCGACGGCCAACTCCAATTCCTTCCTGGGCGGCGGGGGCCAGCGGCGCATCGCGTTTCTGTGCGACGGGACCCTCGCTGTCCTCTTCCACAACGGCAGCGCCTGGACGCTGCTCCAGGTCACCAACCCGGGCACCGCCAACCCGACCGTGGTGACGGTCACCGGCTATCCCGGTCAGTCGACCACGTCCTCCGCACCCGACATGCAGGTGATAAACGGCGTCAACTCCAGCGAGCTCTGGTTCAGCGACACCCAGGCGAATGTTGCCGTTGTTCACGCCACCTACACGCCCGGCGGTCCCGGCTGGAGCTGGACCCCGCGGACCTTCATCGCGGCCTCCAGCCAGGCCGCCTTCTGGTCCCAGATCACCTGGACCGGCACCTACCTCGTCGAGCTCCACCAGGACTCGAGCGGAGGCGTGTTCTCCATCTGGGGCAACTACACGGCTGACCGGACGGGCACCTCAGGCTGGCAGGCGGCTCAGTTTCAACTTGGCAGCTCCGGGTCTTCGTCACGGATTCCGAAACCGCTACTGGTCCATGACGCCGGCATGGGAGCCACCGTCGCCATCTATTGCCAGGGCACCAGCCAGCCGGTCGGCATCTACTCGCGGGTCCTTCCCGACGCACTAACCCCGGCGTTGGCGCATTGGGGGCCTGAGACGTCGCTGGCACTCTCGGTCAACCTGACCCTGGGCAGCCAGCTGGACGACGACGACGGGCAGAGCGCCCTGATCGACCCGGCGACGAAGAGAATCCACTACGCCTACTGCGACAGCACCAGCGGGGCGCCTCGCAGCCCCGGCTACCTGACCGGCACCGTCACCGTGGATCCGGTGACCCCGCTCAACAACGTCGCCACCTGGTCGGCGCCGGTCACGGTGGATACTGACGCCTCCGCGACCATGGCTTCGCTGGCCGTGAACGGCTCCGGTACCGTCTTCCTCTATTGGTGCACGGAGCCGACCGGCATCAACGGGGACGTCAAGGCCGCGACCATCTCCAGTCCCTACCAGAGCGTCTCTGCCGCGACCAATCTCACCAACCGGCTGAGCGACAACAACCAGGGGTCGCACGTGCCCCAGCAGGTGATCAGCTCCGGGGTCGTCCCGGCGGTGTATGTGATCGGCACGACCGCCAACGGGAGCGCGCCACCCTGGAAGCTGATGCTCGACACCAGCGTCACGGCCGACGGGACGCTTCCGCAACCGCCACCCGGTCCGCCCCCTCAACCGCCACCGCAGCCGCCGCCGGCAACCGGCGCGCCATTCCTGCTTGTCACCTCGGCCAACTCGGCAGCCCTGGCGCTCGGAAGCCAGCGCCGGGTGGCCACCCTCGCCGACGGCAGCCTGGCGGTCCTCGACTTCGACGGCACCGACACCCACCTCTACCAGGTCGGAAGCCCGGGCGGTAGCAGCCCGACGACGACCAGCGTCCGGCAGTTCGCGAACATGAACTCCTTCTACTCGCTGCCGGACCTGTTCGTCTGCAACAACGCGGACGGCACCACCGACCTTTGGATCGCGGACACCACCACGGTCGCCAGCATCACCCACGGCTTGTACACGTCGGCGACCCGGACCTGGACCTGGGACGCGACCCAGGTTATCCCGGGCTCGTCGACGGGCGCCTACTACATCAACCTGGTCTGGACCGGCACCCGCCTGATCGTGGCCTACAACGACGGCTCCCCATATGCCCTCTACTACAACTGGACGGCTGACAAGACGGGAGCCTCCGGCTGGAGCCCCGAAGGCTCGAAACAGCTCTCCAACGCAACCCACGTCGTGGTCAGGCCGGCTCCCGTCCTCGTCCACGACGCCCGGCTGGGCGCGACGGTGTGTATCTACTTCATCGCGACCCAGTTGATCTCGCGCGTCCTCAACGACGCGACCTCACCGCTGTTCGCCAACTGGGGTCCGGAGACCAACTTCCTGGTTGCCAACGTGGAGGCGGGCGTGAACCACGGCTTTGCCTACTTCAACAATCACTCGGCTGTC